>ERZ795047.1480-NODE-1480-length-24855-cov-25.115605_pt1 | contig 24855 bp, 25 predicted proteins | sample MGYA00375131_ERZ795047 | MGnify/ENA primary metagenome ERZ795047 (study PRJEB30176, sample SAMN05720228) | activated sludge metagenome | isolation source: Anaerobic digester | place: Japan | collected 2015-05-20 ...
CGTCCTCGACCGGATACTTCACCACTCGACGACGATCAACATCAAGGGAAACTCTAACCGGCTCAAGGAAAAGGTCAAGGCCGGCCTCATCCGGGAACCGGAGATCGAACAGGCATGAACAGATGGGGGGTCATTTTTCGATGACCAAAAGGGGTCAAAATTAAACGTCGCTTGGCAGCCAGATGGCCGAGGCGTGGCTGAACCGGCTCTGCGGAGACCGTTTCGAGGGCCAAAGCGCCGGTCTGGAACCGGGGGTCCTCAACCCCCTGGCGGTGACCGTCATGGCCGAGGCGGGGATAGACATCTCGGCCAACCGGACGAAATCGGTCTTCGAGCTCGTTGAGGCGGGAACGACCTTTTCGTACGTCATAACGGTGTGCGACGAGACAAACGCCGAGAGATGCCCCGTCTTCCCCGGTTTCGCCAAACGCCTCCACTGGAGCTTCCCCGACCCCGCCTCCCTTAAGGGCGACTACGAAGAGCGACTCGCGGCCTGCCGCAAGATCCGCGACGCCATCAAAGACGCCGTCGTCGCCTGGTGCGCCTCTGTGCCGTGAGTCCCTCCTACCGGGAAACCCCGCCCGGCCCCTTGGCCGGGAACAGTTGATTAGGCGCTTCTCACCCCTTGATTTGTCTCTTGCCATTTCACGGCCCTGCGCAGTAAGCATTGTGTCCCCCCATCAGAAAAGGAGGCAGCCGTGGAATTCCAAGAGACGAGGGTCTATTTCTACAGCGGCTACAAGGCCGTCGTCCGACCCCTGGCCTTCGACTACGAGGGCCGGCGCCGGGAGGTCGAGGAGATCCTGGACCGCTGGTACGAGGGAGACCGGGACGCCGCCCGGCCCGTGGTGAACTACTTCAAGGTCAAAACAGAGGAGGGCGGTGTCTTTCTCGTGCGTTACGACTCCTCCTCCGACACCTGGGCGGTACGTCCCCTGGGCGATTGAGGCCCCCTCGCGGCGGTCTTAAGGAGGAGATGGCTCTTCCCCGCGGCACGTGGACAGCCACCGCCCGATGCGCCCCTTCATGCCTTCGTAGTGGCTCCCCGGCCAGTAGACCCGGCCGCAGGTGGGGCACCGGCAGAACTCGTCCGTGACGGTGAAAACCCCCGGTGGCACGAGGTCCCGCACCGCCTCCGCCGCCGCCTGTCTCAGGGGGGTGTTGCACTCCAGGCAGCGGGTAAAGGGGCGAATCCGGCCCTCCAGGGAAAAGACCCGCAACAATTCCACGATCTGCTCGTCCGGGTCCGTCGAGGCGGGGCGGAAGCTGTTGATCCGCCCGTCGGCGAGGATACCCCCGTCCCGGGTCAGGACGATCCGCCCCTCTTTTCGGGCCGCGCGGACGATCTCCCCGTCCTCCAGGTCCCGGCGGTAAAGGGTGTCGAAACCCAGGAGGCGCAGCCAGCGGGCGAGCCTCCCCAAGTGGACGTCGCAGAGGAAACGCGGAACCGCCATAGCCGTTTTGCCGCCTAAAATCACCTTTTCCCCGGGATTTATGTCCCTACCTCAGCCGGGCACGGCACCTCGGGCAGCCATGGGGAAGCCCGTTGCACCGAACGCAGCGATAATCGGAGGTCACGATCACCCCAAGGCACAAACAGGACCGTCACGGGGACGGGCATGACGAAGAAAGGGTATCCACATCAAAATTAAGCAAATCAACAGGGCCGACAAAAACGCCATGGCCATACGGAATGTTTTGCCCGCCGATTCGACCCGAAAATATAGAAAACGGCTACCTGGTGTCAACACGGCAAAGAGGCGGGGCCTCGCAAATCGCCCCCGTCCTCCCTTTGTGCCGCCGGGTCGTCCCTCTGGGGAGTCGGCGGCGCCGACTCCGGGTTAAGGACCCGCCCGGAGGGGAACATCGGAGTTCCGATACAGGTTAGCTATACGATATCATTGAGGAATCGGTCATGTTAAAAAATCACTGTCGTGGCGGGCCTTCCGGACTCTTGAGAGACGGAAAGCCGCGTGGGACAATGGTTTACAGATCACGCCCCGGCGGAATTCTGCCGTCATCCGGGGGAACGGGAGGACAGGACAAATCTTTTGCCCTCATAGACAGTCAAATGAAAACGAGTTGTTACGAATTAGGCATGATGTCTACCGATTTTGGTTTCCCACCAACGGGAAAATTGATATAGAAGCGGTGCCCGTAAAGCACGCCGTCACTTTCGACCGGCGAGGACGGCGCTTTGGGGCGGCTGAAAACCTTAAAGGGGGAAGGTTTATGGATCCGAGACAACTATCCAGACAGATTTTCGATTTTCACAAGGCGGTCTTTGAGAGGTCCTTCGCCGCGGTGGTGCTCATGCAGGACCAGGCGGAAAAGGTGTTCCACCTGTGGATGGACCAGAACCCCTGGTTCCCTGCCGAGGGCAGGAAGGCCATGGAGGAATGGATGAAGGGCTACAAGAAAAGCCGGGACGAATTCAAAACCAGGGTCTTGGAGGGTTATGAAAGGATGGAGGCGTACCTGGCGCCGAAGGCGGATTGACGGGAAAAGGGAGGACTTCTTCATGGGTCTTGGAGTCGTGAAAGGGAAAACGGCCGCCGGTCGTTTGTCGGTGATATTGACCTTGACCGTCGCCCTATGGACGTTGACGGGAGGCGCCGCCCCGGCGTGGGGGGATTCCTTCCCCACCTACGGCACCGGGCCGGTACAGGTCAGGATCTATACGGATTACTTCTGCCCCCCCTGCCGGGCCATGGAGCCGGAGCTCGAACCCCTTTTGATAAGGCTCGTCGAGGGCGGCGTCATCACCGTCACCCTGGTCGACACCCCCTTCAGCAAACACACGGCCCTCTACGCGCGCTATTTTCTCTACGCCCTTGATCGGCATAACGCCTTCGGCCATGCCCTCCTCGTCCGCAACACCCTCTTCGAGGCGGCGGCGAACCGCCACGTCACGACGAAGGAGCGGATCGAAGAACTCTTCAAGGGCAAGGGCATCTCCTTCCGGGAATTCGACACCGCCGGGGCCTTCCAACGTTACAACGCCCTGATCCGGGAGGATAACATCGACGCGACACCGAGTTGCGTCATCATCCGGTCGGCGAAGAAGGAGAAGTTCGTCGGCGGCCCGGACATAATAAAGGCCCTGCGGGAGTTGCACCGTTAGGGGGGTACCGGTAAGGGGGCTCCTTCATAAGCCGGGAAGAACCATGAAGGGGGAGACAATAAGAAAAGGGGCGAACCTCGCGCTCCCCGTCATCGCCGTGGGGCTGCTGATCTTCTACGAGCTGTGCGACACGGCCTGCTCCTCCCTGCGGGGGACTTTTTTGGGGATCGATCTGAAGATCGTGGGCGTCCTGTTCATGGCCGTGTTTCTGGGGACGCTGCCTTTCGGCAAAATGCCGGCCCTCGCCGGCCCAATGGAGCACCTGCGGACGATGATGCTCGCCGGTGCCGTGGGCGGCGAGGTCATCCTCGTCCGCTTCCAGGTCGTCAACGACACCTACTGCCCCCTCTGCCTGGCCTTCGGCCTCTGCGTCCTCGCCCTCTTCGCTGCCAACGTCCCGCGCATGAACAGATATCTCGCCGCGGCCGCCTTCGTCGCCGGGGCCGCGGCCTTTGCCCTGTTCTTCCGGGGATCCGTCCTGCCCCTCTACTCATGAGACCCGGAGAATAAGGGGCGGATCCCATCCCCCTTCCCAAGGTCATGCAACGCAGACGCCCCGTGAAGGGCCTTACCGCCCCTTAAGCACCCATCCCGACCCGGCCCGGCCGGCAAGGGGGAAGATCTCCGCGGAACGGTTGATCGCCCCCCTACCGTCCCTGACCGCCTTGCTCCCAGGCCGCGACGGGACGGTCCATGCGGAAGTGTTGCAACACCCCGATAAAGGCGGGGTTTCGCAAGGGATCTTCCCGCATGTGGAAGAGATGGCCGGGACAGGAGCAGTCCGAGGAACCGAAACGGGCCACGCACCCGTCGGCGATGGCCCCCACGGCGGCGGCGAGGTCGCATTCCACGTCGTCCGCCGTCCGGACGGGTATGGCCGCGCACGACAACGAGGCCTCCCGCAGGTAGTCGATGTGCCAGTGCCGACTCTTTCCCCCCTTCCTCAGGTGCCGGGACAGACGGGCCGACAGGTCCTTGGCCGCCGCGCCGACGTAGAGGTACCAGCCCGCGGGAAAGGCCCTTTCCCCCAGGGAACCCACCCTCAGACGCAGCGCCTGGGGGAGTTTCAGGACCAGGACATAGGCGCCCCGGTCTCGACCCTCCCCCTCCAGGACGTCCCAGGGGATCGCCGCCTCCCGGACGACCCCCTCCAGACGGAGATCCTCCGTCCAGGAGAGGCAGAGGGCCCGGTAGAAGACCTTTTCCCGATATTCGGCAAAGGCCCGGGCGAAGGCGAAATCGGTGTGGTAATCGGGGAGGAAGAGAGAGGGGCGCGGGGAGTGGACGAGGAAGAGGACACCGCACCTGAGGCCCGTCGCAGCCGCCCCGGCCAGGACCTCGAGGTGGCGCCGCCCCCGTTCCGTCACGGCGTCGGGGAACATGGCGAGACGGCGGCCGAAGAGGGTGCACGATTTCACCTCCAGGAGGATCTCCCCCCGTCCATCCCGGAGGAGGAAATCGAAGCGTCTCCCCCCGAGGGCCACCTCCCTCTTCAGCACCCGCGCCCCTTCCAGGCCCGGGACGAGGCGCCGATGGAGGAGAAAATAGGCGGCGTCGTTGGTCTTCTGGGTGTGGAGGGGGACCGTGACCCCCTCCCGGACGACGGCCACGGCCGCATAGGGCAGCTTCCGACCCGGCGCGTCCCCCCCCGGGGCGAGGAGGACCCGCCGTCCCGGGAGGAGGAGCTCCCAAAGGCGGCCGGGGTTGGGGAGATGGGCCAAGACATACCGGCCGTCCACCTCCACCTCGACGACGAAACGATTGGGCCTTCTTGCAAAGAGACCGGCCGAGACCACGTCGACGAGGGGCGACGCGGCGAGGTCCCACGGCCTCTGTGCGGCGGCCTTGAGATTGCCTCTCGTCGCTCCCATGGCTCCCCCTCTCCCATTTTTCGACGCCCCCGGCGCACCCCGTTCTCGAATCGAGGGGGCCGCCGCCCCGCGTGACGGACCTCGGCCTTCATAACAAAAGGCATAGGCCGCCACAAGGGACAATGGCCGCCGGGCAAACGTCTCCGCCCCAAAAAAACGGGCAGAATCCTCTTGACAAACAGGGGCAAATTGCGTAGGTTCGCTCTTCGATTTTTCGATGGCTGGTGAATCTATGGATAAGACAACGTATTGGGCCAAAAAGGGAGAGGTCCCCCGGGATTGGTACGTGGCGGACGCGTCGGGCCAGGTCCTCGGCCGCCTGGCGAGCGAGATCGCCCGGCGCCTGAGGGGAAAGCACAAGCCCGTCTACACCCCCCACACGGACACGGGGGATTTCATCATCGTCGTCAACGCCGACAAGATGATTCTCACGGGGAAAAAACTCACGGACAAGATCTATTACCATCACTCCCGTTACCCCGGCGGCCTGAAGGAGACGCCGGCGGGTAAACTGTTGAAAGAGAAACCCGAGGAGTTGCTCCGCATGGCCGTGCGCGGCATGCTGCCCAAGAACACCCTCGGTCGGGCCATGCTCAACAAACTCAAGGTCTATCGGGGGGGTGAACACCCCCACGAGGCTCAGTGCCCCAAGGTTCTTGAAATCTAAACGAAACAAGGAGTCTGACAAGGGAAAATGGGCGCTTTAGAAAAACGTTTCTATGCGACGGGAAAGAGGAAGACGGCCATCGCCCGCGTTTACATGAAGAAGGGGACCGGTGTCCTCAAGGTCAACAAGCGGAACTTCGACGACTATTTCACCCGGGAAAGCCTGAAGATGCTCATCCAGCAGCCCCTCGAGCTCGTCGGCCAGAAGGGCCAGTTCGACTTCTATATCAACGTGCGCGGCGGCGGCATCTCGGGACAGGCGGGGGCCATCAAGCACGGCATCTCCAAGGCCCTCGTCGAGTACAACGACGAGTACCGGTCCGTCCTGAAGAAGGCCGGCTTCCTCACCCGGGACTCCCGGATCAAGGAGAGAAAGAAGTACGGCCAGCCGGGGGCCAGGAAGAGGTTCCAATACTCCAAACGCTGACGACCGAGGGAGGCACGGCCTCCCTTTTTGTTTTCCGGGGATTGTCATGATCAAGGCGGCCATCTACGGTGCCAGCGGATACACGGGCCAGGAGCTCTTGAGGATCCTCCTCCGTCACGGGGGGGTGGAGGTCACGGCGGCCACCTCCCGGCGCTACGCCGGGCGTCCCGTGGCGGACCTCTACCCGGCCTTCACGGGCCAGACGGACCTCCTTTTCGAGGAGGCCTCACCGGACCAGATCGCCGCGAGGTGCGACGTGGTCTTCCTCGCCCTGCCCCACGAGGTGTCCATGGCGGTGGCGGGCGCCTTCCTGGAGCGGGGGGTGAAGGTGGTGGACCTGAGCGCCGATTTCCGCCTCCGGGACGAGACGGTCTACGAGCGGTGGTACGCCCCCCACACGGCGCGGGAATATCTGAAGGAGGCCGTCTACGGCCTCACGGAGCTTTACCGCGACGCCGTGAGGAAGGCCCGCCTCGTGGCCAATCCCGGCTGCTACCCCACGAGCGTCATCCTCGGCCTCGCGCCCCTGCTGAGGATGAAGTGGATCGACCCCGACAGCATCATCGCCGACTCCAAATCGGGGGTCAGCGGGGCGGGCCGCGAGCCCGTCGTGAACTCCCTCTTCTGCGAGGTCGACGAGGCCTTCAAGGCCTACAAGGTCGGCCAGCACCGCCACACCCCCGAGATCGAACAGGAGCTCGGCGCCCTGGCGGGAACGAAGGTGACCGTCTCTTTCACCCCCCACCTCCTCCCCCTCTCCCGGGGGATCCTGAGCACCATCTACGCCACCCTCCGGGAAGAGGTGACGACGGCGGACGCCCTGGCCCTCTACGAGTCCTTCTACCGCAACGAGACCTTCATCCGCGTCTACAAGGAGGGGGCGTTCCCCAACGTCTCCTCCGTCCGGGGCTCGAACTTCTGCGACATCGGCCTGACGGTGGACGGACGGACGGGCCGGGTGATCGTCGTCAGCGTCATCGACAACCTGATCAAGGGCGCCTCGGGCCAGGCGGTGCAGAACATGAATCTCATGTGCGGCCTTCCCGAAGACGAGGGCCTGCGCATGATGCCCCTCTACCCCTGACCAGGACGGCCTGTAGCGGGAGGACCCATGAGCCTTCGGATCTACAACACCCTGACGAGGAGAAAAGACGAGTTCAGACCCCTCAACCCGGGTAAGATCGGCATCTACACCTGCGGGATCACGGCCTACGATTACTGTCACGTGGGACACGCCCGCTCGGCCGTCGTCTTCGACGTCATCACGAGATTCCTGCGCTACCGGGGTTTCGAGGTCACCTACGTCAAGAACTTCACGGACATCGACGACAAGATCATCGCCAAGGCCAACGACCTGGGGGTGAACACCGCCGCGATCTCGGAGCGTTTCATCGCCGAGCACGACCGGGACATGGACGCCCTGGGCATCGTGCGCCCCACGGTCACGCCGCGGGCCACGGAGAACATCGACGGGATGATCGCCCTCATCGAGCGGCTCCTCGAGAAGGGCCACGCCTATGTCGTGGACGGGGACGTCTACTACGCCGTCGAGTCCTTCCCCGGCTACGGGAAGCTCTCCTGCCGCAACATCGACGAGATGATGGCCGGGGCCCGCGTGGACGTGGACGAGCGGAAACGCAACCCCCTGGACTTCGCCCTCTGGAAGGCCAGCAAACCCGGCGAGCCCTGGTGGGAGAGCCCCTGGGGGAGGGGCAGGCCGGGGTGGCACATCGAGTGCTCCGTCATGAGCCAGCGCTACCTGGGGGAGACCTTCGACATCCACGGGGGGGGCGAAGACCTCATCTTCCCCCACCACGAGAACGAGATCGCCCAGTCCGAGGGCGCCACGGGTAAACCCCTGGCCCGCTGGTGGGTCCACAACGGCTTCGTCCGCGTCAACAGCGAGAAGATGTCCAAGTCCCTCGGCAATTTCGCCACCATCAGGGAGATGCTGAAGGACTGGCACCCCGAGGTCATGAGACTCTTCATGATCTCGAGCCATTACCGCAGCCCCGTCGACTTCTCCCCCTCCTCCCTCGCCGAGGCGAGGAGCGGCATGAACCGTTTTTACGCCACCCTCAAGCTCCTCAAGGACATGAAGGGGGCCATGGGGGAGGCCGCGCCGGAGGGGAGGGACACTGAGCTGGCGGCGCGTCTCGACGAACTGCGGGGGCGTTTCGTCGAGGCCATGGAGGACGATTTCAACACCGCCCGGGCCCTGGGTTACGTCTTCGAGGCCGCGCGGACCGTAAACGCCCATCTCGGCGAGGTCCGGCCCCCCGGGGGTGGCTCCGCCCCGGCCGCGGTCCGCGCCGCCGAGGGGTTCTTCTCCGAGATAGGGGGGGTCCTGGGGCTCTTCGGCGAGGATCCCGACGAGTATTTCCGCCTGGACCGGGAACGGGAGGCGGCCAAGAGGGGCCTGGAGACGGGGGAGATCGAGAGGTTGCTCCACGAGCGTCGGGAGGCCAGGGCGGCCAAGGACTGGCAGCGGGCCGACGAGATCCGCCGCCGTCTCGCCGCCTGGGGGATCGCCATCAAGGACGCCCCCGAGGGGACGACCTGGCACTTTGCCTGAGGCCGGCGATTAAATTTTATTCAGGATCCGCCCGGTGATGGGTATTTTTTATCCTCCCAAGGGGGAAAAGAAGGGTGCCGTCTTTTCCCTCTTTTCCAAAATTTCCTTACGATCCCGAATCTTTAGCACGACGGGGACACCGGCGGCCCAGATCTTGCGTTTCCCACAGGACATGAAAGGTTTCGCCCGAAAAACCTTCCGGGGATCGGCGGTCTTACTGGCGGTCCTTTTGCTCTTCGTCTCCGCGCCCCGGCCGTCGGCCGCCCAGGAAACCCTCCGGGAAGGGGAGCTGGTGGACCTCGAACGCTGCCTCAAGATCGCCCTCTCCCGGCACCCCTCCCTCCAGGCGGCGGCGCAGGCGGTCAAGGCCGGAGAGAGCCGCGTCGGCCAGGCAAAAGCCGCCTATTTTCCCCAGGTCACCTGGTCCACCTCGGCCAGCCGTACGGACCCCTACACCACCCCCGTCGGGGCCGAGGCCGCCAAGGGCGGCGATATCACCAACCAGTACCTCTCCTCCCTCAACCTCAGCCAGACCCTCTACGATTTCCAGAAGACGGCCCGCCAGGTCAGGATTCAGGACCTGGGGGTCCTCTCCGCCCGGGGGGATCTCGACATGACCCGCCTGAGCGTCACCCTCGGGGTGCGCAAGGCCTACTACGACCTCCTTAAGGCCCGCCGCCAGAGGGAGGTCGCGGCGGAGACGGTGGAACAGTTCCAAAGGCACCTCGAGCAGGCCCAGGCCTTCTTCCGGGCGGGGACGAAACCGAAAATCGACGTCACCAAGGGGGAGGTCGACCTCGGCAACGCCCGCCTGAACCTGGTCAAGGCCCAAAACGCCCTGAGTCTGGCGGTGGCCGCCCTTAACAACGCCATGGGCTACCCCGGCGCGCCCCCCTTCGTCGTCGCGGACGATCCCTCAGAGCCGGGGCCCCTGACGGCCTTCGAGGAGGCCCTGGAGAAGGCCTACAAGAACCGACCGGACTTGAAGGCCGCCGTCGCCAAGCGCCAATCGGCCGAAGAGTCCGTGAGACTGGCGAAGACGGGATACTTCCCCAGCCTCACGGGCTCCGCCGGCGTGGGCTACGGGGGCCAGCAATTCCCCGTCGATCGGGGATGGACCGTCGGCGCCACCCTGAGTGTCCCTATCTTCAGCGGCCTGTCCACGCGCTACCAGGTGGAGGAGGCCCTCGCCAACCTCCAGGCGGCCCGGGCCAACGAGGAGAACCTCCGGCAGGCCATCCACCTGGAGGTCCGCCAGGCCTGGCTCAACTGGACGGAGGCGAAGGAGCGGCTCTCGACGGCCATGCTCACGGTCCGACAGGCTGAAGAGAACCGTGACCTGGCCACCGGGCGTTACGAAGCCGGCGTCGGCAGCGCCATCGAGGTCACCGACGCCATCGTGGCGTTCAACAACGCCAAGATGGATTACCTGGGCGCCCTCTACGACCTGAAGACGGCCCAGGCGACCATGGAAAAGGCAATGGGGTTATGAAAAAAATCTCCCTGCGGAAAGGTCTTTTCATCGCCGCGGCGGTCCTGCTCGTCGTCGGCGGTCTGTTTTTGTCATACCGTTATCTCGGCAAAAAAGAGACGCGGTACCGCACCGAGAAGGTGACGAGGGGCGACATAGCGGCCGTGGTGACCGCCACGGGCAAGGTGGACGCCGTGACCACCGTCATCGTCGGCGCCCAGCTCTCGGGCATGATCAAGGAACTCTACGTGGACTACAACAGCGTCGTGAAGAAGGGTCAGCTCCTGGCCAGGATCGACCCCACCATCTACGCGGCCCAGGTGGACCAGGCCCGGGCGAACCTCCTCCTGGCCAGGGCCAATCACGAGAAGGCCAAGGCCCAGCTCCAGGACGCCCGGCGCACCCTGAAGCGCAACGAGCAGCTCGTTGCGAAGAACTTCATCGCCCAGAGCGACGTCGACACGGCCCGCACCAACGTGGAGACGGCCGAGGCCCAGGTCGCCGCGGCCAAGGCCCAGGTGGGACAGGCGGAGGCGGCCCTCAGACAGGCCGAGACCAACCTCCGCTACACCCGGATCCTCTCCCCCGTGGACGGGGTCGTCATCTCGCGCAACGTCGACATCGGCCAGACCGTGGCGGCCAGTTTCCAGACCCCCACCCTCTTCAGCATCGCCCAGGACCTCACGAACATGCAGGTCATCACCAGCGTGGACGAGGCCGACATCGGCCGCGTCCGTCCGGGACAGGCCGTGACCTTCACCGTGGACGCCTACCCGAACCAGGTCTTCAAAGGAAGGATCCACGATATCCGCAACGCCCCCGTCACCGTCCAGAACGTCGTCACCTACGAGGTCATCGTGAGGGTGGACAACCGCCAGAACCTCCTCAAGCCGGGCATGACGGCCAACGTCTCCATCGTCACGGACATCAGGGAAGGGGTGTTGCGGGTCCCCAACAGCGCCCTGCGCTTCCGGCCCGACGACAGGGGGTCCAAGGGCGCGGACCAACAAGCCCAGCGGGTGGAAAAGGGCCAGGGGGTCTGGGTCCTCGCCGGCGGTAAGATGAAACGCGTTTCCGTAAAAACGGGCATCAGCGACGGCAGCTTCACGGAGATCAGGGAGGGCGACCTCCGGGAGGGGGACCTGGTGATCACGGAGGCGATGGGTCGCGACAACAAGGCGACGCAGCGCCAGGCGCCGCCGCCCTTCATCCGTTGAGAAAAAACCGATGCTCATCGAGACCCGAGACCTGAGGAAGATCTACCAGGTGGGCGACACCGTCGTCGTCGCCCTCGACGGGGTGAACGTCGCGGTGGAGAAGGGGGAATTCCTGGGTGTCATGGGCCCCTCGGGCTCGGGGAAGTCCACCTTCATGAACGTCGTCGGGTGCCTCGACCAGCCCACCTCCGGTCAATACCTCTTCGAGGGCCGGGACGTGAGCCGCCTGGATCCCGACACCCTGGCGGAGATCCGGAACCGCAAGATCGGCTTCGTCTTCCAGGGGTTCAACCTCCTGCCCCGGGCCACGGCCCAGGAGAACGTCGCCCTCCCCCTCCTCTACAGCCGCGTCCCCGCCAAGGAGCGGGCCGAGAGGGCCATGGCGGCCCTCAAGGCCGTCGGCCTCGAGGGGAGGGAGCACCACCGCCCCACCCAGCTCTCCGGGGGCCAGCAGCAGCGGGTGGCCATCGCCCGGGCCCTCGTCAACGACGCCGCCATCATCTTCGCCGACGAGCCGACGGGCAATCTCGACACCCGCGCCAGCAGGGAGATCATGGAGCTCTTCGTGCGGCTCAACGAGGAGAAGGGGATCACCGTCATCGTGGTGACCCATGACCCGGACACGGCTTCCTTCAGTAAAAGGATCATCCGCTTCCTCGACGGCCGCATCGTGGCGGACGACAGGAACGGGGGGCAAGGGGCGTGAACGGTCTCGTCTCCACCTTCCGGATCGCCGTCGAGGCCCTGTGGGTCAACAAGATGCGGTCCTTCCTCACCATGCTGGGGATCATCATCGGTGTGGGGGCCGTGATCGCCATGCTCGCCGTGGGCGAAGGGGCCAGTCGGAAGATCAGCCAGCAGATCTCCACCCTGGGGAGCAACCTCCTCATCGTCCTGCCGGGGTCCGTGACCTCCGGGGGGATACGCATGGGCAGCGGCACCCAGATGACCCTGAACATGGCCGATGCCGAGGCCATCGAAAAGGAATGCCCGGCCGTCGAGGCCGTATCGCCGATCCTCAACGGCGTGGCCCAGGTGGTTTACGGCAACGCCAACTGGTCCACGGGGGTTTACGGCGCCGGCGTCTCCATCCTCACCATCCGCGACCTCGCCCTCACGTCGGGGCGGCCTTTCACGGAACAGGACATCCGCAGCGCCGCCAAGGTCTGCCTCATCGGCCAAACGGTGGCGGACAACCTCTTCGGGGACATGGACCCGACGGGCCAGATCGTGCGCATCAAGAAGGTCCCCTTCACCGTCATCGGTCTGTTGGAGCCCAAGGGGCAGTCCCTCATGGGCCAGGATCAGGACGACGTCGTCTATATCCCCATCACCACGGCCCAGAAGCGGATCTTCGGGACCCACTTCGCCGGCATGGTCCGTTCCATCATGGTGAAGGCGAAAAGCGCCGACGACCTCCCGGCGGCGGAGTCCCAGGTAAACGCCCTCCTCAGGCAGAGGCACCGCATCGGTCCCAAGGGGGAGGCGGATTTCTCCGTCCGGAACCTGACCCAGATGCTCCAGGTGGCGGAACAATCGACGAAGGTCATGACCCTCCTGTTGGGGGCCATCGCCTCCGTCTCCCTTTTGGTGGGCGGGATCGGGATCATGAACATCATGCTCGTGTCCGTCACGGAAAGGACGCGGGAGATCGGGATCCGCATGGCCGTGGGCGCCAAGATCAGGGACATCCGCTTCCAGTTCCTCGTGGAGGCCTTGACCCTCTCCTTCTTCGGGGGGATGATCGGCGTCATGGCGGGTGTGACCGCCTCGTGGGTCATCACGGCCCTGGCGGGCTGGGCGACGGTGATCACCCCCCTATCCATAGGCCTGGCGGTGGGGTTCTCGGGACTCGTGGGGATCTTCTTCGGGTATTACCCCGCCTACAAGGCCTCCCTGTTGAATCCCATCGAGGCCCTGCGCCACGAGTGATGGGGAGAGAAGGCTAAGAAGCGGCCCTCTTGATCAGGTAGAGGGCCACGATCAGACCGACGGCGACGAAGAGCCCGAAGAGGACCCCCGCCTGTTCCAGGAAGGTCAAGCCTCCGTACCAGGTGACGACCTTGTCGAGATATTCCTCCCAAAGACCCGTGATACGTTCCATCGTCCAACCTCCCAAAGACATGATCGGCCCCCCGGGGCCGTCGCCGGGCTCGTCAGGGGAAGACCCCGCGCCCGATGCGGGTAAGTTTTCGGAAGTATAACAATCCCCGCCCGGTGTGGCAAGATCGTTTCCAAAATGCACACCCTTGACTGACGGGGGAGCTCATGGTAGCGTCCTTGCGAAGGGGGACTAGCCCATGAAAACCGACAAGACACGGATCCCTTTTCTCGCCCTGGTCCTTTTTTTCAGCCTGACGGCGTCGAGCGGGGCGGCTCAGCGCCCGTCCCAGTTCGTGGACATCACGGAGGTGATCCCCGACGTCCGCCTTGACATCCGCTACTTCGGGCCCCACAACTTCGTCGGCGCGCCCGTGGACGGCTACGGGGCCCCGAAATGCCTCCTCACCCGCCAGGCGGCGGCGGCCCTGGCGAAGGTCCAGGCGGACCTGAGGGAGTTCTCCCTCTCCCTCAAGATCTACGACTGTTACCGGCCCCAGCGGGCGGTGGATCACTTCGTGAGGTGGGCGAAAGACGTCGACGACGTCAAGACGAAGGATGAGTTCTACCCCACCGTCGACAAGAGAAACCTCTTCAAGGACGGATATATCGCCGCCCGCTCGGGCCACAGCCGGGGCAGTACGGTGGACCTGACGATCGTGGCGGTCCCCACCCCTCCCCAGGAGACCTACACCCCGGGTCAACCCCTCTTCGCCTGCCATCTGCCGGCGGAGAAACGCTTCCGGGACAACGGCATCGATATGGGGACGGGCTTCGACTGCTTCCACGAGCTATCCCACCCGGCGAACCCGAAACTGGGCCTCCAGCAGCGCCTCAACCGGCTCCTCCTGAAGACCATCATGGAGAAGCACGGCTTCAAGAACTACGACAAGGAGTGGTGGCACTTCACCCTGAAGGACGAGCCGTTCCCCGACACCTACTTCGACTTCCCCGTGGAGTGAACCACGGGGAGCCCGCCGGTCCCAAACCGGTGAAGATAACCCTCCATGGGGAACTTCCTCCTCAGACCCGCGGCGTTCATCTGCCGCACCGTGCCGAAGACGGGACGGCGGGGCCAGGGTCGGTCGTGCTTGCCGAAACACCACGCCACGCCGGCGTAACTGTTGGGGTCCCGCCCGTCGAGGGCGTAGCGGTTGTTGAGGGCAAGGGCCCGGTAAAAGGCCTCCTCGGGGGACGGCGACCAGGCGAGGATCTGTTTCCCCCAGTACATGCGCATGTAGGGGTGCATGACGCCCGTCTCGACCAGTTCCCTCTGGGCGGCGTTCCAGTAAGGGTCGTGGGTCCGGGCCCCTTCCAGCTCCTCGAAGCGGTAGAGGTAGGGCCGGGGGTCGTGGCGGTGGGCCTCCAGGGTTTCCCGCGCCCAAGACGGAAGGGCCTCGTAGCGGTCGTAGAGGTCCTGGTAATAGACGAAATTCAGGCTGAGTTCCCGCCGGACGATGAGCTCCTCGAGAAAGGCCCCCCGGGCCTCCTCGGGGACCCCTCCCGCCCCCGTTACGGCCAGGGCGACACGGAGGGGGGAGATCTGGCCGAAATGGAGATAGGGACTCAAACGGGAGGTGCAGGGGGCGGCGGGGTTGTTCCTTTCCCGGTCGTAGCGGGCCAAACCATGTTCGATAAACCCCTCCAACAACCTCAGGGCCTCCCTCGCGCCCCCCTTGAGGCTCGTCACGGGACCCACGGAGGAATCGAGACGCAGGGGGGCGAGGAGTTCCCGAGCGGACGTCCCCGCCTCGCCATCCGTCAGGGGCGGGGTGAATTTCTTCCTCAGGGTTGTCTCCTTCAAGGGGAGGAGGTAGCGGGGAAGGAGCCTTTCCAACCTCGGCCTTAGGGCGGCGGCCGAGTAAGCCTCCCGGCCGTAGGCCTCCGCCACGGGCACGACGGCGTCCGTCTCCACCTCCACGACCCGGCAGGGCGCCGCCGCGGCCAACCTCTCGCGCCAGAGACGCTGGTGGCGCAAATAGCCCTTGTCCGTAACCACCAACGCCGCCTTCCCGGCCGTCGCGGCGACCTCCCCATGCGGGTCCCCGTAGCGGATCATCATGGGGATGCCGCGCTTTTTCAGATCCGAGGCCGTCTCCACCAGGCCCTCCGCCATGAAGGCGCAGTGGCGCAGATTGGCCTCGGGGTAGTCCCCCGTCAGGACGAAGACGACCAAGACGGGGAGATCGAGGTCATTGGCGGCCCCCACGGCGTACTCGAGGGCGTGGTTGTCCCCAGCCCGCTGGGCGGCCTGCATCCAGTAGAGGACATAGGAACCTCTCGCCGTAGCCTTGCCGTTCAAGTCGCGGATCCTCTCCTGCTGGATCATGCCACCCCCTCAATCGTGGTCGAAGACGTAACCGACGGAGCGGACGCTCTTGAAAAAACGCGGCCGGTGGGGATCTTCCTCGAAGTAGCGCCGGAAGCGCCCCACGAAGACGTCGAGGGTCCGCGTGGGTGTGTCGGGCGCGTATCCCCAGGCCTTTTCCAACAGCTCCGCCCGGGGCATGACCCGGCCCCGGTTGGCGACGAATACCTTCAGGAGGCGAACCTCCTGGTCCGTGAGGACGATCTCGCCCCCGCGCCCGTACGCGGTGAAAGAGTCGAAGCGGATGACATTGCCCCCGAAGGCGTACTCGCCCCCGAAGACAGACTTCTCTTCATCCTTTTCCTCCCCCCCCGTCCCCCAGGCGGCCCTCACCAGGAGACGCTCCACCCTCAGGAGGAACTCATCGAGATGAAAGGGCTTGGAGAGATAGTCGTCCACGCCGAAGGCCAGGCCCTTGACGCGGTACTCGGCCTCACCGCGGGCGGAAAGGATCAGGATGGGGAGCCTCTCGTCCTCCATGCGGATGTGCCGCAGGACGGACAGACCGTCGAGGAGGGGCAGCATGACATCCAAGACGATGAGGTGGGGTCCGTAGGACCGCCACTCCCTCAATCCCGCCATACCGTCGGCGGCGACGCGGACGTCGTGGCCCTTCAGGGAAAGGTTGAGACGCAGGGCCTCGGCGATGTGCCCGTCGTCCTCGATGACGAGGATCCTTTTCTTCCCGGCCGTCCCTTCCCCCATGTTCCTTTCCCTCCTCAGGCCGTCTCCGCCGGTTTCGGCATCTTCAGGATGAAGGCCGATCCCCTACCACGCCCCTCGCTCTCCACGGCGACGCCCATGCCGTGGATCTTCGCCACCTGCCGGACGAGGTACAAGCCCAGGCCCGTACCCCCGGCCCGGTTCTCCTCCCCCGCCGCCCGGTAGAACTTGCGGAAGATCTTCTTCCTCTCGCCCTTCTCCAAACCGACGCCGTTGTCCTCGAAGCGGAGGTCCCACCGGTCTCTCCGGGGGACGAGGCGGACGTCTATCCTGGGCCGCCCGGAGGTGTTGTGCTTGATGGCGTTGGTGAGGAGGTTCATGAGGAGCATCCTGAAGAGGGGCAGGTTGAGGTGGTAGCGGGGCCGCCGCCCCGAGGGGCTGTGGACGGCCACGTCGCAACCCCTCAAGAGATCTTGGTTTTCCGCGAAAAAGCCCTCGATGACTTCCAGGAGATCGACGAGGGTCACCTCCCGCTCGTAGGTCCCCGTCTCGATCCGCGCCAGGTCCAGGATGCGGTTGACATGCCCCAGGAGCCGCTCCACGTCGGCGAGCATGTACCGGACGTAGCGCAACTGCTCCTGTCTGTCCATCTCGTGGCCCGCGAAGGTCTCCAGGTAGAGCCGCAGGGAGGCGAGGGGCGTCTTGAGTTCATGGGTGAAATTGTTGATGAAATCACGCTGGAGGCGATAGAGGCGCAGTGTCTTTTCGTGATAGACGAAGATGATCACCACCCCCGCCACGATGAGACCGAACAGGACGGACAGGACGACGATGACCACCCAGGTCTTGACCTCGAACAACTGGGCGGAGTCGAGGCCGTACTTCCTGATCGTTTCCTGTAATCCGGAACTTACCTCGAGGTACCAGTAGATGTAGAGGAAGAGGGACCCCGTCAGGGCCGTCAGGGAGACGACGAAGATAAAGACGGGATGCAAAAACCACTTCAGGGGTTTCATGGCCTCGTGCCTTGCTATAACACCGCCGTGACCCCTGTCAACGACCCCGGGGGTACCGCCGGCCTTCCGATTGTAAAACTATTGTAAAATCCATAACTAACGCTTCCATTTCCCGGCGGCGGGCCCTATAGTGTCGGCAACAACTGCAAAGGAGCGAAAAAGAACAATGAAGAACCTCCACCATCCCCCCGTCCACCCCAAGCGGACGAGGGCCAATATCCTCCTGGCCGGCGTTTTCGGGCCCTACGCCCAAGACGACGAATACGGGAGCCGGAGAAACAACCCCATGGAACTGTACCACAACCAGGTGACGCGCCTCCAGGGGGGCTTCTCCCTGAGGATGTTCCACCGGACCTTCGGCCTCCTCATGATCCAGGCCAACCTCGACGCCCCCTGCACGGTCATGGATTTCCCGAAACGGGAGGACTTCGTCGCGGCCCTCAAAAAGGAGGACTACGACATCGTCGGGATAGGGGCCATCGTCACCAACATCGACAAGGTGAGGGAGATGTGCCGCCTCGTGAGGCTCCACCGCCCCGAGGCCCAGATCGTCGTCGGCGGCCATATCGCCGCCGTACCCGATCTCCACTTGAGGATCGACGCCGACTTCATCGTGCGGGGGGACGGCATCCGCTGGTTCCGCCTCTTCCTCGGCCAGGACGAAAAGGCCCCCATCCGCCACCCCATGGTCCTGTCCGGCTTCGGTTCCCGGATCATGGGCATCAACCTCCCCAACCGCCGGGGACACACGGCGGCCATCCTCATCCCCTCCGTGGGTTGTCCCGTGGGGTGCAACTTCTGCTCCACCTCGGCCTTTTTCGGCGGCAAGGGCCGCTTCGTCAACTTCTACGAGACGGGTGACGAGCTCTACTCCGTCATGTGCCAGATGGAGGAGACCCTCGGCGTCCGTTCCTTCTTCGTCCTCGACGAGAACTTTCTCCTCCACCGCCGCCGGGCCCTGCGTCTCCTGGAGCTCATGGAGGAAAACGGCAAGTCCTGGTCACTGGACGTCTTCAGCTCCGCCCGGGTCCTTCAGACCTACACCATGGACCAGCTCGTCCGGCTGGGGATCACGTGGGTGTGGATGGGCCTGGAGGGTGAGGACAGCGCCTACGTCAAACTCAGCGGCGTCTCCACCCACACCCTGGTGAAGAGGCTGCAGGACCACGGCATCCGGGTCCTCGGCTCGTCCATCATCGGCCTCGAGGAACACCGCCAGGCCGACATGGAGAGGGTCATAGACTACGCCGTCTCCCACGACACGGACTTCCACCAGTTCATGCTCTACACCCCCAACCCCGGCACGCCCCTCTACGAGGCCCACGAGCGGGAGGGGAACCTCCTCTCCGAGGAAGAGCTCCCCCTGGCGGACCGTCACGGCCAGTACCGCTTCAACTACCGCCACCGGGGAATCCCGGCGGGGTCGGAGGAGGGGATCCTTCTCGACGCCTTCCGGCGGGACTTCGAGGTGAACGGGCCGAGCCTCTACCGCCTCATCCGCACCATGCTCAAGGGCTGGAAACGCCACGGCCACGATCCCGATCCCGCCGTCCGGGACCGCTACGCCTGGGACACGGCCCCCCTGAAGACGGCCTACGCCGGGGCCGTGTGGGCCATGAAGCGTTGGTACCATAACGACACCGCCATGGCGTCCCGCCTGGAGGGCCTCCTTCGGGACCTGTACGGGACCTTCGGCCTGAAGACCCGCCTGGCGGCCCCCCTCTTCGGTCTCTTCGCCCTGGCGTCCCTCGCCCGCGAGGAGAGACGCCTCAAGAGGGGCTGGACCTACGAACCGCAAAGATTCGTCAACAAGAACGCCGCGGCCCTGGGACGCAAAAAGGAAAAGGCCTTCACCCTCCCCGTGGCGGTCCCCCAACCGGCGGGCGTCGCCCGTTAGACCCGCCGAAGACGGGACGACAAGGACCCCTTGCTTTTAGTGGTGAAATCTGCCATCCTTCGCAAAAAAACGGAGGAGACCGCCCCCATGACGAATTATCTCTTCAAAGGAATGGCCAGCGTCGACCGTTTCATCCACGCCCGTCAGGCCAAGTTCACCATGAGCATCTCGCCGGCGGCGATGATGCTCGCCTATCTCGACTGGCTGGTGAACATCCTCAACTCACCCGGCAAGCAGCTCCTGCTGCTGGAGGAATTCAACAACAGCCTCCAGAGGCTCATCGGCAACACCGCCCAGGAGATCTTCTACGGCAGACCACCCGAGGAGGCGAAGGACACGGACCCCCGTTTCCGGGCCAAGGAGTGGCAGCTCTGGCCCTTCAACTTCATGTACAAATATTTTCTCCTCTACGAGAAGATGTGGCAGAGCGCCACGACGGACACCCCCGGCGTCTCCAAACACCACCAGAACGTCATGTCCTTCATGGGCAGACAGCTCCTGGACATGTTCTCCCCCTCCAACTTCCTCTTCACCAACCCCGTCCTCATCAGGACCACCATGGAGCAGGGGGGGGCCAACCTGATCCAGGGCTGGCAGAACTTCTGCGAGGACCAGATCAGGCGCCTGGCGGGGATGAGGCCCGTCGGGGCGGAAAACTACCAGGTAGGCAAGCAGGTGGCCGTCACGCCGGGGAAGGTGGTCTTCAGGAACCGTCTGTTGGAACTCATCCAGTACACGCCGACGACGGAGAAGGTCTACGCCGAACCCGTCCTCATCGTGCCCGCCTGGATCATGAAGTACTACATCCTCGACCTCTCCCCCCACAACTCCCTCGTGAAGTTTCTCGTCGACCGGGGTCACACGGTCTTCATCATCTCCTGGAAAAACCCCCGGTCCGACTACCGCCAGACGGATCTGGAGGACTACCGCGTCGAGGGCGTCATGGCGGCCATCGACGCCGTCTCCGCCATCGTGCCGGGACGCCAGATCCACACCGTCGGCTACTGCCTCGGCGGCACCATCCTGAGCATCGCCGCGGCCACCATGGCCCGGGACGACGACCAGCGCCTCCGGTCCATGACCCTCTTCGCCGCCCAGACGGACTTCGAGGAGGCGGGGGAACTGATGCTCTTCATCGACGAGAACCAGGTCAACTTCCTCGAAGACATCATGTGGGACCAGGGGTACCTCGACGCGAAGCAGATGGCGGGGGCCTTCCAGGTCCTGCGCTCCAACGACCTCTTCTGGTCGCAGATCATAAGGGACTACTTCATGGGCACCCGTCTCCCCATGAACGACCTGATGGCCTGGAACGCCGACACGACCCGCATGCCCTATCGGATGCACAGCGAATATCTGCGGAAGCTCTTCCTCAACAACGACCTCTCCGAGGGGCGGTACAAGGTGGGGGGCCGGGAGATCACCATCCGGGACATCTGCGCCCCCGTGTTCATCGTCTCCACCATCCAGGACCACGTGGCCCCCTGGCGCTCCGTTTACAAGTTCAACCTCTACTCCAACCCCGTGGAACTCACCTTCGTCCTCTGCAGCGGCGGTCACAACGCGGGGATCATCAGCGAGCCCGCGAACACGAAGCGGACCTACCGCATCTCCACCCGGAGGCGGGGTGACAAATACATAGATCCCGACACCTGGCTCGATGAGACGCCGGAGCAGAGGGGTTCCTGGTGGATCCCCTGGCAGGAGTGGCTCGTCAATCATTCCTCGCCCGAGCAGGTCGATCCCCCCTCCATGGGCGCGGGCAAGCTCTACCGCGTCCGCATGGACGCCCCGGGATCCTACGTGTTCGAGGAGTGACCGCTCCGGCGTATGAAATCGGCGTAGAACATGTCGGTCACCTGGGTGTGGGTCAGGAGCCATTCCCGGACATAGGCGAGCATGTCCCGGGTGAGACCTTCCCTGTTCTGCCGGTAGGACGAGAGGAAGGAACGGAGGCGGTCGACGAAGCGGTCGTGTTCCTGGGCGTGCTCTCCGTAGCCGGGGAAACGGGCCTTCATCATGACGAGGTTCTCGGCGTGGAAGTGTTCCCCGGAGTAGGCGACGAGCTCTTCCAGGACGGGGAGGGGATCGGCCGAGGCGGTCTCGTGGAGATCGACGAGGCGGTTCAGGATGGCGAAGAGATGACGATGCTGCTCGTCCAGGTTTTCAAAACCCACGCTGAAGCGCGGGTTCCACGTGAGACTTTCGATCTTCCCCCCCGTGTCGCTGGTCATCTCCCCTTACCTCCCTTAGAAAAGGTCGCGGCGGCGAGGCCGCTTTTTCGCTATTTATCCTACCGTCCGCCCCTTGTCAAAGGCCTCCTCAGGGTGAGGTTGGATAACCGCACCGAAGGCGCGCAACCGCTCAGGAGAAAGCCATGAAGAGCCGAAGATCCTTATCATTGACCGCCGTGTTGCTCTGCATCTCCTTCTTTTTCCTCACGATCCCGCCCCGCGCGGGCGGCGAGGAATACGGGGGTGGGATACGCACGGAGGTCCTGACCAAATCGGGAACGGCGAGCAACGGCCAAGCCCTGAGGTACCCCTGCACGGAGAGGCCGGAGGTGACGGCCATGATCGTCCACATCCCCCCGGGGCAGGAAACGGGGCGTCACTACCACAAGATCCCCGTCCTCGCCTACGTCCTCGACGGCACCTTGACGGTGGAGATAGAAGGTGGACAAACCCTCACGTTCCGCCCGGGTCAGGTCATCCTCGAGGTCCAGGACACCATCCACAACGGGATCAACAGAGGTACCGTCCCCGTGAAACTCGTCGTCTTCTACGTGGGCGAAGAGGGGAAACCCCTCGTTTACCGAGGCGAACCCTCCCGCCCATAGGTCAGGGGCCGACGAGGACCCAAGGCCTGAGGTCTCAGGGGGGCAGGGCCACCCGGTCCCGCCCCTCCTCCTTGGCCCGCTTGACGGCGCCCCGGGCCGCCTGGAGGACGTCCCCGGCCGTCTCCCCGTGGAGGGGGGCGGCGGCCACACCGATGGAGAGGGTGACCCGCCTCAGGTGGCTGCCCCCTTCCTCCTGCGCCCGATCGCCGAGGAGCCCCCGGATGTTCTCGGCGTAGCGCCGGGCGTCGTCGAGGGAATACCCCGGGAGGATGACGACGAACTCGTCGGCCCCCCAACGACAGACGATGTCCCTGTCCCGGGCCCGCTCGGCGAGGAACTGCCCCAGGTCCCTGATGATCCTCTCCCCCTCCTCGATTCCGTAGGTCTGGTTGATCCTGCCCAGGCGGTCGATATCGACGAACGCCACCCCCACCGACTGACCCTGGCGGAGGCCCTTCCTGATCTCCCGCTCCAAGGCGGGCTCGAGAAAACGGCGGTTTACCAGACCCGTGAGGAAATCGCGCTGGGAGAGGTCGGAGATCTGGCCGCGCAAGCCGATGTTCCAAAGGGCCAGACGGATCTGCTGGGCCGCCACGAGGGCCAGCTGCTTCGAAGTCTCCACGGTTCGGGGCGACGTCACGGCGGTCCCTTCGAAGCGGAGGTGGACCATCCCCATGAGTTCACCCTGGGACGAGAGAGGGACACAGAGGGAGGCCGCCTTTTCCCCTTCGGCCTCGATATGGCGGCACGGCAGACCCTTGGCCGTTCCGGCGACGAGGTGGGGGCGGTTCCTCCTTACGGCGTGGCAGTCTTGCGGGACTATGACGCCTTCCCGGGGTTCCTGGCCCCACCACGCCCGGACCTCGAGGAGGCCCTTCGCCCGGTTGAAGCCGTAATAGGCCCCGGCGGGGAAAAGGTGGGGCATCTCCCGGGCGATGACCCCGTAGGCCTCCTCGAGGGTGAAGGAGGCACACAACAGATCCCCCAGCTTGATGAGTTTTCTGATCTTTTCCTTAGGCACGGCCATGGATGAAACCCGCGATGCGGCGGCGGAACGCCTCGGGGGGCGTGATCCCGAGCTCCCTCATGACGGCGTCGAACTCCCCCAACCCCCCCACGGCGGCGGCGACGTTGAGGAAGATCTCCATGTAGGCCGAGCCGGTGCCCTCGATCTCGCCGCGAAAGACCGGATCAGAAGCCAGGTCCCCTTCCGCCTCCGGGACGCGGCCCGGCCGAACGAGGCGGCCCACGGCCCGGTAGGCGGCGAAACGCTGGAGGGCGTCGCATTCGTAATCCCCGGCGGCGATGCTCTCCCTGACCCGTGAGAGATGGATCACGTCCACGACGACGATCCCCGGCGTATTCGACAGGCCTTCCCTTACGGCCCCCAGGAGCCCCTCACGATCCCCGTCAGAAGAAGACACGTAGGCCACCACTTCCCCGACCCCGCCGGTCCCGCCCACAAGGTCCAACCCCACCTCCACGCCGAGCCGCCCCTCCAGGGCAGCGGCGGCAGAGAAGAGTCCCCCGAGGCCTTCCATACCCGCCCCGCCCGGGTAAAAACGCCTCATCAGGGAGAGGAGCCGTTCTCGAACTTTAGTTTTGGGCGGGGGGGCGTCGGCGGCGTAACCGACGGCCCGGAGGTGGGCCCCGTAGCGTTCCTGATCGAGGACCTCCCTGGACCAGGACCCCGGGCGCGGCTCGTGAACGACCAGGTCGTGGATCCCGTCGCCGACGATCTTCCGGAGGCACATCCTCACCAGGCGGCGCCCCTGGATCTCGACGCTGTAAAAAAAGCCTCCCTCCGAGAGGTCACCGCCGGGGGTCGTGATCGTACCGAAATTGGAGGGGTTGAGGTAAACGGTCCCGTCCACTTCCTGGAAACCCGCCTGGTCGTGGAGGTGGCCCGTAAGGCAGAGGATCACGCCGCTTTCGTCGCAAAAACGCCTCAGGTCGGGCGAGCCGCTCTCGCCGGTAGGCACGAGGTAATCGAGGACGCCGTGGGCCGGTTTGTGGGTGACGACGATGTCGGGAGCCGCCTCCCGGAGGAACCTCATCATCTCGCTGACTCCCCGATCGGCCCGGTACTTCACGGTGTAACGCTCCGGGATGCCGGGGGTGAAGACATCGGCCCCGCCGTAGCCGGCGATGCGCACCTCCCCCAACTGGTGCCAGTGACGGTGGAGATCACGCTCGTGGAGGGAGGTGTACTGGAGGTCCATGTCGTAATTACCCGGGAGGCAAAGGACACGGCCTCTTTTCTTGCGGCGGAGGACGCTCTCGAGGATCTTGTATTTCTGCTGCATGACCCTCCGGCCCCTGATGGTCTCCTCCCGGAACTCCCTGGCCCGTTCCTTGACGTCCCCGGGAAGGTCGTCCCTGGACGTCACGGCCTCGACGAACCCCTCCGCGTCGAGATCGGCGTAACCGAGGCGGCGGCGGAGACGGGCGAAAGCGGCCTGGTTCAGGCGGTAGCGGACGGCCATCTCCGTGGTGTAGAAGGGCTTGTCGATGAGGTCCCCCGAGATGACGTAAACGTCGGCGTCGGTCAAGGACAGGAGGTCCTTCACCCGATCGAAGTCGTCATGGACGTCGGAGAGATAGATGAGCTCCATCACACC
>ERZ795047.1482-NODE-1482-length-24820-cov-7.247931_pt1 | contig 24820 bp, 21 predicted proteins | sample MGYA00375131_ERZ795047 | MGnify/ENA primary metagenome ERZ795047 (study PRJEB30176, sample SAMN05720228) | activated sludge metagenome | isolation source: Anaerobic digester | place: Japan | collected 2015-05-20 ...
ATCTTCTTATCATCGCCCGATTGGCTTGGGCCTGCATCGTTAAGACCCTTCTTTTTTGTGTGCTCTTGTGGCTGTTTAATGCGCCGGAAAGAAGCAAATCAACTTACTTGAGTTTTCTGACTAATACCTGGTTCTGTCTGTTGTACTGGTTCATGGACTCGAATTTAAGCAGTTAAAGGAGCAATTTTACCATGTCAAATCTAAGAAGACTTCTTGGATATCTGAAGCCACACTGGCTCCTTTTGGCTATTGTGGCTCTGGCGATGTTAGCATCTACATTTCTGGAGATGTCGCCAGCTGTGCTGCTAAGAAGAATAATCGACACTGCCATACCCAATCGGGACCTTAAGTTGCTTTCTGCTTTGGCATTGGGTTTCGTAGAAGTCGCGTTTGTAAAGGGCATAGTTCTTTACGTGCAATGGTATCTGTCTGAACTGGTTGGTCAGAAAGTGATATTCCGGCTAAGGCAAGACGTCCATGATCACCTTCAGACCCTTCCCCCATCATATTTCTCAACTATGGGCACTGGTCAGGTAATGGCCAGACTTACCAGTGATATTGACTCTGTTCAGAACTTCGTCGGTTGGGGAGCCTTGCTCTTGGCAAACATGATAGCCATGACTCTCGGAGTAAGCACGTATTTGGCCTATTTGAACTGGCGCCTCATGATAGCAAGCGTCGTGACGTTCCCTCTTCTTTTCAGGACTGTCATGCGGTTCGACAAAGCAATTAGGCCTGCATGGAAACATGTCAGGGAAAGAATGGGCGAACTTACTGAAACGCTACAAGAGAACATAGCCGGGATAAGAGTTGTAAAAGCCTTTGCCCATGAACCTGGCGAGATCCAGAAATTCGCGAGGAAGAACTCGGAACACTACATGGCAAATATGGAACGCGCCAACGTCGAGGCAAAAGCCCAGCCCATGCTCGACTTTCTGAGTGACCTGTCTGTAGTCATCATGATCGGATATGGAGGTTACCTAGTGCTCACAGACCAGATGAGCATGGGAACGCTATTTGCTTTCTACTCGCTTATATGGAGCTTGATCTATCCCGTACGCACGCTTGGATGGCTCGTGAACATGGCAGAACAGGCCTTAGCAGCAGCGCCCCGGCTTTTTGAGATCCTGGACGAAGAACCTCAGATCCGCGACTGTGCATCTGCCATTGACCTTCAAGATGTTGACGGTCACCTGATATTTGAAAACGTGTCTTTCTCATTTCCGGGAGACAATAGAATGACTCTGGACAATGTAAGCTTCGAGATAATGCCCGGCGAAACTGTTGCCATCGTCGGAGGCACAGGTTCAGGCAAATCTACTCTGGCAAATATGATACCTAGGTTTGTAGACCCTACCGGTGGCCGAGTCATCCTAGATGGCCATGACTTAAGAGAAGTTTCCTTGAAATCGCTGCGGAAAAACATAGGCATCGTGTTTCAAGAAAACTTCCTGTTCTCTGCAACCGTGAGGGAGAACATTTCGCTTGGGAAGCCCGACGCCTCGTTGGAAGAGGTCATAGAAGCAGCCAAACTTGCTCAAGCCCATCCGTTTATAGCGGACTTCCCAAAAGGATACGACACTGAGCTGGGAGAAAGAGGTATCGGCCTTTCAGGAGGTCAAAAACAGCGGGTTGCCCTGGCCAGAGCTCTCTTGATGAACCCAAAAATACTCATCTTGGACGAGGCCACCTCGAGCGTCGACACAGAAACCGAATCTCGCATCCAAGAAGACCTTACCGAGGTCATGCAAGGGCGAACTTCAGTAATAATAGCTAAGAGGTTGTCCACCATAAGGGGAGCAGACAAGATCGTGATCCTAGACAAAGGGCGAGTTGCCCAGATTGGGACTCATCTGGAACTTTTATCCCAGCCTGGATTCTACCGGAACCTATTTGAAAGCCAGTTTGTGGAAGAAGATATTGAGCGCGCTCTCAACCTCGAACTGACAGACGCACAAAGTGAACCTTTGGAAATTCAACTGAGACAAGCCAATTCAGAAGGGAGATGCTAAGCGAAAGGCGGAGATGGTTGGCGGCGGCAACGTGCTAATCGCTTTGGCCCATTCGCGACAACATGTCAGAATACGATTTCGACCTAATCGAAGATGCCGAAGAGCGCCCTTTTAACTTTGAATATCTGAAAAGGATCCTTGCCTATGCTGCTCCATACAAGAAAACTGTTGTTACAGTGTCGTTGCTCACCTTGACAGGCATTGTGGTCGGCCTTGTTGAGCCGCTCCTATTGAAAAAAGCCATTGATGAAGGCGTCGCAAATAGGGATGCCACAACTTTAGTGGCAGTGCTCTCTACCCTTGTGGTGCTGCGTACACTTCAACTCTTTGCATCAAGGATTCAAATAAAGAGACTGAATTTCCTAGGGCAAAAAGTCCTTTATGACCTGCGCCAGAACTTGTTCGCGCACATTGAAACCTTACCTTTTTCTTTCTTTGATCACAGGCCGGTAGGCAAGGTAGTTTCGCGAATCACAAACGACGTGAATCACATTGGCAACTTGGCGGCTTCGGGAATGGTAAACATGATAACGCAAGTGATTTCTCTTTTCGGAATTGTAGGCATCATGGTTTATCTGGATTGGAAGATGGCACTTATGTCCTTCATCACCGTCCCATTGCTGGCCTTGGTGTTAACAAAGGTGCGATGGGTACTCGAAGACGCGTGGGGAGAGACCAGAAAAGCAACCGGAAGCATCAATGCTCACTTGAATGAGACAGTACAAGGGTTGGCTGTAATCCAAGCCTATGGTTTCGAAGAGGCAAACACGGAGTCGTTCAGGAAGTATAACCAACATTATCTAAACTCCTATATGAGAGCCATACGCCTTGACCAAGCCTTTTGGCCACTTACCGATGTTATCGGCGCGGTGGGAACGGCTATCGTAATCTGGTACGGCGCCAACGGTGTACTGAAAGGCACAATGACAATCGGGCTTATCTGGGCGTTTGTAAACTACCTGGGCAAGTTTTGGGCACCGATAAGTACGCTTTCTAGGTTTTGGAGCCAAATCCTTTCCGCAATGGCCTCGGCAGAACGGGTATTCACCATACTTGACTTGGAGCCGGAGATAGGGGCTTTGGATGTATCTGAACTGAAGGACCCCTTTGGTGAGGCCCTTTTGGACGGAAATCTTGATACAACTCTGGTTTCAGTCGAAAACCGCGCTGCAAGATTTCCAAAATCAGAACCTAAGTCGTACGGCAGCATCTATCTTCCTACCTTAAAGGGAGAAGTGGTCTTTGATAACGTATCGTTCGGCTACAAACCTGAGGAGCCTGTTTTGAAAAACGTAAGCTTCAAGGTTGAACCCGGCGAGAGTGTAGCATTGGTCGGCCCTACTGGAGCAGGGAAAACCACGATCATTAACTTGCTAGCCAGATTCTACTTGCCATCCGCAGGAAAAGTGTATGTAGACGGGTATGATCTAGCGAACGTAGCACTCTTGTCGTATAGACGCCAGTTGGGCATCGTACTTCAGGATACACTGATTTTTTCTGGGACGATAAGAGAGAACCTAATGGTGGGCAAACCTGACGCCACAATAGAAGAATTGGAACAGGCGGCCAGATCTGCATGCATTGATGGGCTTATAGAGAGCATGCCCAACGGGTTTGATTCTCAACTATTCGAAAGAGGCGCAAACCTTTCTGCGGGACAGCGGCAACTACTTGCATTTGCTAGGGCGATACTGGCCGATCCACGCATACTGATTCTAGACGAAGCCACGTCCAATATCGACCCTGAAACGGAGAAACTAATACAGACTGCTCTAAAGACCCTGCTTCAAGGCCGAACATCTTTCATCGTAGCTCACAGATTGTCTACTGTAAGGTGGGCTACTCGAATAATGGTAGTCGAAGAAGGGCAGATAACTGAAACAGGCACCCACGAGGAACTGCTAGCTCTAGGAGGACAATACGCCAACCTTTACCAGGCCCAATTCAAACAGTCATAAAGTCGAGAAGCAAAAAGTCCCGTCCCCTGTGCTTCGGGACTTTTTGCTTCAATCCTTTCGTTTCACGGAATCTCTCAAAACCTCTTCATATACTTCCACAGTTTTTCGTGCCATCGCTCGTGCATCGAAGAGTTCTTCCGCCCTTTTTCTGCCCGCACGCCCCATGCGAGCTGCCATCTCCGGGTCTATAGCCAACCGCACGAGACACTGAGCCATGGCGCGAGGATTTCCGGGTGGTACCAGGAAACCTGTTTCGTTGTCCATTACAACTTCAGTAACCCCGCCTACGGCAGTAGCTACAACCGGAAGCCCTTGAGCCATAGCTTCAATAACCGCAAGTCCCAGGCCTTCCGAATCAGACGATAAGGCAAAAAGATCTAACTCAGACAAAAAAGCAGGGACATCTTCTACAAACCCTGCGATACGGACATACGGCTCCAGTCTCAGATCCTCTATTTTCCTGCGCATGGCCTCTTCCATAGGACCTGTACCGCCCAAGACAAATCTGGCTTCTGGTAGAGAGTTAACCACGATTCTAGCTGCCTCTATCAAAACGTCTAGTCGTTTAACCGGATCAAACCTTGCGAGAGTGCCGACTAGAAGCTGGTCGCGTTCCTCTCTACTCCGTAGGTAATCGATATTCTTTGGTTGGAACTTTGAAATCTCAATTCCGTTATGGATTACCACTATCTTTTCCGGATCCACTCCGGAATTGATGAGTTGTCTACCTACATGATTCGATACTGCAATGATCTTGTCCGAAAACAGACTGGACACCCACTTGTTCAGCAGTTTCTTCGGAAAAGCCATAGAATGTAAGCCCAAAACTTCCCCATGCTTTGTGTAAACAACGGGGATCTTAAGGCTTTTTGCCGCTAACCGTCCGGATAAACATGAATGTGTATGAACTACATCCGGCTTAATGCGCTTAAACAATCTAGTCAATTCCATAGTAAGAGGAAAAGAAAAGGACACATCTCTGCCGCTTATGGGCACCCTCTCAATTCCGATAGAATCAAGAACATCTCCAAGAGAACCGTCAGGACAAGCAACAGAAACATCTAGATCCGAAAAGGCAGGTTGGGTAACGAGATTTTCTAAGTAACGGCCTGCCCCACCTATGTTAGTATCCGTTATTACATGAAGAACTCTCATAAAAGAAATACCGCCCATCACCTTACAATTCTATTGTATTGCATCGGCATGTGTCTCCTTGAGGTGTGCCGCAATTCCGGCAGAGATACCAAGCCATACCCAGAAGATCACCATCACCTGCGGGTTATACCAAGTATATTCAATTACACCCTGAATCAGGTGACCTGCAAGTGCAGACATACACGCGACCAAGATTCCGGTATATGTCCACCTCTCAATTCCTTTGCCCTTTACCACTCTCAAGGAACCGAGAGAGTACCAGATACTCGCAAGCAAAAACCAGGCTAGCGTGACAAATCCCAGAAACCCCAATTCAATAAGCATTTGAATGTAAAGACTATGAGAATGGAGGGACGGCGTCTGGATTATCATGTACTCAGGATATATCTCAGAAAACGCCATTGCGCCTAATCCAATACCCCTAAATAGATGGTCTCGCAACAATGCCAAAGAACCACGCCACACAGAAACCCTATAAGCGTTAGAACTGTCTTCAAAAGAAAATGAAGACAAAAACCTCTCAATAACGATCGAGGGTGCAAAAGCTAAGACAGCAACCCCCACGATCAAACCTAAAACCAACAGTCTCTTATCGAAAAAAATTGCCATGAGCGCAAAAGAAGCCAAAAAGCCAAGCCAGGCCCCTCGTGACCAAGTAAGAACCAAAGCTATAGCCTCAAGACCCGAATAAAGCAGCAGTATGCTCTTGTCTCTCAGACTTTTGTTCCTCACTAAGAGGGCAAGCGCCAAAGGTAAGGCAAGCCCAAGCATTTCTGCGAAATAGTTCGGATTGGTAAAGGTCCCTACGATCCTTACTAACTCATCTTCGAATTTGATATCTACCCACGCTGAAGGCGTCTGCCAACCGGAAAAATACTGGTATATTCCTACCAGACTCGAAAGTGCCGCACCCGCAAGCACAGGCCAGACAATGCTCTCCGCGCCACCTTTTGCTGACGTATCAAACGCAAACAGAAAGGCCACTCCGCCAATACACCAGAATATTAGATTCTTCATGCTCTCTTGAGGTACTACCGAGGAAATCGCAGCACCTATGACAAACAAGAACAATATAATAAACGGGAGTTGAAGATGAAACGGAAGAGCGGGAAGGACATGGATTCTCTCCCGTTTTACTGATCGTCGCCAGAGCACAGCAAAAAGGAAAAGCAAAAATGCGAGTATTTGGATCTCAGTAGGCAGGAGGACGCCTAGCATCAACACTATTCCAAGAAAGGTACCTTCCTCAAAAACGCCTCCTGAAGGAACAAGACACAGGTGCATGACCCATCCAAAAACGGTTACTGCAGTACTCGACTGCGCCCAAGACCGACACGTTTCCCAGACAGCCAACAATACTCTTCCCACAATGCTATTCCTAAAGGCCGTGTCAAACCACAGAAAGAACCCGATCACAGCCTTCTCTACTCGAACATGGGCAGACCTTAAAACGTCAAACGCCGAACTGTTCTCAAGAACTTGATTCGAACGGAAAGTCGGCGGACCGGTTTTTTCGGCTACAGCCACTGTGTTACTCACTATGGCGTACCTCCCAAATCAAGGTCCATATTCATTATGTATCCCTGAAATGTTGCAAATTTCGTCTTGAGCCCGATGCTTCCCCCAACCCTTATCTCAACACCGTTCATCGTGATTACATTCTCTCCAACTCTGGCGGTCCCGCGTATGGTCACGAATGCATCAACCTTATCGTCTGATTGCGTCTGAACCCATCTTCCGTCCCCTTCTAACAGCCATACTACTGCCGGCTCAGTCTCAACACCTACCACTTCACCAACACAAGCACCCGTCTTAAACTCAAATATCTTGCCGCCTTTTGCTATAGCCTCCGCCGTGGTTGGCCTCATGCCCGAAGCTACAACTACTATCTCGGTCTCTTCTTCCCGCTGAGATACTTCGGTCCTGAGATTTTTTCCAAACATCGAATAACCAAACCAGGCCACCGCACCGACTATGACAACTATCACGAGAAGATCAATTATGCTAATCTTGCCGAACAAACGACCCTTTTCATCCAACACTTTCAAACTCTATCCACTCCCCTCAACCTAGTAAAAACCACTCTTTCTCGAAACCATCCATATTCGTTTGGACTGGAAATCCGAGGAAGTCGTTCCCTTTTGCCTCTACAAAACCAGTAATGAAGTAAGCGGGAGTTCAAAGCAATTTTGTTTTGTTTATGTCTAGTTCAAACGTAGCCCCTAGATACTCCGCGGCCCTTTTGCAAGCCATCATCCTGGTTAGAAATATCTCAAAATACTCCATGACAGGAGCTATGCTGGTGTCGATGGTAAGATGCAAAGAGATGACTTTGTCCTCATTCTTCACTTCAAGGAAAGATCGAGTAGCTGCATAATTCACCCTGTCATGGACATCAAAACTGTGAACATCAGGGTTACGTACTCGAGATCTATGCACATCTGACTTGTCCGCCAGAATCACCGCGGCCGATATTGATGAAACTGCATGGCAATCTTCTTCCGGGTCATGGCTACCTATGGCACCCATTAGAACTGCTGTTTCTTCAGGTACCATTCCCATCTCTGATAGAATTCTTTCGGCTAACACGGCACCTACTTGAGCATGATAGAACCTAGAGATCACATTGCCTATATCGTGGAGATAGCCCGCTATACCTGCGAGTTCCTGCTCTCTCTGGGGAAAATGCAACCTTTCCAGCACATTTTTTGCTATGGCTGATACTAGTGAAGCGTGTCTTAAACCGTGGTCAGTATATCCCAATGCGCCAAGATGGTCATTGCCCAAAACTATGTAAGATTGGATTATCTCGTTCTGCTTAACTTCTTCAAGGGTCACAGCTTTTATCCGTTCCAATCGTCGATCATCTCCACAGAATCTATATACTCCTGATATACAGGGTTCAAGACGAATTGACCGGCATCTAGCACCTCATAGTCCCAAGGGAACATAACGTACCCTGAACTCTCCATGTAGGTGAAATTAGGCTTCCAACTCTCCGACCACGCCCATATACTGGCAGTCTTGATACCCTTGGCATCTAGTTTGGTGCACTCGCCTGAAACGACGCGCATGGTTTCTCCCGTCATTACGATACCGTCAACTATGAGGACGCGTTGCCCCTTTATTTTCTCGCTAACCGAAACTATGACTTCAGGACGATCATATACCACTCTACCACGTCTTCTTCGAGTAACCACACAGGGGAAAATGTCAATCTGAAGGATACAAGCAATAATGGTAGCCGGTACCAAGCCGCCTTTGGCTATACCTACAACTGCATTAGGGCCAAATGAGGAGTCTGCCTCAAGAGCTATCGACTTACAGGCAGCCATCACCTCATCCCACGTAAACTCGTATATGGGATCCAAAACATACTTCGTCTCCATCATAGTGGCCTCTCCTTCTAATTACCAATAACGTTCAATACCTTTATAACATAAAAAAGCAGGACCTGAGCACCCTTGGAAATACACTATGAAATTGTTTGAAGACGATATCTCGTTACGCCTCATTCTCCAGTCTATATTCTGCAGACTGGTCCGGTTTTCTCATGCGATAGCGCTCCTGTCTATCCAAGACAACCTTTCTCACCCGTATAGATGTGGGGGTAATCTCCAACAATTCGTCGTGGTTAATCCACACCATAGCTTCTTCAAGACTCATTTTCCTAGGCGGGGTGAGTTTCACAAGTTCTTCGGAGGCAGCAGCCCTCACGTTAGAAAGATGACGCTTCTTGCACACATTTATATCTAGATCCATGGGCCTAGAATTCTCCCCTACCACTTGTCCTGCATATACTCTTTCTCCAGGGCCTACGAATAGTTCGCCACGCTCCTCTGCATTTCTTATTGCGTACGCGGTAACTATACCCGTCTCCCATGAAACCATCGCTCCTGAACGCCTGGTGACTATATCGCCCACGTAGTTGCGATAGCTGTCAAAGACGTGGTGCATTATGGAGGTACCCTTGCTAAGAGTGAGCAAGGCCTGTCGCAAGCCAAAGATACCCCTAGTAGGGATAAGGAAGTTCAGTCTTATCCTTCCATCTCCTTCTTGATGCATATCTATGAGCTCAGCTTTCCTGGGCCCCAACTCTTCCATCACTCTTCCCATATATTCTCCTGGTATGTTCACAGTCAAATACTCGAAAGGTTCTTTCCGGACCCCGCCTTCTACCCTGAAAATAACTTGCGGCTTAGAAACTGCCATTTCATATCCTTCTCGTCTCATTGTTTCGATCAGAATCGAAAGATGTAGTTCTCCTCTGCCTGATACCTTGAACGCATCAGGTTCAGATGTAGGTTCTACCTTTAGGCTCACATCCTTCTTGGCTTCATACAAGAGTCTTTCCCTGAGATGTCTAGACGTAACATATAGGCCTTCGTCTCCTGCAAACGGACTATCATTTACTCTGAAAGTTACCATGACAGTCGGTTCTTCGACGTGTATGGGTGGGATCGGAACAGGCTTTTCGGAGTCTGCGATCGTGTCTCCTATATCGATCTTTTCTATCCCTGAAACAGCACCAATGTCTCCCGCTTCGACTTGAGACACTTCTATTCGCTTGAGGCCCTGAAATACCCACAAAGTAGCAATTTCGGACATCGTCTTGGATCCGTCTGAACGACAGACACAAACCGTGGTGCCTTTTTTGAGTGTACCCGCCGCTATTCGACCTATAGCGATCCTTCCCACGTAGTCATCATGCACTACAGCGCTTACCATCATTTGAAGAGGCTTCGTTGAATCCCCGTAAGGAGCGGGAATGCGCGCCAGTATCGCTTCAAGCACAGGTGATATGTCGCACTGCAGGGCCAGTTTGTCTGCCATCTTGGGGTACTGTCTAGCGAGGGTAACATCTTGAGTTGCAAATCCCCGCCTAGCGTCGGTATAGACTACAGGAAAGTCTACATCATCATCGTTGGCGCCGAGATTGACCAAAAGATCAAACACCTCGCCATAGACTTCGTCGACCCTTTGATCAGGTCTGTCTATCTTGTTTATGACAAGGACCAACTTGAGTCCGTGTTCCAGGGCCTTTTGCACAACAAATCGAGTCTGTGGCATGGGCCCGTCACATGCATCTACTAAGAGCAATGCCCCGTCAACCATCCCAAGAACACGTTCGACCTCTCCTCCAAAATCCGAGTGCCCTGGTGTATCGACTATGTTGATTTTTACATTTTTGTATGTGATCGAGGTGTTCTTAGCGAGAATGGTTATTCCACGTTCCTTCTCTAGATCGCTTGAATCAAGAACTCTGTCTTGGACAACCTGGTTCGAGCGAAACACACCAGTTTGCTTTAGCAGCGCATCGACCAGTGTCGTCTTTCCATGGTCTACGTGTGCAATTACCGCTACATTCCTTATGTTATGATTCATATTGTTGGCATTTGTTCCCATATTTTCATCACCACTTAAAACTCTAAGATTGCTTATGACATGCTGAAATGACAGCTCACTAGCGGATAATTATAGCACTTTTTAGCACTATTTAAGTTCGGTTTTTTTGAAAGCGAGATAGGAGAAGGAGATTACTGATCACATACTACTAAGTCTATATTATTGGCCGTCCATCCTGAAACCACAACTTTATCGCCCTTGGCAAGCGCGGTGTAGCCTCTTATGTCCCCACCTTTATAGACCATGGCGTTCTTGTCAACTGTCACTCTAAGAGTCCCGTAGTCGCCGGATATAGTGACTGTTCTATCCGAAACGTCCGTTATGGTTCCGTCAACCCTAAACCTGGGTGAAGCGACCCTTTCGACAAAGACTGCATCGCCATCTTCATCAACGGCTACTTTCACCTCATCTCCAGACCCGAGTTCCGAAATGCTCCCGTCTACCTTTGAACCCCGATCCACATAAGAGATATCTCCTGTCAAAGTATAGGTTACCACAGAATAACGAGCAGTCAAAACCACCAGTGTATTCTTGTCACAGCTAAGGATGACCCCGTCGAGCCACCATTTTGGTTCGACAAGTTGGTCGACCTCTACGTATTTCAAGGTTTGACCATAACCTCCCACATAAACCAAAGACCCTTCGCCGATTTCGTCTAGGCCGGATAACCCTATCACAGTAAGGTCTTTGTCCGGTTTTAGCCCCTTAAACCCTGAAAAGTAGTAGAAGTCTCCTGATTTTCCAAGGTAATACCCTTTTAGATCAAGTTCATTTCTCTCAAGAATCTCGCACCACACCGGTTTATTGCTCGAATCCAGCCACAACTTGACCTTGTCACCCCATTTGAGATCTTTGAGAGACAAAACCGCCCGTCCCTCGGGATATACCAAACTAAGATCCGCTGGGATAATGATAGGTATGGTTTCTTTTGGCCCTTCGATCTTATAAAACACTCGTCCTTTGCTGCCGCTAGATGCCCCGATGAATCCTTCCGCAATGCTTTCAAATGACGCCCTGCCTTGGATCCACACAAACCCTATATCAGAGCCTGAGGGCCCTGCAGCCAGAACCGTATCGCCCACCTTTATATCATAGAAGGGCCTCTTGTCGCGGCCCAAAAATACCACGGTGTTGTGACTGATAGTAAGATCTTGCCATGCGGGGCTTATCGATAGAACAGGTCCCGAGAAAACGGCGACTTGGCCTTCCAACGAGACTTCCGCCTTCCATAGGTACTCTGCCCAAACCACATCGCCTGAATCATTCAGGTAGAACCTGATTTTAGACCCTGAAGGGACCTGTGAGATTTTGTCGTTCTTTCGGTTCGAGATGTCCAATACATTCATATTCTCCTGAAGTTTAATAGACATGATAGAGTTTTCGCCAAAGACCACTGGGCCATCTTTGCTATTTACCAAATAGCAGTCGAAGACAGACTTTTCGCCGAGCGAACTCTCGATTTTGACGTATCTTATGTCCTCAGCCGATGAGCCGTAGACAGTCACCACATCTCCGACCTCAACCGATGCCGAGAATCCTTTCTGCCCGCTACGTTCTACAAGGGCATCCGGGCGCATAACGCATTTTGTCCACTTTTCGGCGAACATGATTGTTTGATTATCTTTAGATGCCAAAGTGCCTTTTTGAGTGAACGTGTGCGAATATACCTTGACAGCCTTAAGAACCTCTCCTGAACCAGACAGGGTCAACGAAACCTCTTCGGCGGGCAGAAGGGTATCCCACGATACGCGCGCTGAACCGCTTTCTAGTGAAATATCGCCGGGAATAACAATGCTTCTAAGGTTTCCTGACTCATCCACCCCTTCTACGGTACGACTAGATGGCGTGAAACCCAAAACTTTGATTCTTTGGGTCGATGTTTCAATAGTGCCTGTACTACTGCCTGGAGCAGTATCTGTCGGCGCCACATCTATTCCAGGGGATAGTTTCTCTTTCTCTTTGACTAGTTCGAAGTGCACTGATTCTAACCCGTCCGCCATAAGCTTCGTTGTCACTTTCTTGGAATAGTAACCGTCAAGTTTGGCTGCGATCTCGTAGCTGCCAGGAGAAAGCTCCAGTTTCAACGGAGAAACACCCCGGAGATCGTCATTTACGTATATTTGAGCATTTGAAGGCTCGCTCGTGACCTCCAAGATTCCTACGACTCGAGGCATCTCAACAAACGCCTCGCAGTTTTCCTGCGGTTCGACTTGAACTAAGACCTTTGTTGTCTTGTGATCATCCGCTTTTAGCATTATCTCTTTTGTTCCGGGTCCAGTCTTAAACTCCAAAGGAGTCTTACCTTTGTATGAACCGTTTACAAATACCCTGGCACCTTCCACATTGGAAGAGACAGCGAGTGAACCTGCTTTTTCTAAGATCTCTGAGAAAATGATCTCATCTGAAACACCGTGTACACAGACCAGATCACCTTCCTCTGCAGGGAAATACTCGTCGGTTTTCACAGTGTATGTTTTTCCGTCTATAGTCACTTTGCCGGATTCTTTTTTCTCAACTTCACCTTGGACAGAAAAACCCTCCGGCATCTCACGGATCTTAGACACTGTCCCATCGGGGCCTATACTTACTTCAACTACTTTCTTTTGGGTTTCATCAGGAAATATGTCTGTTAGAGCACATGCTGTACCCGTTTTGTCAAAAACCTTAGCATCGGATCCTATCTCTACCCATGTCCAGTCTTTCATCGTCGACGGGGCTTCTGGGTCTTCTGAATTTCCATGAGACACCTTGGTTTCCGACCCTTCGTCAGAAGAAATCTCGTACTTGTATATGAGAATGCCGCCATCATGCGGCATCGCTAAGCTTGTAAAGGTATGAGTATTCCTTAACTTAAACAAGGTAGTCCCAGCATAATAAGCACCAAGCGCCAGAACAACTACAAGAACAGTCTTTAGTAACGACTTGCCCTTTGATCTTTTCGGTTTTTCAGATTGTTCTTCCTTGGTTTTCGCCACAGCATGAGCCCCAGATAGTATATCGAAGGAAATCCTTCACACGTTAACTCATTATTTTCTTTCAAAAGCAGGAGAACGTTTTTCTACGAACGCCTTCATACCTTCTTTTTGATCCGGATGTAAAAAACACTCGCTAAACAGTTCTGCCTCTATATCCATTCCACTTCGCCCGGTTTGGGTTTCTTCTAACCCACGCCGGTAAATCGCTTTCTTCGCCTGACTCATCGCAAAAGATGAGTTCCGCCCTAGCGCTCTTGCGTAAGATATGGCCTCGTCAAGAGCCATTCCACTAAGAACCACCTTATGCACAAGACCAATCCTTAGGGCCTCTGACGCATCAATAGACCGTCCCGTAATAACAAGATCCAGGGCATTTGCGGTACCGACAACTTGCGATAACCTCTGGGTTCCTCCAAACCCAGGGATTATGCCCAAACCAACCTCAGGCTGACCGAATTTCGCATTCTCGGCGGCAATGCGTATGTCACAAGCCAAAGCCAGTTCATTTCCGCCTCCGAGAGCATATCCGTTTATGGCAGCTATGGTCGGAGAAGGGAATTCCTCGATCTTTGCAAAAACATCATGTCCATAGTTAGCAAACTCTTTCGCCTCTTTTGGACTCATTTCCATCATTTCGGAAATGTCGGCTCCTGCCACGAACGCTTTCGACCCTTCGCCTGTTATGATCAAAGGTACATTCGGACGTTCATGTGCAAGCATCGCAATGATGTCATCTAACTCACCAAGAATCTCTTTGTTAAGAGCATTGAGCGCCTTTGGTCTATTGATTGAAATGATCGTGGCTGCTTCGTCTAACTTGACCACCAAGTATTTCGGGTTCCTAATTCCTTCCATATTGCTCCCTCCTGTAGATATTCGGTTTCTATGGGCAGTTGACTACAAACTCGATAGCTTTGGGGATCACTTCAATATCTATTGGGTACTTCACATCCCTTATATCTCCATCTAGATGGCAAGGTACGTCTTCGCAGGCTTCTACCGAAAGCGTCTTTGCATTGCTAATACAAACCCCTTTCATTCCCACATGGGTCCCTTTAAATACATGAAGCAGCACTCTCAGTAGATAAGGCCTAGAGGCATCTGAAAGATATCCGAAAGTGAGAACTCCGTCAGAAGAACAAGCCCCGGGACATATTATTAGTCCACCGCCTAGATATTCTGATTTCATGCAGGCACAGAGCCACGCCTTTTCAACATATGTATGGATATCATCTGCTATTACGTGCATATCGAAGGGTTCAAACGAGAACAACCCTCTGACTGTTTCGAAAGCATAACTCAGGCGACCAAGTTTTTTGCTTTCTAGCTCAGACACCCTCTTTGCAACATACGCATCAATTCCAATTCCTACCGAACTCACTGCATACCGGGACCAACCTACCATATCCTTAACCGACATGACATCCATTTTCTTTGTTGTAAATTTCATGAGTGCTTCTATCGCTTCTGACCAATGGGAAAACAGGTGATTGCCTTTCACAAAGTCATTACCTGTGCCTACTGGTATGGCAACCACAGGAATGGATGCGCTGTCGGACGTAAGCACCCCGTTAACGACTTCATTCAATGTCCCATCTCCGCCCATTGCAGCAATTGCTCGGTATTCCTCACGAGGCAATTGCTTGGCTAATGTTTCCGCTTCTCCTGGCGCTGACGTAGTTAGAACATCAAAATTAAGTCCCTTTTCTTTCATAAGAGCTGTGATTTCGGGCAGTATTCTCTTCGCTCGACCGCTTCCAGCTACAGGATTGCATATTATGCATGTTTTTTGCGGTGTTTCCAAGAGTATTCCCTTCCTAGTCAAAGTTATGTCCCCTTATATCTGTACCTTTTAAGACATAAGGAACGTCATCTTTCACCTAAGACACGCGGGTGATTTCTGACATAGTGGAACAAGTATTCTTGTGCATAGCCGGAAAAAGGGCTAAATCGCCTAATGCCTTCTTCTCTCGCCTTCTTCTCCGTAACAGGAGTCCCTGCGAAATATAGTTGCGACATGGCCCGCGCGACCCATCTATCTACGGGAAATACATCTAGTCGATGATAGGCAAAAAGCAGCACACAATCTGCTACTTTAGGCCCTACACCCTTGATTTTCTGTAACTCCTTTCTTGCATCCTCGGAAGACATGGTATTTATAAGGTTTAGATCAACCTCCCCTGTAACTACTTTTTCTGCTGCGTCAAGGATATACTCAGACCTGAACCCGCACCGTGAGGCCTTAACGTTGAGGTAACCTGCGTCTTTAAACCTCTCGGGAGAAGGAAAAGTATACTGACCGAATCCTACAGGTGTCCCAAGAGTCTTTCTGAAATACCCAGTGATTTTGCATATAGCGGGAATGTTATTCATCGCTGAAGTTATGTATGAAACGAGGCACTCCCACGGATCTTGACGAAGAATCCTGAGCCCCGGCGCATAGGATAGAACTGTCTGCATAGAAGGGTCTCGTGCCAACGACTCGCATATGAGCTCCAGATCATCATCCAGAGAGAAGTAGTCAGAGACGATCTGAGGCAAACCGCAGTTTGGCTCTTCGGTATGGCTATAGTGCTCTAGGTCTTTTGGATCGAATACGACGCTTAGGGTAGATGAGGTGCTGTCAAAGCCTACAACTACCCCGAAAGAACCAATGACTCCCTTGTACCAAGGGCTGCCAATATCTAATCCCAGTCTGCTCCATCCAAAAGTCTGGCCACACTCAAGTGTAGCTTCGATATCAAAAGGCCCTTCAACGTGTATTTCAAAGCCTTCAATTGGGACTTTTGACGTTTCAGTCGAGACATCCAATAATCCTTCCGGTAATCTGAGGGACATCGCGTAACAAACCTCTCTCATATATGATCACGTCGTCTCCTTGGTCCTCACCATCTCTATTAATACAATAATCCTCCACAAGAATGGTTTTCATGCCAACCTTACTAGCTACCATATCCTCCTTAACATCGTTACCAATCATCACGCATTTCTCAGGCAAAAGGCCAAGGATGTCTACGATCTCAAGGTAGTACTCAGCATTAGGCTTACAAAAGTGCATATTCTCAATAGTTGTAATAAACTGCCAGTCGAAGTGATCCACATGGCACCATCGCATTCTCTCTTTAATAGCAGTTTCGGGAAACACGGGATTGGTTGCAAGAACTATGCGCCACCCCTGGTCCAGACAAGCAGACACCACTTCTCGAGCAATAGAAGTCCCGGCTACCGATGCCTTGAGCTTGGGAAATCCATGTTTGTAAAAATCCTCGAAGATTGCCCAGATCTCAGCCCAGGTTCTGCCCATTTTCTTTGCAAACGACATGCCAAAAGCTTCTATGTTCAGGATGGTTCTATCTGTGTTTTTGATCATATCAAACGTGGATTCGAAAAGAGCTTTTTTGAAATATCTCTCGTCGACTATATGCGAAAAATAAGGAGCAGCGGCATTCGGATAGTCTTTAACAAAGAATTCCGAGTCTACAGGAAGTAGCGTCCCATCCAAGTCGAACAAAAGAACTCGATCCATAGTTTTTGTCTTGCTCACAAACATCACCTCAGACTAACTCAATGGATTTCAACCATATTACTATACTTCGATTCTCATTTCTAATTCCCTACAAATGAGCGCAGGTTGATGTATAATTAAGATTAGTTCGGTGCACAAACATTTTTCTGAGCGTAGGTGAATGACTTGCCATTTGAAGCTTTAGGCGCAGTTTTACCTGTGTTTCTTATTGCAGCTGTCGGATATTTGGCAGGCAGAAAGATGACTCTTGATGTGTCGACCCTATCCAAAATATGCCTCTACATTCTGACCCCGGCTTTGACGTTTAACTCCTTAACTACTTCGGAGGTGGACCTTGGTAGCGTTTGGTTGCTTGCTCTCGGAGCCTTCTTGGTGCCAATAGCTTTGGCTCCATTGTTTCTTTGGTCATTTAAACTCATGGGCTGGGAGAAAAGACTAAGTCACTCAGTGTTGCTTCCAACCATCTTTTCTAATACAGGCAATTACGGATTGCCAATTTGTCTGTTTGCACTTGGCCAAGAAGGGATGGATCTTGGCGTCATATACATGGTAGTGCAGACCTTCGTGATAGCTACCCTGGGAGTGTTCATAGCCGCGTCCAGCCAAATGAGCGTCAAAGACGCATTAGGAAGAGTGATTAGAATGCCCAGCCTATATGCGGCTGTCCTTGGGGCTTTGGTCAAAGTTCTCGGCATTGGCGTGCCTCAAGTTTTAGCAAGGCCAATTGGACTTCTGTCACAGGCTGCAATACCAGTTTTCCTTCTTGTATTAGGCCTTCAGCTTCTCAATAGCAGCCCCGGGGGCAAATGGCAAGTCCCGGTTATTGCTTCGATATTTCGCCTCGTGGTTGCGCCGACATTAGTTGCGGTGTTTGGCAAACTCCTGGGCTTAGATGGGCTAGCATGGAAGGTACTTGTTCTTCAAGCAGCTATGCCTCCGCCTGTTAATTCTACGATATTGGCACAAGAATTCGATGCCAACCCAGACGTTGTTTCTCATACTACGCTAATCGCAACCGTTATCAGTTTAATCACTGTCTCTGGATGGATACTTATCCTCAACTATTTTTAGTTTGCAAGCATTAGGCTTAGGTTCACAAACTTCAAAAAGACAAGGAGGAACATTGGATGTCGTGCGAAAAAACTGATCCAAAGAAGATCTTGGCTCATCTGGAATCCTATCAAGACGAAATGGTACAAGTTTTGGAGACCCTGGTCAATACCGATTCACCTAGCACTGATAAAGCATGCATGGACGCGTTCGCAGAAATAGTTGCGGGCCTGTGGAAATCAGTTGGCGCAAAAGTGGACATATTGCCGCAAGAAGGCTACGGGAACCATGTGAGAGTCGAGTGGGGCTCAGGAAATGAAACCTTACTCATCCTCTGCCACATGGATACAGTTTGGGACAAAGGAGAGACGAAGAATCGACCATTTCGCATAGAAGATGGAAAAGCTTTCGGCCCAGGCGTTTACGATATGAAAGCAGGCATAGTCGAGGCTCTCTTCGCAGTGAAAACCCTTGCTGATCTAGGCATATCCCCTGACAAAAAGATAGTAGTGCTTCACAACTCCGATGAGGAGATAGGTTCTTTGTCTTCAAGAAGGATTATTGAAGAAGAAGCAAAACGTTCCTCCGCCGTTTTGGTGCTCGAGCCTTCTGCAAGAGGTGGAGCTCTGAAGACTTGGCGAAAAGGTGTAGGCGATTTCACTTTTACTATCAAGGGCCGCGCCGCTCATGCCGGTGCAGATTACGAAAAGGGCATCTCGGCGATTAAGGAGGCTGCACACCAAATCCTGCGTCTGCACGGTATGACTGACTTGGAGAAAGGAACCACAGTCAACGTGGGGGTTGTAAAGGGAGGTACCAGACCCAACGTAGTAGCTGAAACTGCTGTTCTCGAGGTGGATCTCCGAGTGAAAACGATGAGAGCGGCAGAATTGGTTGTGCCTGAAATTCTTGATACCAAGCCATACGACCCGTCTGCTAAGGTTTACGTGGAAGGCGGTCTTAACAGACCCCCCATGGAAAGGACTGAGGGCAATCTGAGGTTGTTCCGCCTGGCACAGGACATAGGGAAGAAGATGGGGATTAACCTTGAGGAGTCTGGTACCGGAGGTGGCAGTGACGGGAATTTCACGTCGGCCCTTGGGATTCCAACCCTCGACGGTCTCGGAGCCGTAGGCGACGATGCTCACGCGATCACCGAATATACGGTTCTTTCAAGTCTGCCTGAAAGAGCAGCTATCGTTGCCGGATTGATGATAGAGATATAGTTTTTCCGAACGTAGATTGAATTCTCAGACAAACCCCGTAAGTTCTTCTCTTGGCATTGGAACTACGGGGTTTGTTTCGCTTAAATCTGGCCCTAACCGCTTGATAGAGCAATCATAGATCTAAGTCCCATAAACGCTGTTATATAGTCATCAGCCGTAAAAGACACTGTTCTTGGATCCAAGACCTGAGTATAAGGCATACGAGCTGCCCCTTCAGCCAATCCAGAATCCTTGAACTCGATCTTGAAAGTCACCGGCGATTCCGGAAGCCAAACGGTCGCTTCGGATAGGTTTGTTAGTGCATCTTTCGTAGATTGAACGAGCAAGCTCTTTACCTTCTGAGGCGGTAGGCACTTAGCGGCATAGCGCCCCACGGCTTCTTTTACCACAGCTGTGTGCACTTTAGGCAGAAGCTGTTTTGCCTCCTGTGCCACAATATTGTCCCCACAGACTAAGACCACGGGCACTCCGTAGAAACCAGCTATACCTGCATTAATACCGGTCTCCCCTACAAGTATGTCGTTGACCCATATATTTGCCACTGAACCACCGGATATAGTGTGACTAAGCACTCCCGGACTGCCCATCCTAGAATGGTATCCGACGAATATACATGCATTGAATTCCGGGCCTATGCCTTGCATCATAGAAAGACGCTTAGGTGAGCCTGTCAGCAGGGTTGCTGCAGGATGTATTCTTTCTATCAATATGTTCCTCATCGAACCGTGGGAGTCATTTACGAGTATGTCGTTAGCGCCGGATTGGACCGCTCCCTCGATCACGGCGTTTAACTCCTCGGTCATGAGCTCCCTTGCTCTTGAATAGTCCTTTCCCTCTTCCGAAGTTTGTTCCCGACTCGCCACTACTCCCGAGATGCCCTCAATATCGCATGATATAAAGACTTTCAATCTAAACCCTCCCTCGCTTAGGTTTTGTAGTTACTATTCGCCAACCGGGTGTAGCTTTTCCTCTTTCATGGCACAATGACCTCGTGTGGATGTGAGTTTCCATATTCACGGACGCAGAACTTGCCCTAGTAGAAAGATAGATATAACATTATTCATACAGTTGAAAATGTATATTGTCTTCCAATGAGTCCGTTCCAAAAACTATTCATATGATTGTCTGGTGATGAACAACATGGACGCAAGCGAAAGACGAAGAAAGATCGTTGAAATGCTGTCTTCTTCCTCCGAACCGCTAAAAGGGGCTAACTTGGCATCCGCTCTCGGAGTAACCAGGCAGGTTGTGGTGCAAGACATAGCAGTTTTGCGCGCCAAAGGTGAGAATATCGTGGCAACCCCAAGAGGCTATACCTATTGGACAGATCCTCGCAAACCCGGGGTACTGAAGATTGTGGCCGTAAAACATGACTTCTCTCAGACGAAAAAAGAACTTCTCACCATGGTAAAATGCGGTGTCGAGGTGATCGACGTCATCGTAGAACACCCCGTCTATGGCCAGTTGACAGGACAGCTGAGTATCTGCACCCCGGAAGACGTAGAGATCTTTATGCAGACTATAGAACAAACTCAAGCTGGTCTTTTGTCATCCCTCACCGACGGTGTGCATCTACACACTGTCAGAGCATCACACTTTGAACAACTATCTGAACTTGAGAAACGCCTTGGAGAGGAAGGTTTCCTTATCCAGGATTGACATCTCTGACCAAATGGGACCCGACTGCCTTTACAGCTGACAAGACAGATGATATACTGACCACATCAGAACTACCTTCAATAATCGCTTACCTTTTGCAGGCAAATCGTGAGCGGCAGGAGATGATCGGTGTGCAATCTGTCGATGTCAAAACTATAACTATTGGGGCCCTTTTACTAGCTTTGTCTCTCGTTATACCGATGGCTTTCGGAGGAGTACTAGGTGTGGTAATAGGCCCGTTTTCCGCAACTTTAGCTTCGCACGTACCAGTTATGATCTCAATGATGTATGGCCCTTTCGTATCTGGCATTGTCGCTTTGGGCTCTGCCATTGGGTTTTTCCTAAAACTTGGACCTGTGATTGCCATGCGAGCAGCCATGCACATTCCTGTAGCAATTATCGGCTCTATCTTGCTCAAGAAGAAACTGTCCTTTCCGGTCGTCCTTGGAGTGACTGCACCGATCCACGCACTTTTGGAAGGACTAATAGTCCTTCCGTTTCTCACATTTGGGAGTTCTGGAGCTTTGTACGGGAAATCGGACGCCATGTCGCTTTTCGCCCTGGTTGCAGGAGGGACTTTGATCCATCACGCCATGGATTCAGTCATATCTGTGGTTTCTTGGCAAGTCCTTAGGCTTTTTGCCAAACCCACCAATAATCAGAAACTAGACTTCAGCAAAAACCAAGTTGCCAAGTAGCTAACGCAAACACGGCGAGATCTGCCTAGGATGCACAAGGGCCGAAGAATATAAAGAACCCCCCGGTTAGATGAGGGGCTCTTTTTTAGGTATTTGCAGCATTATCCTCTTTGGCTTTTTCCTTGTACTCGCTAGATCTGTTATCTGTACAATAAAAGCCGGGACCTTTGAATATAATTCCGACGCTGCGGCTTATTAGTTTCTTTACAGGCCCACCACATGTTGGACAAGTCGTAAGAGGCGCATCTGACATCTTCTGGAACTGTTCAAAAGTACCGCATTTTTCGCACTTGTATTCGTAAATTGGCACTCTCAACAACCTCCCTTTGGATAACCTCATTATAGATATAATGAATGAACAAGACTATGTCAAGGATTGGGATCTACAGAGTGAAGCAAAAAGTGCCGTCCCCCTTGCTTCGTCGCGATGTCGTACATGAAGATCGCCGCTGCTACTGAAAGGTTCAGTGAGGAGGCTGTTCCCTTTATTGGGATGCGAAGCTGCATGTGCCCCGCTGTCAGCGTATCTGGAGATAGTCCTCTTGCTTCGGAACCCAGAAGGACGATGAGGGGTCGAGGATACTCTTTTATGGTAGTGATGTCCTGGCTGGCTCTGCTGGAAGTGGTTACTAGGCATATTCCATGTTGGGAACACAGTTGTATAACGGTATCGGATGTATCGATACGTATCACAGGTACGGCAAAAATTGAGCCCATGCTGGCTTTGACACATTCGGGATGATATTGATCTGTAGATTCGCCGCACATGAACACGCCTGAGAACCCGAAACAATCGGCAGTTCGAATGATGGTGCCCAGATTCCCGGGGTTTCCAACGCTATCTAGGGCTACGAAAGCTTTACCTGCAAACGGCTGCACGAATTCTACTGTTGCGTCATGATAGGAAATAACAGCACCTAACCCCATTGGATTATCTCTTGCTGAAATACTGCGAAACTCCTTTTCTTTGACCTCATAGCACGGGATACGATTCTTCACTCCACTAAGCGCGGCGTAGGCAACTTCACTATCTAGTAGCTCGGGACTATACACGATAAAACGAATGGGCGCATTGTGCTCAATAGCGCTTAGAACCAGCGAAATCCCTTCAACAAAGTAACTCCGGGTTTCATCACGGGATTTCTTGTTTCTCAAAGAACGCAGTTCTTTGAGCCTATTCTTAGAAATCGGTTCCATTTCTCCACTCCCCTAACACCTAAATGTTCATGGCCTTGCCGCGAGTAAAATGAAGGTCCGGGTTGATAGCCTACCCGGACCCTGGCATCATGTTCTTAACTTTTCTTCTTAGGAATCACCTTTGTTTCCACTGCCACCCTGAGCCGCTCTATCAAGAGCCCAAACGCCTTGGTCATCCTTGTAGACCATTGCTCCGAACGGCGAACGCCACGAATACGTAGTGTGCAGCAGATGGTGAGACTTCTGGCTCAGCGGTTTGCCCAAGTAGGTTTCATAGAGCTCTTTCACTGCCGGATTCTCGTGCGACTTGCGTAGAGGCATATTCCTATCTACCTCGTAGATAGCCTCCATACGCTTCTTTACAATATCACGGTCAGTAGGAATGGGTTGGCCGCCCCCTCCAATGCACCCGCCTGGGCAGGTCATAATCTCGATGAAGTGATATTGGGCTTCTCCAGACTTGACCCTATCCAATATGACCCTGGCATTGCCGAGTCCGCTGGCTACAGCAATGTTCAATACCGTTCCATTTAGGTCAACTGAAGCCTCTTTGACACCATCAAGCCCGCGTACCATCTCAAAGTCTATTTTCTCCAAAGTCTTGCCTGTATAAAGCTCATACGCAGTCCTAACTGCTGCTTCCATGACTCCGCCTGTGGCTCCGAAGATCACCGCGGCGCCTGTAGAAATACCTAGGGGATCATCATACTCCTCTTCAGCAAGATCGTTGAAATCTATCCCGGCCTGTTTGATCATGTTCGCAAGCTCTCTTACAGTAAGCACATAATCTACGTCTTGAAACCCGGATGCAGTCATTTCAGGCCTCTGGCACTCGAACTTCTTAGCAGTGCAAGGCATAATGGATACTACTACCATATTGGCAGGATCGATGCCTGTCTTCTCGGCATAATATGTCTTTGTTAGTGCCCCAAACATCTGCTGCGGGGATTTGCAGGAAGACACGTTCCCGGAAAGTTCAGGATAAAACTCCTCCATGAACTTGATCCATCCAGGACTGCAAGAAGTTATAAGAGGAAGGTCTCCCCCATTTGCCAGCCTATCTAGGAGCTCGGAACCTTCTTCCATTATGGTGACGTCAGCTGCGAAGTTAGTATCGAAAACCTTGTCAAATCCAAGCTGCCTCAAAGCTGCAACCATCTTCCCAGTGCTTATGCTGCCCTGGGGAAGTCCAAATGGCTCTCCAATCGACACTCTAGTAGCAGGGGCCGTCTGGACTATGACTACCTTATCGGGATCATACAAGGCATCCCACACCTCTTCGGTGTAGTCTTTCTCATAAAGAGCACCGACCGGGCATACCAAAGTACATTGGCCGCATTGCACGCAGGGGCTATTGTTCATATCTTCACCCCAGGCCGGCCCTATTTGTGTACTTAGCCCTCTCCCATATGGTCCAATCGCGTTCACTGACTGGATCTGCTCGCATACCGCTACGCACCTTCTGCACAGTATGCATTTGTTAGGATCTCGAATTATAGCGGGAGTCGATGTATCGATAGGCTTTTCTTCCCTGTGATTCTCGAATCTAATCTCCCTGATGCCAAGACGCTCAGCAAGACTCTGCAATTCACAGTTGAGATTTCTAGGGCAAGTAACGCACTCATACGGGTGATCCGACAGAATCAACTCAACTGCAAGCCTCCGCGCCGCACGCACTTTAGGCGTGTTGGTGTGAACGACCATGCCAGGAGACACGGGCGTCACGCAAGAAGCTTGAAGGGATTTTGCCCTTTCTATTTCAACTACACATACGCGGCAGCTTCCTATTTCATTAATATCTTTCAAATAACACAACGTAGGTATCTCTATGCCGGCTTCTTTGGCTGCCTCTAGAACCGTATAGTCAGAAGGAACCTCCAATGTGATGCCATCGACGGTTACCTTTACTTTGTCCATGTCTTTGTCCACCTCAAATCTAAGTTAAACCTTCTCTATTG
>ERZ795047.1485-NODE-1485-length-24780-cov-31.683357_pt1 | contig 24780 bp, 16 predicted proteins | sample MGYA00375131_ERZ795047 | MGnify/ENA primary metagenome ERZ795047 (study PRJEB30176, sample SAMN05720228) | activated sludge metagenome | isolation source: Anaerobic digester | place: Japan | collected 2015-05-20 ...
GGTGTGCCCGGATCGGGTTTTTGATTCTTTACCCACCCATCACCTTCCAGATCTACGGTAATATCATCCCGTAACAGCAGGGGGAGCAACTGTTTTTTTGAGAATCCCCGCAGATCGGGCATGGTGTCCCCAATGGTAATGCTTGGCGGGAAATTTAAGACCACCGATCCGGAGTGTTCAATCTGGGGACTTTTACCGCGGGGGATGCCTAGATAATCGGCCAATTCTTCCGCAGCTTCACGGATTGCGGGGGCTGCAATGCGGCCCCCTAAATAGGATTCTCCTTTGGGGCGTATGATTACCATGTATAGTATGAGTGTAGGCTGCTCTGCAGGTACTAGGGCCAGGGTGCTGGCGATATAATCAGTTTTTGAATAGGTCCCCGTTTTAGGGTCGATAATCTGGGCAGTTCCTGTTTTAACCCCGATAGAGATATCATCCACTCGGGCCCGTCTGCCAGTCCCCGCTTCAGAAGCGGCGGCGATCATATATTTTCTCAGTTCCCGGGCTGTCTCTGGTCTAATAACCTGCCGGGGCTGGCCAGTTTGGATCTCCCGAACCAGAAGCCCCTCATGGTTAAGTACCTTTGCTACTATTTTGGGTGGAACTAAAAGACCATCGTTCGCGATTGCTGAAGCAGCCTGCACCATCTGAAGGGCAGAAACGGATATTTCCTGACCTATTGCTATGGTTGGTTTTGACCGGGCAGACCAGCGGTTAACGGGCCGTAAAAAACCGCTCGTTTCTCCGGGAACTCCAAGACCGGTTTTATTGCCAAAACCGAATTGCTGCAGCATAGAAAAGAATGTGGAGGCATCAATCCTGTCCGATGCATAGGCAGCTCCAGCATTACAGGAATAGGTGATTATCTCCTGGGGGCGAACCGTTCCATGGGCTCCCAGACATTTAATAGTAATTTTTTCACCCCCTGTGGTGGTTTGTTCATATTGGCCATCACAGACAAAAGTGCTACTTGGTGAAATTGCCCCCGTATCGATCATGGATGCAATAGTAAATACTTTAAAGACCGAGCCTGGTTCGTAGGCCCAAACAGCGGGGCGATCCATTCTATCCAGCTCTGTGGATCCGCTAATGTCATTGGGGTTAAAATTAGGTATAGATACATAACCCAGAATATCGCCTGTTTGGGGTGTCATGGCGATCATCATGGCTGCTTCTGCTTTGTTTTCTTCCAAGGTTTTTTTTGCAATTGATTCCAGAATGTATTGCACCTTCGCATCGATGGTTAAAATGAGCTGGTTTCCATAGGATTGGCCGTTTTGTGGGGCCAGATCCGATTCAAAGGCATATTCAAGGCCACCAAGCCCCTGATTTTCATCCCCTACAAAACCAATAAGATTGCTGGCTAAGTTCTTTTCTGGATAAATACGGCCCATAACGGGTTCAATGGCAATACCGGGAAGCTTTCCTTCCTTGATGAGGGCTTCTACATTTCCCAGTACCGATTGGTCAAGGCGTTTTTTTAGATATATGAAGGAACTGGCAGATTGTCTTACCCGATCGATAATAAGTTTTTCATTTATTTCTAAAAGGGGGGCGAGCAGTTTTGCACTTTGTTCCAATGTTTGAAGTGCCTCTGGTTTCCATACGGTAATATTACCCAACCGGGTTTGCATTGCAAGAATAGTCCCATTTCTGTCTAAAATAGGACCCCGTTCGATAAGCGTGTTGGTTTCGATAGTATTACCGGCAGTTTCAGGGAACAGCATAAGCTGGGCATAACGGAAATAGACCAGGAGTATAAACAGAGAAAAGAGGGATGCAAAAACAATGAACCTGCCCTTGCCTGGAGGATTTGCTTCCATTATCTAATTCCTTCGACCCTGCCTAATACAAAATCAGCTGAAATTGGTCCATAATTCCGTGAATCATAGGATACTTCACTATTTTCGCCAAGGACAATTATATACTTTCCATCCTCTATTTGCACACAGCGTTTAACCGCAATGGTCCCCTGGGGAGAAGAAAATACGATAATATCTCCTATTCGCGGATAAGCCCAGCGAAGAGTATATGCTGTTGACCAGGGGAAACGGAATCCATAGGCTAATTTATTTATAAATAAGATCCGCCCAGATGAAATTGTGGGCCTCATGGATTCACCCTCGGCGATCATAATATCAAAGCAACATAGTTTTATAAGGAGCGCAACAAAGAGGGCTCCTATAATCGTAAAACCAAGGGAAATGTCCCTTTTGGGGTCTTTCATGGTAATCCAGTATAATGAACTGACTTCTCTCTGTCGATAAACTACTATGATGAACGAAATAATCCGCAAACAGCACATACAACAGCGACGACGTTTTGCTCCCCTTCCGCTCAATACTTCCCGGTTTCGAGTTGCTCCAAAAGTACAACATATACAGCGTTTTTCCCCTTCATTTAAACCTGCAGTGTATACAGATTTACCTGTCTCTATACCTGCAAAGCCCATGGTTCTTGCCTTCTTAGCAGGTATCGGTATTGCTTTTTTTGCGGGGATATTATTCTCCCCCTGGCCTGCAGGACTCGAACGGTTTGTTCTCCCGGCGGAGCCGGCGGGGACAGCGGCCAATTTAAAGGCTTATATTCATCAAAATATATCAGATTCTGTAGATGACGGCGAAAGCGAATCGATTCCCCTGGCGTTGACTGAACAATTTGCATGGCAATCCTATCGGGTTCGTAATGGAGACACTTTGCTGGGGATTGCAAAGTCATTTAACCTTTCGATAGATGCGATTATTGCCTTAAACGGAATAACAAACGCCCGTTCCCTGCGGAGCGGGACCGTTTTAAAAATACCCAATATGGACGGGATTCCCTATAAGGTAAAAAAAGGGGATAGCCTTTCAAAGATATCTCAGACCTGGGGTATACCAATGGAGGCAATCCTCGATGCAAATGATTTAAGCAGCGATGTGATTAATCCTGGTACCCAACTCTTTCTGCCTGGCGCACGGCTCAGTTCTGTGGAACTTAAGCAGGTTTTGGGGAACCTTTTTATATATCCAGTATCCGGCCGGCTGACAAGCTCCTTCGGCTGGCGTAATGATCCCTTTACCGGGGTCAGGCGTTTCCATGCGGCCATCGATATAGCCCAGGATATTGGTATCCCTGTGGGGGCTTCGATGGATGGCCGAGTATCTACCACAGGGTACAATTCTGTATATGGGAATTATATCATCCTCAGTCATGATGGGGGCTACCAGACGATGTATGCCCACCTGAGTGCAATCAATGTAAAGAAGGGCGAACGGGTAAAACAAAAACAGAAGATTGGGGAGGTGGGAAATACCGGATACAGTACCGGACCACATCTTCATTTTGCAATTTTTAAAAATGGAAGGGCTATGAATCCTTTAGAGTTATTAGGAAAATAATAAGTTTTGCAGAATTTTATTGCATAAAAGTACCTGTCGGTGGTATACTGCGGACAGGAACAGGAGGTTCCATGCGGCAACTCGTATTTGTTTTAATAGCGCTGTTAGCGGTAGTTACCTTTATCCGTGCTTATGATGTCCCGGCAAACCAGGAACTTCATGGGGAGCAGACGGTTCAAACCCTTATTTCAAATAACTAAAATTTCTTATTACTTATACTTGCATGCATCCATAGTCAGTAGTACACTTTTGGATGTATGCTCAAGTCTAACAAACTGTTCGTCATAGACACCAATGTTTTTATTCATAATCCCGAAGCGGTACTTTCATTTAGAGATTCGGAAATTGCCATTCCTCTGGTGGTTCTCGAAGAATTGGATAAACTTAAAACTTATCAGGACCATAGGGGCAAAAATGCCCGTGAGGCTATACGATTTTTTAATAATCTGATTAAAGGCGGAGATGTTCGACAGGGTGTAAAGCTGGACAATGGGTCTATTTTACGGGTAATTTTTGGCGGTATTGGGGAACCCCCTGCAGATTTACCCCTGGATCGGAATGATAATGTGATTATTTTACAAGCTGCCGCTCTCCTGCAGAGCGGGCGTCCCGTATTCTTTGTTTCCAAGGATATCAATGCCCGGGTAAAAGCTGCAGTCCTTGGTTTAAAAGCCGTAGATTATGAAAAACAGAAGGTTAATGCGGCGGAACTCTATTCCGGGATTCGAGATGATTGTGTCATCCCCCTTTCTAACGAAGTAACCGAAAAGCTCCTCGCTAATGAATACATTTATGCCCCTAATACTAATCCAGAAGAAGATTTTTTAGGTCGATGGGATAAACAAAATGGTGTGCTACAAACAGTTCCGCAAGAACGGAAACAATGTTTTGGGATAAAGGCTCGGAATGAACGGCAATGGGCAGCCCTGGATCTACTGTTAAATCCGGACATCCCCTGTGTAACCCTCATTGGAAGGGCAGGCACCGGTAAAACCCTGCTTGCTATTGCAGCAGGCTTGCATCTTGTTATCGAAGAAAAGAAATATGATCGTATCCTGGTTTCCAGACCTATCGTTCCCCTTGGTAAAGATATAGGTTATCTGCCCGGGGAAAAGGCCGCCAAACTAGCCACCTGGATGGAGCCTATTTTTGATAACCTGGAGTACCTACTATCGATCAATAAGCGTCCAAACCTTAAAAATGTGGACCAGGTTTTTAAGGAACGATACATGGAAGTAGAAGCAGTTACTTATATCCGGGGACGGTCGCTCCCCTCTCAATTTATCGTTATTGATGAAGCCCAGAATTTGACGCCCCATGAAATAAAGACTATTGTATCCCGGGCCGGTGCTAATTCCAAGGTAGTACTGACCGGCGATCCGGAACAGATCGATAATATGTACCTGGATGCGAACTCTAACGGCCTCTCCTATCTTGTAGAAGCTTTTAAGGGAGAACCGCTTTTCGGTCATATTACGTTACAAAAAACTGAACGGAGTGAACTGGCTGAACTGGCTGCCAGATTGTTGTAGCAGGTATAGGGATGCTTATGGTGAAAACGGGGTTTCAGGAAATTGTGGATGAATCTTTTCAAAGTTTGCAGGCTATGGAAGCGCAGCAGAAGCTGCTGTATATCCAAATCTATGAACAAAAACTGCAAAAGCTTGAAGAAGAATTGAATGTTTTTATAATGCAGGCAACAATTAAGCAAGATAGTAAGAAAAAAGGATAGAACTATGATACATAAACTCAAAGGCAGCCTATTAACACTCATTCTTTTTATATACTCTTTACCCCTTTCTGCGGAGGTCCGTTTTGATGGTCTGGACCTTTTTTCCGATGGGCGTCTCCTGTATACCGTGCAGATTACCAATCCTGGTTCTGCTCCCCATGGGGGACTATTTTTAGCTGACCTTGAGAAAAATAAAACTAAATTATTAACAGCCTATCCAGAAAAAATGGAACTTCTTGATGAAGGTCGAATTATCCAGATACGAAACGGATTTGGTGCCTTTAGAATTCCTATAAAAGGAGGACTGCCAGAATCGGTGGCCGGTTTTCCTACCTTTGCTGATGGGGCATCCATTCAATCCGGTCAGGTCGAAGCGATGTCTGCTTCCTTTGATGGCAAATGGGTCCTCTATGTGGAACCGGTCAGTGCTGCCTATGGAAATTTGGTGTTAGTTGATATTGCTACCACAAAGCGGTACCCCATTGCCACCCATATAGAACGGCCTGGCCGCTATTTTCCTGCGGTCTGGAGCAAAGATTCCAGGGTTTTTATCTATTCTAAGGATGGTCAGCTCTATTATTATGCCCTCAGCACCTTAAATTCTGTCTCAATAGATGAACAGTTTCGGCTCATTGGTGATGGCCAGATCAATTCTGTGTATTGGGGACCCCAGGGGGACTTCTTCTATGTGAATGGGAGGACCGTTTATAAGGTTCGCAGTACGGAGCTTTTTGCCCGTTCTCTCTATGCGAACTTCATTGAAATTGGCCAAATTGCAGGGGTCTTGCCCTTTCCCTTTGATCCTTCCTTTGACCAATTCTGGATACATCCTGCATCACAGGCTATCCTTGTTTCAAAAGCGGGGCAAATCCTGTTTTATTATCCCCTGCAAGAGCTAGGGAATCAAGCTTCCGCGGCAATGGACCAAAGCTCAGTATACCCCTACCTTAAGCTTCCCGCCATGTGCACTAATATTCGTCTGCTTTGGTCTGCTACAGGGATTATTACTATTTGGGGACTTCGATCGGATAAGGGGTCTCTTGCTTTTTCCTACCGTCTCGATGCATCAAAAACAACAGGTCCCTACAATTTTGTACCGGTAAAATTCCCTGCTGTTTCGGAAGCCCTCCTGTCTCCCGATGGAACTAAGGCTGTACTATGGGGCGATGGAGGCTGTTTTATCTATGACTTTCAGGATTGGAAATCGAGGTTAACGGTCAGTACAACTCAAACTTTGAATGCCCGGTGGCTCAATAATGACGAATTAATAATTGGTGATAATCAGTTTATATATCGATTCAAAGAGCCGGATACTCGCATCATAATAGGTCTTTCAAAGGCCGATACCTATGGCTTTGATAAGACTTCGGGGTCAATACTTGCAAAGGTTAGCGATACCTGGTTTGGTACGGACGGTTCAGTTCCATGGACCCGCCGCACCGATTCGATAAATCTTCGGCCTCCAGCCCTCAGCTCCGATCGGTACAGGGTGTATCTTGAAACTCAAGGCGGAGGACTTTATAAGAACATACCAATGATCAGGTTGATGGATGGGCTTACCACCGTGCCCCTTATCCTTGTTAATGGAACCCAGTATGAGCCTATCAGTGATGTACCTGCTAAAGAAGCTGTTTCTTCATCCAGCAGTGTTTTCAATAATGGAAAACGCTATGGCTCTCGGACTGTATCCCTAACCTTTGATGTAATAGATTCCCCTGAAGGACTGACAACAGTACTGGATATATTAAAGCAATATAACATTCGAGCAACCTTTTTTGTAAACGGTGAATTCATCCGCCGTTATGCCGATTTAGCCCGCCTCTTAAGCGATTCGGGTCATGAAATTGGTTCCCTTTTTTATGCTCCCATAGATTTATCTGACACCCGATATCGGGTAGACGCCAATTTTATTAAAAGGGGCCTTGCAAGGAATGAGGATGAGTATCTTGCTGCAACCTCCAAGGAATTGTCTGCCCTCTGGCATGCTCCGTTTTATATCATATCTCCTGAACTCGTTTCGGCCGCACGGTCGGCGGGATATAAAACGATAGGCCGGGATATTGATCCCTATGATTGGGTGGGCAAATCGGATGTACGCAGAAGTTATGTTCCCTATTTAAGCGCTTCTGAAATTATAGATCAGATCATGCAGAAGAAACGCCCCGGTTCTATTATACCGATTCGGATCGGTGCTAATGAAAAAGTAAGGACCGATTATCTGTTTAATCGTTTAGATGTACTGCTCGATGCACTTTTACGGGCTGGATATGAGGTGGTACCGGTAAGCACCTTGATGGAACAGGCAAAATGATAAAAAAAGCCGCCCTTTGCAAGGCGGCTTTTTTGGGCGCTGAGAGACTCGAACTCCCGACATCCTCGGTGTAAGCGAGGCGCTCTAGCCAACTGAGCTAAGCGCCCGATGGCCAAACCTTACCATAAAAACGAAATAAAAGTCAAGAGAAATCGGGAGTAAGCCCATTTTTTTAACATCTTTCTGGGGCTTGTTAGGCTTGGTAAGTCCATGTATTCTTAGTTCGTTATGGATAAATTGATAATAAAAGGTGCCCGGGAACACAACCTTAAGAACATCGATCTTGAACTACCCCGGGATAAGTTGATTGTAATATCGGGGCTTTCAGGATCCGGTAAAAGTTCTCTGGCCTTTGATACCATCTTTGCCGAGGGCCAGCGGCGTTATGTGGAAAGCCTTTCTGCCTATGCCCGTCAGTTTCTAGGTAGAATGGATAAACCGGACCTGGATTATATCGAAGGGCTTTCACCCGCAATTTCCATAGAGCAAAAAACTACCCACCGGAACCCCCGTTCTACCGTAGGAACAGTAACTGAAATCTACGATTATTACCGGCTGCTTTATGCCCGGATCGGTATACCCCATTGTCCTTCCTGCGGCCGGGAAATTAAAGAACAATCGGTGGATCAGATGGTCGATGCCATTATGGCCTTTCCATCTGGGACCAGGGTCCAGCTTTTAGCACCTGTTATCAGAGGAAAAAAGGGCGAGCACCAAAAAATCATAGATGATGCACGAAGGGCAGGTTTTGTACGGGCCCGGATCGACGGCCTTTTAGTTAATCTGGAAGATGATATTAAGCTGGACAAACAGAAAAAGCATACCATTGAAATTGTGGTTGACCGGCTCGTTATAGGACCCGATATTCGGTCCCGGCTTGCTGAATCGGTAGAAGCTGCCCTGGATTCCGCTGAGGGTATCATGCAGGTCCTGCGATCAACCGAAGAGGGAGAAGAGGAACTCTTTTTTAGCCGTCAAAGTGCCTGTCCCGAGTGCGGTATCTCGATTCCCGAATTGCAGCCCCGGCTTTTTTCCTTTAATAATCCCTTTGGAGCCTGTCCTGCCTGTACAGGCCTGGGAATAAAGATGGAATTTGATCCCGATTTGATTATTCCTGATAAGAGTCTCTCCTTTAATGAAGGGGGCTGTATACCCTATAACCCTGAATCTGCCTGGAATCGGAGCCGTTTCGAAAGCCTGGCAAAACATCTGCATTTTAGCCTGGATACGCCCTTTGCAGAACTGCCTAAAAAAATCATGGATGCCATCCTGTATGGTACCGATGACGCCATTGATGTAGTATATGAAAACCGGGATAAGACCGGTAAATTTGAATATAAATCCCGGTTCCCTGGCATATTAGAGGACCTTAAACGGCGATACCGGGAAAGTCAGAGCCAGGCTATAAGGGATTGGCTTGAAAAATTCATGAGTCAGAAACCCTGTGAGGTCTGCGGTGGCCGCAGGCTTAAACCGGAGGCGCTGGCTGTTACCGTTGGCGGCAGAAATATTCATGAGTTAAGCAGCCTGTCCGTAACGGATTCTCTTACATTTTTCGAAACCGTTCATTTTACGGAAACGGAACGAACCATCGCAAAACAAATCCTTAAGGAAATTATTGCCCGCCTCGGGTTTATGAAAAATGTGGGTCTTGATTACCTCACCCTGGAGCGGAAAGCCGCTACCCTTTCGGGGGGTGAGGCCCAGCGGATACGGCTTGCAACCCAGATTGGTTCCAGTCTTGTGGGAGTTCTCTATATTCTGGATGAACCTTCTATAGGTTTACACCAGCGGGATAACCAGCGTCTTATTGATACGCTTCTCTATCTCAGGGACATTGGCAATACCCTCATTGTGGTTGAACACGATGAACAGACCCTCAGAACCGCCGATTATATTGTAGACCTTGGCCCAGGGGCTGGAGTTCATGGAGGAAAGGTTATAGCCCAGGGGACGCCCCAGGAGGTGATGAAAATCCCTGAAAGCCTTACCGGTCAATATCTGGCGGGAACCCTCTTTATGGAGGTTCCAAAGATCCGTCGGAATGGAAATGGACATTATATACGGTTAAAAAATGCTACGGAACATAATCTAAAGGGCATAGATGTACAAATTCCCCTGGGGGCATTTACCTGTATCACCGGTGTCTCCGGTTCTGGAAAATCTACCCTCCTGTCGGATGTTCTGTATCCGGCAATTTCTAACCGGGTCGGTAAAACAAGTCTCCCTGAAGGGGCCTACGATTCGATAGAAGGGGTGGAGTATATCGATAAGGTTATCAATATAGATCAGAGCCCTATCGGCCGCACCCCCCGGTCCAATCCGGCTACCTATGTGGGGGTCTTTTCGGGGATTCGGGATCTGTTTGCCAGCCTGCCCGATGCTAAGGCTCGGGGATACAAACCGGGTCGTTTTTCATTTAATGTTAAGGGCGGCCGCTGTGAGAATTGTCAGGGTGATGGAACCATTAAAATTGAGATGAACTTTCTCCCCGATGTGTACATTACCTGCGATGTCTGTCACGGAAAGCGTTTTAATAAGGAAACACTGGAGGTCCGATATAAGGGTAAAAATATAGCCGATGTGCTGGACATGACCATAGAAGAGGCGGCAGAGTTTTTTGCTTTTATTCCCCATGTGGCCCATAAACTGGAGACCCTTCTCTCGGTTGGGCTGGGGTATATCAAGCTGGGACAGTCCGCATTGACCCTTTCTGGCGGTGAAGCCCAGCGGGTAAAGCTGGCTCTGGAGCTTTCCAAACGTTCTACCGGTAAAACCCTCTATATTCTCGATGAGCCTACTACGGGACTGCATTTCGCCGATGTAAAACAACTCATGGAGGTTATTCAACGGCTTGTGAATGGGGGAAACACGGTGGTTATGATCGAACATAATCTGGATGTCATTTTACAGGCCGATTATATAATCGATCTTGGCCCCGAAGGGGGAGATAGGGGTGGTTCTATTGTAACCACCGGCACACCGGAAGAAGTAGCTGCCTGCGAAAGATCCTATACGGGTTATTATATAAAAGAGCAACTGGAACGGAGCCAAAAAAACTGATGGTAAAAAGGGGGATTTTTGCACCTCTTTTAGTGGTGCTTTTGGCTTTTTCTGTCCTGGCCCAATCAGAAAAAGCATCCGATATTCTGCCCGACTATATCGAAATGGATATTCGGACTTCCAGGCTTGATGAACTGGCAGACTGGTGCCGCCGTCTTGGTTTATCCGATGCGGGCAGCCGGGATGAACTGGCTGGGAGATTGCGGGACTACTTTGGGATTGCTTCAAGCCAAGTTGCTTCGGATGCCCAATCAGCAAGATCCATAACCATTGAGTCTGCCCAAAGTACCGAGTATTTTACCCTTGAAACGGTGAATGAATCCTATGCCCGGCTTTCCGGTTCAGTCCTGATTACCCTCATGGATGGGGATACCATACACAAGTTAAAAGCCGAAGAGGTCCTGTTTAACCGTACCCGGAATATATTGAATGCCAAGGGTAGTGTTGAATATACCAAAGAAGGCGGCGGTGTAAAGGAGTCATTTAAGGGAGATTCCATTACCATTTCACTGGATAATTGGGAGGGGGTGTTTCTTGGAGGCGCTTCGGAACGTTCCCTATCTGATAAAAGTACCACCTATCGTTTTGCCGGGGAGGTTATTTCCCGGGATGCGGAGGATGTGACGGTTTTAAAAAATGCAAAAATAACTACCGCAGGTCGTGATGAAGCCTATTGGTCCATAGATGCGACAAAACTGTGGCTCCTGCCTAGTTCAGATTGGGCTATGGCCAATGGAGTGTTAAAAGTAGGGGAGGTTCCTCTTTTATATATTCCCTTTATCTATCTTCCTGGTGATGAAGTACTATTTCATCCAGTGCTGGGATACCGTTCCCGGGAAGGTTCCTTTGTCCAGACAACAACCTATCTCCTGGGCCGGCCAAAGGCAAGCAGTTCATCGGAAAATTCTATAACTAAAATATTAGGTTCCGGGGCTGACACAGAACGAAAACGGGAGGGCCTTTTTCTTCGGAGTACGGGTAAAAGGGCTATTAATCAGGATGCTCCCAGTCTCAGCCTTTTATTTGATGTTTATACAAACCTGGGTGCCTATGTGGGAATGAATTCATCTATACCGAAAACTGGCATCCTGGGTAAGACGGACCTTTCTTTTGGTTTAGGCTTTACCAGGGATATTTATCAACCTCAGGTTAACTATTATACCCCCTTTAAAAATAATGATGGCATCAGCAATTGGAATAGTTCAGACCTTTTTGGCGCAGCAGTACCTTTTAGGTACCGTTTTAAAAGCAACGGTTCTCTCCAGAATTCACTGTTTTCGTTATCCTGGGAATTGCCCTTTTATTCTGATCCCTTTGTAGATCGGGACTTTCTTAATAGAACCGAATCTATGGACTGGCTTCAGATGCTTAAAGAGGGAAGTAATCAGACCCAATCGGGTTCTGGGACTCAGGTTGGTACCATAGGTTCTTACCAATGGCGTCTTAACACCAGCTTCTCTGGCCCAGTTCTATCGATAAAACCTTCTCTTGCAACACTCTCAGTGAACGCTCTTTCTTCCAGTCTTTACTTTAATACCCGTTCGGTCAGCAATCCATCATCGCCATTGGATTCACTGTTTTTCTATCCTGAGCGGTTTACCCTCTATACAACAAGCTTTTCTTTGAGGGGCAGTCTGCTGGGAAAGGATACATCGGAGCTTGTTAAACCTAAAACCCCATCTCAGGCCGTTTCCGATGTTTCTAAGTCTCTACCGGAACTAAAAGTTCCAGATGCATGGTCTCCCTGGGCTGATGAAAATGTACAAAAAACTAGAAGTCCTGCTTCACCATCCGTATCCTCAAAGGATCCCCTGGATGCGTTGCTGCCGCCGGATATTCAGCAAAGTTTTACAATCAGTACTGCACAAAGTCCGGTAAACGTACGGCTTGATTATAGTATTAATCCATCTTTCTCTACGGAACTGTTTTATCGTTCATCTTCTGCCCATTGGCCAACCAAAGAGTCCATACGATGGGATGAATATTCATCAATTTTTACCAGTTTTCGCAGCGATGCTAACCTTGGTCTTTCTGTATCCGATCCAACGGGAATGATCTCCACAGCCTTTAAGCTGACCGATCAGAATGCATTCCAGGTATATAACTATATGAATGAAGCAGCTGAAGAATTTGATACCCCCCAGGAAAAAGATGCGGCCCTTCTGCGTGCATTTAATGGAACATATAACAGCATTAATCCAGAGTTTAGTTTTAAGTTGTCACCCTTTATACAGGATGAGGTCTGGAAAGCAACAAGTTTGCAGTATATTCTCAAAGGTACCTGGGTAAAAACCACCTATGTAGGAGATGTGGCAAGCGGCTCCTGGCTCACCAGTTATGGAGAATGGACAAAGGACTATATCTCGCTTCACCAGGTTCAATTGAATGTGAACGCCTCTACAGGCTCCCAAACACAGAGCAGTTCCCTGTTTCTCGATTTACCGCCCCGGGATAGCAATCTGAAGAGTGCGACTACTATTTCCCTGGGTATCAGCCGTACCAGTGTTTCATTTGCTATCTCTGATCCCTTTGAAACTCCCGTCTATAATCCAATTACTGCAGCGGAGGAACTAAAACTAAACCAAAAAGTAAGCCTTAAGCAGGATCTGATCTATGATCCGAAACTGAAGGCTATCACTTCATGGAATACGGGGACAGTACTTGGTCCCCTTTCAGCTTACTATAGAGCACAAAGAAACACTACAACCGAAAATTTAGATCCGATGAGCCTCTCTGTTAATTATGTAGACTCATTTAAAAATACCGAGCTCTGGAAAAACCGCATTTCTTACACCCTGGATATAAACAGCAGCTTAAACATGGATCTTCAGCGCTACACCAATTCGGTTTTTTCCTTTTCTCTGGGGACTACCCTAAAAATTGCCCAGTTTCTGGATCTTAGTTTCAGTACAAAATCTCAGAATTCAGTTGTGTTCCGCTATGTACAGAATTGGCCTATTTGGGACAGTCATACGAACATGCCGGGTGAACAAAACCCTCTGATAGATTTACTGGATTCTTTTCGTTTTGATAATGAAGAATTACGAAAGAAATCCGGTTTTAAGTTAAAATCCTTGAGTTTCAAGGCTGTTCATTATCTTGGTGATTGGAATGCAACCCTAGGTATCGATTTGAATCCCTATTTAAACACAACTATTAGCCCAAAACGATATCAATTTAATACATCCGTTTCATTTCTGGTACAATGGAGTCCCATACCAGAGATAAAAACCGAAACCTTTAGTGATTCTAAAAATGGCTTTGTCTTTAAATGATGCCCTTGACGTTGCTCCCTCCCCTCTATACACTTTCCTCCAGAGGTTCCTTTGGACAGTAGTGTAACCATAATACTGGATAGCCAGGACATCGCCAGCGGAGTCTGTGGCGCGAATGATAGCAATTTAAAGGTTATCGAAACATCTCTGGGGGGGCATATTGCTACCAGGGGTAACGAATTACGTCTGGAAGGTTATGATGAGGCTCTGCAATCCCGCATTAAAATGATTATAGATCATTTAATTGATGCGGTACGAAAGGGCGAACACCCTTCACCGGAATATGTCCGGTCTCTGACTCTTACGGTTGAATCCAGCCCTACCAGCAATGCTGAGATTTCAAAGGCACTCGATCCTCTGCGGGAAGCGGTAATCCAGATTCCAAACGGATTCGGACGGGTGTACCCCAGAACACTGAATCAGGCTGCCTATATTCAGGGTATCCGCACCCATGAAATTGTTTTTTGTGTTGGCCCTGCAGGTACCGGTAAAACCTTTCTGGCCGTTGCAGAAGCCCTGAGACAGGTGCTTTCTAAAAAACGAAGAAAACTGGTTCTTACACGGCCCGTAGTAGAGGCTGGTGAAAGCCTGGGATTTTTGCCAGGGGATCTGGCTCAAAAAATAAATCCCTACCTGCGCCCTCTGTACGATGCCATGGAAGCCCTAGTGCCCTATGAAACAATCCGCAGAATGGAGGATAACCGGGCTATAGAAATTGCTCCCCTGGCTTATATGCGGGGCCGCAGCTTAAATGATTGTATCGTAATACTGGATGAGGCTCAAAATACAACCAGGGAACAGATGAAAATGTTCCTGACCCGAATTGGGGAGGGCTCTCAGGCGATTGTGACCGGGGATACCACACAGATAGATCTGCCCCGCCGCAGCGATTCGGGACTCCTCCATGCAATCTCTCTGTTGCACGCAGTGGAAGGACTGCATTTTTCCTATTTGAATACCGCTGATGTGGTTCGAAATCCACTCATCAAAAAGATTATACAAGCCTATGATAACGAATCAAAGTAAATCATTTATGAGTAGCCTCTGGCCAAAACCTATCAGATTCTGGCCTGCCCTTACCATTGTAGCATCCTTTCTGGTACTGTTTCTGCTCAGTCTGAGTAATATCGGCAGTCCCACTGCAAGCAGTCCTGTGTTAAGAGAATTTGAGGTTGGTAAAGTAGCCACCCGGGATCTCATAGCAGATAAGACCATATCTTACATTGATGAAGAGGCGACCCAGCTCCGCAAAAAAGCCGAGGAACGTCTTGTGCCGGCCGTATTCCGCTATTCCAATGAGGCGACCAAGGATGCTCTTACCTCATTTGGGAGGTTTAAATCCCTGGTGCGATCCCTTTTTACTAACCGGGTATCAGCGGAAGCCTTTAAATTAGGCATACAGGCCGAGTATCCCGGTGTATTCCCTCAAAATGTACTCGATATACTGTATCGCAGTCCTTCCAGGGAACGATTCCTGGAATATGCCGAATCGGTGCTTAAAATATTGCTCGATGAAGGCATATTTTCGGTGGGAAAAGTAAATTTCGATATATATAATCCCGATCAGGTAGAAGTAATTCGGAAGGGATCTTTACGTACTGAACGGGAACGTATTCCGGTAAGCCGGATGGTAACGGTAACGAATGTTAAGGATCGTATAACAGAAATTGCCAGTTCAGGATCCTATCCTTCACAATTTATTACAATTGCTCCATCTGTGCTGAATCCCTTTGTAACAGAAAATGTATTCTTTTCACAGGAAGATACCAATCTCCGTCTGGATGAAACAAAGGCACGGCTGGAGCCGGTGGTTCGTCAGATTGAGCGGGGTGAACGGATTATTAAAAAGGGTACTATTGTCTCAAAGGATGATATGGTCCGTCTGAAAGCCCTTAATCAGATGAATGATAAAGCAAACCCTCAGTATGTTATTGGTCTTCTGGGAATATTACTCTTCTCTTTTGGGTTTATTATTTTTCTTGATAGTCCTGCTCTTATTGGAAGACCCCTCGATTCTAAAGAAATTTATTTTCTGACAGCTTTGGGTGGGCTTTATGGTATTGTTACCATTATTCTTTCCAGAATGCTCGATTTTGAGTATTTGCCCCTTTCTGTTTTTATTCCAACAGCCCTTTTTATTATGCTTCCTGCTGTTATCATTGGCAGCCGGACTGCTACAGGCTTCGCAATCGCCATGCCCATTATGGCTCTGGCCATTGGCGTTTACGATGATAGGGCTTTCCTCTTCGCCCTTGCTGCAGGAATTGGCAGTGTCTATTCGATACGGGGTGCTGAACGGAGAATCGATCTTATAAAAGCAGGACTTTTCGTTGCGGTTTTACAGGCCCTCATTGCATTTATGCTGCTTCTTTTTGAGCAGGCGCCCCTATCAGTGCTGCCCATGGTACTTTTTTGGTCCGCCTTTAATGGGCTCATCTGCGGTATGCTGGTATTAGGATTCTTACCCCTCCTTGAACAGGCCCTAAATACAACCACAACCTTCAGGCTCATGGAATTGGCGGATTTAAATTCACCAGTTCTGAAGCGGCTTCTCACGGTTGCGCCGGGAACTTACAGCCATTCAGTTACGGTGGCTAATCTGGCTGAATCGGCATGCAGGGACATAGGCGCCAAGGCGCTCCTGGCCCGGGTTGGGGCCTATTATCATGATATTGGAAAGATTGATCAGCCCGATTATTTTATAGAAAACCAGGCAGCTTATAATAAACATGACGAGCTGGCTCCCCTTATGTCAGCCACTATTATCCGCAGCCATGTGAAGCTTGGTATTGAGAAAGCCAGGCTCTTAGGATTACCCCAGGCGGTTATCGATATTATTTCTGAACACCATGGAAACTCAGTTATCGCCTGGTTCTATAATGAGGCCCTAAAACAGGAAGATCAGGTCCGGGCCGACGATTTTTCCTATCCGGGCAATCCACCTCGAAGCAAGGAAGCCGCGGTGGTCATGCTTGCCGATACGGTAGAGGCTGCCATGAGGACTTTAAAAAAACCGACCCTTGCAAAAATAGAGAAATTTGTCCATGAGTTGATTATAGGCAAATTTGAGCAGGGGCAATTAAATCAATCTGAATTAACATTCAGGGATCTTGAACTCATAAAGAATGCCTTTATCCGGGTACTGGCAGGTCACTATCACTCTCGGATCGAATATCCCAAAATGATGAGGGAGGTTCCCTTTGAACAGGATTGAAATATCTACAGATGAAAGCCTGGGCGATATCCCCTGGCTCCCGAAACTGGAATCCTTTGCACTCGCTATCCTCGAGGAGCTTAAAAAGGATCGATGGGATATTTCAATACTGCTCTGTGATAACAGAACCATCCAGCAGCTTAATGCGGAATATAGAAACAAAGATGAACCTACCGATGTATTATCTTTTGAATTAGGGGAAACTATACTAGATGAAATGGATGGACAAGAACGTTTCCTTGCTGGAGATATAGTCATATCCCTTGAAACGCTGTATGAAAATGCTGAATATTTTAAGGTTAGCCCCGATGAGGAGTTCCGCCGGCTTATAATCCATGGTATTCTTCATTTATCAGGTATGGATCACCAGACAAATGATATGTCGGAACCTATGTTACAATTGCAGGAACGTATCTTGGAGCAAAAAAAAGAGGAGCATATTCTTTTATGAGTATTAAGGATATCTGGAACAGGGTATTTAATACAACGACTCAAGGAGAAATTAAAGAATTCGATAAACTGGAATCGGATCAGAAGGATATGATCCGGGGAGTTGTTGAACTTTCAGATACCACAGTAAAAGAAGTTATGGTTCCCAGGATCGATACGGTTTTTCTCTCCGTTGATATGGATCATGATGAACTGCTGGAAAAAATTGCCGAAAGCGGTCATTCCCGATTTCCGGTGTATAAGGATACCATTGATAATGTCATCGGTATTCTCTATGTAAAAGACCTTTTAAGAACCCTGGTAAAACATGAAACGATAAATATACCTACCATAGTTCGGAAACCCTTTTTCGTTCCCGAATCAAAGCGTATCGATGATCTTTTGCGGGATATGCGCCGCAAACGGGTTCACATCGCAGTCGCCGTAGATGAATATGGGGGCGTTTCCGGCATCGTTTGTATGGAAGATATCATCGAAGAGATCGTCGGTGATATACAGGATGAGTTTGACAATGAGCGGGAGGATATACTTCAGATTGGTGAGGGGGTGTATCTTTGCGACGCCCGGCTTAATCTGGAGGATCTTGCCGAGGAGCTGAAACTGGATCTCCCGGTAGAAGATTTTGATACCCTTGGCGGCTTTGTGTTTGATCTCTTCGGTAAAATACCGGTAAAATATGAAAAAGTGAGCTATGGTGGCCATGATTTTATCATTCAGGATATGGAGGGCCATAAAATAAATACCGTTAAAATTGTACTGAAACGGAGTCCTGCGGAATGAGAAGGAATGTTAAAGCCATCAGTATCGGACTCTTCCTGCTAATTTCCCTGACGGTGTTTATACAGGCCCAGCAAAATTTGTCTTCCTGGTATGAACAGGGACAGAGGGCCATGGTGCAGGAAGATTGGTATACCGCCGCAGAGGCTTTTCTTGAAGTTCTTAAAATCAATCCCTCCCATGCGGATGCCACCGCTGCCCTGGCTGAATGTTACTTTGAGTTGCGGGAATATGATCAGGCCCTTTCCTGGGTGCAAAAAGCCAGAGCCCTCTCTCGATCTTCCATGTCCCTGGCCAATCTTGAGGCATTCATTTTAATAGCCATGGGTAAATTAGATACCGCAGCCTCAGTCCTTGCAGACATTCTTTCCCGGGAACCCTATAATAAGGACGCCCTGTTTGCCACGGCGGAACTGGAGCTTGCAAAGGGAAAAATTGGAGAGGCTCTTAAAAAATACCGTGAGGCGGTTAACCGCTATCCCGATGACCGGCAAGCCCTCCTATCCTTAGCCCTTGTTTTAGGCTCCCTCGGCGAATATGATACGGCCCGAACCTATGTAACAAAAGCGGTAACCCTGCACTCCGATGACTACCGGGTTCACTATTACGCTGCCTATCTGGATGCTTTAGCAGGCAAATTAGACAGCGCAGCCAATTCTCTGGATATTGCCCTTACCTTAAAACCTACTTTTCAGGCCGGCCGGGCCTTATTGGCTACTGTTCGTTACCGTGCTAATCGTTTTGAAGAAGCCAGCCGACTGGCTGATCAGCTTATTGCAGCCAATCGGAATGATGTAAGTGCCTGGTATATAAAGGGGATGGCCTTTGTCCGGCTTGGGCGGCTTTCCGAAGCCCGCCAGATCCTTGCTATGGCTCTTAGCATTGACAAGGATGATGAATTTGTTCGTTCTGCCCTGGAGGATGTGGTACTTAAATCGACAGCGGTGGAATCTGCAGAACGGGCTAACTGGGCTGACTGGCATTTTAAAAAGGCCCGGGAATACTTAAGCAACAATCTTTCCCAGGAGGCCCTCTTTGAGTATCGTCGGGCCCTGCGGATTAATCCCTATGCGGCAGAACGGCAGGAATATGCTGAATTATTGCGTATTCAGGGATATCCCGGCCGTCAGCTAGAAGAACTTAAATTTTTACAGGATATTGGCCGCTCTAATCGTACGATAAATGACACAGTAGAGGCCTATAATTCTCTCCTTTACGATACCTTACCTCGAATTTGGCAGGTGAATCCCTATACTCTGCAGAATCGGCATTGGAAACTTGCGGTGTTTTCGGTCGGAGCCCAGTCTGGGATGAAACATGTTGATGCCGGCGCTGTTGTTGCTTCATATCTGCAGGATATCCTGACTCAGGACGGCAATATCCTTACCATGCCCCTGGAAATACGGCAGACAAGTTTTTCTACAGCCTATAGAACTGCCCGGGAGGCCGGTGCAGATTATTTCCTTATAGTTTCAGTGAAGGAACAGGATCGGGATCTGAGCATACAGGTCGACATGTATGTGGGTAGAACCGGATCGCGAGCTGCTTCTTTCTCAGTTTATAAGGTGGGACAGGACAGGCTCAGGAATGGGAGCCGCCAGATTGTTTCCCAGTTACAAAATTTTTTACCCTTCAGGGCTGTTATCCTGCAGCGGAAGGCTGGTCTTGTGCTAATCGACAAGGGAAAAGCCGATGGGGTTGAAAAAGGAAATTCCTATCAGATCATCAAAAAGGGAAGTGCAACAGTTAAAAATGAAGGTATCGGACTCATCTATACCCAGCAGGATGTAATAGGTACCGTCGTTATAGATACGGTGGATGAATTGATTGCCCAGGGTACTGCTACGAGGGCTGGTTTTTATGATGAAATTACCTCTGGAGATGAAGTTATTGCCCTTCCTGAGAAGGGGGCAAATCCTGTTCCACAAAAGAATGAAACCATCGATCCGGAATTAAGGGACCTTCTCAGGACGCTTCGCTAAACAGGCTTACATGCCTCTTGAGTCCAGCAAGGGTAAAATGGACTGAATCCATTCACGGGCTTCAGCAGGATAGAGATTTTTCATCAGGAGAAACTCAAACAGGGCTTCCCGATATTTACCTGTCATGTAATATGCCTGGCCTAAATAGAACCGGCTTCGGGCTTCTATAGTGGATGAACGGGGAAGAGAGAGGAATCGTTCTAATTGTTCAATAACGCTGTTCCAATCCCGGTTATTAAAGGCTCCCTGCACAATGGATCGGAGCGTGAATTCCTCACCACCACCTATGGCATTGAGATCCTGGGAAAATACCCGTGGCTTTTTTAGAGCAGCCTTTTTGGGCTCCGGAAATGGCAGAGCTGAAACAGCTTTGGAAGCTTCCGGACTGAGCGGAAGTGCGAAAACCGGTACCTGTATTGTATTAAGTGCTCCTGGAACGGTTGCTGTAACAGAGAGCAGGGGCAGCGGAATGGAACGAATATCCTTCTGAGGCCCAGGCAGGCCAATTCGGAATGTACCAGCTGGCACCTCAGCTGGTATAAGGGTAACATTTTTACCTCCTTCCAATCGCAGATTCCCCTGTTTAATGTCATCTTCAAACACCAGGGCATAATAATAGGGAATGTCAGGGACAGGATAATCAATATAGGGACTGGATGTAATACCTCCCTGTACAATAACGGCCTGTACCAGATCCTGAACATATCGTATCGGCTGGGTACTCCGATAGAGAACCAGGGGCTGGATGGACTTTGTTTCGGAACCATTCAAAGTAAAGGATATAATAATGCTATCCTTCTGCACCTCAGTTTTTAAGGAAGAGATATTCTGGTATTTAGAGTCCGATTGGGAAAGCAGTAAGGGTGTTTTTTTTACATCAATTTCGATGTAGTTAGTATTTGGAATTCTCACCGTATAGGGAACCCCATTTGCATCGCTGGCAAGCACCAGATAGGAACGAAGTCCATCTGATTCAATGGGGTCAATATAGGATTGAACACCCCGGGGGACCTGAACCGGATCCAGGTCTTGAGGACCGGAGGACCCTGAACTTATTATTTTTCGATAAATATAAACTGGTCCTTTCCCGTCCTGAGCATCAACCCATTGGAGCATGACCTTATTATCCTGAATAGTTGCAGTAAGCTGGCGTACAAAGGGCTGCACTGAAGACTTATCTTCCGGAAAACTCCAGGTGAGTCCCAGTACTGAAACTAACACAACGGTAAAAAACTTTTCTCGTAATTTCATAGTCACAGTATATCCCATGGTTTCATTTTCGGCTATTTCTTTTCTGTTTCGTAGGTAAAAGATGGTTTGACAGAAGCGCCCCTTTTCCGTAAGCTACGTATATGTTTGTATCGGTCGCATTAGATCCCGGTTCAGAGGAACGGGCCAGAGAATTGGCAGATCTGCTTGCCCAGTACGGATTCGAAAAGGTACAGCGGGGTCTCTGGGAATCAGGCCTTGTTCATCCTTCCAGTCTGGAACGCTTAAAACAAGATATCGACAGGCTTACCGATGCGTATGATAGGATACGGATATTCCAGTATCCTGTAGACGGTACCCTGGTAATTTCATCACTTAGGGATAAAAAATGGCGCAGGCTGATTGCCCGCCCTTCAGCATAAGGAGAACCAAAGATGTTACTTTCTGAATTAGGAAACCCGATCCAGGAGCTTAAGGCTCAAATATATGATACCTGGAGGCGTCTTTGAAGCCGCTGGATTCGATGAAAAAATAAAAGCCCTTGAGTCCACGACCCAGGAACCTGACTTTTGGAATGATACCTCAAAAGCCGAAAAGGTGATGAATGAGATTAAGGCTCTCAAAAACCGTTTTGAACCTTGGAAGGACCTGGTTGCGGAGATAGATGATCTGGAAATACTGTATCAGCTTGCTAGCGCAGAAAATGATGAATCCCACGCTGCTGAAATTGAAGGCACCCTAAAGGAGCTTCAAAAACGCTTTGAAAAGCAGAACCTGCTGGAACTTATGTCCGGAGAGGTAGATCAGAGCAGCTGCTTCCTTACCGTTCATGCCGGGGCAGGAGGGACAGAGGCCTGTGACTGGGCCCAGATGCTCTATCGGATGTATCTTCGCTGGGCTGAACGCCGCGGTTATTCCATAGAAGAGGTGGATATGCTGGAAGCCGAGGGGGGCATAAAATCGGCTACCGTAAAGATTGATGGTGATTACGCCTATGGGTATCTGAAGGGTGAGAGTGGTGTACATCGGCTTGTTCGTATATCCCCCTTCGATGCAAATGCTCGGCGGCATACCTCCTTTGCCTCAGTCTATGTCTTTCCTGTCCTCGATGATTCAATAGAAGTAGAGATCCGACCTGAGGATCTCAGGGTTGATACCTATCGTTCAGGGGGTGCAGGCGGCCAGCATGTTAACAAAACTGATAGTGCTGTGCGGCTTACCCACCTGCCAACGGGTATTGTAGTAGCATGCCAGAATGAACGGAGTCAGATAAAAAACAAGGCTACTGCCATGAGTATGCTCAAAGCGCGGCTCTATGAATATTACCGGGCGGAAAAGGAGAAGGAGAATGAGCGCTTTGCCCAGGAAAAAAAGGACATTTCCTGGGGTAACCAAATCCGCTCTTATGTGTTTCAGCCCTATACCCTGGTTAAGGATTCTCGGACTAAGATAGAAGTGGGAAATATTCAGGCGGTCATGGATGGCGATATAGATGTGTTTATTGAGGAGTATCTCCGTTTTGCCTGGCATAACTCGCAAAAGCAGACCTAAGCCTCCTGCTGTTCTGCTTTTATTCTCTTTTACTCTGTTTTTGTCACTGCCCCCTCTTTTTAGCCTCGGCAAAGCTGAGGGGCCCCAAAAAATAGAGGTGATAGAAAAATCCGAAACGGTAGTATATATCTGCGATGTGGATGTTTCCAGACTACCCGCAGAACAGCGGATAGCAGGCCTACAAATCCGAACGGCCCTGGTTAATTTCCTTGCCCAGATCCATGAACGGAAACGGAGCCATGAAGAAATTACCCAATATCAAAATCGGCTCTGGCAGCAACGGCAAGATGCTGCTGCCAAGGCCCTGGCTGATGCTCGGAATACCAGGGATATGCTCCTTTTTAAGGGCTATTCAAAACAAAAGTATGAATCTGAATTAGAAAAAATTACCGCATCTATTCGGGACCTCGAAAAAAAACAAACCCAAGTACGGGAGAATCCACCCCTAATAGCTGAAACAGCCCAGCTTGTTTTGCATAGGGATATGGCGAATGGAGTTTTTTCTGGTGCTCCAAAAGATGTGGAACGAAAGAATTTCTGCCAGACCCGCAGTATTGACTTACTGCTTTCCAGCTCTCTCCGGGAATTATATGGCAGGTGGATTTTATCCTACAGCATGTATCGAGCTATTGATGACAGGGAACTCTATTCCGATATTGTAGCCTTTGCTCCCGAGGAATTGGAATCCATACTTCCTCAAATTGGTTCTGTACTGTACCAGGTATGTTCAGGTCTTCCTACAGGGGCTGTTCAAATTTCTGCACAGCCAGATTCGGCTGAGATTATCGTAAATGAGGAAATAAAAGGCAAAGGAACGACACCGGTGTTAGAGGGACCACCGGAAGATCTTAGGGTTACAATTACCAATCCCGGTTATTTCCCCAATACATTTATATTAGAAAGGAAGCCTGATTATCTCAGTAGGGCCCGCCTTTCTTTAAGTCCCATGGCGCGAAATGTCTTTCAGATTTCATCCAGCGATTTTTCTGAGCTTAAATTGTATATAGATGGATTCTATCGCGGGCAAAGCCCCCTTTCTGTAGAGCTTCCAAAGGGACTCTATTCGCTGCAGGTTATCAAAGGAAGTGGGGATTCTGAAGTGCAATCTGTACCGTTTATTCTTAGAACGGAGGATGGAACCCTATCGATTCAGGATTCATACCTGCAGAAAGGGCTAGAAAAACCAGTAGAGAGGGCTCGTAAGCAGTTTTATAATGCCTTTGGCCGGTTCTGGATTGCCTTGCCCGTTGCATTTATTATTAATGGTGTGGCCGACACGTATATTAATGCAATTAATTATGGGGGAAACGAAAATCTGTTAGACCCGGCCACTACATGGTATTATTCAGCCCAGGGTGCATGGGTCCTCACCGGTGTGTTTTTGGTTGAAACCCTATACCGCCTTGGTTCCTATGTGTATAGTGCTAACAGAGAAACCAGTCCGGTGATTGAACCTCACAAAGAATAGGTAAGGATGGTTAAGGTGTCACAAAGATCCTTTGCAGAAAAACTAAAACAATTATTTGGAATAAGCGCAAAACTTTCAGAAGAACTTTTTGATGAACTGGCGGACCTCCTGGTGGAAGGCGATTTTGGCGCATCGGAGGCCTTTGCAACCGTTGAAACATTAAAAACCAGGTGTAAAAAGGCTGGATATGCTGATGTCGAACAGGTAAAAGTAATGCTTGCACAGCTTCTAAAGGAAAAATTAATAGCCCCTCCTGAAAACCATGGATTATTTTCCAGGCCAGAAGCTTTAACCATTATTCTCCTTCTGGGGGTAAATGGGGTTGGCAAAACAACCACCGTTGCAAAACTAGCCCATCGGTATGA
>ERZ795047.1488-NODE-1488-length-24764-cov-8.485855_pt1 | contig 24764 bp, 13 predicted proteins | sample MGYA00375131_ERZ795047 | MGnify/ENA primary metagenome ERZ795047 (study PRJEB30176, sample SAMN05720228) | activated sludge metagenome | isolation source: Anaerobic digester | place: Japan | collected 2015-05-20 ...
AAAACATAATCTTTATGGATAAGGAAGATGTCAAGAGATATCGTTTAAGAATGGTTCAAGATGCGTTCTCACTTATTTTTTCAAATTGTATCAAAAATTTTTCAAATCGGCGTTTTTGCAGGTCTACAATATCACGATTTTTTCAAATGGAATTTCACAATTTTTCCATATGAAATTCTTTACTGAAACCAGCAGAACAAGTTATGAATTTCTAACTCACAAACTGATAGAACAGGGTTGAATCAGGGGAAAATATCAAGATTTTTTCAACCGGATTTTGCATAGGATTGTATGACTTGCGATTATGGTAGGATTACATCAAATCTGATTACTTATTGAGACATATATATCTTTCTTATTGTATTGAGCGGGAAGCAATTGACGACCTTTGCGAGAGAGGTGAGGCGTCCTAAAAAAGTTGACACAGGCTCCGAAATCAAGGAGAAGGAAAATGGATCAAAAAGCAACCCCAAGAGGAATGTATAATTGCTACAGTGTTGCCTTTAAAATGAAGATTGTGTAAGAAGTCGAAAATAGTCTAATTAGTATAAATGCTGCCCGAGAACTTTACAACATAAATAGTAAGAATACAATCTCTGAATGGGTTGCCAAATATGGCAGAAACCAAAGAATATATAAAACGGTGTATATTATGACCAACGAAGAACAACTGGAGTTAATTAAGCTTAAGAAGGAAAATCTGAGTTTGCAGAAAGCATTGGATGACAACCAACTTCATAAACTTGCAATGGAAACCCTAATCGAAATTATAGAAAAGTCCTCCAGTGAAAACTAAAAAAATATTTAGCATTGCAACTATGGAAGGAAATAGAGAAAAAACTTCTCTCCTCAGAATCCCAATGAATTTAAAAGTTATATGTAAAACCCTGAACTATACTCTATTTGCAAATTAATTTCTGTTAGAAGCTCATCAAAAATATTCTGTTCTGAAAAACCCGCTCCGCCAACGACTGATAGTTGAATGATTCGGAATAGGATTCTTCATACTGAGAAGACTAAAACAAAGAAACATCAGATTGTAATTCAGTTGCTCTTACATCTGATAATCGGATAACTGATACCAGGATTGGATTAGCATAATCCGAAACATCACTTCTGCTGAATATGAATCTCTACCGGTTACTGATTGGCGTCTAATTTCTACATTGGATAATACTTTATTGATTCTATTCTAATCTATTACTTTCTCCATGTCGTTAAGAAAATGCTCGTGCTTGACCAGGCGGTTTTGTATCTCTTGATCGGCTAAGGTTATCGTTTGCTTTTCCATGATAGGCTACTTTATGATTATAGAACCACTTTCATTTCACCAATACCTTATCAAAAATTATTTATACCTACTATTTGTCCACTTCTATGTGCAACAATCTTTATTTATAAAAAGCGTTGGGCAATAGAAGAAGTTCATTGCCAAATGAAGCAAAGCATGAAATGGGAAACCATGAGATTGGGTAGTTATCAAGGTAGGAAAAATCTTAATGCTTTCATGGCTTTAGCATTGATCTTCATCTAAGTATCTAAAAAGTATATTGAAAAATCGCTCTTGGATTCCCCTAATTACTACACTACAAAAAAGAAGACTTATCTATACCTAAAGAATCCCTATACTACAGAATAGCTGAAGTTATTACAGTATGCATTAACTTTATTATTTAGTATAAACGGAAACTAAGCTTAGCAGAACGTATCGACCTGCATCAAATGAAAATAAAGCTCCGATGAAAAAATATAGAAATGCTAACTCCAATTATTGTTGACAATTATATGCATCTGCTAGGAAAGGATATTAAGAGAGGATACTTTTTATCTTTACCACCAAATTTTTATGAAAAAGAACTTGACAGGAATTAAGAAAATGGAAATAAAGAATATAGTCGTTTGGCCTAATATAGATTGTGAATAACGAGGATAGTTAGAATGTACTCAAAGAACCTGATAAACAAAGAGTTGGAATTTACACCAATATTTGCGACTCAATTAAATATAAGAACAATACCTCGCAGACGACTTAAATACAGAATAATGATAAACTAATATAAGCCCCATGGGGATAGAATGAGAGTTCGAATTCTATTTGTTTTATTTATTTTCATGTCTGTCATTCAAGGCTGCCGTTTCCTGCCCTCAATCCCTTCGCATCAATTTGTCATAGACAAAACTATCAATTCTGATCAATATATGCGTTATTGGGAGTTTGTTGATATCAATCAAGATGAGGCCGATGAGCTTTTAGTCGTGGAGAACTTCAAAAATAAATGCCAACCTTTCATGATCAAGAATCAAAACACTGATAATTTCAGCCAGATAACCTTAACTCATCCACTTATGTCGTTTAAAGTGATTAACAATGAATACGACGAATCAAACTGGCTGTTTTATAGTTTCAATGATGGTAGTAAGGTTTATCTCCAAGCAATGAACTATATATGGGAAAAGAAACTAAAAAGAGAACTCCATAACTTCCAACCTATTGATCGTACAGACGCCCTAATAGATAATCCTAAGTATCAATGGTATGGCAGTCTAACGCCTATAATGTTCAAAAATATTGATGGAGATAGCAAAGTTGAAGTGGTATGTCAGGCAGCAGATACATTTACTTCTAATCCCAGAGGTATCTATGTATTCGATTTAGTATCTGGTCGGCTCAAATGGAAACTTGATACTGCAGCATGTATCGCAAGTCTGATATACGAAGATTTCGATCTGGACGGAAAGAAAGACTTGATTGCCTCAACTATGGCACTCAAGAATAATCAAAGTACTATTAATGGCACTACTGACCATAGCCCCGTAATCTTTGCCTGCAATACAAAAGGCGAAGTGCTCTATATAGAGAACTGTTTTGATGGTTACGGGCAGGTTTTACTGGAATCCGTCGATATCAACAATGACGGAACTAATGATATCATCCGTATTGACCACACTTGGGGTACAGATAATCACACAAACTCAGTTAACATACTTAAACCAAATGGAAAACAGTTAGTCACAGAAAAACGCTATGAATTTGAAACTTCAATTTCACGAGAATTCCGACCTCTGATTACGAATTTAGATGAGTCCAATGAGAAATACATCTTTGTTAGCAATAGGCAGAATGGTTTGATTATCCTAAACAAAGACCTTCAGATGGTAAAGCATGATCTGAATATGAGCATTAGACGAGTTGAAAGCATTGAAGACATTAATAACGATAATAAGAAAGAGATTCTGCTTCTTGGTGATAATAATGAGTTTATCATCCTGAACAGCTCTCTCAAAGTAGAAGCTAGGATTAAGAATCCTTTCCCCAACGATGAAGATACTCAAGCTGAGGTTATTAGAACCGGGGAAGAAAAACCAAAGCGCATAGCAATAGCCTGTCATACAGGAATCATTTACTACAATTATACCCTTATACCTTGGTATGTGCTACTTTGGCACTGGATTGAATCTTTACTGCCGGTATTATCGGGAGTGATGCTTATCGTTTTAATTCTAATTGGTTTCAAAGCATACAAACAGAGATGCAGAGAAGCGATAATCCTAAATCAAACACAAACAGGTGTAATGATTATATCTAAGCATCGCATTATCAAGATAAACCAAGCAATGCTATCTATGCTTAGCAAACCTCAAGAAAGTAAGGAGATTGACCATGCTTGGATTTCAACCAAACATAAAGCTCTGTACAAAGAGATAATGGCATTTTGCCATAGTAAAGCAATCTCAGCAACCAAGGATGTGTATACAGGAAGTGACACTGATCATACTGCCCAGGTCTTTATGCATAGATTGTGTTACTTCCCTTGTAGAATTATGATCATGCTATCTGCTCAGGGAAATGTTTATGATAGCAATGCTGAGAAAGTCCAATGGGCGGAGATTTCACGCCGATTGTCACACCGCGTCCGCAGGCATATATCCAATATCCTGCTTGCTCTTAATATCTTGGAAAAGAACTCAGACCTTGCTGAACAATCAGATAAACGTGAAATGATAAAAAATGAGGTAGATCAGATCAAGAGATTCACACAGGCTTTCCAACGCTTTACTGAAATGGGAGAGTATCAACTCAAGCAAATTGATATAGTGCCTTGGTTGGAAAACAGCATAAACCGTTTCCATTTTCCTGCCAACATCGAAGTTGTAAAAGATTGGTCTTTGGCTTCATTGCCTGCTCTGATAGAACCTATCCGCTTTGAAGAAGTGATGATAAATATACTAACAAATGCTATTGAATCAATGCCGGAAGGTGGAACGCTTAGAATATCTTTATCAGCTTGTAATGATAAAACCGTACTGATTGAGATTGAAGACAACGGGACTGGAATTCCTGAGAAGTACCTGACTGATATATGGAAGCCATTCTTTACTACGAAGCAGAGTGGAACCGGCATAGGATTGCCCGAAGTGAAGAAGATACTAAACTCTATGCAAGGTGAGATAGAGTTGATTAGCGAAGAGGGCATAGGAACCACAGTATCCATACTGCTAAAAGGAGAGTCCATATGACGAAGCCTGTAATCCTTATTGCCGATGATGATCAGATGTTTTGTAAACTAATGTACAGTATCATTTCTTCAGCAGGTTACGAAGTTTTCACTGCGACCGGGTTGAGTAGTTGCATCAGTATTTTGAAACAGAAGAGGATAGATATTTTATTCCAGGATTTATGCTTTCCATCTTTAAATGACGGATTTGAAGCTCTTGATTATACTCATGAAAACCACCCAGAAACCCTTGTGATGATGATTTCTGGGGAAGGGCATATTCCAGATGCGGTCCGTGCCTTAAAGTGTGGAGCTGCTGATTTTATCGAAAAACCTATACCTGCTGAACATATTATAGCTAAGATAGTGGCATTGGAGAGCCAACTAAAACTGGAAGAGCGCAATAAAGAATTATCAATAAAAGCAATTGGTATGATTGGCACTTCCTCAATAATGCAACGCGTATATGAGAATATCATCCGAGCCGCCAGATTTGACACACCGGTGCTGATTACCGGTGAAACAGGAGTTGGCAAGGAATTGGTTGCTCGGGCAATTCACAAACTCAGTAAGGTATCAAATAAGAACTTGATTACCGTTAACTGTGGAGCAATCCCCAATGAACTGATGGAAGCCGAACTCTTTGGTTATGAACAGGGAGCATTTACAAATGCTATTAAAGCACGTAAAGGGTATTTTGAATATGCGGACGGTAGCTCTATCTTCTTAAATGAGATTGGAGAGTTGCCTTATCATGTACAGTCCAAATTACTTAGAGTTTTACGTGAAGGAGAAGTTCAGAAAATCGGTGGCACGAAAATCAATATCAAGACCAGAGTTATCTGTGACACAAATCGAGACATTCAGCAATCTATTCAGGATAAACAATTCAGGGAAGACCTGTATTACAGAATCAGTACTATTATAATCCATGTACCTCCGCTTAGAGACAGGAGAGAAGATATTCCTGCTCTGGCGAATTACTTTCTGAATAATTTCTCAACTGCTAATAACATCATTCCAAAGCCCATATCTCATCAAGCTATGCTTTGGCTTACTCAACAAGAATGGAAGGGAAATGTTGCAGAATTGAAAAACACAATAGAAAGGGGTGTAATGTCAGCTAAAAATGATCATATAACGGTAGTGGATTTACAACCCGATAATGATCAAGCTCACAAGCACCAGAATATTGCCAACCCAAACTCCTTTCACTATGCTCAGCAGGAGTTTGAAAAAGCTTTTATTATCGATGCCTTATCTAAACATAATGGCAATATTACTCAAACTGCTAAAGCGATAGAATTTGATAAATCTAACCTGATTAAGAAGATGAAGAAGTATGGAATTAGGCCATAATCTGAGAAGACTGGGGTAAAATCGCTACTAGGGCAAAACAGCGGTAACATTTAACTATTACTATACCTATGAGTTACGCAAATGGCATAAATGGCTCATGGCTTGCTTCTAATAACAAAGTACATCAAAATCTAGCGTCTATAGGAGTGAGACATGAAAAAGATAGTTACCATTATGATGTTTATGCTTTTATTCGTAATGAATGAGTTGTGGGCTTTAAATGAATCCCAGTCACTCAAAATTGAAAATAATGCATCTCCCATCAGAACAACTGAAACCATTCTTTCAGAAGGCTTTGAGGGAGCTTTCCCATCAGGATCATGGACAGTTATTGGTTCTCCAACGTGGGACGACCAAAACTATTTGGCTAGGACCGGATCTTGGGCAGCATGGTGTGCCGATACATCATTGAATCCAAGTGGTGGAGCGTATTCAAACAACATGAATGCTCAAATGAAATATGGACCTTTTAGCTTAAGCGGAGCCTCCAGTTTTTCAATAAGTTACTGGATTAGAGGCAATACTGAGCCGAATTATGATTTTCTGTTTTTGGCAATAAGTGGTGATGACAATAACTGGTATAGCATGGAGAGCATTTCAGGAAATCTGGGGACATCTTGGACAAACAAGTCTTTCAACAGTGCCCAGATTCAGAGTTTGACAGGGCAGAACTTCTTAGGCGACAGTAGTGTTTGGATAGTTTTCATATTTTACTCAGACGTAAGCCAAAGTAATTATGCAGGTGCATTTATTGATGATATTTTGATAACAAAAGAAACCACACCATCACTTCCTGATCTAACTATTGATCAGACTTCAGTAAATCTAACGACAGCATACACAGGGTTGACATTTGATTATACATATCGACTACGGAATATTGGTACAGCATCGGCAGGTACAAGCGTTACTTGGTTTTGTTTGTCAAATGATCAAATTATTGGAGACGCAGATGATATCGGACTGGCAAACTCAACTGAGACTTCTATAGGAACAGGGGTCAATAGAACACTAACGAAAACTTTAACTGTGCCTTCAAACCTGACATTAGGAATATATTATTTCTATTCTGTTACTGATAATACGAATATAGTAACTGAATCTAACGAAGGCAATAACACATCACCGTTGACAGTTATAACGATTGTAGAATCAGAACCTGACTTGGCTATCCAGAACGGCAGTGTTAACCCCACGTCAGTTAATCAAGGAAACACTGTGACTGTAACATACAATCTGTTGAATATCGGAACTGCAGGAATCGGGCAAAATAGAACTGGGATATATCTCTCAATGGATTCAAATTTTAGTGGGCCAACAAGTGATGATACTTATTTAGGCGAGGATATACAACTAACCGCTTGGGCGGGAAGCAATGTACAGGTAAGCAAAGTAGTTACTATTCCCGCTAATTACTCGACAGGTAACAGATATATATTTATCATGGCAGACAGAATAAATGACTTTTCTGAACCCGATGAAGTCAACAATATTAGTTCTGCTATTCCTTTAGTAGTAACCGGCACAGTAGCAACACCCACCTTTAACCCCACAGGTGGAACTTATCCGACACCACAATCTGTAACGATCTCTTGTGCTACAAGTGGAGCAAGTATCCGCTATACAACCAATGGAGCTGAACCAACAGAGTCATCCACTTTGTATTCGTCTCCAATTACGATCAGTTCAACAACAACACTCAAGGCCAAGGGCTTTAAGACTGGTTGGACACCAAGTTCGACAGCTACTGCTATCTATAATATTACAGTTTCAAATGATGACCCTTCTGCTATACCAATTGCTACAGTAGTTAGTGGAAACTATCCTAATCCATTTAATCCCACAACTACTATTAAGTATTCTATTAAAAATCCAAGCCATGTTCTAATGGGCGTGTATAATTCAAGAGGAGCGCTTGTAAAAATGCTTGTTGATGCTCAGAAAACACCAGGGTTTTATCAGATTATATGGAATGGAGAAGATGATTCAGAGAACGAAGTAAGTAGCGGGGTGTATTTCATCGTTCTTAAAGCTGATTCTGTCATATCCTGCATAAAAATGCTGATGATGAAATAGTATCAAATGACTTAGTGTTTAAGTGCCTGGGTTACGCCCGGGCACTTATCAAATTGTTATTCTCTACCCAGAGCTATGGTAATCGAAGCGCTCATTTAATAAGGATATTTTCATGAATAGTAGTAGTGATGAATACAACCCACATTCAGTATTGTTACTAGAAATTGCGCTTGTAATCCTTTTGTTGCTAATTGGATCATGTAAGCGATCTGATCCAGGATTAGAAAGCACTAATGTAACTTATTATCCACTATACTTCGTTAAGCAGTTTACCATCCCAGATACCCTTCAGTATTTCTACAATACTATTGATGCTCGTGGAACAGCTCTTTCTGGTGGTGAATTCTTTGTGTATTTGAAGTATCCAGTTTTTCGCTCAGAGAGTAAGAATATTGGAAAATTAGTGGATTGGCTCGATGATCAGATATTTGTTCTTGTGGATAACGGACAAGAAGACACTGAAGTGATACGCAAGAGATTCAAAGCTGATTACCCTGCTTATGCAAACTATACTCTAAACTCGTGGCTTTCAAACGAAGAAAGCACATATATGGGTTGTATACAGGAAAGCCTTGCAGTTGAAGTAGTCCTGAACACAATTGTCATTACGATGAAAACCCATCACAAGGGGTATTGGGGTGGGGCAAATGGGGACGATAATGTTCATTATATGATGTTTGACAAGAACTATAATCAAATCGATATCAGGTCTTTGATTGAGGATGGAAAGCAGGATGAGTTCAACCAGATGCTAATTACAGAATACAATAAAAACATCGTTGCATGGAGGGATTATGACGATAATTATAAGCTCAATCCTGATGATCTGGCCTTGATCCCCGAAGGTTTGATCGCGGTCTATTTTGGCTATGTCCATGCTGAAGGTCAACCCACCATGTTAATCAAACCAGATAAGTTTGTACGCTTTTTAAAACCTCAATATCGTGGAATATTCGATGCTAGTAAAGACCATCACCAATATGACTGATCTCAAAGCAAGTAAAACCCCGCAAAACACATACTACAGGAACAAACCCATTGTTAGTAGTAAGTTATCCAGGATGAACTTTACATTTCATGAGCTTTGTTTGGCTCTTGCTTGTGTGATCTATACGTTTAATCCACCCGACAATGCTTTTATTCGCTCTTGTTTGAAAGTTGCAAATATAGTAAGCGTTCTTATAATAATATATCATACTCTAGCTTCATCCATTTTATATTTCCACTTGAACACGACAGGCGATTGATTTAGCTCATCAATGCCTTTGTAGATTCGATCATTCAGTTCTTCACTGCTGTTGACACCTATGAATTATAGCATGGAGCGAGAAATTTTGCTAAAGAACATCTCAATCAGGTTAAGCAATGAACCATGCTTTGTGGTAAATACAATTTCAAACCTGGTAGGCATGGAAGGAAGGTATGTTTTGGTTTCTTTAGATACGTGTGCTGAGTGGTTATCTATAATAATCCGGATTTTCTGATGTTCTAGCATCTCATCATTTAACATATTTTAAAAACTCTATGAATTACCTGCTGCGATGTTGCTCACGAACTAAGGGATATATCTTACCATTATGTAGATTGATTCCAGCAAGCAAAGATACCGTGCCAAGTCTCTTATACTCTGGGTCTCTGCCAATTAGGATATTTACCATGCACGGGTGAAAGTTGTGCACCCACATTTGCTATAGCCTAGATGCCTGGCTTATTGTCGTAACTCACAGTCACAGTAGTCCGTTCCAGGTCGGGATTGCTGTTGATTATTTAGACTTCCTTATATACACAATATACACATAGCACATTGGTAATCTTCTCCTCAAACTGAGGGTCTCGTTTTTCCAAGTATTAAGTTACTTTATGAGGTTTAATACGATTTGAAGTTAGTATACTGTGAAGAACACTTTTCCCAATCTTTGATAAACACTCATACACTTCCTGTTTGCAGTTAGTAGATATATGCCTTAACAATGTGCTGTAAGTCCAGGTTTTCGCCGCATATCCGTAGTTCTTGGGGGTGGGTTACAGGCAATTGAAACTACCCATGCTTTTGCATCATCTGTAATAATTGAACTTCTGCTAGGACGGGGCATATCATTCAATGCTTCGATTACACCATATGCCCAAGCTCGATTAATACAGCGCTCTACCTTGGGTCTGTTTGTTTGGTGAGATTTTGCTCTCTCTGTAATGCTTAAACCCCTGTAATAATCATATAGCATACTCGCGCTGCTTACCTTGGAATGACTTTCCGTCTTGGAATTCCGTATCCTTAATAATTCTTCCAACTCTGCATTAGTCAACACTATTTTTGCTCGTGTACTTGGCTTTCCTATTGATATCTCCCACTATCTTTATGTTGAGAATTATAAAATAATCGAAAATTCCTTTTAAGCAATATTATTATTAGAATGACATACTTGGCACTCAATAAGAGATAATTACTCAGTTGGTGAGAGTTATTTCCCCTAATGGCAGTATCTGTTGGGAAGTGGGAAATTACGTGGATAAGGGAGAGGTCTTCCCTCTGGACATTTTCTACTATCAGATTTTCAAAAAAATACGGGCTACAACTTCGTAATAGAATTATCTGGCGTTTTGGGCATGGTCTGCATGCTTCCAATAGCTTTTCTGGACGTTATAAGATAATTCTATGGTTTACAAAGTCAGACGACTATACTTTTAATCTGGATGCTGTTCGAGTCCCTTCCAAGTATTCTGGGAAAAGATATTTTAAAGGTCCCAACAAAGGCCAGCCATCTGGAAATCCATTGGGTAAGAATCCCAACGATATCTGGACAACTATCCATGAGGATGATTGGATTCTCGATCCCTTTGCAGGTGTTGGATCGACTGTAGTAGCCGCACTAAAGAACTAACGTAATGCAATCGAGATTGAGAAAGAAGCTGAGTACTGCAAGATATCAACAGAGAGAATAAAAGCTTTAGAAAAGGGATGCTTGAAGACAAGACCAATTGGTCAGAAGATACACGAACCTTCAGTTAACGATAAAGTAGCAGTCGTCCCAGAAGAATGGAAGAACCTTAGGGTATTCGGAGATAGCAAATGAAGATAGCTAAGACTTATTCACACATGAATAGTGAAGAATACCTGATAGTTCATCATCAATCGCTGTATAATGAGATCAAAAAAGTAATTGCAAATGTAGATGCTCAAGCATGCAAAACTAATGTAAGAAAAGAAAAGAAAATGCCAGGTCAGGTTCTATATAGCCCAACGGATCTGAATGCATCGTTCAAACAGCAATTTGAGTCCCTAGCTTGGAAATAAGCCCGGTACAGCTACTACATTACTTTGAATCGGGATTTGATGCAGGCAAGTCTGGATTTACCGGTAGCAGATCAGAAAAAGATGCTCGAATCAAATGGTGAACAAAATCCTATCTATAGCTACAATCAGACTGATTTCGTTAAAGAAATGGTAGCAGTCGAAGTGCAATTCGGAAAGTATGCTTTCGTTGCCTTTGATTTGTTTGTAAAACAAATGCTATTCTATTCAGGAGGTGTTATCAATCTTGGAATCGAAGTACTGCCGATGAAATCCATGCAATCTCAAATGTCCAGCGGGGTTGCGTATTACGAAGGGGAGGTCTACAATGTAATGAGACAATTTAAAAGTAGCCCTCCAGTGCCATTGCTGATTATTGGTATTGAGTCATGAAGATCTTTCTTGCGTCCAATTAGGTAGATGAGGCAATGGGTAGCTTAGGTGTGGTAATTTTACTACTAGCGGTGTAGAATCTACCACTATCTTGTAATAGTCTATCAGTTATGCCGTTAGATTCATATTATGTCTAAATCTCTATCGGGATAGTGGTAAGTTAAACACAAGTGAAAAACACAACATTTTTGTAACTGCCTTTTGTAATATATCATTACGGATCATCGCCACTTTGGCTCTTCTTATGCTTTTGTTTAAGAATATAATTTTCCCAAAAAAGAGGTTGAAATGAAAGCGCAAATGGTCATTTTTCTTTGGATTTCTGTTATGTTTGCTTTCGGGCAAACAGCTGATGTATACCAAAAAAGCAGTATCCCAGTTCATAACAGAGATACGCAGATACAACATATTGTATCTATTTCTGATAGTCATGATCAATTGGTGGAAGCTCTATCAAAAAGCAATTGCAGTTATCAGATTGAGGGTAATAATATCATTGTTGATGATGCAACACTAAACTTCATCAAAACCACCAATTACCCCTATAGAATTATCGGGTTAGATATTAAATATCACTTTGATAGCAATAATAGTTACGAACACATTATTGGAAATTCAGAATATCTATTGCGAGATCCGTACGTATCTGGTAGCAATGGAACAGATGTCTCGATACCAGACTATAACACCAGTACATCTCAACCTGGATATGCCTGGACTGGAATCGCGATTAATTCTGCTCCCGATGGAGCTATCGTTACAGATGTACAATACAGAACACAGATACTTCATACTTATCCCGGGGATCTAAAGGTATATTTGTGGAACAGTGAACACGAAACATGTGTGTGGAATCGTCTTGGCGGGGGTACAGATGGAGGATATGACGACGACACGGAAAGCGATGATGATATCTATCTTAACTGGAGGTATACGTCATTCTTTGATGGAGATGATGTTAATAGGCTTTGGACGCTAGATTGTTATGACTATGCTGGTGGAGATACTGGCACAATAAACTATTTTGAAATAAGAATTTACTACTCAACCCTTGGACAGACAGGAGATGTCGCTGTAACTGTAAAAAACTACGATGGCACATCAAACCCACTTCCTGGATCAAATGGAAACGTAAAGCTATACGACAACAATTGGAACTATATAGCCCAAGCCACTACAAATAGTAATGGCGTAGCTTCTTTTTTTAATAGGCCTTACGGAACATACTATATTGAAGCTTACCATAACCCAAATTCAGCGACTATCTTTGGAACTGAGTTTTGGGGAAACAAATCAGTTTCACATAACAGCTCAAATACAACAACAATACTCCAGAGATGCCTCCCATATTGTTATGATATTAAGGTCTTTAATAATTCAAACAATGCTGAAATTACTGGTCAAAGTGTGCCGTTGGGAACATCACTTAAGTTTAAAGTATACATCAAGAACCCGAACACTGTTTCCAATAATGTCAAGGCAAGGATTGTTGTTGATAGGAGCCAGTCAGCATCATACGATTATGATGCAACCTCTTCAGCATATATGATAAGTGGTAATAATGGAACTCATATTTATGAATTTACCTATACGCCATCAAGCAGCGGGTTATATTATAGGCAAATTGCTGCTCAGACTGATGTCAACAACGGCAATTACTCATATACAGATGGCTGGTCATGGTCTGAAAGTCCAATAATTACCATAATTGATCAAGTACCTCCCCCTTCAATATCACCTTCAGGAGGAACATATCCAGCACCTCATCAAGTTACTATGACATGCTCAGATGCAAGTGCGACGATTAGATATACAACCAACAATACAGCGCCAACATCATCATCGACGATTTATTCAGCTCCATTTAACTTGAATGCTGGAACTTATACAGTGAGGGCAAGGGCTTTTCGATCGGGATATATGGATAGTGATGAAGCAACATCACGATCATACACAGTTCAAAACAGAGTGCCGACTCCTTCTATAACACCTTCAGGAGGAACATATCTAGCACCTCATCAAGTTACTATAACATGCTCAGATGCGAGTGCTACAATAAGATATACAACCAACAATACGGAACCCACTACTTCATCAACGCAATACTCAAATCCTTTTAATCTCAATGAAGGGACTTACACTGTGCGTGCAAAAGCATTTCGTAGCGGATATTACGAGAGTATTGAAGCAACTCCAATGAATTACACTGTAAACAATCCAACAGGAACAATAACGGTTACAGTCAGAACTACCGATGGCACATCAAACCCACTTCCTGGATCAAATGGAGGCGTAACACTATACGACAACAATTGGAACTATATAGCCCATGCCACTACAAATAGTAATGGCGTAGCTTCTTTTTTTAATAGGCCTTACGGAACATACTATATTGAAGCTTACCATAACCCAAATCCAGCGACTATCTTTGGAACTGAGTTTTGGGGCAGTAAAAGTGTCTCTCATAATAGTGCCTCAACCTCCACTATACTCCAAAGGTATCTTCCTTATTGTTACGATGTTAAGGTGTTTAACAATGCCACAAATGTTGAAGTTACTGATCAGTCTGTACCTCTTGGGACTACTCTAAAATTCAAGGTCTACATAAAAAACCCCAACACGGTTTCGAACAATGTAAAAGCTAGAATCGTTGTTGACAGGAGCCAATCTGCATCATATGATTATGATACAATTTCATCTGCTTCATTGATTAGTGGCAACAATGGTACATACATATATGAGTTTACCTACACTCCAACAATTATTGGAACGTTTTATCGATCAATTGCAGCATTAACTGACGTAAATAATGGTAACTATGTTTATACTGATGGGTGGTTCTGGTCAGGCAATCCAATTATAACTGTTTTGCAACAGGTCCCAGACCCTTACATTTCCCCAATCAGTGGCACTTATCCTGCTCCTCATCAAGTTTCGATCTCATGCTCAGATGCAAGTGCTACGATTAGATACACAACCAATAATACTGCCCCAACGTCTTCATCCACGCAATATTCTGGCCCTTTTAATCTGAGTGCTGGTACTTATACGGTGAGGGCAAAAGCATTTAGAACAGGATACTTAGATAGCAATGAGGCCGAAGCTAGAACTTACTCTGTGTTAAGTACTGGATCCATTACTGTGGAGGTTAGAAACATTGATGGAACATCAACTCCCATACCCGGAGCTAATAGCAATGTTAAGTTGTATGATAACAGCTGGAATTATTTAGATCAGGTAAATACCAACGCAAATGGAATCGCAACTTTCATAAATCGAGTTTATGGTTCGTATTTTGTTAAAGCCTACCATATACCTAATCCCTCCACAATCTTTGGTTCTGAGTATTGGGGAAGCAAGAGCATAACCCATAATAGTTCAAACACATTAACCATACTGCAGCGTTTAATGCCTTATTGCTATGACATTAAGGCATTTGATAATGCAACAAATACTGAAATCACAGGGCAATCTGTTGCGCTAGGTACCTCAGTTAAGTTTAAGGTTTATGTCAGGAATCCCAATACAGTTGCAAATCAAGTGAAGGCTAGAGTTGTTATCGACAGAAACCAGCAAACAGCATATGATTTTGACAGCACATCTCAGAGTGTTACAATAAACGGGAATAATTCAACCAACATATTTGAGTTTAACTACACACCAACCGCCCTTGGCTCATACTCTGCAACAATCGCTTCTCTGACTAATATTGAGGGGACATACTTGTGCACTGATGGCTGGATATGGTTAAACGAACCCATAGTAATTGTTAATCAAATACAACCACCAACAGCTTTACCAGCAACATCTATAACGCAAACAAGCTTTCAAGCAAACTGGTCTGCTGTACAGGGTGCTACGAGCTATAGGTTGGATGTTTCACTAAGCAGTGATTTCTCTTCATTTATCCCAAACTACAATAATGCGACAGTAACAACCACTTATCAGAATGTTAGCGGGTTAACTGCCGGTACAGGCTATTACTATCGAGTAAGAGCGGTTAATTCTGCAGGGACATCAGGAAATTCAAATGTAATCTTTGCAGTAACATCTGATCCCACGATCCCAACGGTAAGATTAACAGTACCATACTATGATCAATGTCAAGCCCAATGGTGCTTTCTAACATCAGTATCGATGTTATTGAAATATCACGGATGTTATGAAACTGCAAAACCTTGGATGATTGCAGCGGCTTTGGATTTTGATGAAAATGATGGGGTTGGTGTTATTAATTTTGCTTCCGTAATGAGTACCATCAACTCAACATTTATGCCAGGACAATGGTACTGGGAGAACACCCTATCTTTTAATCCCATTAAGCAAGCTTTGATCTCAACAATTCCCACTAATAGACCAGTTATGGTTTACGGTTTAACTAGTACAAATGGTGGACATGTTATAGTTATTACCGGAATTTCTCAATCAGGCGTATATATTAATGACCCAAGTGGAGCATGGTTTAGCCAGCCAAGTATAAATCATTTTGCCACGTGGACTGAATTACAGAACAAAGTCGATTTGGTGTTAGGAATTGGTATGATGGGTTTTGCATATATCAATTCCACACCTCCTGTAACAATATCTCCAATATCTTTCCAAACTATTCACAATGAACCTATAGCTTGGAACGCATTTCAGACCATTAATGATGGGTATCATTGCTTGAATATTTGGTGGAGCGCATTACTAAATGATTACGGGTATTATTACACCGATATTAGCACTGATATTGTTCCATACTGGTATACAAATGACTCAACATATAACAAAAAGTTTAAGTTTGCAGATCTCATTCAAGTTCCATCGATAGTTTCAAACACCGATATTAACGGTAATAACTATCAAGCAAAAATGAAATCAAACGTGTATAGAAACAACCAACTTGTTTACAGTAAAGAAGGCAATTGGTTTACTGTTGTAAATGGATCGGACTATTACAATGATGCATGGTATATTAATGAACTAAGCACTACAGGTAACTACTTTATTGAAGCACACTTGTTGCAACAACCTGGCATATACCGAATTAGACAAGAGCTGATTAATAACTCTAATCAAGTTGTAGATAAATATGATGTATGGTTTTCATTAGAATCATCAGCATACTCGTCATTAGAAACAATACTACAGTCTCCATCTTCTGTGACAATACCGGTTGGTAGTAATGGATCATCAATAATTCGTATCACAAATAGGGGAAGTTATTCAGATTTTTACAAAGTCTACAAAGACTCAGATACTCCAGGGAATTTGGTTGCAACAACATCAAGCATTTCCCCTAACGGATATCTGGATCAAGCAGTGGGGTTATCTACTTCTACACTACCTGTGGGGTCAACCGGTATTAAAGAGTTCATAATAGTTTCCAATTCAGATAGATATAAGAGATGCCGGATTTCAGTTAATTATACTATTGTAGACCCGCCTCCTGTTCCACCAGTTGCGATCCCTGCCACCAACATCACACAGACGGGCTTCCAGGCCAACTGGAATGCATCAACTGGAGCAACCAGTTACCAGCTTGATGTATCACTCAATAACAGCTTTAGTTCGTTTGTTACCGGATACAATAACCTTACTGTGAACGGTACCAATCAAAGCGTGACCGGACTGACAGCCGGAACAACCTACTATTATAGGGTTAGAGCAGTCAATGCCAATGGTATCAGTGGTAATTCCAACATAATAACTGTACTGACCATTCCACCCAATCCAGTGGCAACTAATGCGACCAGTATTACCAATACAAGTTTCCAAGCTAACTGGAATGCGGCCACCAGCGCCACCAGTTACAAACTGGATGTATCTCTTAATAATGCTTTCAGTTCATTTGTAGCTGGGTACAACAACCTAACTGTGAATGGCACCAGTCAAAGCGTTACAGGACTTACCCAAGGCACTCAGTACTACTACCGTGTGAGAGCGGTCAATGCTTCGGGAACCAGTGGTAGCTCAAATACTATTCTCGTCACGACTCCAGAGCCACCTCCAGCGCCCGTTGCTATCGCTGCCACCAACATCACACAGACGGGCTTCCAGGCCAACTGGAATGCGTTAACTGGAGCAACCAGTTACCAGCTTGATGTATCACTCAATAACAGCTTCAGCTCGTTTGTTACTGGATACAATAACCTTACTGTGAACGGTACTAATCAAAGCGTGACCGGACTGACCGCCGGAACAAACTACTATTATAGGGTTAGAGCAGTCAATGCTAATGGCACCAGTGGTAATTCCAACATAATAACTGTACTGACCGTTCCACCCAATCCAGTGGCAACTGGTGCCACCAACATCACCCAAACTAGCTTCCAGGCTAACTGGAATGCTTCCACCGGAGCAACCAGTTACCAGCTTGATGTATCACTCAATAACAGCTTCAGCTCGTTTGTAACCGGATACAATAACCTTACTGTGAATGGTACTAATCAAAGCGTGACCGGACTGATCGCCGGAACAACCTACTATTACAGGGTTAGAGCAGTCAATGCTAATGGCACCAGTAGTAATTCCAACATAATAACTGTACTTACCGTTCCACCCAATCCAGTGGCAACTGATGCAACCAATGTTACCAATACCAGTTTCCAGGCCAATTGGAATGCAGCCACCAGCGCCAGCAGTTACAAACTGGATGTATCTCTTAATAATGCTTTCAGTTCGTTTGTAACAGGTTACAACAACCTGACTGTGAATGGTACCAATCAAAGTGTTACAGGTCTTACCCAGGGAACACAGTATTACTACCGTGTGAGAGCGGTTAATGCTTCGGGAACCAGTGGTAGCTCAAATACTATTCTCGTCACGACTCCAGAGCCACCTCCAGTGCCCGTTGCCATCGCCGCCACCAACATCACCCAAACTGGCTTCCAAGCCAACTGGAACGCTTCCACCGGAGCAACCAGTTACCAGCTTGATGTATCGACCAATAACGAATTCAGTTCTTTTGTAACCGGATACAACAACCTAACTGTGAATGGTACTAATCAAAGCGTGACCGGACTGATCGCCGGAACAACTTACTATTATAGGGTTAGAGCAATCAATGCTAATGGTACCAGTAGTAATTCTAACATAATAACTGTACTTACCGTTCCACCCAATCCAGTGGCAACTGATGCGACCAATGTCACCAATACCAGTTTCCAGGCCAATTGGAATGCTTCAACCAGTGCTACCAGTTACAGACTGGATGTATCTACCAGTAACAGTTTCAGTTCGTTTGTAACAGGTTACAACAACCTGACTGTGAATGGTACCAATCAAAGTGTTACAGGTCTTACCCAGGGAACACAGTATTACTACCGTGTGAGAGCGGTCAATGCTTCGGGATCCAGTGATAATTCCAATGTACAACCAGTAACGACTACAGCCCCTCCGGACCCTCCGAGTACTTTATCAACAACTGAAATTACTCAAACAAGTTTCAGAGCTAGCTGGAACGCTTCAACCGGTGCTACCAGTTACAAACTGGATGTATCTATAAACAGCAGTTTCAGTTCGTTTGTGCCTGGTTATAATAACCTGACGGTAAATAATACGACTCAAGTAGTATCTGGACTGAATCCTGGTTCGATGTATTACTGGCGTGTCAGAGCAGTCAATACTAACGGGACAAGCAGTAATTCCGGTATTGAAAGTTTAATGACCATTCCACCCAATCCGGTAGCTCTTGATGCAACCAATGTCACCAATACCACTTTCCAGGCCAATTGGAATGCAGCCACCAGCGCCACCAGTTACAAACTTGATGTATCACTCAATAACAGCTTCAGCTCGTTTGTAACCGGATACAATAACCTCACAGTGAACGATACTAATCAGAGCGTCACAAATCTCACCCCTGGAACTCAATACTACTATCGAGTAAGAGCTGTCAATGCTTCGGGAGAAAGTGGCAATTCGAACATCATAGAAGTTACAATGCCTGTATCGAGTGATGATCCAAACAATGTACCTGTAGTTACCGAATTGATAGGATGCTATCCCAATCCATTCAATCCAAGCACAACAATTAAATTCAGCCTTGATAGTCCCCAACATGTCATGATTCAAATCTTTGATATATCAGGAAGGAATGTTGGCAATTTGGTGGATGATATTAGGAATAAAGGGACTTATACTGTATCATGGAATGGTACAGATAACCACGGAAATTCACTTGCAAGCGGAGTTTATTTAATTCAGATGAAAGCCGGAACCTATGCTGTTACCAGAAAAGTAATGATGCTAAAGTAAGAAGTCTACAATTAACAAAAAGAAATGCCCATGTTCATGCTTGGGCACTTCTCACATACTGATGCAAAAGTGAAAGTAATACAGAATATGACTTCATAATAATCTGGAGTATTTTGTGAATAGAAGGAAAGAAAAACTCAAATCACTTCTGATTTGTACCACAGGATTTGTGTTGTTGAGCTGCACACTTCAAAATAGTGCTTTTAAAGGGTCAACTCCAGATATGAATAATAAAGATGTTACCTACTATCCTCTTTATTCAGATAAACCTTTTGCTTTACCAGACTCCCTTCATTATTTCTACAATACTATTGATGCTCGTGGAACAGCTCTTTCTGGTGGTGAATTCTTTGTGTATTTGAAGTATCCAGTTTTTCGCTCAGAGAGTAAGAATATTGGAAAATTAGTGGATTGGCTCGATGATCAGATATTTGTTCTTGTGGATAACGGACAAGAAGACACTGAAGTGATACGCAAGAGATTCAAAGCTGATTACCCTGCTTATGCAAACTATACTCTAAACTCGTGGCTTTCAAACGAAGAAAGCACATATATGGGTTGTATACAGGAAAGCCTTGCAGTTGAAGTAGTCCTGAACACAATTGTCATTACGATGAAAACCCATCACAAGGGGTATTGGGGTGGGGCAAATGGGGACGATAATGTTCATTATATGATGTTTGACAAGAACTATAATCAAATCGATATCAGGTCTTTGATTGAGGATGGAAAGCAGGATGAGTTCAACCAGATGCTAATTACAGAATACAATAAAAACATCGTTGCATGGAGGGATTATGACGATAATTATAAGCTCAATCCTGATGATCTGGCCTTGATCCCCGAAGGTTTGATCGCGGTCTATTTTGGCTATGTCCATGCTGAAGGTCAACCCACCATGTTAATCAAACCAGATAAGTTTGTACGCTTTTTAAAACCTCAATATCGTGGAATATTCGATGCTAGTAAAGACCATCACCAATATGACTGATCTCAAAGCAAGTAAAACCCCGCAAAACACATACTACAGGAACAAACCCATTGTTAGTAGTAAGTTATCCAGGATGAACTTTACATTTCATGAGCTTTGTTTGGCTCTTGCTTGTGTGATCTATACGTTTAATCCACCCGACAATGCTTTTATTCGCTCTTGTTTGAAAGTTGCAAATATAGTAAGCGTTCTTATAATAATATATCATACTCTAGCTTCATCCATTTTATATTTCCACTTGAACACGACAGGCGATTGATTTAGCTCATCAATGCCTTTGTAGATTCGATCATTCAGTTCTTCACTGCTGTTGACACCTATGAATTATAGCATGGAGCGAGAAATTTTGCTAAAGAACATCTCAATCAGGTTAAGCAATGAACCATGCTTTGTGGTAAATACAATTTCAAACCTGGTAGGCATGGAAGGAAGGTATGTTTTGGTTTCTTTAGATACGTGTGCTGAGTGGTTATCTATAATAATCCGGATTTTCTGATGTTCTAGCATCTCATCATTTAACATATTTTAAAAACTCTATGAATTACCTGCTGCGATGTTGCTCACGAACTAAGGGATATATCTTACCATTATGTAGATTGATTCCAGCAAGCAAAGATACCGTGCCAAGTCTCTTATACTCTGGGTCTCTGCCAATTAGGATATTTACCATGCACGGGTGAAAGTTGTGCACCCACATTTGCTATAGCCTAGATGCCTGGCTTATTGTCGTAACTCACAGTCACAGTAGTCCGTTCCAGGTCGGGATTGCTGTTGATTATTTAGACTTCCTTATATACACAATATACACATAGCACATTGGTAATCTTCTCCTCAAACTGAGGGTCTCGTTTTTCCAAGTATTAAGTTACTTTATGAGGTTTAATACGATTTGAAGTTAGTATACTGTGAAGAACACTTTTCCCAATCTTTGATAAACACTCATACACTTCCTGTTTGCAGTTAGTAGATATATGCCTTAACAATGTGCTGTAAGTCCAGGTTTTCGCCGCATATCCGTAGTTCTTGGGGGTGGGTTACAGGCAATTGAAACTACCCATGCTTTTGCATCATCTGTAATAATTGAACTTCTGCTAGGACGGGGCATATCATTCAATGCTTCGATTACACCATATGCCCAAGCTCGATTAATACAGCGCTCTACCTTGGGTCTGTTTGTTTGGTGAGATTTTGCTCTCTCTGTAATGCTTAAACCCCTGTAATAATCATATAGCATACTCGCGCTGCTTACCTTGGAATGACTTTCCGTCTTGGAATTCCGTATCCTTAATAATTCTTCCAACTCTGCATTAGTCAACACTATTTTTGCTCGTGTACTTGGCTTTCCTATTGATATCTCCCACTATCTTTATGTTGAGAATTATAAAATAATCGAAAATTCCTTTTAAGCAATATTATTATTAGAATGACATACTTGGCACTCAATAAGAGATAATTACTCAGTTGGTGAGAGTTATTTCCCCTAATGGCAGTATCTGTTGGGAAGTGGGAAATTACGTGGATAAGGGAGAGGTCTTCCCTCTGGACATTTTCTACTATCAGATTTTCAAAAAAATACGGGCTACAACTTCGTAATAGAATTATCTGGCGTTTTGGGCATGGTCTGCATGCTTCCAATAGCTTTTCTGGACGTTATAAGATAATTCTATGGTTTACAAAGTCAGACGACTATACTTTTAATCTGGATGCTGTTCGAGTCCCTTCCAAGTATTCTGGGAAAAGATATTTTAAAGGTCCCAACAAAGGCCAGCCATCTGGAAATCCATTGGGTAAGAATCCCAACGATATCTGGACAACTATCCATGAGGATGATTGGATTCTCGATCCCTTTGCAGGTGTTGGATCGACTGTAGTAGCCGCACTAAAGAACTAACGTAATGCAATCGAGATTGAGAAAGAAGCTGAGTACTGCAAGATATCAACAGAGAGAATAAAAGCTTTAGAAAAGGGATGCTTGAAGACAAGACCAATTGGTCAGAAGATACACGAACCTTCAGTTAACGATAAAGTAGCAGTCGTCCCAGAAGAATGGAAGAACCTTAGGGTATTCGGAGATAGCAAATGAAGATAGCTAAGACTTATTCACACATGAATAGTGAAGAATACCTGATAGTTCATCATCAATCGCTGTATAATGAGATCAAAAAAGTAATTGCAAATGTAGATGCTCAAGCATGCAAAACTAATGTAAGAAAAGAAAAGAAAATGCCAGGTCAGGTTCTATATAGCCCAACGGATCTGAATGCATCGTTCAAACAGCAATTTGAGTCCCTAGCTTGGAAATAAGCCCGGTACAGCTACTACATTACTTTGAATCGGGATTTGATGCAGGCAAGTCTGGATTTACCGGTAGCAGATCAGAAAAAGATGCTCGAATCAAATGGTGAACAAAATCCTATCTATAGCTACAATCAGACTGATTTCGTTAAAGAAATGGTAGCAGTCGAAGTGCAATTCGGAAAGTATGCTTTCGTTGCCTTTGATTTGTTTGTAAAACAAATGCTATTCTATTCAGGAGGTGTTATCAATCTTGGAATCGAAGTACTGCCGATGAAATCCATGCAATCTCAAATGTCCAGCGGGGTTGCGTATTACGAAGGGGAGGTCTACAATGTAATGAGACAATTTAAAAGTAGCCCTCCAGTGCCATTGCTGATTATTGGTATTGAGTCATGAAGATCTTTCTTGCGTCCAATTAGGTAGATGAGGCAATGGGTAGCTTAGGTGTGGTAATTTTACTACTAGCGGTGTAGAATCTACCACTATCTTGTAATAGTCTATCAGTTATGCCGTTAGATTCATATTATGTCTAAATCTCTATCGGGATAGTGGTAAGTTAAACACAAGTGAAAAACACAACATTTTTGTAACTGCCTTTTGTAATATATCATTACGGATCATCGCCACTTTGGCTCTTCTTATGCTTTTGTTTAAGAATATAATTTTCCCAAAAAAGAGGTTGAAATGAAAGCGCAAATGGTCATTTTTCTTTGGATTTCTGTTATGTTTGCTTTCGGGCAAACAGCTGATGTATACCAAAAAAGCAGTATCCCAGTTCATAACAGAGATACGCAGATACAACATATTGTATCTATTTCTGATAGTCATGATCAATTGGTGGAAGCTCTATCAAAAAGCAATTGCAGTTATCAGATTGAGGGTAATAATATCATTGTTGATGATGCAACACTAAACTTCATCAAAACCACCAATTACCCCTATAGAATTATCGGGTTAGATATTAAATATCACTTTGATAGCAATAATAGTTACGAACACATTATTGGAAATTCAGAATATCTATTGCGAGATCCGTACGTATCTGGTAGCAATGGAACAGATGTCTCGATACCAGACTATAACACCAGTACATCTCAACCTGGATATGCCTGGACTGGAATCGCGATTAATTCTGCTCCCGATGGAGCTATCGTTACAGATGTACAATACAGAACACAGATACTTCATACTTATCCCGGGGATCTAAAGGTATATTTGTGGAACAGTGAACACGAAACATGTGTGTGGAATCGTCTTGGCGGGGGTACAGATGGAGGATATGACGACGACACGGAAAGCGATGATGATATCTATCTTAACTGGAGGTATACGTCATTCTTTGATGGAGATGATGTTAATAGGCTTTGGACGCTAGATTGTTATGACTATGCTGGTGGAGATACTGGCACAATAAACTATTTTGAAATAAGAATTTACTACTCAACCCTTGGACAGACAGGAGATGTCGCTGTAACTGTAAAAAACTACGATGGCACATCAAACCCACTTCCTGGATCAAATGGAAACGTAAAGCTATACGACAACAATTGGAACTATATAGCCCAAGCCACTACAAATAGTAATGGCGTAGCTTCTTTTTTTAATAGGCCTTACGGAACAT
>ERZ795047.1508-NODE-1508-length-24560-cov-7.941155_pt1 | contig 24560 bp, 22 predicted proteins | sample MGYA00375131_ERZ795047 | MGnify/ENA primary metagenome ERZ795047 (study PRJEB30176, sample SAMN05720228) | activated sludge metagenome | isolation source: Anaerobic digester | place: Japan | collected 2015-05-20 ...
GGCTGAAGGCCCTGGCGGACGGAAACGCTCAAGAGGCCCGAGGGCTCATCGACAAGGCACTCGTACTTGACTCAACACGAGTTGATTCTCTGCTTGCAGCATCATTGGCCTGCTGGATGGCTGGAGACCTCGAGGCGGCCACAGATGCGGTCAAGGCAGCCTCGTGCTACATATCGGATGACATCGGAGAACTCGTTATGGTCGGTCTGGCTTATGCACGTGGAGGAAATGACGCTTCGACGGCCTACCATTACCTGATGCGGGCGCTGAGCCTTGCTGAGGGCGACGGAGAACTCACATCAGTTCTCGCAGACGCCCTTCTCGAAATAGGGTTCCCCGATGAATCTCGGGACGCTGCCGAAAGGGCTCTGTCAATACAGCCAGAACTTGCAGAGGCATCACTGACGCTTGGCAGTGCCTATATCGCCCTCGACAACTACGAGGATGCCATAGAGCACCTAATCAGAGCAACCCATGGAATACCAGATAACGCTGTTCCGCCATTTCTTTTAGGAGTAGCTCTATACGAAACGGGCCAATGGGCCGATGCCGCCAGAGCCTTTGGCGAAGCTGCGAAGCGTGAACCCGACGATCACATGATCGACGTCTGGAGAGCCAAGGCCCTCTACGAAACCGGGCAAACGGACGCCGCAATCAGCATAATCAACAATCTCATAGAGGAAGCCCAAGAAGATGCCGACCTTGCAGTCGAAATAGGCAATTTTTACGGGCTGAACGCAGAGATGCCAAGCAAAGCAATACCCCTTTTGGAGAAAGCTATCAAGCTCGATCCGACGCTCTCCGAAGCCTATTTCAACCTGATATACGCCTATCTGCTCACTGGCAACGAGACACAGGCTCGCAAGACCCTAATGAGGCTCTCTGAGATAGATATCGAACTGGCGCAACTAGCTATCGAAAACCTCATGTCGATAACAGACGAGATCTATTAGGTTTCGAGCCAACTGATGCCGCAGACAGCTGGACGCGGCTCTATGGCCATAGGTCCTTTTTAGGTAGAGGAATCGCTTAGGCGAGCTGGTGCGCCAGCTCGCTTTGCCTCAGCTTCCTGTGACTGTGGGCACCCTCCAACCTCTCCCGTTACCAGATCCAGATCTGCCTCTGCATGCTGCACTACCCAGATCGTCCCTGCCCTCACTAAGTTCTCTTCAAAGACGCGCCTCCACGAATCGCACTCTCGTATCCCATTCTCATCATGTCGTCTCGCACAGGCTTCCATAGAGCATATGCCCGGTCTATGCTAGCCTTGGCAGCCATAATCCCAGGAGCCAAAAGGTGATGGAGCATCTCGTGGACTATGGATTCAAGTTCCGGCTCAGCCATAATCAAGAAGACCCTTTCATCCACGGCCACAGCCTCGGCGATCTGCGGCGCCTGTAGCGGATTGGGCACGAGGATCATCTGAGGCAACTGCCCTTCAGGAACGCCAAGTCGAGTTGAGACGGCACGCGCCGCCTGAAGCATGGCTTCTTCGTATCTTGTCAAGTCGGGAGATACAGCGTCTAAATAGTCCTTCCACAGTCTGCTGAAGGACGGATGATCGGACATGCGCTGAAACTGGAAGGGAAGATTGATCACCCACGGCTTCTTTATGCTCAGGACCGATCGGAAGGGATTTGATCCAAGAAGCCACATTGCTGCCGCCCGGGCAGCCCCAATCCCAGTCCCGGCCCTCTTAGATTCGCAAGCCGGCCGCAACCAGGAGGAACGCTCGAGGCCAATATAGGTTGACTTCACGTGATTCAACCCTCGCCCACCTATAGTAGGCGAGCAGATCCGGCGACCACTCAACGTCTGCAGCTCGCGCGGCAACCCTCGCCATGGGTTCACCTTCTTCGAGCGAAGCCAGTTCGTATCCGGACGCCGTCAGCCCAACATAGACCATGAAAACCCTCTTGTCAGGTTGCACCAACATGTTGGCCTCTGCCGCACCAGATGATGCGTCTTTGCCTAAGCTCACCGAAAGCCGCCCCCAAACCGTCTCATCAATGCGCCAACAAGAGATCAACTGTACGCCATATGTCGGCCTGGACAATCCGACCTTTTCTGCCTGAGGTTCTAGCCTTGGCTGCCGGGAAATGCTCGAGTGCTTTCCCGAGGCTGCCTAGGTGCGCCTACCAACATAAAGCAGGTGTTCTGCCGCACCGTGAATTGTGGGGTCTGAAGCACAACGGTAGTTCAAGTCAACCCATGCCTCCCAGGCTTCTCCTTGCAATAGATTGACCTTCTCATCAATCATGCTCACGAGTCCTTCCTGCGCCAAGAGAATCTGAGTTTCAAAGCCGGCTTTCTCCATGATAGCTGCTGCCTCGGTTGGGTGCACAGACCAAAAATCAGTAAACGGCGGGTTGTCCCGCCCTTCGAAGGTATAGATCCCGTCTTTCAAAATGCGATTTGCATCATCCGGGTAATCGGCCAGCCACTCCGGATCGTACTTGGCCACATCCCGCAGAGCGGCGTAACGCACCAGAAACGTGGCAAAGACCAGACCATCGCTGCGCAGAACACGTCTTGCCTCCGTAAGACAGGTAACCCTATCAGATGGATCCAAAAGATGATAAAGGGGCCCCATCAGAAGTACAACATCGAAACTGCCGTCTTCGAACATGCTCATATCCACGGCGGAAGCACTTACACATTCCTCGAACCGGACACCTTGCTCTTCCGCTCTTGCTTTCGCGAACCTGAGGCTCTCCTCGGAGATATCCAGCAGCGTAACCTTGTGTCCGCGAGAGGCAAGCAAGAGAGAGTACCGGCCGGGACCGCTTCCGCAGTCCAGGACGGTAGATGCCGGCTGCAAGAATTCCTCCATGGCCCGCGCAGTCAGCGCAAATTCCGTCCTATGTCTTGCAAGCCGCACCCATTCCATCTCGACGTTGGATTCGTAAAACTCCCTCACCCTGCATACGCAGCCATTATCGCGTCTCACATCCACGCAGTTTCCCTCCCCACCTTTTGTGCCAGCAGAGGCTGCAGGCCGACTCTATCACCTACTCACGCATTGGCACACTGGGCCAAGCATTCGCGCACTATATCGAGAGAACGCTCGAGCGCATCAGCAGAGTCCTCCTGCTGTCCCACTTCTATCATGAATACCCCATCCCATCTCTCCATTGCAAGGAAGGATATGAGTTCTTTCCAGTCTATGATGCCATCTCCCAGCGGCAGGTGTTCATCACACTCGCCATGGTTGTCATGGGCATGGATCTGCGCTAACCTAGGAAACCAAGCGCGGGCACATTCAGTAGGATTCACTCCCCAGATCATCGCATGCCCCACATCAAGAAGCAGCCGCGTGGAAGGCGGACACAAGTCAGCCAGATCGATGAGATCTTGGGGGCTCTCCAGAATGCTAGTCTCTTTCCAACACGTATTTTCGAGCATCATCACTACCCCGGCCTGTTGTGCAACGTCCCCCACGGTCTGCAATGTCTGACTCGCAAAGCCCAGGGCGATCTCCGTCGGCACCCTAGGGTCGGACTTGCTCCCACAGTGGACCACCATATCGCGAATGCCGAGCCTGGTAGCGAGTTCAATAGTACCGATATAGGCTTCAACTACCCTTGCCCGTTCGGACGAATCAGATGAGGCAGGGTTCAGACCTATACAAGGCGGATGAATGGAGTACGTAATTCCATGTTCTAAAGCGAGGTCCGCAAGAGTGTCCACGGTTTCATCGGAAACCTCTCCCGGGCGGAAACCGGCGATCTCGCAGAATAGTTCGATCCTCTTCTGACCCGCCTCTGCGATACTGGAAACAGCAGTGATTATGTCTTCATTTTCGTAAAGGAGAGTCGATACACCGATATTCAAGACTTGTAATCCCCCATCCCTGTGTCTAATCTATGAACACTGTTTCTATGTGAAGAATGCAAAACCTCTCAGCCCGAGTTGAGCATCACAGGAAAACCCGTCTTTCACGTCGGGCACAGCAGGCAACGGCATAGCTCCGTGAATGTCACAGGGCGCCACAAAATGCTAACTCCCTATTTCGCAATGTTCCTGTGCTTTTCGACAGTTCGATTTCAATCCAGTACCGCCGCCACAGCCTATCACATCTTTGACTCCGTTCAATCTAAATCGCGACATGCTGCGGTCGAAGGCCCCATACTGTCACTCAAGTATGACCATGGCAAGCACGACTCGCAATCGGCGCGATAGAGCATATACCCGAAGCCTCTCGATAACTGCAGACAAAAACTGTAGATTGGAATAAATCAATGGAACTTTCTTCTTGACTCAAGCTGTCTCAAAACATATATTTTTAGATACCACATCACTTGAACCACATGATATCTAGCGCTTTTTCTCTCAATGCTCAATGCCAACAGGGGGGGGACATAACCTTGACCTGTTCAGCTATTACCTCAATAATGGCATCTCTTCTCTCTTCGGTTTCTATGATGTCTACAACCTACAGGTCTCTGTGGCAGCTACCCTCCTTTAACAGAAGTATAGCGATCCTTGCCTTGGGAGCCTTCGCCGTGGCATGCGACGCGGTAGTCCGCACGTTTTTTTCGACATCGTCCATAGACAGAAGGCCTTGCTTGGCTACAGCCATAGTCCCGTTATTCTCGTCCTTCTCTCCTCCAGATGCCAAAGGTCCCCAGCCAAGACATTATGCCCTTTCGCGGACCCGAACTGGATCGAGTGAAGGCAACGCATGCGAGCCAACAGGCCGACCCTGGTTGCCGAAGCTCTTTTTATTCACCATTTCCCTCACGTCATTAATGCGCGAACTATTAGATAGATCTCTCCGAGTCGTGAAGCAACTTCTTCCATGGATAGCGAGGTCCGGTACAGGAGAGCAATTGCACGTCAAGCGGGGCGCGTCACAGCGCGACGATATCGGATGCATTGCCAATATAGCGCTGGATTACGGCATCGACTTGGCGTTCGACTGGTCATCTCCTCTCATCCTCACTCCGTTTGTGGAATGGACCGAGCCATCGATAGACAACGCCTTAAGCTCCGTCATGCGCCTGTTAACCCTTTCTGAAGTTGCAAGAGATGAGGCAATCAGCTGTAAGTTAGTGGAGATACAAAGATCTCTTCATGCAGCTAAATCTTCGTTGAGATTACGCGACCGCCTTAGTCCGCAGGAAAAAGGCCTGTTTGACCAACGACTGCGTGAACGAGTAAGTAGACTCAATGTGATGCTGAGGGGGTAGTCGGTTATGACGAACCGAAAAGACTTGCTTGATATGCCAGTGATGACCATAGATGAGGGGGCAGAGGCAGGGCGCATAACCGGGCTGGTGATCGATCCCATCAGTGTGCACGCTGTTGCGCTCATCGTCTCTACCAACGAGCGTTTCAACGCCCCGAAAGCAGTTCCGTTTCCATTGGTACAAGGTCTAGGTGAAGACGCAGTGATGATCGAGAACAAATCGGCAATGGCCGAGTTCTCCTCGCTGCCGGAACTGACTACCATTGGAAAAACAGATTCGGAATTGTGTGGACTCACAGTAATAGCCCGCACCGGGAAGATAATAGGATATGTTGAGGACTTTGCCGTGGATGATGAGACAGGCAGAATCGGATCATTCTTGGTGCGGCTGAAAGGGCAATCACTCTCAGTTGATATTGACACAAAAAACGTCATCACCATAGGCTCGAATGCCCTTATTGTGATAGCTGACACTGTCGACGCTCTAGATTCATAACACGCGCACAGTCCATCAGGTCTCAGACTTGGAGGTCTGTGAAATGCGCATGCCCACGCACCCTGTCGCTCGCAGGCTGGCGATGGCGGCAATCGCTGTTGTCAGCATAGTGGTGCAAGACGCAACTGCTGTGGTAGGACTCCCCATGGCAACAAATAAGTCTCCAGAGTGCATCAACCCTTTGGCCCACACATGCCATGTACTGCCTTGCTTGGATTCAAAGGCCCGTTTCGAGAATTCAGAAGGCGCGAGATGGCGGCCGGAAAAAAAGGGGCTCTCAGGGATCGTAGCCGGAAGCGGAATGCTGTCTGTTAGGGATCGCACATCAAGCAACACCAAAACTGAAGTCGCCTGCCCGCTCGACGAAGAATCAAGGCTTTCCTTTGTTTCCAGGACATCTAGTGCTGCACGTGCGGCGCCGTTGCTGAGCATGACCGTGACCAAGCCGATGGACGGTCGGAAGCGCGCGATCCTCACATTCGATGACGGGCCCTCTTCAACCTACACCCCTGAGATCCTCGATATTCTGAAGGACGAAGGTGTCCACGCAGTCTTTTTCGTCGTTGGCAGTCAGGCAGAATCCCGTCCCCATCTGCTCTCAAGGATGGCCGCTGAAGGACATGAGATCGGCAATCACACTTACAGCCATCTCGATCCCGCATCTGCTACATATGAAGAACTTGTCTGCGAAATACGGCGCACTTCTGAAATAGTCGAGCAGGCCACGGGCTCACCAACAACTTGGTTGAGGCCACCTGGCGGAGTCGTATCACCGGAAGTGATTTCCGCTGCAGAATCGACCGGACACAATATAGTCCTGTGGAATGTGGATACCCGGGACTGGCGCGTCGCCAAACAAGCAGATGCAGATCGGCTGGTGGCGGAAGCTGTTGCCAGCGCGACGGCTTCGCAGGTGAGCATAGTGCTCATGCACGATGGCGGAGGCCAGAGAAACGCCACAGTCTCCGCGCTAAGGTCAATCATTCAGCTTTTGAGGGATAACGGCTACGAGATATGCTCCCTCGCGGAGCTAGTCGGCACGACTGACGATGGTAAAGCCTCACCGTCGCCAATATGGACAAGATGAAACCAGAGAGCGGGCATGTGCGTCTCCCCTGCCAGTCTGCCAGCCCACGGCGCCATTGGCGCCTCAGGCCCGGCCGCTCGCAGATCCCCGCGCATGCCCCAGATTCCCATATGCTCTAGTCGCATTGACGACTGCGATTAACGCAACACCTACATCGGCAAAGACGGCGTTCCACATGGTTGCCACACCCATGGTGCCCATTGCAAGAACCGCCAGCTTTACAATTATGGCGAAAACGATGTTCTCCATCACTATCCGCCTGGTGCGCCGCGCAGTTTCGATGGCATCTGCAATTCGGGCAGGATTGTCGTCCATGATCACCACGTCAGCTGCCTCAATTGCCACGTCAGATCCCAACGCCCCCATTGCAATGCCCACGTCGGCTCTGGCAAGGGCTGGAGCATCGTTTATCCCATCGCCCACAAAAGCAACCTTTCCGGCTCCCCTTCCCGAAGCGCCGCAAGCCCTTCTGTGTGCAGACGCATCTGGCCAGCCTCCCCCCGATTGTGCCATGCTCACCTGCTCAGCCATGATCATCTCTACCGCCCTGACCTTCTCATCAGGCAGAAGGTTCGCTCGATATTCGCCTATCCCAACTTCGCCGGCCACGCGCTCCGCGATATCGCCAACGTCGCCAGTGAGCATGACTATCCTGTTGACGCCTGCTTCATGAAGGCGCTGCACTGCCTCACTCGCCCCTGGCTTTATCTCATCTGCAAGACGGATTCTGCCTGCGAGGATCCCGTCCTTGGCCACGTTCACCACAGTCCCGTCAGTAACGCATACATCATGGACCACGTTTTCATGATGCAACAGGCGGTCGTTCCCGGCAATCACCCGCTCCCCTCCGATCTCAGCTGCAACTCCCATTCCGGCCAGTTCGCGGCTGTCGGAGATTACTGAGACATCTATCCTGCCCCGACCGGGCTCACCTTCGAATGCTTCACGGATGGATGTCGATACCGGGTGGCTTGAATTGGCGCCGGCGTGCGCCGCCAGCCTGAGCACCTCGTACCCTGTAAAACCGTTTTCGCCTGTTGTCTCCACAACCCGAAATGAGCCTTGAGTGAGTGTGCCAGTCTTGTCAAAGATCACTGAGTCCACATCGTTTAGGGCCTCCAAACAGTCTGCGCCCTTTATCAACACGCCGCGCCTCGACGCTCCCCCTATGCCTGCAAAATAACTGAGGGGGATCGAGATCACGAGTGCACACGGGCATGATACCACAAGAAGAACCAGAGCCCTGTGTAGCCATTCGGAGAAAACCTGACCGGGTATGATCAGCGGAGGCAAGACCGCAATCGCAACGGCCAGCCCAACAACTGCCGGAGTATAGTATCTGCTGAATGTTGTTATGAACCGCTCTGTGTGGGCCTTCCGAGTTTCGGCCTCTTCCACCAGCTCAAGAATGCGAGCCGCCGACGAATCCGAATAGGGCCTCAAGGTTCTGACGGTTACAGCAGCGCTTCTGTTGATCATCCCCGCCAATGCCTGATCCCCGGCGCCGAAGGTCCGAGGCATCGATTCGCCGGTCAGAGCAGATGTATCCATTGTAGTCTCGCCGTCGATAATCACGCCGTCCAATGGAACCCTCTCGCCAGGCCTAACCATGATCAGATCGCCCGTAGACACTTCCTCCGGGCTGACCCGTATGCACTCCCCATCACGCACAAGATTGGCATAATCAGGCCTTACATCCATCAGCGCCCTTATGGAAGTGCGTGAACGCTCCACAGCCCTGTCCTGCAAGAGCTCGCCAACGGCGAAGAAAGCCATCACTCCAACGGCCTCGGGCAATTCTCCTATCGCAATAGCACCGAGAGATGCGATGCTCATTAAGAAGAACTCGTCGAACACCTGCCCACGGAGTATGTTGCGGGCTGCGCCCCACAGTACCCTCCAGCCCGCCGCGATATACGAGGCCAGAAGTATGCTATCGGAGACTAGAACGGCAGCCTCAGATGAACTCCAAGCTTTTACCAACATGCCAACTGCGAAAAGAGCGAGCGCTAACACCGTCTCATAAACCCTTGCAGTTTCGTTACCCTTTCCATGCCCATGGCAATCGTGTCCATGAACATTGTCATCGCTGCAATGACAACTATGATTCTCTCCCGCCATCTCCGCATCCTCCACTTTCTGCCCCAAGCAAGCCTTCCTCTTCGTAATGCTCCTGGGCCACCTGTATCAGTGTCAAAACATGCTCATCAGCAAGAGAATAATATACATGCTTGCCTTCTGGCCGCGTCTTCACAAGGCGATGGGCCCTTAGAAGTCTCAGATGATGAGATACTGCAGGCATGGTAATGCCGAGCATCTCAGCCATATGACAAGTGCAAAGCTCCTCGAATGAAAGCAAATAGAGAATTCGGCATCTCGTTTCATTACCAAGTATTTGGAATATTTCTGAGATGCCGGCTACTTCTGGGATTCTTCCTTCAACTTCGTCCATACAGACACCCCCAGAGCCATCTGGCCATTCAACGATTAAGCAATCGTTTAATCATTGAGGATATCATAATGGTGTAATGGCTGGTTTGTCAATACTCCAAAAGCTACTATATCGATTGCTCCCATGACTTTACCCTCAAGGCGGGCACGGAACTGCTGTAAAAGAACGACGTCCTGAGTAAGCAGTGACTTCGCCAGTGCATAAGGCCGTTCGGCTTCAGCAGACCACCTACTCACAGTGGCAAGAGCCTCATCCCGTCTGAGCCTTGGAGCTCGGGAATCTGTCTCCCGCATAAAGACCTGGCAACATTTCTTCTGCCGGCAAGCTCAAGAGAACGGAAATGATCAGGGGTTAACTCGACCGAGAAGAGCATTTGTCAGCCATATCCCTGAAAAACGCATTTCTCCTTCAACACTCAACAACACCCCCAGCCCATCTGCCGTGCACAGATAAAGGAGAGTGACAGCGGCTTCTATCCTCACAGGTAGTTCGGGAACCCAGCAGGCCCGTGTACTCACAAAAGAAACCCGATTTCCGTCGGTCAGGAGATCGTCAGGGAATGCGTGGACACAAAGATGCTGCTAGTCTTGTCACCGAGGAAAGCTATGGAAATGGGAAGAACCAGCGCATCCTGGTTGGGGCAGCCTGATAGGAAATGGAGGGGATACATATCAATACTAGGTCTCGTGGGAAGCTGTGCCCCACGTATGAGCAATCAGTTCCGCATCGTAGGCGCCGCTCATCTGCCGGAACAAGGCAATCGCGATCAGCTTTAAGAAATTGGCAGCCTCACGTGTAGGACAGCCGGCCTCTTCAAGCTCCGCTACGAATATATCTCGCCCCCGCTCGCTAGTGCATCCCAAGGCGCCACGACAGGCATAACCCCTACAGCAATGACAGGAACGACAAAAACTGCGAGGGCCTTACGCGACCACATGGCTCGTTTTGGTAGACTGAAGAGCAGCCGTTGCCTACTATATCCCGCATACTACGCAAATAGCCTCATGAAAAAGGCATATATTCAGGCATGAAATCAGGCGCGGCACAGGACCGCGCCAATGCCAAGTTACACGCATGCATCATGAACCAGAACCGTCTTGGCACCAAAAGCCGGGTATGTGCCAACAGTTTTCGTCATGGATCTGCTGGCAATCACGTCAACGCCGGTGCCTGCCACGTCTGCAATGATAACCTGATGGATTCTTACAGGCGCCTCCAAGGTAGCCTTTGCGACCTCTAACAGAGCCTGATCGATCTTTTCCTTGGGAATCGGCGCAGCAGTGCGCACAGGCACGAGCGGAAGAAACCCGCCTTCCACCCTCACCGTGGAAGTAACAGTCCTTTTCGGGGCGCACAGCTCATCCACTGCGTACTCACGCCCGCGCTTACAGGAATTGCCCTCAACGTCTAGGACATTGCCATCCTCAATAGTGGCTTGCAGACTGCAACCGACAGGACATACAATGCATGTAAGCTCCCTGATTTCCTTTGTCTTGTCAGTAATGACGGCCGTGTCCATCTCTGCACTCATGCCTGTACTCCTCCTCTCTTATGAACGTCACGCGGTGTTACGCGCACCACAAGTTCAGGACCGTTTTTCGAGCCTTCTTCTCCCCGCCGGCCCGCATCGGCCAAGCTCGCACTGGCTATTGCCTCCTCAGAGATTCTTCCCGCTGGTATAGTAAGGGCCAGCATCTCCGCAGGACGCACGACACGCTCGAACTTGCTGAACAACACATTGTCGCCGACCACAACCTCCACCCTCACGTTCTCCGCAGGATGCGTTGCCCGCATGAAGAGACGCACGTCGCGATCAGCGAGGTTTTGCACATGGACTACGTGTGGAACCACATACCTTATCCCGTCTCCGGCGCGAGTGCGAATTGTGGCACCTCGCGGCTGCTTTCCGGTCACGAGCCTTGCCGCACCCTCCCCGGCTGCCCAGGCCTCCCTGGTAACATTATCGACCAGGTCATGGATGTGCACTACATTGCCACATGCAAAGATGCCCGGAACTGATGTCTCCATCTCATCTGTTACAACAGGTCCTCCAGTGACCGCATCCAGCTCTACGCCGGCCTCACGGCTCAGTTCGTTTTCGGGTATCAGCCCGATCGAAAGCAGAAGCGTGTCGCATTCGATGTCCCATTCGGAGCCGGGCACCGGCTTGAGGTTTTCGTCCACCCTGGCCACGGTCACACCTTCGACCCTCTCCTCTCCTTTCACGGAGATAACAGTGTGGCTCAGGTAAAGCGGAATCCCCTGGTCATCCAGGCATTGGACTATGTTTCTCGTCAAGCCTGAAGGAAAAGGCAGTATCTCGAGAACCGCCTCGACTTTGGCGCCTTCCCACGTCATACGCCTCGCCATAATCAGGCCTATATCTCCTGACCCTAGAATCACGACGCGCCTGCCAGGCATGTATCCCTCCATGTTGATAAATCGCTGCGCCGCCCCGGCAGTGAAAACTCCCGCGGGCCGCGTTCCGGGGATAGTTACTGCCCCACGGTTGCGCTCCCTAGCGCCCATAGCCAGTATGATTGCCTCCGCATCTATCCTCATCAGCCCTTCGTCGCTGTTGATCGCGATTATCTGTCTGTCGCGTGTTACATCCAAGACCATGGTATTGAGCATCGTCTCTACTCCGGAATCGAATGTCTTGTTGATAAAATGCTCCGCATACTCCGGCCCTGTAAGCTCCTGCGCCAGCAACTGGAGCCCAAATCCATTGTGTATGCACTGATTCAGTATTCCGCCCAACTCGCGATCACGGTCCAACAGAATCACACGGCCGGCGCCCGACTGTTTCGCCCGCTCCGCAGCCGCCAGACCAGCCGGTCCTGCACCTATCACCGCCACATCGCATTCTATCCTAGACATCGTCGCCGACCTCCTTCTCCATGCCCTCTACGCTGCACGAGCATTCAAGGAGCGGCTCCTTGCTAGGTCCCATCACGATACGGGATTTGCCGCCCTTTTTAGTTACTTTCTCCACAGGAATGCCTAGCTCGCGTGCGATGATCGCAACTACCCTCGGCCCGCAAAAGCCCCCCTGGCACCTTCCTGCACCAGCGCGAGTGCGGAACTTCACCCCGTCAACTGTGGTGCAGGGAACCGGCGAGTGCAAAGCCGCCACTATCTCGGCCTCGGTCACAGTCTCACACCTGCATATGATGTGGCCCCATTTCGGATCCTCCGCTACCATCCGAGCCTGTTCTTCTCGGGTCAATTCGGTAAATCGGAGCGGACGCTTGCGAATGGGATCGAAATCGGGCTTCTCCATCAACTCCAAGCCGGCGTCTGACAGTATATCGCGGACCATCTCCGCTATGGCAGGCGCCGCCGTAAGTCCGGGAGACTGTATGCCTGCTGCATTTATGAAGTTTGACAAACCGGGCGACACTCCTATGATGAAGTCTCCACCCGGTTCGGCTACTGCGCGAAGTCCGGCAAAATTGGTAATGGCCTCCCTCACTGGAAGGTCAGGAATGAGCTTCCTAGCACCTTCCAAAACCTCAGCCAGGCCCGGAGCTGTTGTGGCATAATCATCTTTCCTGCCTGTCAAAACTGAATTGGGTCCGGCAAGCAGGTTCCCGTCGACTGTAGGGGCAACCACGATCCCTTTGGAGAACGGCGTAGGCACTGGGAAAAGCGGCCGTGCAACGATACGAGAAGCCCTCTTGTCAAAGAGGTAGTATTCTCCCCGTCTGGGTGTGACTTCGAAGTCATCCCGGCCTGCCATCCTCTCTATGTCATCAGCCCAAACTCCAGCGGCGTTCACGACGAACCTCGCATCTATAGAGATATTGGGGCAATGGACTGTCGTAACGCGCCCCTCGTGCACATCTATGCCAATCACCGGCGAACTTAGCAATACCCGTGCCCCATTGAGGACCGCGTTTTCTGTATAGGCAATGGCCAACTCCCACGGGCAGGTTATACCGCCTGTGGGAGCCCAGAGCGCGCCAACCGCATCCGGATTCACATGCGGCTCAAGCTCGAGCAACCGCTCCGCAGGAATGACCTCGAGCCTAGGCACACCATTCTTCTCTCCCCTAATCTTGAGCTCGTGAATGTGAAGCATCTGATCTTCGTCAAGGGCTACCACCAACGAGCCGGTGTTCTTGTAGAGAACCCCTAGTTCCTGAGTGATCTTTGGATAAAGAGCATTGCCGGCCACGTTCAGCTTGGCCTTCAAAGTCCCTGGATCCGCGTCATAACCAGCATGAACAAGGGCCGTATTGGCCTTGGTGGTGCCAAAGGCCACATCTGCCTCTTTCTCAACCAACACAACACTCAACTCATATTTGGAAAGCTCGCGGGCTATGGCAGTGCCTACAATGCCCGCGCCGATAACAACAACATCTGCTGTAATCCGTTTCGTTGCCGCCATATCGTTACCCCCTAGATTTTCCACCTCAACACGGGGAAATACTCTGCTCCCAATTGCGCGAACGCTCCACCGCCCTCTTCCAACCCGCATAAAGCTTTTCACGTTCACCATGGCACATCTTTGGGGTAAACTCCCGATCCCGTTGCCATGTGCACGCCAGCTCGTCCTGGCCGTTCCAAAAGCCCACTCCCAATCCTGCCAGGCAGGCAGCGCCCAACGCGGTAGTCTCAATCACCTTGGGCCTGGCCACAGGGACTCCGAGAATATCAGATTGGAACTGCATCATGAAGTTGTTCGCCACCGCTCCGCCGTCCACTTTGAGCTGCTTAAGCTCTATCCCGCTGTCGGCAGTCATAGCCTCAAGCACGTCACGCGTCTGATAGCAGATGGCCTCCAGAGCCGCCCTGACTATGTGATCGCGCTCTGTGCCTCGGGTAATCCCCACTATTGTTCCGCGTGCGAACGGATCCCAGTGAGGAGCCCCAAGCCCTACGAACGCAGGGACCACATACACGCCGCCAGTATCGGCCACGCGATTGGCGCATTCCTCGGATTCGGCTGCAGAATCGATTATTCGCAACCCGTCCCTGAGCCATTGGACCACCGCGCCGCCAATAAAGACGCTGCCCTCAAGTGCATACTCAACCCTGCCATCGATGCCCCACGCAATAGTAGTGAGGAGATTGTTCCTGGACATGACTACATCCTCGCCCGTGTTCATCAGCATGAAGCAACCTGTCCCGTACGTGTTTTTCGCACTGCCCGGCGAAAAACATGCCTGCCCGAAAAGGGCAGCTTGCTGGTCGCCAGCTACGCCAGCAATAGGAATCTCCGCCCCAAGCAGACTAGGTTGGGTATAGCCGAAGACTCCGGTAGAAGGCCTGACTTCCGGAAGCATAGCCCGAGGAATATCGAGGATTTCCAGAATCTCATCGTCCCAGTCGAGTGTATGAATGTTGAAAAGCATAGTGCGCGACGCATTAGAATAATCCGTGGCATGTACTCGGCCGCCTGTTAGATTCCATATGAGCCATGAATCCACAGTCCCGAAGAGGATCTCCCCTCGCTCTGCTCTGCCTCGAAGGTCGGGCGCATTGTCGAGGATCCACTTGATCTTGGTGGCAGAAAAGTAAGCATCTACGATAAGCCCGGTCTTCTCATGAATCGCTTTGGCTTCGCCAGCAGCTTTCAACTCCTCGCAGCAGCCCGCAGTCCTCCTGCATTGCCAGACTATTGCGTTGCCGATAGGACAGCCATTCGACTTGTCCCACAATATCGTCGTCTCCCGCTGATTGGTTATCCCTATAGCCGCTATCTCATCAGGACCAACACCGGTGGAATCGATAACACCCCTTGCAGTTTTCAGCTGAGTTCTCCAGATCTCGTTCGGGTCGTGTTCCACCCAGCCAGGCTTGGGATAAATCTGCTTGAATTCTCTGCTGGCAACGCCGACACTCCGCCCCAAGTGGTCGAAAAGAATTGCACGCGAACTAGTCGTCCCCTGGTCAAGCGCGAGAATGTATTCCCCCATTCGATACACCTCCGCATCGATAGGCCCACTGTTTAGACCATCATATTGAGCTATGAATATGGCCTAAGCGAGCAAAAAGAAAAGCCCTTCATCGAGCAGAAGCCATGTAAGCTCCGTCCCGCTGTAGGACTCTCCAAATCTCCGTCCTATTTAACATGATCCCTTTTCCCTTTTCCGACTACGACAGTATAATAACACATGCCCACCTGCTTTTCTACCCAAAGGGCCAAAAATCCTCTATACACGACAGGTTATCCCCAAAAACAGAATATCGTATCATGCCACGCGCCTTCACAATCCCCAAGAGGCCCAACCGCGTCAAAAGCCGATTCATTCAGCATCTTACAGATGATGCTCCGAGCAAATCAGCATAGCCCACTTTCATGGCCAATCCCGTCATCATCCCCATCCGCCATTGGCCATCGGCGGAACTTGCTAGCTTTAATAGATATTCCGCTTTAAGCTGGCAAACAGGATGCCCACTCCCATGAGACTATTTATCCATGCATTCCAATTCAGTCCAGAGTTGACACATGAGTCCATAAGTAGTAGTGTTAAGGTACGTACATCCGTATTATTAGTACCAATTTGTTGGGCCCTGCCCACAGTCTGCAAAGGCTTATGCCCGAGTTTTAGCAAAACAGTGCTCTCCCCATTAATTATCGAGTGGTGAGTATCATGTCGAAAGCGTCTTCTCTCGAAAAGTCGCTTGCCAAGAAGCTCAATCGCGACATCTCATGCTACGAAAAAGACGGCGCCATAGTCCTGGAAGGAAATGTGCCCACATGGGATCATGTTGTTGCTGCCGGCAAAAGCGGAGCAAAGCTAGGCTACAAGGGTGTAGTCAACCGCCTGACTTGCGATGGAATTCTGGCCATGCCCGGCCCCAAAGCGCCTTCCATTCGAGACGCGTCCCTGGAAGGAGAGCGCATGGACGTTCTCGTTATCGGCGGCGGAGTGATCGGCACCGCAATCTTAAGAGAGCTCTCCAGATGGGATATTCGAGCATGTCTCATAGAAAAAGAAGCCGACCTCGCCATGCATCAGAGCGGCAGAAACGCCGGCATGATCCATCCGGCCCTGGCGCCCTCCCCCGGTTCGAAGAAAGCGCAATTCAACTCATTGGGGAATCCGATGATCCCGGCCATCGCGGATGAACTAGGTGTCCCTTTCAGATACAACGGCATGACGATAATCGTAGAACGGCGAATATATGGAATCGCTTATCCCGTTCTCGCCAACAGGGCGCGACGAAACCGCGCAGGTGAGATCAGATTTGTGCCCCCAGCCGAACTACAATCCATGGAGCCTAACGTCAGGGACGACATCGGAGGCGCCTTCTTCATGCCGCAAAGCGGAATCATAGACCCTTTCATGCTCACAATAGCATTTGCTGAAAATGCAGTTGAAAACGGCGCTACCGTCTGGCTAAACACCATGGCAGAATCATTCATCGTTGAACACGGAAGGATTCTGGCAGTTGTCACCAATCGGGGTGTCCTCTTTCCCAAGGCAGTAGTGAACGCCGCCGGGCTATGGGCGGACACGGTTGCCGAGGCCGCAGGCGACATGTTCTTCACAATCCATCCTAGGCATGGCGAAATGCTGATCCTCGACAAGAAGAAAGGCAACCTGGCAAGATCCACCCTCTCCATGCCCCCTGTCTATCAGGCGCGCACTGACACCAAGGGCGGTGGCGTGATTCCCACCATCGATGGCAACATCCTGATTGGGCCCGATGCCGTCGAATTGCCCTATCGCGAACATTACGCGACTAGAGCGGAACGAACCGAGAACCTCGTCAAAAAGCAACAAAGATTCATCAACGGAATATCAGCATCTGATGTGATCACCTATTTTGCCGGCACGAGGGCAGCAACATATGAGGAAGACTTCGTCATCGAACGGTCAGAACGCGTGCGCAACCTGGTGCATGCAGCAGGAATACAGTCGCCGGGCCTAACCTCATCGCCTGCCATCGCGCATGAGGTTGCATCGATGTGCATCGATGTGCTCAAAGAGACGCATGAAGTCGAAGTCAGGCCCAACGCCAAGTTCAACCCTCGCAGGAACGCCCCCCCTGATTTCGCCCGACTCCCGCTGGAAGAACGCCAGAGAATTATCAAGGCAAACCCGGATTACGGCAGGGTTGTATGCAGATGCGAGGTTATCACGGAAGGCGAGATTCGGGCCGCGCTTCGCTCTCCTGTTCCCCCCACAACCCTTGACGGGTTAAAGCGGAGGGTCAGGACTGGCATGGGACGGTGTCAGGGCGGATTCTGCACCCCCCTGGTACTCGATATCGCCTGCGATGAAACGGGGATCGCCCCAGATAAGTTCACCAATAAGGGCGGAGCCTCGTATCTGCTATCCAGTCCCACACGCCCGGAACTGGAGGAGGCAATCAGTGTCAATCCCCGCAGAGACGCACCGATCGGGCATGCGGAAGTGCTCTCTGCGACAAACGATGAAGACTGCACTCCACAGGCTTTGGGAGCGTATGACGTAGTGATCATCGGAGGAGGGCCGGCCGGGCTCGCTGCAGCCATTGCCGCACATGACGCAGGCGCCAAAGTCGGACTCATAGAACGCGAAGCGCGCCTCGGCGGCATCCTAAAGCAATGCGTCCACGACGGCTTCGGAACGATCGAGTTCAACACGCATCTGACTGGCCCAGAGTACGCCGAACGCTTCATGTCGCAGGCAGCCCAGCGGGACATTACATGTTACACGCAAACGTTCGTGCTCGATGTAGCCCGCAATGGAGATGGACGCAAACCAGATAACTTCAGGCCCTCGGAAGGCCGCAATTTTGCACTTACTGTGGAAAACCGGGACGGAATATTCAACATTGAATCGAAGGCATTGGTCCTAGCCACAGGGTGCAGAGAACGCACAGCTCGACAAGTCTTCATCCACGGGACGAAACCTGCCGGCATATACAGTGCAGGTACAGCCCAGTATATGGTGAACGTGCAAGGGCGGCTGCCCGGCCGCAGGTGCGTAATACTTGGAAGCGGCGATGTGGGCCTCATAATGGCTCGCAGACTGACACTGGAGGGTGCCACGGTGGTGGCTGTTTATGAAGCCAAATCAGAGCCGACGGGCCTTCCCCGGAACATCTCCCAATGCCTAGATGACTTCGGCATCCCTCTTTATCTCTCTCACACCGTAACAAAGGTTTTCGGCGACGAACGCGTTGAGGCGATAGAGATCGCCCAAGTTGACGGCGAAATGAAGCCGATCGTCGGGACAGAGCAAAGAATCGAATGCGACTGCGTCATCGTCGCAGTTGGATTGATTCCCGAAAACGAGCTGGCCGAAACGCTGGGAGCCGAAATTTCCAACACAACTCGCGGTCCCAAGGTTGATCAGACGTTCCAAACCACTATTCCAGGACTCTTTGCCTGCGGCAACTGCGTTCACGTTCACGACCTCGTCGATTACGTAACACAAAGCGGCAGAGTGGCCGGGCTGAGTGCCGCCCAATACGCCCAAGGAGAGCGAAGAATTGGCCAGATAACCCATGTATGCCCCTCTGACGATCTCCTCTATTCCGTTCCCCAATTCATCGACGCCGAAATGGCAAATGAAGCCTTCACGATCTACTTCAGATCACGAGGCACACACCAAAATGTCGTGGTCCGGCTAACCCAAAGCGGCAAGGTCCTCGCCGAATCGAAGTATCCCGTGGTGCGATCCCAGCAGATGCAGGCCATAGGGGTGAAGGCCACGAACGCAAGCTTCGATCCATATGCCCCACTCTCTTTGGAGCTGGCGATGCGCCAATCGAACATGGGAGAGGAGTGATCATTATGACAGCTCAAAGCGTTGGCAAAGGCCAAATATCCCAACACAAGGCCTTTACATGCATAGTCTGTCCGCGCAGTTGCGATCTTACAGCTGAACTAGTGGAAGACGGCTGGAGAATATCGGGGAACAGGTGCCCAATGGGTAGGGATTTTGCCCTAAAAGAAGTAAACAATCCCACGAGAGTCGTGTGTTCTACTGCGAGAACGACTGACCGATCCTGTCCGCTCCTTCCCGTAAGGACCGACATCGAAGTGCCGCTGGAGGACGTTCCCCGTGTAATGGCAGAGATCATCAAGGCTGTTGTAGATGTGAGCACTGGAGTGGACATGGGAGACGTCATTATCCACAACGTGGCAGGCACTGGCGCGAACGTAATAGCGTCGGCAAGCGCTACTATGCCAATGGGGGTATCCTCAATTGAAACAAGGACTGATCGTTTCCATTGATTGCGGAACCCAAAGCGCACGAGCGCTGCTATTTGATTGTAGAGGAAGCCTGGTGGCAAAGGGCAAGGCGGAGTTTGAACCCTACTTTTCTACGCAGCCAGGCTGGGCAGAGCAAGATCCTGAAGTCTATTTCGACGCCATCTGCAAGGCATGCCATGACCTGGCATCAAGCGCTCCTGATGATTGGGGCCGCATTGTAGGAGTAGTCCTGACCACCCAACGCGATACCTGCGTAGTCGTTGACGAGAATGGCAATGTGCTGAGACCGGCCATGCTCTGGCTCGATCAGCGAATGGCCGAATGCAACAAGCCCTATCCTTTTATCTACAGACTCGCCTTCGGCGCAGTAGGGATGCTCGAAACAGCGGAGCTCACTCGCAAGAAATGCAAGTCACAGTGGATCCGTGAAAATGAGCCGGATATTTGGGACAAGATGGACAAGTTCCTGCTCCTTTCCGGATGGCTCAACTACAAGCTCACCGGAAACATGGCGGACTCGGTTGCAAACCAGATAGGACACGTTCCATTCGACTACAAACACAAAAGGTGGCCCGTTTCGAAGTTAGACTACAGATGGTACATGAGTGGTTTGAGCCGGCGACACCTTCCTCAGCTCGTAAGGCCCGCGCAAGTGATAGGCACCATCACGCCTGAAGCAGCAGAGGCCACTGGGCTACCAGTAGGCACCCCGGTATATGCCGGGGGATCTGACAAAGGATGCGAAACCCTCGGAACTGGATGCCTCAATCCAACTAGTGCATGCATCAGCCTTGGAACTACAGCAACATTGCAGATAACTACCGAAAAGTACATGGAACCGATCAAGTTCATGCCGCCTTACCCTGCAGTAGTGCCAGGACACTTCAACCCTGAAGTGCAGATATACCGCGGCTATTGGATGATCAACTGGTTCAAGCAAGAATTCGGATACCGCGAAGTGCTCATAGCAGAACAGCGTGGAGTCGCTCCTGAGGTAATCCTAAACGAGCTGCTCCATGAGACTCCGCCGGGCTGCATGGGCCTGATGCTCCAGCCATACTGGGGCGCGGGGCTCAGGATGCCAGAAGCCCGCGGCGCCGTAATCGGGTTTGGAGACATTCACACGCGTGCCCATCTGTATCGATCGATAATAGAAGGCGTAGCATACGCTCTACGAGATGCGGCTGACAAGGTTGAAAAAGTCTCCGGCACAAAGATAGAACGGATAATGATATCGGGCGGCGGCGCGCAAACAGACTCCATATGCCAGATAACAGCGGATGTATTCAACAAGCCTGTGTTGCGCGGCGAAACCTACGAGGGATCTGGACTTGGCGCTGCAATCATAGGATTCTGCGGCGCGGGATATTACAGCAGCTTCGATGATGCAGTTGCCAACATGGTTCACTACGAAGCCCGCTTCCAACCAGATCCACCGACTGCAAGAACATATGACCAGCTATATAAGTGTGTATACAAGAAAATGTATTCGCGCCTCAAGCCGCTCTATGAGGAAATGCGCGCGATTACCGGATATCCCGAAAGCTAGGAAGAGGTGATCAATTGTGAGCAACAAGAAACCGTTCGAGCCTGATTGGTATGAAGGGCCAATCCCTCCAAAGTCATATAGATCGATATTCAAGTGGGGAGGCGCCGATGAATACAAGCACCCAAACCTTCATCTCTATGAGCTTATGAAGGAAGTATTCGAGATGACCGATGAGGATTTTCGCGCCCCGGTCAACTTAGGGCTTGAGGAGGTCAGTTTTGATGTACCGATAACGCTCTCCGGCGAACACCTCAAAGCCATCACAAATATCGTCGGAACGGAGAATGTCGCGACAGACGACTACTCGCGACTCAAAGCTTCATATGGCAAAATGATCTACGACAACATACGTCTGCGTGAAGGAATCGTCGAGAACCTCCCGGATATCGTCGTATATCCCAGGCACAAACAGGATGTGTCGGAGATCATAGGCTACTGCAACAGGCATAAAATAGCAGTCTATCCGCGGGGCGGCGGGAGCGGAGTCATGCGGGCCACCGAATGCGTACATGGCGGAATATCTCTGGATCTCACGAAGCACATGAACCGCATCCTCACCCTCAATGAGGTAAACCACACTATCACAGTAGAACCTGGCATATACCTTCCCGACCTTGAAGCGCGACTGAATAAGGCACCCGAGTTCTTCGGAGCCTCCAGGCGCTATACCGCGGGTTATCTGCCTCAGTCCTTCATAGGCGCCACCGTCGGCGGTTCAGTTGTGACCCGGGGAGCAGGGCAGAACTCAACATATTACGGCAAGATAGAAGACCTCGTCCTCTGTCAGGAGTATGTCACCCCTGCGGGAGATATAAAAACAAAGGAGTTCCCGAGAGCGGCGGTTGGACCTTCCATCGACCAGATAATGATAGGCAGCGAAGGCACATACGGGGTTCTCGTATCCGTTACCCTGAAGATATTCAGGTATACGCCGGAAACAACACAGCGTTTCAGTTACATCTTCCCAACGTGGAGCAATGGCCTCGCAGCATCCCGCGAAATGATGCAAAGCAGGTTCGGATATCCGTCGGTGCTCCGGATCTCCGACCCAGAAGAGACTGATGTGGCATTAAAGCTGTATGGAGTAGAAGACACTATCCTCGATAAGATGATGGATGCTCGTGGGTACAAGCGTATGGAGCGTTGCCTAATGCTGGGGATGTCTGAGGGTGAAGAGAATTTCGCCAAGAACGTAAAAAGGCAAATAAACAGGATAGCGAAAAGATACGGCGCGATGAATACCACGGGATACGTCGCCAAGTCATGGGAAAAAGGCCGTTTCACCGATCCCTTCATGCGGGAGGACCTCCATGATTATGGAATCATCATTGATACTTTGGAATGCGCCGTCGCATGGGATAAGATCGAATCCTTGTGGGCTGAGACCAGAAAGGTCTGCAAGGCCAGGCCGAAAACGGTAGTAATGAGCCACTCGTCCCACTTCTACCCTCAAGGAACGAACCTCTATTTCATTTTTATCGGACGTTTTGAGACTATCGATGAATACCTCGATTACCAAGCCAGCATCATTGATAGCATACGGGCCAACGGCGGAGCGCTCAGCCATCACCATGGGATCGGAAAGATGCTGGCGCCATGGTACCAAGACGCAATGGGTGAAAACCACGTTGCCGTGCTCAGAGCATTGAAGCGGCATTTTGACCCAAACAACATCATGAACCCTGGAGGAACCCTGGCCCTCGATCTAGAAGAATCGTTCCGCAGACCGATTGAGTAGGGCATTATGTGCCCTTCGGGGCTAGTGAGCAGTATGGCGAGGGTTGTGCATGATAGACAAACTAAGCCCAGTCCCTTTTTATATCCAATTGAGGGATGGGATCAAGCGGAACGTGATTGAAGGAGTTTGGAAAGTGGGAGAGCAGATTCCTACCGAGAACGAGCTGATGGAGAAGTATGAAGTCAGTCGTGCCACGGTGAGAAACGCCATTTCCAGCCTGGTCAATGAAGGCTTTCTTGTGAAACAGCGAGGCCGCGGAACATTCGTCGCGCGCCAGCAACCATCTATGGCTTTCGAGCCCCTGATAAGTTTCGCATACAATGTAGAGTCTATGGGGGCTTCGAGCGAAAGCCAAGTTGTGGAGAACAGCATCATAGTTCCCGACGAGGAACTCCTTCGTTTGTTGAGATGGAAAGAGCCCAAGGAGTGTCTTTACGTCAAGAGAGTGAGGCACGGAGACGGCATTCCCTTGGCAATTGAAGAATCGTTCTTCAACGATTCCACAGCCAAGTTTCTCAAGCTGAAAGATCTCTCAGGATCCATATCCCGCCTCCTCCTTGAGGAATTGAGAATATCGATATCCCGGGTCGAACAGATAGTCGCTGCCCGCAAAGCCACAGCGGAAGAGAAAAAGCTGCTCAACCTCGATAAAGAACCTCAGGTGCTTGAGATGGAGCGATGGATAATCCTAGAAGATGAAGAAGAGCCCTTTTACTATCTGAGATTCATTATGCGTGGGGATCTGTACTCGCTTACACCAGTGCCCAGGTGATAATCTCGGAGAGGCAATGTTTCGATGCCAGCAGCAAGGCGCCTCGCAGCCCTCACTTTGGGGACGCGTTGGCGCCTCTTGGCGCTCTGTGGGACGATCACCCCTGTAGCCCGTTTTCGACGAAGCAGCGACATCGCCTGTAAAGCGCCGATGCGATGCTCAGGGGCAAGCTATGCCGTGGGTGAACAGCGTATACACTTCGTGGCTCACAACGCTTACGGAAACGCTCTTGCCTGCAGAAAGCCACTGATATGCTACAGAATGAATCATGCCTTCAAGGGCGAAGGAAGCTCTCATTGGATCCACGTCTGAACTGATTACGCCCAAAGCCATGCCCTCCTCTATCACTCCGCACACCATATTGATGAGCGCTGCTGTGCCGGTCACTAATCGCTCTTCCATTTCTGGAGAAAGCAGTCCTAGCTGCCCCGAAAAGAGCAGCATGAACTCGCTATGAATAGAGTAGAACTGGAAATGGGCCTCGATAACGGCAAAAACCTTTCCGAACACGTCCTCAGCCGATGCGATGCCATTGAGTATCATATCCGTCAGCCGTCGCGTCCGGTCATCAACAAGCTCAATGAGGAGTTCGTTCTTTCCCTTGAAATAAAGGTAGATAGTGCCCTTGGCTACACCTGCAGCCTCGGCCACCGCATCCATTGTGGAAGTATGAAAGCCTTTTTCGGCAAACACATGTTGTGCAGCATCTAGTATCAGTTGGCGCTTGTCAGCCACGGGCACCATATAATCGTTGTGCATACTGCGCCTCCCTCCTCACCACCGCCTGCATCCTCCCGCCATTCGGATTTTCGAACACTGCAGGATAGGCAATGGCCAGTTCGATTGTTACTCTAGATTATTCCCGATCTTTATATTTCCCCCTTCCACACGGCATTCCCTTGTTGCATAGCACAAAGAGAGCCGAACCGTTACACCGGCACGCTCTCTTTGCGGCAACATTCGAAAGCGCGGGGGCGCTCCGCCACCGGCCCGCAGACGCCTGCATGCTATGTGCGATTCGCCACTGTGTGCCCAAGCATCTCCCGGAAAGTCTGCTACTCTAACGAAGGCCGGGCAACCATGGCTCAAAAGGGACGCCGAGACATCCCTTAT
>ERZ795047.1512-NODE-1512-length-24526-cov-4.543092_pt1 | contig 24526 bp, 16 predicted proteins | sample MGYA00375131_ERZ795047 | MGnify/ENA primary metagenome ERZ795047 (study PRJEB30176, sample SAMN05720228) | activated sludge metagenome | isolation source: Anaerobic digester | place: Japan | collected 2015-05-20 ...
CAGCAGATGGAGGAGATCGTACGCAACGCTCGGCTGGTGGTCTTGGTGAGCCATCAGCTCGATTTTGTCGAGAAGCACTGCCACCGCGCTCTCTGGATTGACAAAGGTGCAATCCGGCTTTCCGGTGCGGCTTCGGAGGTTGTGGCTGAATACCGCAACACGATTGCGGCACGGCCCAAACCTCGGACGGTCCAGCTGAAGCCCACCCGAAGCTCTCCCGGCGATCACAACCTGGTGCATGTAGAGAATCTTGGCGTGCGCTTCCGTCTGCAAGGGGCGCCGGAGCGCGGTGGGCCCGGGGCGACTGGGGGGATTGACGACGCCGCTCATCAAGGAGAGTGGCTCTGGGCTCTCAAGGACGTCAGCTTGAAGGTGCGTGAAGGAGAGGTTCTAGGCGTCATCGGGGCCAATGCGGCCGGCAAGACGACTTTGTGTCGCGTGCTGACCGGGATTCTCAAACCGGACTTGGGTCGGGTTGAAGTGTCAGGCCGGATCACGGCCCTTCTTGGACTTGGGACCGGCTTTCACGATCAGTTGACGGGCAAGGACAACATCACATTGAACGGGATGATGCTGGGGATTTCTTTCAGGGATATTTGCGGCCTGCGCCCGCGAATCATCGACTTCTCCGAACTTGGCAAGTTCATCGATCAGCCGGTCAAGTATTACTCGAGCGGCATGAGGTCCCGGCTGGGCTTCAGCATTTTGTCGGAGGTGGAGCCGGACATCTTTATCATCGATGAGGCGCTAGCGGCGGGCGACGCGGCCTTCTACGAGAAAGCCAGCGCGCGCATCCAGGAACTGATCGCCCAGTCCCGGGCGGTGATTGTCGTAACACACAGCATGGGCTTCGTGCAGCAAGTCTGTACGCGCGTGATCTGGCTGGACAAAGGCCGAATTATGTACGACGGCGACCCGACGGAAGGAGTAAAGCGCTACCGCGACATGACAGTCGCAAAGACCACGAAAGCCGGGGTTAGAGGAAGCAACGCGGGTTAAAGGGGGCGATCGATCGGCTCGGAGTGCTCCCGGAGCTACAGGAGGACGTCGCTCAGAACGGTCTCGATTTCATCGGCTCTGACCTTGACATTTTCTTTTACGACTTCCCATAATTCGGTGCTTTGAGTGGGACGAGAGAAACAAGGCAGAGTCAGTTTCTCAAGTAGTGCTTGTAATACTCCTTCTTGTTCACTATCGGGCCTCTGCCTTTGTTTGTCATCGCTTTAACTGAAGCAAAGAAAAACTTACGGGGGAGCGAACCAAGATGCCTTCGATCTCCGACTTAGAAAGGGATGTCGAAGCACAGCTTCCGGACCATCATTTTCGCGCCGCTCTTCTCAATCCCACACGCAAATTGATAATCGAACTGAAATCTGGGAATGGGGTAAATACCTTAATCTGCTTGACGGCACGACAACCTCATCGACATGTGACGGGACAGTAACACCCCTGATTTAGCGAAGGAGTAAATTATGCACCGGTTCTGGGAAATCATGATTGAACCACTCCTCAGCGCACTAGAGCCCAAGATTCTGATCGAAGTGGGCTCTGCGCGTGGTTTGATGACCAAACAGTTGGCAGAGTACTGTCTCAGAAACGGCGGAGTGTTGTATGCCGTCGACCCAGCACCTGAATTCGACGTCGAGGAATTTCAGCGCACGTACCGAGACGCCTTTGTCTTTCACAAGACGTTGAGCCTTCATGCCTTACCCACGATCCGTTCGGCTGACCTCGTCCTTATCGACGGAGACCACAATTGGTATACGGTGTTTAATGAACTGACTTTACTGAGCCGACTATGCAGGGATGCCCATCAGCGTTTTCCCGTTGTACTGCTCCATGATACGAGCTGGCCGTACGCGAGACGGGATATGTACTACAACCCAGATACAATTCCCGCCGAATTTCTCCAAATGCATGAGAGCAGGGGCGTGATTCCGGGGCAAGTTGAGCTTGCACCCACCGGAGGTGTCAACAGCAGCAGCCACAACGCCCTTCAAGAAGGCGGCCAGAAGAACGGTGTGTTAACCGCAATAGAAGACTTTCTCGCCGAGGATAAGCACGATCTTGTCTTTGTTCAAATACCCGGGTTTCACGGACTGGGTTTCTTGTACGAGTCCGATCTTCCCGAGAACAATCCCGCATTTGCGGACTACCTGAGGCTCTTCGTGCCCGCTGAGGGCACGAGAAGCGTCATGAACGCAGTCGAGAAAGCACGGATCGACTTGTACACAAAGGTAATCGACCTGGAGAAACAACTCAAAGCGTTGCGGGATTCTGCAGGTCGAAAGGATGATCTGATCCGAAGGAAAGAAGCGGAGTACAAACTCCTGCAGGACTTGCGCGAGAAGGACTTACAGATGTTTCGCGAACGAAGTGCGAAACAAAGAGCCCTGCTTGAGCGAAAACTCAGTGAAACGGAAGCACGCTTGGCCAAGGAGCGCAGCCTCCACGAAAGACTGGAAAAGCAGATCATGAAGCTTGCGGAGGTCGTCCGCGTGCAAGGTGAGACGATCGTCGCCAAGTCTAGTAGCGAGTTGACCGAGGAAAGAGCGCGTCTCGAATCAATGGTACGTGACTTGGAAAGAAGGCAAGAAGTACTTCAAGAGACGTTAGAGTCTTTAATCCAGAACTTAGAGCGGCGGAGCGGGTCGGTTGGTTCTGTTCTCTTAGAAAGCGAGTCAAAACCTGTCACAACCGCTTCCGAAGCAACCGGGTCGACAGATACGAAAGCCGCCACATCTGAACCTTTGAAAGCATCGGAGATAAGTACAGAGGGTTGCGTTACCGTCAGAGAGAAGACATTGCCAGCTCCCTCGGCTCCTGAAGTCAGCATTATCATTCTCACATTCAACGCATTGGATTCGGTAAAACGGTGTGTCGAAAGCATATTCGACTTCACCGATGTCCCGTACGAATTGGTGATAGTGGACAACGGATCTGCCGACGAGACGCGGAGGTATGTCGAGAGCCTGGGTGAAATTCCGGGTGTTAAGGTGATCCTCAACGGAACCAACAAAGGTTTTGCCGGCGGCAACAACGTGGGACTGCGACACGCGGCAGCGCGAGAAATTATGTTTCTAAACTCGGATACTCTCGTGACCCCGAACTGGCTCGGTAACCTGCGTGCCGCATTGCATTCCGCTCCCGATGTCGCAGCAGTGGGACCGGTTTCGAATCACGCGAGCGGAATTCAAGGCGGCATTTTTTTACCTTCGCTGACTCCAACCGCTGTGATCGACTTTGCACGGCACTACAACTTCAGCGATCCCTATCGTTGGTATGATGTCGACAGTTTGTCAGGTTATGCGTTGCTTGTTAGAAAGGATTGGCTCGATCAATTCGGAGGGTTCGACGAGAAGTTTGCTATCGGAACAGCGGAGGACCGTGATCTTTGTTCTCGCATTCGTGCCTCCGGCCGGCGATTGATCTGCGCAGCCGATACTTTCATCTTCCATGAAGGGCATCGCTCCTTCTTGTCCAATCGAATCGATTTTGGGACCCAGAACGTCGAAAACCGGCGTTCGCTCGAAGGTCAGCATTATGCGGCGACCGGCGAGATCTGCAATCCCACAAATCCTCCTGGCGAAGACCAAATAGTGTGCACCGATGGACCCGAAAAGTTTCTTTACCGCAACGGAACGATGTATCCGATCGCTACCCATGAAGCATTCAGATTGCTGAAGCATACACGCCAAGAGTGCCGGATTCCGCTCAATCAAGTACGTTCGTACCGATGGGGCGAGACTATCTTCTTTGTTCGCACCTCCGGGCCTAGCGTCTACCTGGTGGTGGCGGGACACAAGCATCTGCTGACAGGTGATCAGCAGCGAATTCGGCGTTTGCGAGGCATAACTGTGGTCACCGAATCGGAGCTTGATGCGCTGCAGGACGGCGAACCTATCTGTGTCACGGATAAACTCGAGCCGGTGAGGGCCATGAAACCCCTCTATCCTCGGTCGCCGCTTGAACGGTTTGAGAACCGTTTTCTTCCTTTGACAGAGGTCGTTGCAAGGCTAGGGGCTGCGCTGAAAGAGAAGCGCGGGTGTTCACTGGTTCGGCTGGGCAGCGGTGAAGCAATCGTCCTGAACCAGGGAATTTACCAAGTCAACGCTTTCAACACGGATTACTCGGGCGTACACCTTCCTAATCACGAGTTCCGAGAACAGCTTATAACTGCAGTGCGCCAAGCGGATATCGTTGGGCTTTCGCCTAATCGCGATGTGTTTCATTGCGCTGACTTATTGGAATTGTTGTTCAATCATTTCCATACATATCCGAAAAGCTTGTGCTCAGCATATGTCAATTGGGAATTGGCAGGCTTGAATCGAGATACGGGTGTAGTGGAGAACCCTGACCCACCGTTATACAAACTCTTGAAAGGGAAGCGGGTAGCGGTTGTGGGTCGAATGGCTGAAGCTCTTCTCAGATCGGGATCGAGAATTGGCTTTGATGTTTCCGTCCATTGCGGTCTGGAAGGTGCTGAGGAGATAGAGCAAACTGTCGAATTCCTAACCGAGAATCGTGAGAAATTTGACGTACTTCTCGCTTCAGCAGGAGTGCCAGCCGTCGTACTCTGTTCACGTATTGCTCGACATCTCAACTGTGTTGCGATCGACTTTGGACACACGTTGAACCGGATTTTGAACGCCAACTTCAGCGAGAAGACCTTGGGCATTGAAAAAGAGAAATGGCGGATTGAACAGTACATCAAGCAGCATAAGCAGTCCTCGTTCTCCGACACTGCCCCCCATCCACTAGCTGGACGGATTTGCAGAACCGAAAAAGGTCATTACTATTACATAGAACGGAACATCAGGCGCCACATCCCGAATCTTGCACTCGTCGATTATCTGCAGTGCGAAAGGCTGAACGTCCGAACGGAGGACATTCAGTCCTTGCCGTTGGGTGCTCCGATGTGCATAGTTCAAGAACGACTGGGGTCCCCGTACCTGCTAAAGGACGGCCGCAAGATACCCGTTAAACTGGGTCTCAGGTTCTTTGAAGTCGCAGATGGTCTCCTTGATGCTCTTCCTCTTGAAGATCGCGTGGTTGAATGGTTTCCTCGAGTTTCGTTACCGCGAACGGCAAAGGAGGCGATTCCCGACAGTAACGGACGCCTGCGCACGGTTTTCAGACGGTTCGTTCGCAGAACACTCGCCTACGCCAAGACCGGCTAAGGTGAGAAGACGTGGATGGCCCGCCCCCAAATCCTGGCCGCTCCACTGCGAGGTCAGTTGGTGCAACAGACTGCGCCTTTCCGCCTTCGCCTCCCCTCGACCGCGGGCCGGGAGAGCACGCGTTTCGATACGATTCGTACAAAACGCGATCACTCAACCACCGGGGTTCCGATGCTCCGCTGAAGAACGCGGTACTCAACCGCCGTGCTCTCCGGCCGTCCCCGGCTCCGCGCAGACCGGCATTCGTACATTCTCCATTCGGCCCGCTACTTTGTCCTGCCACAGACCAACGGACAAAGAAACACGTCACTCAATCGTCGTGCGCTTAGGGTCTGTCCAAATGATGATTCTCTCGGCCGGGTCCTTGAGGCCGGCGCGACGGGCGTAGTTGCGCAGTTGTTCGCCGGTCGGAATGTCCGACTCAAAGAAGAGCACTCCGATGACCTTCGGATAGCCGGCCAGCGCTTCCAGCCCTTTGTTCCAGCTGTCCGGGTGTTTCGTGCGCAGCGTCTCTCCGATCCCAAGGCAGATGGCCTGGTAGGTGGCCCGGGCGCGATCCTGGGGGTTCTGGCCGCGGAGAAGAAGCTCTTCGATCTCGTCCTTCATTTTCTCCACCAGCACGGCCTTCGAAGCCGGATCAGGCAACGGCTCGATGTTGGCGGCCGGTTCGGTGCGAATCCGAAAAACAGCCTTGCCGTCCTTGACCGTCTTCTCGCCGCCTTGTTCAGCAATGACGCGTTCAGCCAAGGCGATCAACCGATCGCCAAATGAGGTAATGGTTTCGTCCAGAGGCATATTGTCGCGGCGTTGGTTAGCGTAGACATCCTTGATGTTCCACCCCTGTGCCTGCATCCAGCGCGCTCCCTTGGTGACACCGATGACCGTGAGGGCTGTAGCAGCGTTACAGTCGGCGTCCCAACCGAAATTAAACGCGGCTATGGCGGTCTTGATGAAATCACCCTGGCCGTAGAGCAGAGCGGCGACAATGGACGCCGTGTTCAATTCGAATCCGTTCCTGTCGCGCAGAGCGCCGCCGAATCGGCTGTATTTCTCTTTAATAAGACGCCGGACGGTGCGCCAGTCGTCCGGATATTGCCGATGCCAGGAGCGCACGTCAGCTATGATCTTGCGGATGACGCTAGCCGGGTCGAGTGCCGCCGTGCCGGCGTCAAGGATTCTCTCGACGTTGTCCGTCAGGAAAGCAGTGGCAATCATCGCACCGATCATCTGTGTCGTTTGCAGAGGCTCTCCGCAGACTGTTGCGCGGGTGTAGTTCACGCCGATGCGGGCGGCGGTCTGCGGCATGCCGGGGGCGAGCAGACCCCACATATCACCTACAAACTGGCCGGCAATGTTGAAGTCGGCAAAAGGGTTAAAGAGAATGTCCCCGGTCAGCGGAGGCGTCATCCCCAAGTCCATGAGCTGCCGGGCATACTGGTTGGCGGACCATATCCGGCGATTGATGTGTGCCTGCCAGAGCGCCTGTATCTCGGGGGCGGGGATTAGCGTGACGCCTCTCTGCTGCATCGCCAGGACGTACACCCACTCGATGTCGGTATCGTCGTCGGTAAAGGCGCCGTTCGGAAGGGCCGGGGTATACTCCGTCACGTTGCCCGGCTCGGCTATATATTCAAATTCATGTTTGAGGCCGTTCAGATTACCCAGAATCTGGCCAAGCAACCCGCCACGTATCTTGTCCCGGACCACGTCGACGGGCAGCTCAACAATCCCGCCCGGCTCGGGGGCCTGTGACAAATTGCTGGATAGAGAGTCGGCGAAAGCCAGAAGCCTGGCGTCGCTTTGTGATGTTGACTCTTCAATGCTGGCTTGGGAAACCTTCATCGCCGAATGCCCTGATGCTTCCGCCGCCTCTGTCGCAGCCGAGACAGATCCGACAACCGCAGCCAGTACAAATATTTGAGCGAACTGAGAAATAACGGCGAATTTCATTGTTTACCCCCGGCGCCTGTTTCCACACAACTCCTTAAATCGGCCTTGAACGATGCCTCAAGATACCTGCACTCCAGCACTACGATCAATGGGCGCCGCTTGTTTGCCCGGAAAGATGTGCTCGTCGAGGACTTCAACCGAGTGCTGATTTTCGAGCAATGCCTGTAGTGTGCTGTGTATCGGCGTCCAGTCGTGCCATCTGACTGGCGCAAAACACATTTACTGAGGGCCGGCTGATCGAATTCGCTTGGCTTTCGCGACAAGGGTGCTGCAGACTGATGGCGGAACCGAGGTGCGAAAGCGTATGAAACATCCCATTGCCTCTCAGGGCGTTCGAATCGCGGCGCTCGTGGTGCTTATCACCGCAACGCGATGGTGCAAGAAATGGGGACAGTCTACCTATTTCCATGAGCTGGGCTTGCTCAGATGTGGTAGCGTTGGGGGGCGAGGGGAGCTTGGCCAATGCTGACGTTGGAAATTGAATTCCTGAACGGGCTGTCGGGGAAGCAACCCGCGGAAGAGCCGGACTGGACAGCGCATCCGAATCGTGTATTTTCAGCGTTGGTGGAAACCTGGGTGACGCGAGGCGAACAAGCGCAACAGAAGGCAGCGTTTGAATGGCTGAAGCAGCAACCTTTGCGTTTGATCGAAGTTGGCGATGCCGAGCCTGAGTGCGGCGGAACGGTGCCGATTCCGCCCAAGAGTCCGCGAGGGCACGACGAAGCAGTCCCGAAACAGCGCCGCAGCCAATCGCGTTCATCTATGCCTCCCCTGCTCCAGCGACCCGTCGTACGCTTGACGCGGCGGGTCGAGCCCGAGAAAGAGACGCTGGACGCCCTCCAGGCGCTCGCGCAGGACACCAGTTATCTCGCAGGTCAGGCAACGCAGGTTCGCTGTCGGTTTGTCTCGAACGCATCGACGTACATTCATCAGCAGGAGCAAGCCCCGGACCGCCGTGTCCATTCTGGCAGACCAAGAAAACTCGAGGATGGTTCTCGGCCAGGCGCGGGTCCGCGAGCATTGCCGCAAAGCGTGTTTTCAGACCAATGGATCGTCTTCGAAGGCAACGCGGGCCAGAGCCCGGATTTGCTCACTATCGCCATCGTCACGCGCCGCTTCCGGGAAGCCTTGATGAGCTGGTATGGCAAGGCTCGCCTGGCGGTGCCCGCGCTCATCTCCGGACATTACCCGGACGGCACACCGGTGAGTTACCCGCACATGGCCGTTGTTCCCTTGGCCGACGTCGGCTCCCCGTGCTCTGAAGGCCGACTCCTGGGAATTGCCATTGTCTTCCCGCGCGAGACCGACGGGGAGCGGCAAAACATGGAGCACGACTCGCCGGATGATCCTTCCGGGCGGACGATACGGTGGCGGACGTTTGACCGACTGCTTAACGCAGTCACCGAGCTGGAGCTCGGCAAGCTGGGCGTCTGGTCGATCCGCCGCGTCCCGGTGGCGGACACGAAACTGCAGCTACGGAGATACACGCAACCTGCGCGGCGTTGGGCATCCGTCACTCCCATCGTGCGCGATAAATTTCCGAAGGCGAAGAACCCGGTCGAGCGTCATGCTAAAATCGTGGCCATTGTCGCCTCCGCCTGCCAGAACATCGGCTTGCCCGTGCCGCGAGCGGTGAGCGTCTACAGGCATGCCGCCATCAAGGGGGTGCCTTCAGCCCATCCTTGGGGAAAAGCTCCGGAAAGGACCGGCTGGGCGCTGCCGGGATTTCTCAGCCGGCGCGTGTTGACACATGCCATTATCGAGTTTTCGGAACCGGTCCGCGGCCCGGTCATCGTTGGCGCGGGCCGTTACGCGGGACTTGGCCTGTGCATCGGAGCGCAGACCTGAATTCCGTGTGTGGCTGCGGAGAACTTGTGATCACGCTCCGAGATCTTCGAAACTCTGCTATTTCAGCGTCTTCAGGTAGTCGAAGACAAGATTGGTCTGCGCCTCGCCGCGGGCCGTGGTCTCTACTCGCAGGGGCAACTCTTTTCCTCCACTGCCGTAGCAGATGCCAATAACCCCGTTGGCCGCATCCAGTATCTTTGCCCTTGAGCCCAATGCTTGCGCGTCGTATCGAACCGAGGCGACACAATCTATGGCACAGAGCCTTTCCACGAAGCGGTCCCAACCGACCGCCCGATGGTGTTCCACCGACGAAACGTGGTTCTTTTCCCGGGGCGGCGTGGGCACCGGTTCCGGCCAGCTTACCACTCGGCCCATGGAAAGACGCGACTGGGCCACCTTGTAGAGCAGGTCCCCGGCTGCGGAAAGATACGTGTATCCGTCGCTACCGTCCTCCACCAAGGGCCTGAGTTCCGGACGCCCTTTCAGCCAGGATTCCACCTCGATACTTTTCCTCGGCTCATCGTCGATCCACTGGAAAAAATCACGGTGATTGGCGACGAATTCTGCATCCCAAGTCAGTGGCAGGCGAGGGAGACGGACCAATTCCCGATGCAGTTCGTGAATGTAAACAACCTCGATCCCCAGAAGAGCTCCGATGAGGTTCAGGAAGGCGATTTCTGCCTTGAATCCGCCCGTGGCACAGAAGACGATTTGACCTCCCGCCGCGCGGGCTCGATTAACCTCGCGAATCGTCATATCTACCAGCGCCTTAAGCCCGGAGGTAAAGTGAGAAGCCCCATAGCCGAGCTTACCAATTTGCATCAGCTGCACTTCTCGGACCTGGGTGCTGTAAAAACAGTTGAGCCGCTCGGCGCAGAAGCGGCCTTCCGCGGTATCGGAATGCAGTAATACGAGGACGTCTGTTGCAGCAAGGTCAAGTCGCGCCAAAGTGTTCGTCTCGGCGCTGGCCACAGCCACATCGGCCTGCTTGAGCCAGCGATCAACCTGCTCTTCGGCGGGCAGGGGATCACCACATTGCCCGTTCCAGCTGGCCCAAGGGCGATCGTCGCGATTCGTTAACAATGACGTTCCCACGGTGCACAGGATATGACGGGACATCAACGCCTCCTTTCTCCACGTCTCGTTGGGTCCGGGAATATAGGCAAGCCTGCGTCGTTAACAAGATTGGGAAGGGCACGTCGAGTATTGGAACCTTTTTTCTCATTGGCCACAAACCACTTGAAAGATTCTCCGTCCGGGCTGGGTTTTCTTGTAACGCGAGGGTAATGAACCAGCAGCCCGTCCTCAAATCCAGTACAGGTCTTCAGAAATGCTCGGATAAAAGGCACTTGTTCGAAAGACTTGGCCCCAGTGGCTGGACCATATGCGCGAAATACTGCCTGCTTGAAAGCTGCCAAGGCGTTTTCACAAATATCTTCGGCGCTCTGCCGAATAGACCAAGCACGATACCTCTCCCGCAGAACCTCCCCAGTCCTCAGCTCGGATTCAGCGACTGACAAGCGTACGCTCCCGAAGCCTAGGGGCTTGCCGCCGCCAAAGCGGTGATAATGACCCTCGGGCAGCTTCAGTAAATACAATAAGGCCCCCAATTCCACTTCGGACAGATTGGTTACGTGGATGTCGAACCGGAACCGCGCTCCCGGTTTAATCCAGCCAAGGAAGGAACGATTCTGGTCGTCGCGCTGCTCACGCTCGTCTTTTCTGGGGCGTCGGTACTCCTGCCACGGACCTTGTTCATTTTGAGTTCGGTCTTCCAAAGGATTGACCCAATGGTCTTCGGGCAAGCTTCGGTGGTGCGGATACACTTTGCGACCCCGGAGGCCCTTACCGCTGCTATAGCCGGCGTCAACCTTGGAGAGCCCATCGGGCTGAGCCTCACCTTGACAGTATGCGGCGACGTAAAACCTCCCTTGCTGGAGTTTGGGAGCCGCCAAAATGGCCAATGGCAGTCCGGCTCCCAAAAACGTTTCTACAGCTTCCTCAGGAGATGAGTCACAAGTCACTGGTCCGATGCGCAATAATCCTCTTGCCGCTGTTGGTGTCCTTCGCTCTTCCCCTTGGCTGTCGGAATCGCCTTTGACCCATCCAAAAACTCGATCGGCAGGGGAGAGATCCAAGATGGTTGAAGCGGGTCGAAGAGACTCGTGCAACAAATCCCATGGCGTGGCCGGGTAGAGTCTTCGGGCTATCATAACGGGAAACAGGGCTTCGACAGCCGAGTTGTCGTTTCTGAGAAGGGCGTAGCAGAGAGTACCGTCCTCGAGTTCGCGGTCCTCTTTCCTGTACACGTGACGAGACCAAGCGGTCTGGCCAGGCTCGGGACCGAGGTATTGATCCGGCTCCTGGCTCCTCTTCTGCCGCTTGTTTAGGTCTTCTTCATGTATTCGTTGGTAGTTCTCGATCAAATGCACCCATTGCTTTCGAATTGTGTCGGTCAGTGGGAAAGGCCCCGGAGGAGTCCCCTCGCGGAAGAAAACCCTTTCGTGGTACTTGCGGTTGATGTTGGCATTGGTGATGCAGACCCAACCGTGGATGTTGCGTGTCTCACCTGTCGGTTGATGCCATGATCGGCCAGGTCTCCGGCTACCAGCTTCAGCAGGACTAACACTCGGAAGCACGTTACCTGCTCTAGCAATTGCCTGCACGCGCCAATACTGAAAATCTGCAACGTGCGTTTCCTTTTGCTGGTCCCATCTACAATGCTGGATTAGCTCGACCTGGCACTCCACCTCGTCGCCATGTTGAGGAAGGCCGCCATCGGGATAGGTGAGTGCCCGACTCGTATTCTTATCGCTTCCACTGTATCGGGGCAGCCAGGCCGCATACTGCGGACCTTCGGGGAAACCATCGTTCGATACCTTGGATGTTCCGCACATCAGATGGATTTTTCCATCTTGGATCCGGGCGGGAATGAGTCGGAGTCCCTCCGTCGCCACCATACGATACGCAAGCGGCTTGTCGTGTTCTTTCTCGGGGAAGCGCCCCAGTCGTGAGTTGGTCACAGCCTCGTAAGCCGAGCGCAGCATTCCTCGTACGCTGGAAGAAGGCAGAAGAGGCTTGTTGTTCCTGTCTAACAGTAGCGCAAATGTTTTGTGTCCCCGCTCGTCTTCTCGGCAAGTATTGGGATCGGGGACGAGGAGCGGCGTGGCCGCTTCCATTTCGACACGGATACGTCCGGTGATACGATCGGGGTCAAACCGATCCTGCGCTACGGGCTCGTGATCACCCAAGTCGGGGTCTTCTCTCTTGCGAGGCAGCGCAGGAATGAAGTTGTACGGATTATGGAATTCACCACGGCGGGCTGTTCTTCCAGGCGGGGCCTTTCTCTGATCGAATGTCTTGGTATGACCGGCACGGGACGCGACAGCACTGTACCCCGGTGTGAACTGCGATCTCACCTCGCGGATCCTTTTTGGCTGTCCCCCTTCCCATTCAAACTCCACTTCCGCGCCGTTCAGTTCCTTCAACCGCGACAGAATGGATGGGCTCAATTCAGTTTGGGCCGGGTTGAAGCGCTTCCCTTCTATCTCGATTTGGGGTTTTCCTTTTTTACTGAGTACCAGTTTTCCCCGTTCAAGAGGCATCAGTACACCTCCTTGAAACGTCGACTTTGAAAACGTTAACGAGGCGGGTGGCGGCCACGCGGACCGCGCCTGTTTCAGGATTTTCTTCGAAGTAGTGGCGCACCGTGAGGCAAAGCGGCCAGCGTCCACCACAGAAGTCGTCTTTTGTGCACTCCACCGGCACGGCCTGTTGGGTTCCACCGGCCGTTGCGACACGGGAGAAACCGTCCCGGGGATTTGGCAGATCTGGTACGAGGCGGTCTCCCAACAGGATGCGGATTTCGTCTTCGGGCCGGATCGCCTCATCAATTTGTTCCTGTTGATCCGCCAGGCGCCGTCCCAAGAATCCTTTTTCGCTCCGCCAGATCATGATTTCCCCCTCCTCTCCAAAGAGTCGCATTTCGAGGAGATTGTCCTTGGAAACGATCGGGCAGAGGTCCGGAAACGACGTCGAAGACAGCCGCCAGTGAGAGTTTTCGCGTTTCCCCCAAGTCACACCGTCATAGCAGTGTGCCAGCAACCACCTCAGACCGTCGTGGCTTTCGGGCATTTGAGCGCCGCCGGCGACCCAACCGAGAATCTGCTCGCAGGCTTCAGGACTCAGCGGTTCAATGGTGCATCCTTTGAGCCGGCTCATGATTGTGCCTCCCCCGCTGTCAACGGTTTAGCCTCACTAAAGGCTCTTATCTTGCTATCGAAGATCCTCCGGGCTTCTTCGCTCACTCCCAGATCCTCGGCAACTCCGTAAACTTTTCCTTCAGGCAGCCGAACTTCTGCTGTACCGTGCAGGATTCCTCGGCCCACTGAAGAGGCGCCACCTACCGGAATTTCCCCCGAAATCAGATCTTTAAGAAGAAAGAGCAGCAACCCGATTTCGGGATCGTCCGGGTTGCGCAGTTCCAGCCGCACTTGAAGTTTTCCACCCCTATGCACCTGTTCATCGAAAAGTGCGCCTGGCACTACCCCGCCAGTGAAGCGGTCGATGGCAATTCGCACTTGTCTGCGCGCCTCGCCGTTTTCTATGAACGATTCCGAGATCCGCAATCTGGAAGCTATGGCATTTTCGCCCTGGAGACTGTCGTCGTTTTCTTCGAGCCGCGGTCCGAAAAGCTGATCAACCCACAGTTCTCCGTCGCAGCTTTCCCTGACGAGGCGGGCAATCCTAAGTGCCTGGGCGCGCAGCGCTCCTGCCAAGCCTGTGCCCGGGAGCACCGGCCTTCCAGCACTGTGAAGATGCACCACATCCGGCGCGCCGGCGTCGGTTCCGGGACTGCGAACCAAAAGGTCTCCAACCAGTTCAAGCTCAAGGTCCACGAGCAAACGCCGACGTTTGTCCTCCAATTCATTTATTTCAAGGGATGGACAGGCGGCCTGGATCGCCTCCTTGACTGAATCGTAACCAGGCACGTCGTCGCCAATGGGTTTCTCGTGATCCGAGAGCAACCAGGCGAGCCAGCCTTTGCCCGCAGCAAGATGATGGCGTAGGACCTTCCATCGGTCGACCTTCACTACCCCAAGCCCCCGGGAACGCCGCATTCCAATGGAAATCTCGCCGTCCGCAAGACCATTCAAAGCAGCCACCAGGAGACCGACCAGATGCTCCTCCTGTTCAGTATTCCCCACGATGAGCTCCAATCGCAGGGGAAAACATGTTCCGGCCGGTAAAATCTCGAAGTCGAACTTCTTGTGGGCCTCGGCCGTGCCGGTAGCAGGGTCGATGGCCACCCCGTCGCGGATGTCCAAGGCCGCCGCCCCACGAGGCAACCTGCCAAGGGAATCGAAAACGATCAGGGGGCTCTGAGACCCTGCGTCGTCGCTCCGAACCCCTCCGAAAAGAGCTGTCACCTCGGGGCATTCCGGCGACAGGTATCCTCCCAAAACATCCGCCAAGTGACTCCGCAATGCGCCCGCCAGCGAGGTGCCGGGAAGCAGTGGCACACCATCCTTGGGATCACGCAAAATCGCCATGTCTACTGCAGAGTCGCCTGCGCCTCCAAAGTGCGCCGCCGTCTGGAGGCACATTTCTCCGGTGATAACCCATCGGGCCGTCATGGACCGAACACCGCCGCCATCAGCCACTTGGGTCAATTCATCGTTCATCCCCGGCCTCCTTCGTTTTGTTGCGAATGGCCAACGTAGCCAAAACCGCGTCGATAAGTTGGACCGAGAGTTCATGTGATCTTTCGTTCAAAGCCTGCCTGGCTGATTCTTTCCTGACGATATGGAATCGCTGGGCTAGGACGTCCAATTTGATCTCTGACAGAACTCGGTCCTGCTGAGTCGCTTCGAGTATCCACTCGGCTAAATTTTGACCGTTGCGTCCGCGACATTGCTCCAGCTGCTCCATGGCAGGCCGCTTTAAGCGCTCAGCGTCGCTTGGGGCGCTCAACAACCGTTTCAAAGTCTTGATCGCCTCTTCCGGCGCACCGCGTAGGGGGGTACGCAACCGGCCAATCAGGCTGTTGCTCGGCAACTTATCCCCAAAGGACTCAGCGATCCTCGCCGCGCGCTCTTCAACTTTCTTGACGGCTTGGGCCCAAATGATCCTTGCCTCAATCTCAGAAACCAGTTCCGGAACTCGAGAGCCGTTTAACGACGTGCCGGGTTTTTCTATTGAAACATGCAAGCGGATGGGGGTAACCGGTTTGTCAAGAAACACGACTCGGCCATAGCCCTCTTCCCTGCGTTCACCCAATCCCTCATGTTCGATAGCTAAGAGGTCGCGCAGCGGGATATCCTGACGGACCTCGAGCAGGAAAACCGACCCCGCCGAAACGCCCAAAACCTGCGGAAGCTCGAGCTTCCATTTGCGGTTGAATCCACCCACCGGTTCAAAAGACCACCTTGCTCGCATCACTTTGGCCCGGCCTCCCAAGCAGCTTTGAATTAACTCGGGCAACCCTTTCGGATCGATCTGGCCGGTATTGCCATCACGTGCAATGCAGGCGGAGGCGAGTAGCAAGCGGAACCAGTCGCCTTCTTTTATATCACTGGTCACCGGCCGCAACCCTTCCCGGCCCACCCCCTGAACTTCCCGATCTCGGCTGTCCTCCCATTTGATCACTCCCTTGCCGCCATATCCTCCTCTTCGCGAACGACCAACCAGGATGGGGCCCTTCAACAGGGACTTGACGCGGCTTTCGATCTGATCCAGTTGGTCCTCGGTCTCGGCGCGCACTTGGATCAAACCTTGGAAAGCTTGACCGGCATCCAGGGACTCAAGCGTAAAAACCGCCCCATGGGTGACCTCGTCCTGGTCTTTCCACGCCCGTCCTTTTTCGCGGTCGCGTTGATGATGAAAGCGAGCGCTGATTTTGGGTTGAAGTAACGCTGGACGCGCAGCACCGAGGGTGAGGAACCCATACCCGAGCGGTTTCAACGACTGGTTGGCCTCTCCAGTGGTGCCATCAAATGCCGCAAGATCAACGACCTCGACTGAACCACCGTCGTCTGTCGCTTCGTTTTCGTTCCGCTGCAAAGACAGAGGGACGGGGATGGATCTACGGCCATCGAAAGAAGGATAAGCGTTCAAATACCGAACGGTGCTACCCAGAATCAGATCCCGAAATTCCTTTTGCCTCACTCTATCCGTGCCCGGATCGCCTAGGGCTAAGGCAGCAGCCCCGCGCACTGCCGATCCTGGGATAAAAGGTTGCGTCGAGGTCATGTTCGGATCACCTCCCCAGGAGGTGACTATCGCTGGGGATTCCAAGGTCAGGGTGTAGGGCAGATACCGATAGCAGGTCAAGCCCCACCTCCTTTCGCCGCATTCCGAGTTTTTTCAAGATCTCCATCAAGAGTCATGCGGATATGTCCCCGGCCACGGTTTCGGCCCAATCCTGCGTGCCGGGTACCTAGAAGCGCCAGGGACAGACAGCGAATCTCTGCGGCGCCGGGCTCGACCAGCCAATAAAGAGGCGCTCGCAAAACCAGGCCGCGGACAATTACCCTAATTGCCCGCAAAGTGTCGCGGGCCGGCGCCCCGGTCAACCGCTCCTCCGAAGTCTGGTGCCGGATATCGGTCAAGGCTTCCAGAACGGCTGTCCAGGAAACGGGATAGTGATTTCGAACTTGCGCCGCCCTGATCCAGTCCTTGACCCGGTCGTCCACGACGGCGTCGCCGATGTGCAGAATCGAGCACTCGCCAAAATCGGCTTCGGGACCGAAGACGCGCTTGGATGGTTGAGCTAAATCCGGGAAGCAATGTCTCATGGAGAGCCAGGAATCGCGCAAAAGACCACGAATGGTTTTGCCACCCAAGTATGGCAACCCCCATTCATCATGCTCGACCTCCACGTCCACCACTCCGGCCGTCCCTTCTCCCCGGCTGAAGGTGGCGTCAGAGAGAAGCTTAATTTGAATGAACTGATTCGGGCTCATGACGTTCCTTCCTCCCTTCTCCCCTTACTCTCAGGTCCCCTCCAACACCAAATGAAGATCGAGCAACTCCAAAGCGTCGATAAGTGGAGTACGCCCAGCTGAAAAACCGACATTTGCAATTAGTGGTGGAAGCTGAAGCTTTTTGTCCAAGACTCTCCACGCTTCCAAGGCAGCGCTCACGCTGTCTGGCCCCTCCCGCGCCAGCCCTGAAAGGGCCTTCACCTTGTTGCGTCTTCTCGACCAGGCTCCTTGCCTCAAGCCCGTCACTCTGTCGTCCAAGAGCGTGCCGGACAGCCATTTCCACGTCTCTTCCTCGTTTTTTCCCGAATCCAACATGTAAGGGCGACACGTCAACTTGTAGCCGCCGTACGTCTGATAATTCCTCCTTCTGAGCTCTTCCACCGCTTCACCCGGGCGGCAGGTGCCGATATGCCAGTCCAAGGCACAACTTTCCTGCTTTTTCGCCCTCACCATCCGTTTGGCCGAAACACACAGCTTTGCTGCCAGTTCGTACGCCCGGGCAAACGGCCAATGCACCTTGACAATGGCCACGCCAGCGCAGGCGGTGACATTGCCGAGATGGGGGATATTGCTGGAAGCAAAAACCTCGAGAGCAGTCTGGGCAAGGTCCAGCGCAATACGGCCGTCGCAAACAAACGTCAAGTCGTCCCCGCCAAGCAAAATCGGCCGAAGGGGAAGGAACCAGCGGTTACTGTTCCGGGTTCTCTTTAGTTTGAAATTCAGTCGCGCAGGTCTGCCTGTGACCTTTTTTACTTTCTCCCCCGTATCATCCTCATCGTCCTTGATCCGTTCGCAAAGACGTTGAACGACAGCCTGCAATGCTTCCCTCCCAAGTTGGTCAATGGCGTGGGACCACTCGCGGCATTCTTGACGGACCACCTCATCAGGAGAATGTGCATCTTCCAGCTTTTTGTGCCACTCCCTGATCTTGGCGCCGACGCCGTTTCCGTCGATGTGCACCACGCCCATGAAGCTGGTATCGGCGACGGTTCGGCCAAGATCATCAAAGTCCAACGGAAACTCGAAATCATCCCAGCAATCCAGGTAGGCGTGCCAGTGGCTTTTTGCTTGGTTCTCCTGTTCCCGGCGTCTCAATATCAGCTTGGAAAGCGGTACCGTCGATTCACGCCGATCAAATCCCGTGGCCGGGAGACCAGTTTCACGGCAAGAGGCGGTCACCGACAGCCCAAGCAGGGGAACAGACGGAATTGGCTGTGCTTTCGCTCGGGCGAGTTCGATCTGGATCTCGTTCAGGGCTTCGGCGAGATTGCCGGACTCGAACTCTTTGTGGACCACTGCGACACGCAGGCCGGGAGCCCTGTCATGCAGGATGCGGGTATATCGGGCCGCAAACTGCAAAGCGTCTGCTCTGGACCTGGTCTCTACAAGGGCGTTTCCCCCGCCTGCCAGCAGGATTTCTTTCGCGGTATCCACCTCCCTCAATGCTCCTTCTTCCGAGGTGCTCCAGTGGACCAGGTACGATCCCGCCAATACGTCCCGAAGCCGGTTGGAGAAAAACACGAACCGTTGCACCCCCAGAACATCGATTGCCGTCAGACAAGGCATAATCCCCCCTATGAATCGAGCCAGCTTTCGAGTGATTGCAAAGGTTGATTGCCTTTGACACCCACCCATTCCATCAAGTCATCGCGACCGAAGACTTCTGGGGTGTTTGGCGCATCCCAGAGAGCGGCTACGTCTTTGCGCAGCTTATCGGCACGTGTTTCCTTGGAGTCACATCCATCGATCAGGCACACTAGGGCGGAGCGGGCCAAGTCGCCACCTAACTGGCGAGCTCGCATCGCGACTTCGAAAAGTTTGGATTTGCAGATCCCGATCGTGGTGTCAGTGGTGCACGAGATCAGATAAAGGCGATGGCCTCGAACCACCGCGACGTCGATTTGACACTCTCTCCCGTTGGCCAGCGTGCAGTTCAAGTCTACGACGATCTGGTTTTCAGAAAGAATCCTTCGTAACACGCTGCCGCACCACACCTCCAGCCATTCGCAAAAATCTGACCATGTTTCAAACGTTTCCTCTTCTTTCCAATAAGCTTCCGGGATCTGAGGAGCATTTGGAATTCGGGACAGCGCTTCGTGGAGCGATGAGAAAGCGTCGCTGGCTTTGTCAAACGGTACACGTTTACCGTTTTCAAGACGGTGGATACGATAGAGTGTTCTTGCAAAAGTGGGATTTCGAATACCAGCGATGGCGATTTTCATGGCATCACTCTCAGTAGGATCTCCCGTTTGTGGTGATCTCGGCTGGTGACGCTTGATCCCGTGCAAGGCAAGGAGGTAGTCGAGGGTCAAGTCGAGCTTCTGCTCTGACAAATCCAGATGGCAACCACTGTCAAAGCGTAACAATCCTTTCCGCTCATCCATATAGGAAGCCCGTTCGAGGGCGTCTTCGCCAAGGATCTCCCGGAAAGCCATCCGTGCATGAGCCGCCAAAACTTTCGTGCCCCCGGAATAGTGAAGGTGAGCGTCAGGAGGAATGTCGTCAAATGCCTTTGCGACCTCTTCCGCGCTGGTTACATCATGAATGTATTTGTCATCGAGGCACACATTCGGTAAGGCGGCCTTCAGCCTTTCTTCCAGGTGGTCTTTCACTGCCCGGGTTTCCGGACTGTAAAAAAGGCGGACAGCTTTCGGTTTCAGAATGAGAGCGGCAAGATAATTAGGCAGGGGATTGGACCCGACCAAAAGGAACAGACACTCACACGTCCTTGCAGACATCCGTGATACCTCCTTTCATTTGGGACCACGTTGTTCTCTTCCGCTTCTCTCGACGTGAGGGTTCTCAGGGGGTCGAAACGTCACGAACCTCCTCAGACCAACTGGCTCACCTGACTTGGGAGGCTGGCTGCGTTAATTCGATGTGGGCCGGCCTCTTCAGTATCGGGCATAACCCTCCGGTCTTCGAAGAGGCGATTTCTTGTAACCTGCGGTTCATTCCGTGGTGTTGCGACTTTGCTCTTCTGTTCTGAGCATTAGTCACGACCGCAGGGTCCGCTTCCAGCATGTTCGTGCATTTCACATCTTGCGGACGGGGCAAGTTATATATTTCAATCGGTGTCTGGTCAATAGAGAAAATCTTTATAAATCAAGAATTAGGGTCTGGGCGGCAGGATAGGCAAACCGGTTGAAAGACCGGGCCGGCAATGCAAGGGATGACTAATGACGTGAAGTCAGCCAAACTCCCCGGCCTGCTGATACGCGCCTTGCGCACGGCGCAGATGAAGGCCAAGAAATCAAACCGAGTTCGGGACTGGCACAAGCGGCTAGTTCTTCAAACACGCCAGCCATGCCGCCGCCTGTGCCGCATCGGATTGGGACCAGTGGAAAGCGACATTCTCAGCGGCGTAGTCGCGCAACCGGCCGTCCGGTAGTTGCTCTACCCACTGCGCGGCAGATACCGGATCGATAGCCGACCAGGCCGATATTACTGAAATTGTCGCCTCCTGCTGTGCCGTCCCGCTCGGCAGGCCCATAACGAATTGACTTGCGGCAGCAAGGTCCTGGGTGGCCCAGGCAGCGGTCAAGCTGGCGATTATCTTGTCGCGACGCGAGCCTTCAGGCAAGGAGGCTGCCCAGTCAGCAGCGGCTTGGGCGTCACGCTTGACCCAGCGCGTCGCCAAGGACACAACGAGATCATCCTGCCCCTCCGGTAGGGCCTCGGCAAACCGTAGGGCCTCCCTCACGTCCTGCCGCTCCCACTGGTAGCCGAGATGCATCAAATACTGGGCTTTGTCAGCTCCTTCGGGCAGTTCCCTCGCCCAAGCCAAAGCCGTCCCGAAATCCTGCGTGCCCCACTCAAGCGCGAGTTTATGCAACAGGTTGCGCCTGTCCGGTCCGTCCAGCGCAGCAATCAATTTGCCTGCCGTTGAGGGAACTTTGCTGACAAGGCGCTCTGCCATGGATCTGATTATCTCCTCTCTGACGGGACTGGGCTCCAGGTTCAACGCCCAGTCGGTCGCAGCCGCAGGATCCGTACCGCACCACCTTTGGGCAATGCGCAAGAACGTCTTTTCCCGTTGCTCGGCTTGCAGCAATTCCTCCGCGAGAATGGCGGCCCTGGGAGGATCCAACTCCGCCAGGCGCTCGAACAGCGCCCGTTGCAATTCAAGGCGCAACTCTTCGGCCGCAAGACCATTCAGGCGAGTCAGCAAGTCGCATATCGCCGGTTCTTCCAGGGAAGCGGTCAGATCGCGAACCATCGCTCTGCGTCGCTCGTCGTCAAGGTAATTCCACTCCCGCAAGAGCGCAGTCAACTTGCCCGAATCATCCCAGTCTCGCTTGAGCCCCTGTACGCTGGCCGCCAATTCGGCCAGCCCGGGCACGACGTCCCAGGCATTGGAAAGAATCCTGGAAGCCCGCGACCATGCTGAACCGTGGTTTACTGCTCGGTTGTCTTTACTCTGCCTCTGTCCGCCGTCCGCGTCCTGGGAGCCGTACCGAATCGGACCGGTGTAGAAGATGGGGACAGCCATGAAGATGATAACTCCGGCCATGACCGCCAGGCCCGCAATAACAAGGGAGCGTTTGGCTTTCATACGTCAGTTTTTTCTACGTGAGTGGCCGAGGGGGACCAGCGTCGCCCTTGCAGGCCGCAAAGCGTGCGGCCTGCCCGGGGGTTTAATCAAGATCGGTTCAATCTGATCCCTATGTTTCGGATCACGCGTTTGTGAAGGGCTAGAACGAAGTCGTGACTACATTCGAGACCGTCCAAGCCGAGCTACCCTGCGGTCTTTCAGCGCGGACTCGATAGCTGTAGGTGGTTCCCGCTGCGACGGCCGTGTCGCTGTAGGACGTACGGTTTGCAGTGGTGACGGCAAGCGGCTCGAAAGCGCCGTCGCCGGTCCGCCTCTCCAGGCGATAACGCGTCTCGCGATCGACGTTAGTCCAGGCAAGGTCAACCTGGGTCGGGGACAATACCGTCGCCGTCAGGCTGGCGGGCGCATCGATTTCGGCATACTCGTCCGCGCCGATATCGTACCACATCCCGTGCGGGTGATCGTCGTTCGGGGGGTTAGCGCGCATTTTGAGACCCTGCAACCCCGCTCCCTGCGGCCGCTCGTCGTACCAGAAGTCGGAAGTCACCAGGGTGGCGATAGAACCAACGGACGTGCCCGCGTCCTTGGCTGGAGAATCAGCCGAGATCTTCATAAAATCAGGGTTGGCCGGGTCTGTGCTCACAAAAAGCGGATCCACTCCGAACAGGTTGTGATCCTCAGTCACTTCGACCGCTGCGGAGAACTGATCGCCGCCGTTGCCGTAAGCGATATTGTTCCTGACAATCGTCCCTTCGCCGGCAGACGATCCCACAACAATTCCTCCGAGTCTATTGTCATAAGCCGTATTATTGTAGACCTCCGTGTCGGTGGCTCTCCCGTATTGGACAAGGATGCCGTAATGTCCATTGCCATAACAGAGGTTGTTATAGACCTGGTTGTTGACGCCGTGGGAGATGATGATACCTGAACGAGCGTTGTCGTAGCAGCGGTTGTTCCGGTAGATGTTGCGACTGGCCATGACCCCACCCTGATTCCCGGGTCCATGGTAGTTGTGAATCCCAAAAGCCGCGTTGTTGTTAATCACACAATTCTCGATGAGACTATCGCTGCCTCCGACATAGATCCCGTGGTCCCCGGAATCGCTGCCATTGTGATGAACCCATGCACTGATAAATTCGTTCAAATGACCCCTCAGCACCCCCGAGGAGACTGCGTTCTTAATCTCCACATTCTCGATGCGGATGTAGGTGGCGGAATCACTTATGGCGTTTCCGGTCCCCAGGTACAGTGCCGCCCCGCCGATGTTGTCGGCGTCGAGAACAACGTTGTAAGGAGCGTCGCCCCTGATCGTCACGTATTTCTCTCTCCCCAGGAACACGACACCCGGGCCGGTGCCCGTGGGGGGTTGGATAATGACCTTCTCCCCGCTGTAGTTTTGAAGAACGGTGCGGGCGTCCTCGGAGGTTCCTGACGGGATGGCGCCGATTCCGATCTTCTCCGCGTAGGTTCCGCCCCGAATGGTCAGGGTGTCACCCGCTGCAATGTTCTGTAAACCATAGTTGATGGTTTGCCACGGGTTGTCGATGGAGCCGTCCCCAGTCGTGTTACTGCCTGAGGGCGAGACGTACCTGATTTCCGCCTGCGTTGCCGAAATGCACAAGCACGCCGACACGCCCAAGAAAACCAAAAAACGAACACGCTTGAGCAAGTTACTAGTCATTCAAACTCCTCCTTGGCCTTGATGACCGCCATTGTGGTTCGCAAATCCGGACGATCCGGTAGTCTGATCCTGAGCTTTGGGAGAATTCTCTGTCAATACCCCTAAAATGGGGTATTGCTTCGGCGTGGACGAACACCGAAAGTAAGAGGCTCTGGTTGACGGGGTCAGAGCTTAAGAATCGATTCCGCTGAAAAACCCTCGTTTGCGGCAAAATCCGCCCGAAATAGCCGTACTGAAATCACTCCCAGACGGCCGATCGTTCAATGTAGGCCAAATAAAAGGGCCGAGTTTTTCGGGTTCCGCCGCCGAAAGGGGTTTTTCAGCGGAATCAAAAATCAAGAGCCAATTGCAAAAGTCGCCCTGATTCAGGATTTCAACGCTGAAGGCGTTGCGTAGCGAAGCCCAGTCGAGTAGGGGCGGCGATTGCTCGACGCCCCTCTCACAGAACCGTACTTGTGGATCTCACATACGGCTCTTCGGGACGCTGGGGTCGGTGATATCTGCCTATGCCAGCGCCAGTGGTTTTCCGCCACCTTGGATTATCCCAGCGGCAGCGCAAGCTGCTGCGGGGCGTGGAAGCGGGGATTCAAGTCGTCCCACCGGGCCGCCAGTGAGATGAGTCCGCGTTCGGCGAAGTACGCGTTGCGCAGCCCTCGGTCTACTGCCGGTGTATGGCTTAGCGCCCACCAGGATTTGCGGCCTACCCTGAGCTTTGCTACGCGACCCGTTGGGGTCGTCGGATTTTTGCAATTGCCTCTCAAAAATTGAATTCTTAAGCTCTGGCCCCGCCTTTACCGCCTTTGCTCTAGTTGTACTTGAAGCTGAGAGGGACAGAGCAGTTGTCGGTCGCACCGTCGTTGGTGAAGGAGGCGCCGTCGCTCGAGGTCACCGCGTTATTGACCGTCGCCACGCTGGTGTGACTCAGTGTGGTGGTATACCCCCACCAGTAGTCCCCGCCGCTGGTCTCCTGGCTGACCAGGTAGTAAACCTGGCTGGCCGAGAGCGTGACCGGAGACCCCAGGGCGACGTATTTGAACTGCCCGGCGGGCGCTCCGGAGGTGGCCACCGACACCGACCCGACGGCGGCGCCGCTGGAGTTGACCAACTTGACCGTGTGGGTCCCCGAGTTCCCGGAGAGCACCCACCGCCCCAGCTCCGTCACCGTGACCGGCGAGGCCCCGACGGTCAGCTTCATGCCCTTCCAGCCGGTGTAGTTGTTCCACTGGCTGGGGCTCAAGTTCTGCCCCGTCACGAAGGGCTGTGCCTCTGTCGTGTACTTGAAGCTGAGAGGGACAGAGCAGTTGTCGGTCGCACCGTCGTTGGTGAA
>ERZ795047.1526-NODE-1526-length-24334-cov-10.063306_pt1 | contig 24334 bp, 17 predicted proteins | sample MGYA00375131_ERZ795047 | MGnify/ENA primary metagenome ERZ795047 (study PRJEB30176, sample SAMN05720228) | activated sludge metagenome | isolation source: Anaerobic digester | place: Japan | collected 2015-05-20 ...
TCATCAACCAGTTTAAACACGGCGATGAGCCTGAAATCCTGATTGTCGTCGACAAGCTACTCACAGGTTTTGACGCGCCGCGCAATACGGTTCTCTATTTATGCCGGATGCTCCGAGAACACACATTGCTCCAGGCCATTGCGCGGGTCAATCGGTTGCACGAGGGCAAAGAGTTCGGCTTTATTATCGATTACGTGAGCGTTCTCGGCGAGCTGGACAAAGCGCTGACCCTGTACAACGCATTTGAAGGCTTCGACGAGTCTGATCTGGTCGGCATTCTGACATCCATCCATAGAGAAATCGAAAAACTGCCGGGACGTTATTCCGATCTTTGGGATCTCTTCAAAACGGTGAAGCACTCTTACGACGAAGAGGCCTATGAAGTGCTGCTGGCTGACGACGAACTCCGTGAAGAGTTTTACAGCCGCCTTTTGGAGTTTGGAAAAACTTTGGGCATCGCGCTCTCCTCCGAGAAATTCCTGACCGAAACCGATGAAAACGCCCTGTCCAGATACAAGGCCGACCTCCGAAAGTTCCAGTCACTCAAGGCATCCGTCAGGCTCCGTTATGCAGAGGCCGTCGATTACAGGGATTATGAGCCTAAGATCAAAAAGCTGTTGGACACGCATATCCAGGCCAACGAAGTTTTGCGGCTCAATGAGCCGGTCAATATCTTTGACGACGACGCCTTTATGACGGTCAAGGAGGAGCAGGGCGTTTACCAGACCGGAAAAACAACGGCTTCAAAGGCTGACGCGATTGCTTACGCCACGAAAAAGGTCATCACCGAAAAGATGGGCGAAGACCCTGCGTTTTACGAGAAGTTTTCAAAACTGATCCAGCAGGCGATTGAAGATTTCAGGGCCAAACGACTATCCGACATGGACTACTTGAAAAAGGTCGTTGAAATCCGCAACAAGGTCGTCGACAAAGTCCACGATGATGTACCGGACATCCTTTCCGGCAATGAAGATGCCATGGCGTATTTTGGCGTGGTCAAACCGTTCCTTACCGCCCATGGGTTGACCGAAGAAGATGTTGAAGCGGTTGCGGCTGACACGGCCATCGCTCTTCATGGCATCTTGGAAAAACACCGGAAGGTTCACTTCTGGGATGACGAAGACGCGCAGAAACAGGTGATCAACGACATTGACGATTATCTCTACGATGAACTCGGGGCAGGGAGAGGCATCGAATTATCGCTTGAGCAGATGGATGACATCATCAAGAAAGTATTGCAGGTGGCCAAGCACAGGGATTACAAGTAATGGGCGTGTCAATCCCTAGTAGCCAGCACTCGGTTGTTTACGGACGGAAGACCATCGATTTCAGTTTGCTGTACTGTGACCGAAAGACGATGGAAATTGCGGTTTGTCCTGATGCTTCGGTTGTGGTCAAAGTGCCTTTGCGCACCGATATTGCGGTGGTAGAAAAGAAAATCATCAAGCGAGCACGCTGGGTTTTCAGGCAACTGAAATATTTCAAGCAGTTTGACCCCAGGACGCCAAAGCGTTGTTATGTGAATGGCGAGACCCACCTGTATCTTGGGAAGCAATACCGCTTGAGGCTGGAAAAAGGCGGAGAAAACGCTGTTAAATTATCTCGCGGATTTTTCCACATCACCTGCCGAGACGCGCCGACTCCCACCGTTGCCAAGAAACTGCTGAGCGACTGGTATTCAAAAAAGGCGCAGGTTCAATTTGCCGAAAGCATGGAACGCTGTTGGCAGAAACTGAATGGTCTCGATGTCTGTCGCCCCAAGCTTGCCATCAGGCGAATGCGAAAAAGGTGGGGAAGCCTTTCAGAGAAGGGCACATTAACCCTCAATGTGGATCTGATCAGGGCACCCAAAGAGTGCATTGACTATGTTGTGACCCATGAGTTGTGCCATCTGAAACATCGCGATCACAGTCCAGAGTTTTACAAGCTCCTCGAATCGCTCGTTCCAGGCTGGGAAAGGATGAAGCAGAAACTCGAACTCAGCATGGTTTAGGACGCGGGGGAAAAACTTGGTTTTGCAGGCTTGGCTTTCTTTCCTTGCCCGCCGTTGGTGTTTGGGTTACGCTGGGGAACAGTGGACTTGGTGGACGTAGTGGACAGAGTAGACGTAGAGGGTGCTTTATGGCTGGGCAGGAGCCTTTGATTCCTAAGCATGGCGGCTACCGCAAGCTGAAAAGTTTTCAGGTCGCGCAACTGGTCTATGATGTGACGGTGCGTTTTTGCGACCGTTACATAGACCGGCGCAGCCGCACCCACGACCAGATGGTGCAGGCGGCCCGTTCCGGCGTGCAGAATATCGCCGAGGGTTCCCAGGCATCGGCCACTTCGAAGAAGACGGAACTCAAGCTGACCCAGGTGGCTCGTGCTAGCTTGGAAGAACTGAAGCTTGACTACGAGGATTTTTTGCGTCAGCGGAATGCAGCGCAGTGGCAGCGGGAGCATCCACTGCGGCAGGAACTGATTGATCGGCGGTGCCGAACCGCCGATGAGGTGGCAGCGTGGGTGGTACAGGCCGCGAAGAGAAGCGTGGAGCGCGGACAAGCTTCTGAAATGTCCACCAAGTCCACTCTGTCCTCCGTGTCCACAGACCCCGCCGACCTTTACTCCGCGCTCTCCGCCAATGCCGCACTCGCCTTGCTGGCCGTGGCCTGCACACTGCTCGACCGTCAGGTGGCGCGGCTGGCTGCAGATTTCGAAAACGAAGGCGGCTTTACCGAGCGCCTCTATCGGGTGCGAACCGCCAAACGGAGAACCCAACCATGAAACCAACTTCTGAAGCCGTCTCACCGCGCGTCCGCCTGCCGGCTGAATGGGAGCCGCAGGATGGCGTGATGCTCACGTGGCCGCACGCGGGCACGGACTGGGCGCCGATGCTTGATACGGCGGTTGCTTGCTTTGCCGCGATTGTGCGCGAGATCGTTAAGCGTGAACGCTGTCTGATTGTCTGCCGCGATGCGGCGGAGGTTCGCCGTGCGCTGCCTGACCTCTATGCCGAACTTTTGATCTGCGAACTGGAGACGGATGATACGTGGGCGCGCGACCACGGCCCCATCAGTGTGTTCGAGGACGGGTGTCCCTGTCTGCTTGACTTCACCTTCAATGGCTGGGGCATGAAGTTCGCCGCCGCCCGCGACAATCTCATCACGCGCGAGTTGTACCGTCGCGGTTTCTTCCAACCGCAAGTCGCCTACCGCAACCAGTTGCATCGCGTGCTCGAGGGCGGCGCCATCGAGTCGGATGGACAAGGCACGCTGCTCACTACTGAGACCTGTCTGCTGTCGGCCAACCGCAACGACCACTATTCAAAGGCGGAGCTTGAGGCGTTCTTCAAGGAGGCGTTCGGTCTCGACCGCATCCTCTGGTTGCGTCACGGCTATCTGGCCGGCGACGATACCGACAGCCATATCGACACGCTGGCGCGCCTCTGCGACGCCCGTACGATCGCCTACGTACAGAGCGACGATCCGACGGACGAACATGACGATGCGTTGCGGCGTATGGAGGAAGAGCTGCGCGCCTTCCGCACTGTTGACGGTCATCCCTACACGCTGATCTCGCTGCCCATGGCCGATCCCGTCCACGATCCCGAGGACGGCCATCGCCTGCCGGCGACCTACGCCAACTTTCTGATCCTCAATGGCGCTGTTCTCGTGCCGACATACGCGTCGCCGAAAGACGTGCTGGCTCTTGAGCGTCTGGACGGGGCGTTTCCCGGACGCGAGATCGTCGGCATCGACTGCCGCCCGCTCATCCGCCAGCACGGCTCGCTTCATTGCGTCACCATGCATATTCCTTCAGGCTTCTTAAAAGTCCAAAAAGCCGAGCAATGCCCCCAAAAAAAACTCTGCGCCTCTGCGCCTCTGCGTTAATTAAACTGCGGTTATCAAAAAATTGTAGTCGAGGCTTGCATTTTCAACCGACGCGAAGCATGATGTGGTGTGGTTTGCGAGTGGGTTGTAGCGGGGTGCTGCTTCCTCGGGCGCAAGATGGAGGAGGAGAATATCATGAACAAAAATAACGTTTTTACTTGTCTCTTTACCGTAATCGCGGCGATGTTCCTTGCATCGTGCGACACGTCCTGCTCCCCTCGATGGCATGCCACCGATGCGCCAACAGGGTATGACAAGAAGTACGCAGCCTGTGTTAGTGAGGCTTATGAGCGCGAGTACATGGAAGGCATGGACTTCAACACGGAGGAGTATAAGAACTACGATGAAAACCGGCTGAAGTTGGTGAAGGATGCGCCGCTCTCCACGTTCGGGGCGGATGTCGATACCGCAGGCTATACGAACATGCGCCGGATGCTGAGGGATGAAAATCGTCTGCCGCCCAAAGATGCCGTGCGCGTGGAGGAGTTCCTGAACTATTTCGAGTACGCTTATCCGCAACCGCCCAAAGACGGGAAGTTCGCTACCACGTTCGAGATGGGCACATGTCCGTGGAATGCGCAGCGCCAACTCCTGCTCGTCGGCATTCAGGCGAAAAGCACGGAACTGGCGAACTTGCCGCCGTCGAGCTTTGTGTTTCTCATCGACAATTCCGGCTCAATGACGGACGCGATGCCGCTGCTGCGTGAGTCGATGACCATGCTCGCCAAACAGTTGCGGCCGCAGGACAATATCGGCATCGTCACCTACGGCGGCGGCGCCAAGGTGTTGATCAAATCGGCCACCGGAGACGATGGCAAGAAGATTCAATCCGCCATTGAGGGACTGACTGCCGGAGGGCACACTCCGGGGGCGGCCGGCATCAAAACGGCCTACGATCTGGCGGCAAAGAACTTCATCAAGGGCGGCAACAACCGTGTCGTGCTTGTGACCGATGGCGACTTCAATGTTGGCGTCAGCAGCGAATCGGAGTTGATCTCGCTGATCGAGAAAAAGCGGGAGACGGGGGTCTATCTCACAGTCATTGGCATGGGCTTTGGCAACTATAAAGACAACAAGATGAAGATGCTGGCCAACAAGGGTAACGGCAACTACATCTACATCGACTCCTTGCGGGAGGCGCGTCATGCGCTGGTCAACGAGATGAGCGGCAGGATGTTCACGCTGGCGCGCGATGTCAAGTTCCAGGTCGAGTTCAACCCGGCCCGTGTCTTTGCTTACCGTCTTGTGGGCTATGAGTTCCGCAAACTGGAAGATCGCGACTTCAACGACGACACGAAGGACTCCGGAGAGGTCGGCGTGGGGCACCAGATCACCGTGCTCTACGAGATGGTGATGGCCGACGCGCCGGAGGCCGTAAAGAAAGAGGCGGTCGGCGACGTGGACGCGCTCAAATACCAGTCTCCCGTTGCGCAGGCGGGTACGGCGCAGTCCAACGACATTCTCACGTTCAAGCTCCGCTATCAGGAGCCGGAGGGCGATGCGGGCAGCAAGCTGCTGGAGTTCGTCCTGCCGGCACAGCCGGAGGCGACGGAGAACTGGGGCTGGGCGTCGGCTGTTGCTGAAGTCGCTCTGCTCCTGCGCGATTCGCCGAACAAGGGCAATGCGGACTACGCCGCTGCCATCAAACGCGCCCAAGCAAATGTGGGCGATGATCCGGATGGCAGACGCGCGGAATTCCTGCACCTCGCTGCGGTTGCGCGTAAGCTCGCCGCTGCAGAAAAAGCGGAAAAGTAGGCCGGGTTTATTTAACGCAGAGACGCAGAGACGCAGAGTTTTTGGGGGCTACCGGTACTGCCGAGACTGCGGGTAGTACCGGTAGGATCGGCAGTGGCGGCAGTGGCGGTAGTAGCGGCGTAAACGCCGCCCACAAAACGAGATTATGGGCGCATCGAAATCTTGATTGGATGGGAATGATGAAACTTGGAATTGTACAGAGAAGTTGCGGACCGGACAGGGATGCCAACATCGCAGGGCATGCGGAGATGATCCGCGATTGCGCACGGCAGGGCGCGGAGTTGATTGTGTTACAGGAGTTGCACAACAGCCTCTATTTCTGCCAAACCGAAGATCCCGCGCTCTTCGATCTGGCTGAGCCCATCCCCGGGCCGAGCACGGAGACCTTCGGCGCGTTGGCGCGTGAGCTGGGCGTGGTGCTGGTGCTCTCGCTCTTTGAGCGCCGTATGGCGGGGCTCTATCACAATACCGCCGTGGTGCTGGAGCGCGATGGCTCGATGGCGGGCAAGTACCGCAAGATGCACATTCCCGACGACCCTGCCTACTACGAGAAGTTCTACTTCACGCCCGGCGATCTGGGCTTCGCGCCGATCGACACTTCGGTCGGTCGGCTTGGGGTGCTGGTCTGCTGGGATCAGTGGTATCCCGAGGCCGCGCGTCTGATGGCGCTGGCCGGCGCGGAACTGCTCATCTATCCCACCGCGATCGGCTGGGAGAGCAGCGACAGTGCGCCTGAAAAAGCGCGTCAGCGCGATGCTTGGATCACCGTGCAGCGTGCGCATGCCATCGCCAATGGTCTGCCGGTCGTGAGCGTCAACCGCACCGGTTTCGAGCCCGATCCATCCGGCGTGACGGGCGGTATCCAGTTCTGGGGCAGCAGTTTCGTTGCCGGACCGCAGGGCGAGATGCTCTTGGAGGCACCCACCGATAAGGAGGCCGCGCTGGTGGTGGAAATCGACCTCGCGCGCTCTGAGACAGTGCGCCGCATGTGGCCCTTTTTCCGCGACCGCCGCATCGATACCTTTGGCGATCTCACTAAGCGCGGAATAGAGCGCCCAGCTTTTTGCCCAGCAGCAGACTGCTGCCGATAAGCGTGACGGTCAGGAAGAGCATCGCCCAGACACCGAGTGCCGACGCGAGATAGCGTCCGACCCCCACGAGCTGGAAGAGTTCGAAGATGGTCTTGGTGATTGGGTAGAAGGCCTTTTTCTGCGCCAGCATCAAGCTGTCTGAAACCTCCAGCATGCTGAAGGCGAAGGCCAGTAACGCACCAGCGATCAAGTTGGCGGTAATCAGCGGTAATGTCACGCGGCGCAACGTGGTGACCGGCGGTGCGCCGAGATTGGCGGCGGCTTCCTCCAGCGTGACGGAGGTTTGCTGCAAGCCCGATACAGCGGCGCGCACCATGAATGGCAGACGGCGCACGGCATAGGCCAGCACGAGGAAGAGTGTCGGATTTTCGCGCACGTCGAGCAGTGTGGCGAGGGCGGGATGCGCCTTGATGGCGGGGTGTTCAGCGAGCGACGCACTGACCGCGAGAAAGCCGAAGGCCATCACCAAACCCGGTACGGCGAGCGGGATCATCGCCATTGCGTCGAGCGCATGGCGCACACGCAAGCGCGAGCGCGTCACGACCCATGCCACGGCGATGCCGAGCGTGAGATTGACGGCGACAGCGAGCGAGGAGAAGAGCAAGCTGTTGCGGATCGCACTGAGGGTCATGTCATGACCCAGTGCCGCAGCGTAATGGGCGGTGGTGAACGCGCCAGGCAACACCGTGCGGTACCAGGTGCCGGGCACCGAGATACTCGTCAGCACCACGCCGATGTGCGGCATCAACGCCAACAGGATGACAGCCACGAACGGCAGCGCGGCCAGTAGAGCAGCACCGCCGCGTAGCGGACGCGGCGCGTGGGGAATCACAGCTTTGGCTTGCATGGCGTAGGCGCGTCCGCCGAAAAGCAGACGTGTGACGGCGTAGAGCGTGACACTCGCCGTGAGCACCACCGTCACCAGCGCGTAGGGGAAGGGGCTGGCGCTGATCTCTTTAAGTTCGTCGTAGACCTGCACCGCTGCGCAGCGCGAGTAGTTGAGGATCAGCGGTGTGCCCAGTTCGGTGAAGGCCGCGATGAAGACCAGCGTGCAACCGGCGAAGAGGCCCGGCATCACCAGTGGCAGGGTGATGCGGCGGAAGCGCGTCCAAGCACCCGCGCCGAGATTCTGCGCGGCCTCGTCGAGCGCCGGGTCGATGTTGGCCAGCGCCGCCGCGACATTCAGGTAGATGATCGGATAAAAGGCAAGCGCCTGTAAGAGCACGACGCCCGCCATGCGCGCGCGACCGAGCCAGTCGATCGGTCCGCAGCCGAGCAGCGCATTCAGAGAACCGTAAGGCCCGAGCATCTGCATCACGCCGATCGCACCTACGAAGGGCGGCAGCACCATCGGCACCAGCAGCAGTGCGGTGAGTGTACGCTGACCGCGAAAGGTGTAGACGTGCGCGAGCCACGCTAGCGGAATGGCCAGCAGCGCCGCGAGGCCCGTCGCACTTACTGCTAGGCGCAAGCTGTTGGCCAGTCCCTCAGCGTAGATCGGGTTGCGGAAGACACCCGCCAGATAACGCACCGTGAAGCGGCCGTTGACCCAAAATCCGCCGCCGACCACCGTGAGCACCGGCCAGATCAGTAGCAGGCCGAACACGGCGGTCAGCAGTCCAAACAACAACCAAGCGGTACGTGTGCGCAGCATACGGTATCAGTTTCCTTGCATTCAGGCTTGGGGTTGGTCACGCCCGGCGAGGGCGCGGATGACGACGCCGGCCAAAATCAAGCCGGCGACGGACGGTACAAACGAAACACTGCCCGGCGGATGGCAGGTGGTTGCGGGTGTTTCACGCGAGTAGACCACGGTGAGCGCGTCGACGCCGCGCGCTTTCAACGCCTTGCGCATCGCCTTGCAGAGCGGGCAGACGGAGGTCGCGAAGAGATCGGCCACCTCAAAGCGTGTGGGGTCGAGTTTGTTGCCGGCCCCCATGCAGCTTACGAGCGGGACGCCGGCGGCGTGTGCGCGGACTGCGAGTTCAACTTTGGCCGCGACGGTATCGACGGCATCGATCACATAGTCAAAGTCAGCGAGGTCAAAGGCGTCGGCGTTTTCCGGTAGATAGAAAGTGTGACGCGCATCAACTTGGATCGCGGGCGAGATGTCGTGGATGCGCGCCGCCATGACTTCGGTCTTGGGGCGGCCCAGCGTGCTGTGCAGCGCGATAAGCTGGCGGTTGAGATTGGCGGGTGCGACGACATCGCCATCCACCAGCATGAGGTGGCCGATACCGGCGCGCGCCAGCGCTTCGGCGGTGAAGGAGCCGACGCCACCGAGACCGAAAAGCGCGACACGGCTGACGCCAAGGCGCTTGACGGCGTCACTCCCCAGCAACTGTTCGGTGCGCGTATGCACAGACGCTCTCCAAGGACATTATTGTACCTGTTGTTCCAGCAACGCGTTCTCCTCAGCAGCGAGAGCTTCCTCCTCTTGGCGGCGCTGGATTTCACGGGCGGCGGTTTCACGGGCGAGACGTTCGAACTGTTCACGCATCCGCGCCTCGGTCTCCTTTTGGGCCTGAGTTTTCTGTACGGTACGTTCACGTAGCCGATCGGCGAAAGAGGGCTCCGAAGCATTGGCGGTCAAGAGCTGTCTACGGGACGCGGAGAGAAGGCCCGGCGGGTGCCGGGCGGCAGTTGCGGTGGGCGCGGGGGCAGGCGCGGCGGTGGCGGGAGCAGCAGTAACGGTCGCGGAGGGTGCGCCAGCGGCAGGAGCGGCAGGCTGAGAGGATGCGGCGGGAGTTTCGACAAGGCCCTCGCCTAATTTGAGGGTGATGGCCACGCCGTCTTTTTCGAGCGTCGCGATCTCGTCGTCGAAATCGGCGTCCTTCACCGTCCATCCGTCTGCACTCTCGCCGACGCGCAGGTAGTAATTGGAGGGCGGGTTCACCGAGCGGTCAGTGAAGCCGACGGTGGTGTGTCCTTTGGGTGTGATATTCACGGCGGACACCGTGACCTGCTTGGCGAGGGCTTGCTGTTCGGCAGCGGCTTCGGCCTCAGTGACGGCAGCGGCCGCCTGCTCCGGCGACACCGGAGGCGCGACCGCAGGCATCGCACCGAAGGGCATGCGATCCAAGATCGGCTGATAATGCTCAAAAGGCGGCAGCCGGTAAGGGCTGTCGTCGGCTTGCGTCAGCGACGCGAACGACACGCAGGCCGTCAACGCGCACACCGCCACCCCGGATGCCGCCCGGAAAGAAGTTGGAAGCACAGCGAACATGCCCAAACTTTAGCAAAAAACCTGAGGGGGTGAACAGTGAATAACGAAATAGCGGCAAGACGGAAGTAGTAAGTAAGATGTAATAGGTAATAGGTAATAGGTAAGAGGTAATAGGTAATAAGTGGGCAAGATGCCCGTGCCACATTCGTAAGCAAGAACGCGCCCACGCAGAGAAGCTAGAAACGGCTTCCACCATCGTGACCTTTAGTGTTATCATTTCGAGTAATTTTGGGGGCGGGGTAGTTGCCGGTTCGGGATGTCGCAACTCCCGGCCTTTCCCTCGGGCGTGGATTCGACTGCGTTGGATCGCACGCCGATGTGCGTTTATCTTAGATAGGAGATTTTGAACGATGGAGTTAACTGAACAACAGCGTCAGAGCGTGAAAGAATGGCTGGCCGCAGGGGCCTCGCTCGCCGATGTCCAGGGGAACCTGAAAAGCGAGTTCGGGATCGCCCTGACTTATATGGATGTCCGCCTGCTGGTGTTGGAGATCGGTGCCGCCGTGAAGGACAAGCCCGATCCGGAAGAGGCCAAACCGAAACCACCACCGCCGCCGTCGATGGATGACGATGATCCTTATGCTGACGATCCCTACGCCGATGAGTCGTTCAACGACGAAACGACGCCCGATGGTGAGCAGGCGGCAAAGGTGTCGCTGTCGTTGGATCGCGTGATGCGTCCCGGCGCGGTGATAAGCGGCACCGTGACCTTTTCGGACGGCGCAAAGGCGAGTTGGCTGATTGACCAGTATGGGCGCTTCGGTCTGGATCCGGAAACGCCGGGTTACCAACCAGCACCTGCCGACATGCGGGCCTTCCAGCTTGAACTGCGTGCGGAGTTGCGTCGTCACGGTTATGCGTGAGAGAAAAACAAAGAGGTTCTTGCAAGCCCCTCGTGGCATGGGCGTCTCGCCCATGAAACACGGGCAAGATGCCCGTGCCACTCCTGCAAGTAAGGGATTTTGCAAGGGTCTCACAAGAGAAACGGTAACGAGAGGAGTAAGCAATGGCAATCGGATTTCTGGGTGCGGGCAAGATGGCGGAGGCGCTTTTGTCTTCGCTGGTGCTGGATGAACTGTGCGAGCCGTGGGAGATTATCGTTTGCGATATCTCGAAGGAGCGGCGCGACTGGATGGCCGAGCAGTATGAGGTGGCGGTCACGGACGATGCGGCGGAGGTCGTTGAAGAGTGCGATGTGTTGGTGGTCGCGGTAAAGCCGCAGGATGTTGATGCGCTGCTGGCTGGAGTCAAAGATCAATTGAACGAGGAGCATCTGGTGATTTCGATCGCGGCGGGCAAGACGCTCGCAGCGCTGCAAGGGGTCATTGGAACCAAGCCGCGTCTGGTGCGTGTGATGCCCAATCTCGCGCTGAGCGTAGGTGAGGGCATGAGTGTCTTTTGCGCGGCTGAGAACGTCACGGAAGACGACAAGGATGCCGCGATGGAGCTTTTCGGTGCGGCAGGCGCCGTACTGGAACTGCCGGAGCAAAACTTTGACGCCGTCACTGCGTTGAGCGGCTCAGGACCGGCGTTTGTGGCGTACGTGCTGCAGGCGATGATCAAGGCGGCGGTGGCGCTTGGTCTGCCGGAGGAGGACGCGCGCCTGTTGGCGGAGCAGACGCTGATTGGCACCGCCGTCCATCTGCAGACCACGGGAGATGACATCGGCGAGTTCATTCAGGCGGTTGCCTCGCCGAAGGGCACGACTGCAGCGGGCCTGGCGGTGCTGGAAGCTTCGGACGTGAGCACGGTCATCGATCAGACGCTGGCGGCGGCCGCCGCGCGCAGCCGCGAGCTGAGCAAGGCGTAGGGGGCGCGGAATGGGGCGGCGCATCGGGTTTGTCGGCATCATCCTAGAGAATCGCGAAAGCGTCGAGGCGGTCAACCGCGTGTTGTCTGAACACGCGGAGATCATCTTGGCGCGCGTGGGTCTGCCGCGCCAAGATAAGGACATCTCGGTGATCACGTTGGTGGTGGAGACCACGACCGACGAACTGGGGGCGCTCTCCGGACGTCTCGGCAAGATCGCCGGGGTGTCGGTGAAGTCCGCGCTGGCCAAGGAGCGCGGATGAGGTTCTGTGCGCTCTTCCTGTTGCTCGCGGTGCTCGGTGTGCAGGCACGGCCTGTGGTGTTCGTGTCGATCCCGCCGCAGGCGTGGCTGGTCAAGCGGTTGGCCGGCGATGCAGCCGAGGTGCAGACGCTACTGGCCGCAGGAGCGAACCCGCATACGTACGAGCCCGATTCGCGCCAACTCCGCAAGCTGTCGGAGGCCTCGCTCTACTTGACGGTCGGCATGCCGTTCGAGACGCCGCTGATCACGCGCGCCGCAACGCTCAATCCGTCGCTGGTGGTGGCGGCGATGGACGCCGGTATCGCTAAGCGCGGCTCACACGTGCACGGTCACCATGAAGGCCACGATCACGGTGCGCCGGGGCATGCCTGCTGCACGGCGGGAGGCGATCCGCATATCTGGCTGGCACCGCATCTGATGTGTGTCATGGCCTCGAACACTGTGACGGCCCTGGAGCGAACATTGTCAACGTCGCGGCCGGGGCTGGCGGAGCGGCTGACGGCGACGGTGGCCGAGATTCAGGCGACCGATGTTACGGTGCGTGAACGGTTGACGGGGTTGCGGACGCGCACATGGGTGGTCTACCATCCATCGTGGTCATATTTTGCGGAGAGCTACGGGCTCGTGTTGCTGGCGGTTGAAGAGGAAGGCAGAACGCCCTCCGCACGGCATTTGGCGTCGGTCATCCGGCAAGCGCGGGAGGCTGGCGTGCGGACTGTATTCGCCGAGCCGCAGTATGATCGGCGGCCGGTGGTGACGCTGGCGCGGCAGATCGGCGCGCGTGTCGAGGTGATTGATCCGCTGGCCGAGGCGTGGCCGGAAATGATGCGCGACGTGGCGGCGAAACTGGCGGCGGGAGACGCGCCGTGAGTGTTGCTGCAGAGCCAGTCATCGATGTGCGCGATGTCTGCTTCTCCTACAATGGGCAGGAGGTGTTGCACAATGTCACCTTCAGTGTGGCACCGCATGCGTTGGTGGCGGTGGTCGGTCCGAACGGCGGGGGCAAGACCACGCTACTCAAACTGCTGCTGGGCGAGTACGCGCCGCGTTACGGCACGATCCGCGTGTTGGGTGCCGATCCTGCAGTGGCGCGTACGCGCGTCGGCTACGTGCCTCAAGCCGCGCCGTTCGATCCGGCTTTTCCGGTCTCGGTGAATGAGGTGGTGCTGATGGGGCGTGTGGCCAAGAGCCGTTTCGGGCACTACGGCCGGGCCGACCGCGCGGCGGCCCAGTTGGCGTTGGAGCGGGTGGGGCTATCCGGTTTCGGGCGGCGTGCGTTTGCCGAGTTGTCCGGTGGCGAACGTCAGCGCGTACTGATCGCGCAGGCGTTGGCGGGCGGCTCCGAGTTGCTGTTGCTGGACGAACCGGTGGCGAATGTCGATCCGGAGCATGCCAGCCGTCTGTATGAGCTCTTCAAGGCACTCACGCAAGAGATCACGGTGATGATGGTCTCACACAATTTGAGCGTGGTGACTGGACACGCGACCCATGTGCTTTGCATCAACGGTACGGCGGGCATGCACGCCTTGGGCGAGGTGGCCTCGGCGACCTTCACCGAGGCATTCGGCGGCAGTCTGACGGCGATCCGCCACGGGGCCGACTGCCATGTGCTTGATCCGACGCCAGCGATGCACACACCGCATCACGGTGAGTGATATGCGTTAGTAGGCCAGACCCGGTACGCGCGGGATTAGGGCGAGCCGCTGTTGGGTCCATTGCTGAATCTGCGCGTCGTCCTCCGGCTTGGGGATCTCGTCGGCGTGCTGCTCCTTCCAAGTGCGGAACTTCAGGTGGATCGCATCATATGTTTTGCGGAGTTGCGCTTCGGTCGTCTTCATTTGCCGCAGGGTGTCCTCGATCTGTATCTTCTCCTGATCGGTAGCCTTGTCACGTTTTCTCGAAAGTTGTTTGGCCTTTTCGACGTGGGTCATGAGCGTCTTGTAGGCTGCTTGGTACTCCGAAAAAAAGGGATTCTTGTCAGCCGCCTGCTGGAGAATCTCTTTCCTGCGGCCCGCTATTTTTCCGGTCAACGTATAATAAGCCTTCAGGTCATTACGCTGCCGCTGCGAGAGCTTCTTGTGGTCGCCGGTGAAGAGGAAGGCGTCAGACGCGCTGATCAGCATAGGCGTGGCCGGGATGTTATCCTCATGCAGGATACACTCGACCATACTGCCTTTGGAAGAGGTACGCACACCTTGGAAGTCGAACAGCACGCCGCCTTCCACATGGCCGACGCGCGAGCCGTCGGGCGTGTAATAGGCGGCACGTTGGTGCGTGATGCCCCAGCCGGGCCGTTCGCTACGCTGTGCCAGATAGATGCCATGCAAGGCCGGCGGCAGTTCGTCAGGGTGCATTTCTTGGATGGCGGTGGATGCTTGCCCGGCGGCAGTCGAATTTGCGGACGCCGTGCGACCGGAACTCTGGATGCGCGCGGCAGCAACAGGCCGTACAACATTCGTCGTCGCCGACGGTGTCGAGACTTTCATCCATTCAGGAACGTATGGCCGAGCCAGAGGTGCCGCCATAAAGACAATCACCGTGCCAGCCACAAACGCCGTCAAATAAATAGGCCAGAAATATCGCATGGCCCTCAGAGTAACAAACAACGGGGTCGGGTCACAAGCCCATCATACAGCGTTTGATGGAAAGCCAAATGCGGGAACCCCGTGTATTTCGACTGCGCCGTGAAGTGCCTTGAATTGGAGGACGAATAAATCTCGAAGATATGGTATAACGTGCGGCAAGGAGAAACAATGAAAAGTCGTTTAGCTGAATGCGGTTGTCTGATTGTGCTGCTGTGCGGGATGGTCGCGGGCGTGCCGATGGCCGTGAATGGTGCCGATGATTCCGGACATGTGGCTCCGAAACTAATCGAGGTCTCGCGGAAGCATCCGCGCTACTTCGTCGAGGGTGCCACGGAGAAGACGTGGATTCCAATCGGCTGCAACGTCTGCTTCGACCGGCTCAACGTCTCGGACGCCGAGGTGCGCGCGAATTTCGAACGCTGGCTGCGGCGCTTTGCCGCGAACGGCGGCAACTGCATCCGCCTCTGGGCCGGACACCGCTCGCTCGAGGTGATGCCCGAGAAGCCCGGCGTGTGGGACGCCGAGAAGACGAAGACGATGAAGGGCATCGTCGCCCTCTGCGAGGAGCTCGGCATCAAGGTGAAGATCACCTTCGAAAGCTTCCGGATGTGTCTCTCGCCCGAGGTGCAGGCGAAGACGGCGCAGCCGAAGGTGAACTTCGACTACAACGGCATCTTCAACCGTCCGCTCTACGCGCCGTACGCGAAGAACGTTGCCGAGTTCTTCCGTTCGCCGGAGTGCCGTGCGATTTACCTTCGCAAGGCGCAGTACTTCAAGGACCTTGGCTTCGCCGATTCGCCTGCGGTCTACTGCTGGGAGCTCTGGAACGAGATCAACTGCTGTGGCTCAATCGCCCAGTATTCGGAATGGTCCGAGTGGGCGCTCGATGAGTTGAAGCGGATGTTCCCGCGTCAACTCACGGTCAACAACCTCGGCAGCTTTTCCGACGTGGGCGCCTATCAGATGTACGACGCGCTCGCGCAGGAGAAGGGCAACGACTTCATGCAGATTCACCGCTACCTCGACACCGGAGCCTGCCTCGATGTCTGTCGCGCGTCGATGGACGTGGTGGCCGCGAGCGCGACACGCGAATTGCTCGACCGCTCGCCGAAGCCAGCGATCGTCGCGGAGGTCGGCGCTGTTCAGGCGAATCATGCCGGCCCCTTCCCTTACTACCCCTTCGACAAAGAGGGCACGCTTTTGCACGATGCCGTCTTTGCAGCGTTTTTCGCGGGGTCGGCGGGTTGCGGCCAGTTCTGGCACTGGGACCACCAGTACATCGATGGCAACAATCTCTGGTGGCATTTCGGACGCTTCGCGAAGGCGATCGAGGGCCTTGATCCAGTTGCCGAAGAGATGAAGCCGTTCTACACCGAATCGCGGCGGTTGCGGATGTACGGTCTGCGCGGGAAGAAGACGTCCATCATCTGGTGCCGCGACAAGGTCAGCGACTGGCGGAGTGAACTCGTTGAGGGGAACCGCGCACAGGTTCTCTCGGATCAGGACGTGCCGTTCCGGAACTGCGATCTCGACTGCTATCTGCCTTGGGAGGACCGCCGGGTCACGGTCAAGGCGCCGCGGTTGCCGGCGTTCCGTCGTTCGATCGTCGTCCGTGTGCCCTCTGTAGCTGTCGAGGGCGTGGTCCGTCCGCACTGAGGGTAAGAGGTGGTGTGGATTCCTGTGCTAACACGTTGACCGCCAACCTGTACAGTACACGAGGTCTGGTCCTTATCTTGCAGTGAGATGTAGCATGCTTAAAAAGATGATTTGTGGGTACCTGTGCGCGGTTGGTGTGCAGGCCGAAGTGCTGACGTGGAACGGCGTTGACGGCGACACATGGGGCGGCGCGGCGCAGAACTGGATGGACGACAAAGGAACGGCGTGCGCTTGGAAGAATGGCGCTGAGGCCGTGTTCGCCGGTTCGGCGTGCCGTGTGCGTGTACTTGAGGGCGTGACGGCCTCACGGGTGCGATTCCGCTCGAACGGCTTCTGCCTTGAGGGTCTGGCCGAAATTCCCGAATGGATTGCAGACGCGGGAACGTCCAATGCCGTGGCACTCGTGGATACGGCACCGCGTGTAACCGTGCGCGGCGGCGGCATGGTCGTGTGCGCCCAAAGTGCTCGCTTCGTCGCGCTTAATCTAGAAGAGGGCCTTGTGCGCCTTGCAGATGACGGCGTGACGGCGAAGGTGCACATCGGCGCTGCCGCCTGTTTGCATGCGACGAAGGATCTTGCGTTCGAGGAACTTTCAGGGACGGGACGCCTGTGGACGGGCGAGTTCCCGAGACCGGAGGAGATCCCGTTCGAAAACGATTTTGATAGCGGCCTCTCCACGAATAAAACGTATACGCATCTGCTTGATTTCGGGCCGAACCCCACGAACGCTGTGGCATGCTGGGTGACGTTCCGTCATGTGAACGGTCCGGGTGCGGCTGGCGTGAGCGGTCTTCCGGGAAGCAGCGGAAATCTGATGCGGATGGAGAATGTAGGTGTGCCGCGGCATCATGGTCTCTATTCGCTTTTCAGTGACTTCGCGTGGGGATTCACCCCGGAGAAGCCAATTGAATTCAAAGGACTAAAGAAAGGGCATTGGCACCGCATCACGATCTACCAGCGCGCGTTTGAAGCCTCCGGCAGTCGTGGGCGTCCCGCCGTTCTTTCGTTCGATATGGACGGGGACGGCCCCTTGCCGCCCGCCTCGATCACCACATGGCAGAACTTCCATCCCGTCTCGCGCATCACGTATCCGTTTTACGCGGTCGAGGAGGACTCGCTTACACTGCGCATCTGCAATCTCGACCCCGCACGTGGTTACCATCTCTATGGGCTCAGTATTGAGTTGTGTGACGATCCGCGTGCAGCGCAGGCACCCATTCGCGTGACAGCGAAGAAGAACACCTTCGGATCAGCTTCCGTGCAGGTAGTGGATGAGGCTCCCGTTTTGTACGACTTGATGTGCGACACTTGGGCAGCCGTCGATGGCCTCGGACGAGAGCTGCCTGATGCCGCGGCCTGTGGTGCGCCACGCACGGACCGCAGCGTGGGCATCTTCTACTGGACGTGGCACCGTGACGAGCTTGGCCCCTACGACAACACGAAGCTTACGGCCAATGCCCGCGACGGCATTGTGAGCTGGCCACCATGTACATCACACTGGTGGGGCGAGAGCGAGTATGGCTATTACCGGGCGACCGACGAATACGTGCTCACGCACCATGCCATCCTTCTTGCCGCCGCCGGCGTGGATGCGGTGTTTTTCGACACCACGAACCCGCCGTGGACCTTCAAGGAGCAGTACGAAGCGCTGTGCCGGGCCTGGACACGCCTACGCGAACAGGGCACCCCCACTCCGCAGATTGCCTTCATCTGTCCGTTCACGTTCAGCGGCCGTCCCGAGCGCGCGGCAATTGTGTTGGATCAGTTGTGGTACGATCTTTATCGCCCCGGTAAGTGGAAGGACCTATGGTATCGCTGGCAGGGGAAGCCGCTCATCTTAGCCGATCCGCGCTGCGCCAAGTTGCCCGGCATGAAGGAGTTCTTCACGTTCCGTTACCCCGAGGCCGACTATCGGCGCGGCCCTTGGGCTCCCGACCAGTGGAGCTGGCTTGAAGTCTCGCCGCAACATGTGTTCACGAACAGCCTTGGACAGGCCGAGCAGATGAGTGTGGGCGTGGCGGTAAACGCCTTGCCGGGGCAACCTGGCCCCGCGCCGATGTCCCACAAGGCCGGTGCGATGGGGCGTAGTTGGCACGACGGCGCGATTGATCCCGACCCGGCGGCTGTGAATCGCGGCATCTTTTTCCAGAACCAGTGGGATTGGGCGCTGAAGCACGACCCGCTCTTCATTTTCGTGACGGGCTGGAACGAGTGGCGCGCCGGACGCATGACAAAGTGGAGCAGATTCGACGCCGAGACAGACTGCTACTTCCCCGGCGGTCTCTTCGTGGATCAGTATAACCAAGAGTACAGCCGCGACTGCGAACCCATGAAGGGTGGCCATGGCGACAACTACTACTATCAGCTTGCGGCCAACATCCGCCGCTACAAGGGAGCGCGTTCCGTGCCCGTCGCAACGAACACGTATGCTATTAGCGTGGACGGCTCGTTTGACGACTGGACCGCAGTCCAGCCCACATACCGCGATGCCATTGGCGATGTGATCCACCGCAACCACAGGGGATGCGGTCAGGTTCACTACACGGATACGAGCGGCCGCAACGACATTGCGAAGTTGAAGGTCGCTGAAACGCCGCAAGGACAAGTGGCGTTTTATGCGCAGACGGCAAACTTCCTTTCACCCCACACGGACCCCAATTGGATGGTTCTTTTCGTGAATGCCGATGCGCAGGCGGAGACGGGGTGGTACGGATATGATCTGCGCGTGAACCGCATGGTTTCCGCAGACGGCACGCGCGCCTCGCTGGACGTGTGGCGCGGTTCTCCGATCGCAGGACACTGGGAAAACGTGAGTTTCGTGCCGATTCGCATCGGTGCCCGCGAGGTCGAACTGCTGTTGCCGCAAAAACTCTTCGGTTCTTCTCCACTCAAATTCGAGTTCCATTGGAAGGACAACCCCGAAAGCCTTGACCGTCATCCAACGATCCAAGGCGACGATGCTCCAGAGCGCCGGTTCAACTACGTCTTCAAGCGGCAGTGACGAAAATACGACTCTCTGAAAAGAAATGGTCGGAGCGGAGGGAGTTGAACCCTCGACCTTTTGGTCCCGAACCAAACGCGCTACCAGGCTGCGCTACGCTCCGACGTGAAAGACAGCAAGGGCTGAATTGAACAGGCGCATAGATTAACGAATCTGCGCCCAATGTCAAAGGCAAAAGATTTTAAAAAACTGAACTAGAACAGGCTGTCATTCGGGAGCGGTGTGTGTCATACTTGACGAAACATGGTAAGTATCCTTCACATCATGCGGCGGTCGTACGGGTTGGTGCTGGCGTTGCTAGTGCTTTCGTCGGCGCATGCGGCGGTCACGATCAGCGAGTTTGTCGCCGATAACGATGGCGGACTGCTGACGTCCGCGGGCGAGGCCAGCGACTGGATTGAGCTGCATAATAGCGGTCCCGATCCGGTTGACCTCGGTGGTTGGTTCCTGAGCGACAACGCATCGGACCTCACCAAGTGGCGCATCCCGGACGGCACGTCGCTGGCGTCCAACGGCTATCTCGTGGTGTTCGCAGACAGCTCGCCCGTTGCTGTCACCAACGGTGAACTCCACGCATCGTTCAGCCTCTCGAAGGATGGTGAGTTTTTAGGTCTGATCGGTCCCGACGGCACGACGTTGCACGATGCCTACCAGCCCGCTTATCCCCCGCAGATAAAGGGTGCCTCGTATGGCCGCGCGCCGCGCGTGTGCACGCCGATTGATGCCACAACGCCTGTGCGCTACCGCGTGCCGAACGCCGCCGGTAATGCGCCTTGGCAAGAGGCCAACGGTGCGCTGGGCTTCAGTAGCCATGTCGGCGCTTACACCGTACGTTTCTATCGAATGACCAGTGCCATCGCGAATATCGATGTCGCCGAAAGCATGGTCGCGAATCCGTCCGCTTGGGCTACCGACCGAACCTATCCGGTAACCGGTGCTTACGAGATCATCGACTTTTACGAATCGAGTGACTCGGGGGCTTTCACCCACAACCTTCCCTTCCCGGGCTTGAATGTCGGAGAGAACATCAACTACTTTGTGGTCACGGCCGAGACCACGCTCTATGTGCCGCAAGCCGGGATGTGGACTTTTTGCGTCGGCAGTGATGACGGCTTCCGCCTGCGGATCGATGGTCATGGAGTTTCTTTCTCCACTGAGTTTGCGGCCGGACGCGGATTCGGCAACACGCTGGGCGTCTTTAATTTCCCCGTGGCCGGTACTTATGCGCTTACGCTCTCCTATTTCGAAAACACGGGCGGAGCGGCACTCGAATTCTCTGCCGCGCAAGGTAGCCATGGCACGTTTGATGCGACCGTTTTCAAACTGGTGGGCGACCCCGCCGGCGGCCTGCTGCATGCCGGTGCCATCGGTGCCTTCGCCGACACCGATGTCTCCGATACGATGCTGGGCATCAACGCCCGTCTCGATGCTGAGTGGCAGTTTGTCCTCGACACCATACCCGCACCGGGTGACACGTTGCTGCTCGCCGTGCGCGTTGCAGACGGTTTCAGTGCCTCGCTGAATGGCACGCCGGTCGTATCGCTCAACATGCCTGCAACGCTTTTTTGGAACAGCACCGCCACTGCAGCGCGTCCGATCGCGACGGCAATCGAGCCGCTGGCCTTTGTCCTGCCGCCAGACCTTTTCACCGCAGGCACCAACGTGCTGACTGTCACTGCGCTCAACCAAGCCGCTAGCGACGGGGACTTTTTAATTCAACCCGTGCTGACGTGGCGTACCGCCGCTGAGCTTCCGTTTTATTTCAAGACGCCGACCCCCGGTGCCGCGAACAGTCGCGGCTACACCGTCCCGACGCCCCTGGTCGTGGTCAGCGAACCGCGCGGCTATAAGACGGCGCCCTTCACCGCCACGCTCATCTGCCCCGAGCGCCCGGATGCCGAGATCCGTTACACGCTCGACGGCAGTACGCCCGCAGCCGACAGTCCGCTCTACACGGCCCCGTTGTCCGTGACCGCCACCACCACGCTGCGCGCTGCGGTCGTCGATCCGGAGAGCGTGCGCCAACGCGTCACCACCGTCACTTGGCTCTTTCTGGAAGATGTACTGCGACAGGGTACGACGCCCCCGTCGGGCTGGCCCGCAGACCGCGCGGTGAATAACCACAAGATGGAGTACGGCATGCGCCAGGAGATCGTTGACGGCGATCCCGTGCGGTTGCGCGCCGGCATGACCAACGCAATCCCGTCGATCTCCTTGGTCACTGATCTTGCACACTTGTTTGGACCGCAGACCGGCATCTATGCCTATCCCGGCAATGACGGCATCGGATGGGAGCGACCGGTGTCCGTCGAGCTGATCGATCCGGTGCGCGGTGCCGCCGCCGAGTTCCACATTGATGCCGGGCTGCGCATCCGCGGTGCGTTCAGCCGTAGCGTTGACAATCCCAAGCATTCGCTGCGCCTCTTCTTCCGCTCGGTTTACGGCGAAAGTAAATTGCGCTTCCCGCTCTTTGACAGCGAAGGGGCATCGGTCTTCGACAAGGTCGATCTGCGCACCTCGCAGAACTATTCGTGGGCGTTTCAGAACAGCGACCGCGACACCTTCGTGCGCGAGACCTTCTCACGCGATGCCCAACGCGAGATGGGCATGCCCTACACGCGCAGCCGCTACTACCACCTTTACATCAACGGTCAGTATTGGGGTCTCTACCAAACCCAAGAACGCGGCGAAGCTGATTTCGCGGCGACCTATATGGGCGGTGACAGCGACGACTGGGACTGTATCAAAACCTCAAGTCCCGGTTACACAACAACCGCATCTGACGGCACCTTCGACGCCTTCAACGCCTTCCACGAAATCGCCGTTAACCAAGGGTTCTCCGGCGCATACGCCAACAACTACATGCGCGTCAAAGGTCTCAACCCAGACGGTTCGCGTAATCCCGCTTATCCGGTCTACCTCGACGAAGACAACCTGATCTGCTACATGCTGTGCTCCTACTACACCGGCGACCCCGATGCGCCCATCGGCTGTAGCGGCACCAAGCCCAACAACATGTACGCGCTCTACAACCGCGTACAACCTGACGGCTTCAAGTGGCTACGTCACGACGCCGAACACTCGCTCGGTGCTAACGGCGGAGTCACTGCCGATACGACCCATCTTGGTGCCAACTTGTTGTCTCAGGATCTCTTCAATCCAGCCACGCTGCACCACCAGCTCTGCGCGCATCCCGCCTACCGTCTGCGCTTCGCCGACCTCGTTCAGCGTCATCTCTACGGGGACGGCATTTTCACGCCGGAACGTGCGCAGGCACTTTTCCAAAGCCGCATGGACGAGATCGACTTGGCGATCATCGGCGAATCGGCCCGTTGGGGGCGCGGTCGCACACGCGACGCGACTTGGCTGCCCGCTTGCAACAGCGTGCTCAACACCTATCTGACGCAGCGGCGCGACATCGTGGCCGCGCAGTTCCGCGCCCGCGGCTGGCTACCCGCACTTGCCGCACCGCGCTTCTCCACCAACAGCGCCGCCGTGCCGCCCGGCTACCAGCTACTGGTCAGCACGACCAACACTTTCTATTACACGACCGATGGTACCGATCCGCGCCTGCCGGACGGCAGCATCCATCCGGCGGCCATTGTGGTGGATGTCGCGCAAACGCCCACTCCGCCGCAAAGCCTGGTCGCACGCGGTGCGGTCTGGCGCTATTACGATCTGGGAGTGGAGCCCGCTACGCAAGGTGCGTTGACTTGGCGCGATCGAACGTACAACGCCGCCGCATGGGCGCAGGGCCCCGCGCTGCTCGGTTTCGCCGGCAGCGCCACCGCCAACTCCGTTGCTACCGTCACGCGGCGCTATGTGAACGGCGTTTCAGGCACGCAGGTTACGACCACCTACTTCCGCCACACCTTCTCACTGGCATCGACCGAAAACATTGCCGCACTCAAGCTGGAACTGTTGCGCGATGACGGCGCGATTATTTCGCTCAACGGCACGGAAATCCTGCGCGACAACATGCCTGCCGGTGCGGTGTCGTACGCTACCTGGGCCTCCGCTGTGGTCGGTTCGCCCGCTCAGAACACCTATTTCGAAAAAACTCTGGATGTTGCGCATCTGCTGCGCACCGGCGAGAATGTGCTGGCTGTTGAGTTGCACCAGTGCAATGCCACGAGCAGTGACCTCTACTTCGATCTCGCACTCTCCACCGTGTCGCCGGCGGCACTGGCCGACAGCCATTGTGCGACTGTAACGGTGGACCGTGCGGTCACGGTGCTGGCGCGCGCCTACAACGGTAACGAGTGGAGTGCTCTGGCCGAAGTCGCTCTCAGTGTGGCGCGTCCGGCCGACTACTACGCGCCGCTGCACGTCTCCGAATTGATGTACGCGCCTTATGCGCCTGAGGCGGGCAGCCCCTACAAGAACGACGACTTCGCTTGGCTTGAATTGCGCAATGCCGGAGCCGTCCCGCTGGCGCTCGAAGGTGTGCAGTTCGTGTCCGGTATCAGCCATACCTTCGGGGTGGTCGCGTTGGGGCCCGGTGCGCGTCTGGTACTCGCCAAAAACCCTGTGGCCTTTGCCGAACGTCACGGTGACGGCATGGCAGTTGAAGCGTGGCAGAGCGGCAATCTAGCGCGTAAAGGCGAGACGCTGGCGTTGGTCGATCCGCACGGCAGCAACATCCTGACCTTCACCTATTCAAACGTCTGGTATCCGGAAACCTACAACACCGGCCGCTCGCTGGTGGTGGTCGATGCCGCCGCGCCGGAGCCGCTCTGGAGCAGCGCGGACAACTGGCGCCCCAGCCGTGTCGCGTCCGGCACGCCGGGCCTGCCGGACGCCGCGATCTTTACCGCTGTGCGCATGGATGAAGAGGGGACGTTGCAACTCGACGCGTCGGGACTGGAAGGCACGGTCGAACTTTGGTTCTCCGACGACCTCGTCATTTGGCAACCGTGCGCACCGGAGGCGTGGTCACTGAATGGCGGACGACTGGATGTCGATCTACGCCATCCCTCCTTGCCTGCCGGTCCGCGCGGCTTTTTCCAGATCCGCCTGCGCGACTAAACCTAAAAAGAGCAGTTGAACCTTCAACTCTCTTTGGTTTCTGGTTTCAAGG
>ERZ795047.1533-NODE-1533-length-24221-cov-30.815816_pt1 | contig 24221 bp, 21 predicted proteins | sample MGYA00375131_ERZ795047 | MGnify/ENA primary metagenome ERZ795047 (study PRJEB30176, sample SAMN05720228) | activated sludge metagenome | isolation source: Anaerobic digester | place: Japan | collected 2015-05-20 ...
GCTAATAGTACAATAGTTTCTCCAATGGTATCGTAGGCCCGGTAGCCTAAATAAATGGCTGAAACTAAATTACTTGCACCCGTATCTCTATATCCATTATGCAGCAGAAAGTCCCGGGCATTCTGAGACCAGGGATGTTCGGTAATAATGATGGGGCCTAAGACCGCTGATAGTAATAGTAAACTGACTATGCCCATCAGCTTTGTCATGGGTCACTCCGTTTTGTATGCTTGATAATCCAGATAAAAATAACCGTAGACAGACCTGCCCCTACCGCGGCCTCTGTAATTGCCACATCGGGGGCATGTAAAAGATAAAAGATGAGGGCCGAAACAACACTGGTCATGGAAAGTGCTATGGTACTATGTAAAAGATCTCGAGAAAATAGTGCATAGGTAGACCCGATTACAATCAATAGGAGCAGGATCGTGATCATAGGAGCTTACCAGGCTTTGTCCATGGAGTTATGCCAGAAAACCAGGCATAACGGCTAATAATATGGGTACTAGTCGGCGAAGAAACGAGAAAAAATAACATAAGCAGGAGAATTCTGAATGCTGAAGCCACATCCGCTGCATTAACGAGGCTGAGAAGAAAAATGGTAAACGGAGCGGTAGAACTGGCTAATGAAGAAGCCTGCAAACGGGTATAGCAATCGGGAAAACGGAATAAGCTGAGGGTTCCAGCAATGGCAAATATACTGGCTAATACTGCTAAAATAAGAGAGATGATATCAAGCAAATTCCCCATTAGAACCTCCGATCATCCCTTTCTTTTTCCCGGAAAAAGCGTGCAATACCTAATATTCCAAGAAACCCGAATACATCATAGAGTAATGCCACATCGAGGTAGAGCAGCCGGCCTTCCTGTGTTCCATATAATACAAGCAATGCTAAAATAAGCGATGAAATAACCGCCAAGGCGGTAAGCCGATCCGCTCCTCGGGGACCAAGGATCAGCCGGATGATTGCCACGCCGATACAGGCGATAAAGATCCAACTGGTAGCATTAAAAATCAGAGCCTTCATATCCAGATTTTCCGTAATTGATGTTCTAATCTTCCCTTTATTTCATTACCTGCCTGTTTTGCATGTTTTGTGCTTACAAACATCCAATGGATCACATACTGATCCTCATCCAGATCCATTGTAATAGTTCCTGGACTAAAGGTAATGGAATGGGCCAATACTACCCGGGCAAGATCTGATCTCAGAGTACTTTTAAAGTGAACGATCCCAGGATGTATTCTGCCGGTAACTATTGCACCGAGCATTCTATAACTTGCACTATAGAGAGCCCAGATGAGCAGGGGAAAATAAAAAAGTAATGGAACAATCCGAGGTATAACAGACCGTTTCCCCGCTTCATATTCTTCGATAAACACATTGTACGCCGCACCGGCTATTATAATTGAGCCCGCCAGGCCAATTATTAAATAAGGAATGTCCAGAGTTGCAGAAAAGAGGATCCAACAGATAAAAAGAAAGAGAACAGTAAGGCCATATCGTATCAGGTTCCAACGGCGCTGTGTCTTAGAAAACACTATTTATTCCTTTTCTAAAAGCAAAGCCGCCAGTGCTTCCACATTCGATGCAGTTCTGGCCCGTTCTCGAAAATGGGAATCATGAAGAAGCCGGGCTAACCTAGATAAAAGCTTTAGATGATAGGCGGTGTCATTTTTAGGGCCCGCCATAATAAAAAATAGATCCACCGGTTTTCCGTCGGGGGCATTATAGTCTATCGGAGTTTTTAATCGTAACACCGCCATCACGGTACTCTGCATGGCATCACTTAATGCATGGGGTACTGCAATCCCTTCTCCGATTGCAGTAGAAGCCAGCTGTTCTCTTGCCATGATATCATGATACATCGAATCGCCCTGGCTGATTTTACCCGACTTTTCTAATAGCTCTATCGCTTTTCTTATAACATCATCCCTGCTGGCTGCTTCCACATCTATTGCAATACACGAAACATCAAGGATTCCGGAAAAATCTACCATAAAAACTACTCCTCTTTACAAATTTTTGATATTCCATAGGCCCAATCGACAGGGAGGGTAAACATGAGCCCAGTACCTGGCTGTTCCAAAGAACCAATTGTCTTTTCTACAAGCGGTACAAGCTGATCTAATAGAGCCTCATCTTCGATAACTGAAAGGATAGTTTTGTTATAGGGCTTATTTCCCTTCATAAAATCCTTAAAACCGGCAAAAAGGGGAACCTCGTAGGAAAGAAACCGGCCCATTCCTTCAGAATCAAGAATTGTGGCCCGGGATATTCCTGCTTCGACATAGGCTTCTAAAATTTCTTCCAAATAGTTTTCATCATTAACGATAAATACGAGAAGCTTCATACCCAAAGTATCCGGGGTCCCAGTTGGTATTGTCAAGTTTTTTTAGTATTATTGATAAAGGTTCTTGCAAAAGTAACGTATTTTTGCAATTGTCACCTTATAATCGTTAACAAAGGAGTTCCCCATGGTGGAAGCCCTCAAAAAAAATCCGGCCTGGAAGGGCCGGCGCGGTCCGGTGGTCCTCGTTATAATGGACGGGGTCGGATACGGTAAATATAAGGAAGGCGATGCGGTCGCCGATTCCAAAATGTACAATCTGGAGGCTATAAAAGCAAAGAGCCCCCATACCCGCTTAAAAGCCCACGGTAAGGCAGTAGGGCTCCCTTCAGATGAGGATATGGGCAACAGTGAAGTTGGTCATAATGCGATTGGCTGCGGCCGGGTATTTTCCCAGGGTGCAGCCCTGGTATCCAAGTCCATCGAAACAGGAGCCATGTTCCAGGGCAAGGCCTGGCGGGAGGTAATTGACAATGTTAAGGCCTCCGGCGGAGCCCTTCATTTTATCGGCCTCTTTTCCGACGGAAACGTGCACAGTCATATTGACCACCTAAAGGCTATGATTCAAAAAGCAAAGGCTGAGGGGGTTAAGAAGGTCCGAATCCATGTGTTATTCGATGGACGGGATGTGGGCGAAACCAGTGCGCTGGACTATGTGGATCCCTTTGAGGCCTTCCTTAAGGGATTGAATGATGGCAGCTTCAACGCCCGCATTGCCTCAGGCGGAGGCCGCATGTGGATTACCATGGATCGCTACGGTGCCGACTGGTCCATGGTTGAACGGGGCTGGAAAACCCACGTACTCGGCATGGGACGGCAATTCAGCTCCGCCAGGGAAGCGGTGGAAACCTACCGCAAAGAGATCCCTGGAATTATCGATCAGGACCTGAAGGAATTTGTCATTGCTGAGCAGGGCAAACCTGTTGGAACTATAGAAGACGGAGACTCGGTTATTTACTTTAATTTCCGGGGTGACCGGGCATTAGAAATGACCGCAGCCTTTGAACAGGACGATTTTGATAAATTCGACCGGATCCGCAGGCCAAAGGTTGTCTATGCGGGCATGATGGAATATGACGGGGATATGCATGTTCCCAAGCGGTACCTGGTAAGTCCCCCGGCAATCGACAGAACCATGGGAGAATACCTTGCAGCCAGCGGTGTTCGAACCCTGGCCATCTCGGAAACCCAGAAATACGGTCATGTAACCTATTTCTTTAACGGAAACCGGACCGGAAAATTCGATGAGAAGCTGGAAGATTATGTCGAAATTACCAGCGATGTACTACCCTTTGAACAGCGTCCCTGGATGAAATGTGCAGAAATTACCGACGCAGTACTGGAAGCGATCTCATCGGGGAAATACAACTTTATCCGACTCAATTATCCTAACGGAGATATGGTAGGCCACACAGGCAACTATGAAGCGGTAGTCTGTTCCATGGAAGCCATGGATCTGCAGTTGGGACGCCTTGCCAAGGCAGTGGAAGCCGCCGGCGGTATCATGGTTATTTCTGCGGACCACGGAAATTCCGATGATATGTTTGAACATGACAAAAAAACCAGCGCGGTAATTTACAAAGAAGATGGACAGCCAAAGGCAAAAACCAGCCACAGCCTGAATCCCGTGCCCTGTATCATCTACGATCCTGAGCATAAGGGTGAATATACCTACAAAGCGGGAGAAGGGGTCCTGAAAACAGGCCTTGGGATAAGTTCCCTGGCAGCTACCTGCATACAGCTCCTCGGCTTCATCCCCCCGGAGGATTATGATCCTTCGGTACTTCCCATGTAAGGGCCGCTTTGGTTTAATATAAAAAGGCGACCAGCCATATGGCTGGTCGCCTTTTTTTATAGATATGAGGCTCTTTCAAAAATCAGGAAGTTTTGAAAGAGCAACCTTTGTCTTAGAACTCCTCAAAATCATCATCACTTGTGGTAGAAGGAGGTATGATGGTCGGTGAGTTATCTAATTTTGAAATTTCAGGCTTATGTTCAGGCATTGGTATTTTATGTTCCGAGGGCAGCGGGATAGGCTTTTTTGGCAATGCCTTTGGGGTCCGGTCCGACTTCGGAGCCCCCTGAGGGATAGGTCCCTTAAGGGTACTCGTACGGGTATCGGATCTGTTCACCAGATGCACATCCGCTTCTTTTAACGAAAAATACTGAACGGTCTGCCTTAGATTCATAGACTGGGAAGAGAGTTCCTCCGCCATAGATGCTAACTCTTCACTGGAACTGGCATTCTGCTGAATAACCGAATCCAGCTGCATGATAGCTGAAACAATCTGTTCTATACCTATGCTCTGTTCACGGCTGGCTGCGGATATTTCCTGGACCAGTTCGGCGGTCTTTTCTACATCGGGCAGTACATTGGTAATCCGATGCCCCGCTTCTTCTACGGTCTGGACACTCTGTTTTGATATACCCAGTATCTCATTAGCGGCGGTCTGACTGCGCTCAGCCAGCTTGCGAACCTCGCTGGCTACTACCGCAAAGCCCTTGCCAGCCTCCCCTGCCCGGGCTGCTTCAATGGCTGCATTGAGGGCCAGCAGATTAGTCTGCCGTGCAATTTCATCAATAATACTAATTTTCGCTGCTATAGATTTCATCGCCTCTACAGACTGAAGAACCGCCTCTGCACCCTGACGGGCATCCTCCAAAGCCCGTCGGGCTAACTGTTCCGTGCTGGCTGCGTTATCTGCGCTTTGTTTAATGGTTGAGCTGATCTCCTCAATCATGGAAGAGACCTGCTCAGCGCTGGCAGCCTGTTCGGTCGACCCCTGGGAAAGGTTCTGGCTTGTCTGGCTTATGGCCGCAGCGCCTTTTTCCACTTCAAGAGCTGCGGTTTGTATATTATGGACTATATCGGTCAAGGTCTGCATCAGGGTGCTTGTCGCCTGCACCGCTTCTCCAATTTCATCCCGCTGGGTCTGGGTTCTCTGCAGCTTATGTTCTGTAGACTCATCAACCCAAACCTGTCCTTTACCCACCTGCTGTATCACCGCAGAAACAAGCTGTATGGGATTCGTGAGGGAATTGATCGCAAAAAGAATGATAACCACGAGGATTAATAAAATAATAACTGATATAACAACTACTATCGAAACAATGCGCATGGGAGCTTCGTTTATCTGGCTTGCTGGTATAACCATGGCAAAGTTCCAGCCCTGACTTAACGGAATGGGGGCAAATACTATGTATTTTTCGATTCCCTTGTCATCCCAATAGCGCTGACTACCGGTTTTACCTTCCTTCATCCGCTCGATAGCCCCTTCCATCTCGCGGTACCCCAATTTAGATGGCTCAGAAAAATTAGCCTTTAACACCAGGTCTTTATTCGGATGGGCAATGACATTGAATTTGCTGTCAACAATAGTTGCATAGGCCTGGCCATACTTTATATTTGCAACAATGTCAGAAATGGTTCCGAGATCGACCGCTGCAGCGGTAAGACCGATCCGCTTACCGGCTGAATTCAGCTGTGGCAACACGATAAAGGTCATGGCCTTGCCAGTTGAAAGGGAAATCAGGCCTTCGCTGACCACATACTCGGCCCCGTTTGCGATTTGTTTAAAATATTCCCTCGTAGAAAGATTCCCCTTCCCTCCGGCGGAGGTAAAATAATCACCGTTCAGATCACCAAAATATTCATGGGCCACATCATTTGGCAGGTTAGACTGGCGGGATGCAATATAGGCCTGCATCCTCGATAGATCCCCGCTTTTCATCTCGCTGTTACCAGCGGTACGTTTCACATTATTCAGGTGCCCATCGAGCCAGCGTCCAATTTCCGCAGCCCGGCTCTGCGCATTTAGTTCCGTAAGAGTTAATACGGATTCGCGGCTCATAGATGCAACTGAAAACCCCACAATGAGGGCCAAGCCAATTAACCCAAGGGCCGAAGGCAGCGCGAGGTAGAGAATCATTTTTCCTTTAAGTTTCATAGAGCCTCCTTATAAAACTATAGTCAATTTTTTGCCGGATGTAAGGTGGGAACAGCTATTGAGGACCCAATATACCCTGGCAGCGCTTGAACCAGGTAGTCCTTAATAGGTACTGCTGTTCCAGGACCTGATCCAGGGGCAGCGGGTTAGCCCAGACCGGTTTGCAGGGGTGGCCAGTCCTGTCGCAGATAGAGAGGCCCCCATTGCCGATGCGATCAGCCGCATCGGCAGGAACGTGACCGGTATCTATAAAACTGGAAATAAACTGGAATAAAAACTCCGCCCCTTCCCGGCAGGCATCCAGGAACAGGTTGATGAACGAACGGGTATCTTCCTTACCTTCCTGACAGGGATGTCGCCAGCTCTGGTGAGCCAGATTAAGGTAATCGATGGTAAACGGGAAGCCCTCTGGATAAATAAGGGCCACCGATGCGGGGGTCTGGTCATTCCGTAAATAGAGCCCCTCATCCTTTTTTCTTTGGTTCATAGAAGTTCTCTGAGGATTGGTTGAGCGATAAAAGCTAGCCGCATCCAAGAGGGCATTTTCGATCCTCTGAACCAGCAAAGGATCCTTGCCGGCCCGTTCAGGATAGGCGGTACGCAGCGCATCGGCCAGAGTTTCTATCAGGTAAACAGGAGGTTCTTCACAGGCCCGGGTAAGAACAGCATCCTGGTTCCAGGCAGAAATATGCATACCCTGCAAGAGTTCCAGCAGTTGCACATCGAGAATTCGCTCAAAAAAGGCATGGAGCCTGCCATATTTTGCGGTTTCAGGCTTATCCGGCGAAACCCAGCCGGCCTTATAGACTATGTAAGGATGGGCTACCCGATCCAGGTATGCATGGGTGAGAAATCCTAATGAGTAGGCACCAAGGCTTGTCAGGGCTGAACTGAGGGTCCTTTTCAGCAGTACGGTCATAAAGGTGCCAAAACCGCGGCGGTGCAGCAGGCTTCCATATTCTATTGCCACAGGTCGGCGTCTTTGGCTGTGATAAAAAATATCCGGCCCCTGACAACCCAGGGCAAAGGATGAACTATACAGGCTTTTTAGTTTAGCTATGGGATCATCAAAACGGTGACCATACTTTTCCTGTAACAGTCCTTCGCAGATGCGTATCAGTTCCTTTCCAAACAGGATATGGGCAATTTGAGCAGGCATATAGGTAAGGATATCAAAGGTTTTTGCAAAAGTCTGTTATTTTTATAGAAACCTCCTGCAATATTTTTTTGTGCTAAGCCATAGCCCTGACCAGCAGGAGCATTGATGGGCTGGGCTACGGCACTACTTATAAGGGCTTCTCCATATTAACCAAGCCCTGTATCTGACCATTAAAAAATCTTCAGGTCGGGCTGCTTCTGTTGACACACCGAGCCTTGATATGCTATGTTCCTTTTCGTTCCGCAGCATGAAACAGAAACGGGCAATAGCGCAGGTGGTTAGCGTACAAGTCTGGGGGACTTGGGGTCGGCGGTTCGAGTCCGCCTTGCCCGAAAACAAGAGGCTTTTAGAAGGGCTTAAAAACCTTTTCTAAAAGCCTTTTTATTTCATTTCCTGTTACTCATCAAAGAAAACAGCTTTTTAACAAGCCCAATCCTGCCAAAAGCAAGCATCCAAAGCAGAGCAAGAACGAGAATCAGCGGAATACCATAGATAATGAGGGCCACAATAATAACTATGCCCGTTTGCACTATAGATCCGAAGGATACAAAGAGGTTACGAAGCCGTTCCCATAAAGTGGGCTGACCACTTGTGCCCTGCACTTGGCTTTCCATGGTCAAGGAAATGGTAGCAAAGTCCACCTGTTTTACAAGACCCCGAAAATTGCCCTCCAGGCTTTCCAGCTCGGTGGTTGCATCGTTCAAAAATCGCTCCACATTAAGGAGATCTTCCACATTTTTAGCATTTTTCAGGTACGTTTGGTATCGCTCTACCAGAATTCGCTTATTTTTCACCCGGTTTTCCAGGTCATAATAGTATTCAGTCACATCCCTGGCCTGTACATTCTTATGCCGTATTTTGCCCTTTGACCCAAGGGCGTCCAACAGGGCATTAAAATGCTCAACCGGAACCTTTATTTCAAAGGATACGGAGTTTTCATACCAATCCTGCGAAGCCGTATAGGCCTTATATTCCGCAAGCTGGGATTCAAGCTTTTTTGCAGCATCCTGAATATCCTGAACCGCAATGGTAAGGTTTGCAGTGTAAATCAGCTTTCTGCCATCAACCTGATCTTCAGCCCTTTTTGGATCCGGCATACTATCACCCGCCCCCGAATCGCTTAACGCTTTGCGTTCTGCAACAGCGGGGGCGCTTTCTGACATGAGGGCTGCACTTTTACTCGATATGCCCGCTTCGGAAGGAGTCCTGCTGCATCCGGACAAAAGGGCAAGGACTAAGGCCGATACCATTACTCTACCATACATCTGTTTCATACTATGGCACCTCTTGTTAGATTGTAGCTCACTTTTAAAAATGTATCTAATGTGGCCCTTGCACAATGTATAAAAAATGTGTTATTTTCACTTATCCCACCTTATTTGCGAGGTTTTTTCATGGCATACAAGGTAACCGATGCCTGTGTTAACTGCGGCGCCTGCGAAGGCGAGTGCCCAGTAGAGGCTATTTCTGAAAAGGACGGAATGCGCTGGATAGATCCTGACAAGTGCCAGGATTGCGGTGCCTGCGCTGGGGTATGCCCCACCGAAGCCATTATTGCTGGCTAAGGCATTCCAACATCCTTTGCGTGAGCCGTTCAAGCATGGTCATTACCGGCAAAGCTGGTTTTAGACTGGACTTGAACGGCTTTTTTAATATTGGGCAGCATGAATAAACAGCACCTGTATCTTAATTTTTGTTTTGTTATATACTACGCGGTTTTACCAATCTTATCTGTCCATGCTTCACCCCATCCATTAATTAAATTATTACAAAGTAACGATCCAATGTTCCTTCAGTACCAGCAAGACGTTGAGGAAAACCGGATTCTGATTGCCCGCTATCGTCAGGGGCTCTATAAAAATGATACGGAAGCCTCCAGCAAACTAGCCCAAAGCCTGACCATTTATAGATATATTGTTAAGAGCGGTGATGACATCTTTTCTATCGCAGCCCGATGTACCATACCCTATGAGTCAATTGCCACCCTAAACCGCCTTGAACACCCTTCTTTTATACAAGCAGGTAAAGAAATACTTCTGCCGTCTCTGCCATCCCTCTTCATCCCAGAAACTGCAGAGACTGATCTGGAACGGCTTCTCATCAGTGCACATACAGAGGATACATCTTTTATCATACGGGTTTATCCTGAGGGAAAAAGCCTTGAACTTTACTGCCTGCCCGATCAGGGGTTCAGTGGAACAGAACGGGCCTTCTTTCTGAACACCGCATTCCGGTATCCCCTTCCGATAATCCGCATCACCAGTGGTTTTGGTCTGCGAAAGAACCCCATCTCAGGGACCATAAAGCTCCATGAAGGCCTCGATCTTGCAGCACCTATAGGTACACCGGTCTATGCATGCCGGGAAGGAAGGGTTACCAGCACCGGATGTAATGATCTTTATGGGAACTTCATTGTAATCACCCATGAAGGTGGATGGTCCAGTCTCTACGGACACCTTTCAACTATCGAAGTGAGCTTGCAGAGCTCTGTACATTCGGGTACAGTAATTGGTACTGTAGGAATGACTGGACAAACCACCGGTCCCCATTTACATTTTGAATTACGGCAGGATGGCAAAGCCCGGGATCCGGCCCCATTCTTGCCTGGAAAAGGGAGCAATCGATGAAGCTCAGGCTTTATGCCGCGCTCTGTTTACTATCTATTCTCAGCCCCCTCGGAGCAGAAACCTTCAGGACTACCCTTAAAGGTTCAGTCGAGATATCTCCTCTTAAACCAGAAGGTAAAAGCCTTACACTGACCTATATAGATGCGGTATTGGTTACCCTCTCACCGGAATCGGCGTTTCTGAGAGGTATAGAGGTAGAACTGAAGGTCCCCCAGGTTTACCTGAAATACCGCAGCAGTGTAGGCATGTCCCTGTATAATGGTTTAAAAGAAATACAAAAACCTGGGGTAGTTGATTTTCAGCTTGAACGGCTTGCATTTGAGATTATCCCAGCAAAACTCCAGGCCGTATATCATATCCCGCTCAGGCAAGGACATGGCTTAAAAACAAGCCCCTATGTTACGGTGCCCACCGGAATAGTACAGCCCCAGACCTTTCCGCTTCTCATCAGACTGATGCCTCTTATAAAGGGCTTATCAGAAGAAGTGGAAACCATGGAATTTGGGCTGACTATCCGCCCTATTATTGCCGATGAGGGAGCTCTAAAACTACATATCAGAACCCCCGACTCAAAGAAAGACAAACCCTTTACAGTATTAATTGACGATACGGTAATTCAAGATTTTTCCAAGGAACAGATATTAAAATCCGGGGAACATCACCTGAGTATCATCTCTGAGGATTACCGTTCAGAAAGTCGTACCTTTATCATTGAACGGGCCCGGACTTTGGATGTATCCATTGATTTACGGGATACGACCCCCATACTCCAATTCGAAGCCCCGGACAACACAAAGGTTTATCTTGATGATGACCTTATAAATAATCTGCGTCAGCCTAAAACAGTAGAACCTGGGGTGCATACGGTTCGTTTCCAGGTTGGCGATTATTCAGTGGTCAAACAGCTGACAATCGAAAAAGGAAAAACCTATAAAGTCGTTCTAACTGTAGATGTGTCTGTAAACGAAGAATAGCGGAACTTGATAAAATTAAGTAAAGAAGTTTTCTTTAAATCCGATGATATCAATGTCGGACCTATAGTTCCCCTCCCAAACCGCTATACTTCCGACGGCCACATTGGCAGGGCTGCCCCAAAAAGGCAGCCTTTTTTTATCAAACCTTTCATGCTTGACAAAAGGGCAAGGCTTCCGTAGGCTCATGGTCATGGCATTTACGTTTAAGAAACCAAAGCGAAGAACCATTGTTGGCCTTATTACCCTGTTTGTACTCTTTATAGCAATTTTTCTCGGTATTGGAGTTGGTCTATTTGTAGCAGAAACGGTAAATATAAAGAATCAGGAAAATTTCACCGATTTCACCCCAGCCTTACCTACTAAACTTCTGGATATTAATGGGAATCTGATCACCGAATTTTCCGCCGAAGAAAAGCGGGAAATCATTGCTTTAAAGGATTTACCTCCCCATTTAATACATGCGGTTATTGCCCGGGAAGATCCAGACTTTTATAAGCATCATGGCTATAGTTTAAAGGCTATTGTACGGGCTGTTTTTGGTCAAATTATAGGGAAAAACCTCGGTGGTGGCTCAACCATTACGCAGCAGTTAGCGGGAACTCTCTATCTTGACCGTTCAGAACGATCTATAACCAGAAAATTGCGAGAGTTATGGTGGGCCCTGCAGCTGGAACGCCGGTATAGTAAAAACGAAATCCTTGAATTATACCTTAATAAGATGTACATGGGCGCCGGCACCTATGGGGTAGAAGCAGCCAGTAAGTATTTTTTTGGCCATAGTGCACGGGAGATAACCCTGGCAGAAGCGGCAATTCTCGTTATTCAGCTTTCAAGCCCGGCTAGATACAATCCCCTGGATAATCCAAATATCGCCCGGGATCGGCAGAAGGCCGTTCTGGATAAAATGGTAGAGCTTGGATATACCACAAGGAAAGAGGCTGATGCATCCTTTGAAGATTATTGGGCGAATTATGACTATACCAGGGTCTCCACATCTGCCTATTTTGCCCGGGATGATAAAGCCCCCTGGTTCAGTGAGTATGTCCGCCGACAGCTGGAAAACATGCTCTACGGTTCCCTCGATCTATATAAGGACGGTTTTGTTGTTAAAACGACTTTAGACCTGAATTTTCAGGCTGCAGCGGATCGGCAGATGGCTCTGGGGCTTGCCCAGGCAAACGAAGAATATAAAAAGACCATTAATACCCGGCTCGATGCTGCTGAAGCACTATATGTGCCTATTATAGACCTTCTCTCGCTATCCTTTGGAATTGACGAGATTCATGCTACATCGGAAACTAAAAGTAGCCAGAATGCCATGGACCGTTTTGTAAAACGGCTTAATCCGGTGCTCGACGTAGCAGCCCTTATGTTTAACATTCAAAATGTAAAAATGATTACCAATACAGCCTATGGAAAACTTAAAACTATTGCAGAAAAGAATACCGTAGAAGGGGCTCTCATCTCTATTGAAAACGAAACCGGCTATATTAAGGCCATGATCGGAGGTTCAAAATACGATCAGAGCAACCAGCTGATCCGGGCTGTGCAGGGAAAGATCATGCCGGGAAGCTCCTTTAAGCCCCTTTACTATTCAGCAGCTATCGATTCCAGAAAATATACCCCCGCATCCCTCATATACGATTCACCGGTGGTATTTTATAACGAAGACGGAACCCCCTATATTCCATTGAATTACAAGGGGGAATGGAAAGGGCCGGTCCTGCTGTGGTATGCGCTGGCCCACTCAATGAATGTACCATCTCTAAAAATACTCGATGGTATCGGATTCGATGCGGCTATAGACCGTGCAGCCCTGCTGCTCGGCATTACAGACCCGGAAGAAAAACGAAAAACCTTTCCCCGTCTGTATCCCCTGGGATTGGGTGTTATCAGTGTAGCTCCCATTCAGATGGCCCGAGCCTTTGCAGTCTTTGCCAATCAGGGCAGAGAGGTAAGTCCCATTGCCATACTTCAGGTGGAGGACCGGAACGGCAAAATATTCCTGGACCCTGAAAAGGAACTGCGCCTGCAGCAGAAACGAAAGGGCTCGTCAATCCAGCTTATCAGCCCCCAAACAGCCTATGTAATGACGGCCCTTCTAGAAAAAACCGTACAGAGCGGTACCCTGGCATATGCATCGGGCTATGGAACCAAGTTTACCTACACCGACACTAATGGTAAAAAATATACTATTCCTGCAGCTGGTAAAACCGGCACCACCCAAAACTGGGCCGATGCCTGGACCGTGGGTTATACGCCCTACTATACCACTGCAGTCTGGTTTGGTTTTGACCGGCCAGGGAATTCTCTTGGTGTCACCCAAACGGGTGCAACTATCGCAGGCCCTGTCTGGGCTAACTACATGAGGGAAATTCATCGGGGACAGCCGATGAAAGATTTTGTTCGCCCCTCCACAGGGCTCATTGATGTTACGGTCTGTGCTAAATCGGGCTTATTACCCACGCCTTACTGTAATGATGGCACCATTACACTGACCTTTCTTGAAGGGACCCAACCTCAAAAATACTGTGACATTCATGATGCAGGGGGCCAGTATACTCAGCAGGCTCTGGAGATCATGAAACAGGATACGTTCCATATTGATGATACGGAATTGCAAAATAGTTTAAAACTGCCTTCTCTGAATCTTGACACCCTCCCTGCAACAGGTCCTGCCAATAAAACTGGAAGTGAAAATAACAGTGATGGCGGCAATATACCCACTAATCCTGTTAATCAGGATTACAATCCTCTGTTAGACTAAGGGTAGGATATGCAAATTCCTATTGAAGACATAAAAATTAAAAGGAGAATACGAAAGGATCTGGGAGATCTCAACGCCCTCTCTGAAAGTTTAAGGCGTTATGGACAGATGCATCCTATTCTTATCAATAAAAAGAATGTGCTCATATCAGGCCGGCGCCGCTTAGAGGCCGCAAAACGTTTAGGGTGGCGGACCATCAATGCCCAGCTTATCGATGCGGGGGATGAATTAGCAAAACTTGAATTTGAATTGGAAGAAAACATCCAAAGACAGGGTTTAACCAATGAAGAAATACAAGCAGCCGTTCACCGTATACAAAAACTGCGCAACCCCGGTTTTTTCCGCCGCATCTGGAACAGTATTGTCAGATTTTTTATTAACCTGTTTCATTTAGATTAGGTCTCTGGGCTTCCCTTGGTTTAAGTGCCGATGTAAGGGGCTGGCTCACGACAACAGTACAGCCCGCCCCTAATATGAGCCTATTAGCCCTGCTTTTTCTCGAAATGGGAGAATTCCATGGAGAAGGTAGCCCGGCCCTGGCTGACCGAACGGAGGGCTGTCATAAAGCCGAACATTTTTGCCATGGGAGCCTGGGCCTTTACATGGTCTACTGTTGCCTTGGAATCCATACTGTGAACAATTCCACCCCGCTGGATAATAAGGCTGATCACATCCCCTACAAACTCCTTGGGGGATATGAGGGTTACGGCCATAATGGGTTCCAATAAGAAGGGATCCGCATTCCGGCAGGCTTCATCAAAGGCCATGCTGGCGCAGGCTTCAAAGGCAAACTCTGAACCGGTAAGCTCCGAGTATTCCAGATCGACGAGGGTCACCCCAATATCGATACAGGGGTAGCCCATAACGATCCCCGAAGGGAAAGCCCCATTGATGCCCCGTTCAATGGCATCGAATATCTCTTCCGGAGCTTTATTCTTTTTGGCTGCACAGGTATAGCGATTTCCCGAACCTCGGGGGAGGCCTTCTACATTTAAGGTCAGTTTTGCCTCATGTTCCTTACCAGCCAGAACCCGGGAGAACTGTTGTGTATGCTCCACCGTTTTGGCGATCGATTCCCGATAGGTAACCTGAGGATTTCCAACCTTGGCTCCCACATTATATTCCTTCAGGATCCGGGTTACCAGCACATCCAGATGCAGTTCCCCCATGCCGGAAATGATGAGCTGTCCCGTTTCTTCATTTTCCTTGGTGGTAAAGGTGGGATCTTCCTTGGCAAGTATGGCGAGAACCTCCCGCAGTTTATCCTGTTCAGAGATACTTTTTGGTTCAATAGCCACAGAAATAACCGGTTCTGGGAAATGCATCTTTTCAAGTACCACTGGCCAGCCTTCGCTGCCGATAGTATCCCCGGTCTGAGCCTCCTTCATACCGATAATAACACCGATATCACCGGCAGAAAGTACATCCATGGGTTCACTTTTATTGGAATGCATCCTCAGGATCCGATTAGCCCTTTCCCGCTTTTTCTTTCCCACATTAAAGACTACTGTACCAGGTTTAAAACTACCTGAGTACATACGAACATAGCAGAGGCTGCCCGCTTCCCTATCATATTGAATTTTAAAAACCAGCCCCAGGGGAGTTCCATGGGGATCACAGGGAACCTGTACTTCCTCTTCTTTTTTTAGATGGTGGCCGATCGCGGGTCCAACCTCATCGGGGGCGGGAAGAAAATCTACGACCGCATCGATCAGGGGCTGGACGCCCATATTCCGTCTTGAGGCTCCGCAGAGAAGGGGCACAAATTTATCCTTAATAACCGCCTTCCGCAATTCCTTCTTCATCAAATCCAATGGTATTTCCTGCCCGTTTAAATACAGGTCCGTAATAGCCTCTGAATGTTCAGAAAGGGCATCGATAAGTTTTTCCCGCCATTCCCGGGCTAATGCTGCATGTTCCTGAGAAAGGGGGCTGAATATCATTTTTTCACCATCAGTTGCAGGATCCCAGCGAATTTCCCGCATTTCCAGGAGATCGATTACCCCTTCAAAAGCGCTTTCTCTGCCTATAGGTAATTGTATCGGGACCGCCTGGGCTCCCAGTTTTGTTTTAATATCTTCCAAAACCTGAAAAAAATCAGAACCCATCCGGTCCATTTTATTGATATACCCGATACGGGGAACCTTGTATCGGTCAGCCTGGTGCCAGACCGTTTCTGTCTGGGGTTCTACACCACTTACGGCACAAAAAATACAGATCGCCCCGTCAAGAACCCGGAGGGACCGCTCTACCTCGGCGGTAAAATCCACGTGTCCGGGGGTATCGATTATATTTATCTGATGATCCTTCCAATACGTTGTAGTTGCGGCACTCTGAATGGTGATGCCCCGCTCCTGCTCCTGCTCCATCCAGTCCATAATGGCTTCGCCGTCGTCTACTTCGCCGATACGATGGCTTTTTTCTGTATAATAGAGGATCCGTTCTGTAGTAGTTGTTTTTCCGGCATCTATATGGGCCATTATACCGATGTTGCGCATCCGTTCCAGCATTCTGTTCTCCTGCGGGGATTTTACCCGAAGAAGGGTCTACGTTGCAAGGGAAGGAAGTATTCGCAACATCGGCTGAGCGAATCTGTAAAGTGGGACCGGGGTATGCCTTTTACAGACGGAACAATTTTCGTAGAGAAGCTTTTTTCATAATGCGGTAATGCAGATAAAAGAGGAGCCCCCCCATAGGAATACAAACAAAGGAAACTATCACTGACCAGTCCAATGATAGCCGGTTGTAAAGGTTTAAATCGATAATCCCTTCCAGGCCGACACACAGGAGGCTTGCTGCAAGTAACAGAATTGCAAAGACATTTAAGCCCTTCCTGCGGGAAATTCCGATAAAGAGAGCCGCCAGGGTAATACAGAATTCAACAAGAATCGTGATCGGGAGTCCATAGTTCAAATACCAGCTGATGTGTCCATCCAAAACATCCAGGACAAAGATGAGCAGGGGAATACTCGGGCCCAGAACTGCAAATATTATCCAGGGATACTTTTTTAAAATCAATGGAATGCAGATGACGAGCCATAACATAAGGATGCCAAGGCCTGCATACAGGGACCAGGAAAGCCGATGTTCAGCAAAGAGATTAGCAAGAACAGTAACAATCAGGGCAATACCAAAAAAAACGGAGATAAGCTCAACAGCAATGATGCTGTTGAGCTTCGGTTCTGGTTCATCAATCTGTACAGGATGTTTTTCTTTTCCTGATCTAAAGGATGGATATTCTGTTGAACCCGGGAGGTGTTGTGCTTCTGTGCGTTGTAATTCACCCTCTACCGTTGCTTTGCCGCAGAGTGGACACCGTTCATCGGTTTCACGCACTATAACTAAACAATACGGACAATGTCTCATAGGTGGTACTCTCCTTCATTCTGACTACTTATTACAAAAACATCGATATCAAAAGATGACAGTTTGGAAAAAAACCGGCGTTCAAAATCCTTATCCCGGACCATGCTCCCGATATTGATGTAGAGCCGATTCTGCCAGGTAAGGGCCCCCACATTAGCCCCGGTAGTTCGCGCCCTGGATGGAATAAAGCTGAAGCGAACCACATGGGAAGCAAAGGGTTCTGGCAGGTCTATGATACCCACATTAGAAAGAGAGCCAGAATAGGCCCCCACACCGATTATGGCATTAATAATCCTTAGCACCAGGGTTTTTACGGGCAGAATGACAATCTTGCCTAAGGGGTTCCGTTCACCCCCAACATTCCGTTTAAGCTGCCGCACCAGTTCCTTCTCTTCGAGGCCAATCTGCATTTGATGATGAACCCGTCTCAGAAGTTCCTCGAATGTCCAGTGTCCAAGTCTTACATCAATATAGGGGGCTACAAACAAAAAGAAATTCCGCAAGGATTTAGAAGGATAGATTTTCCTTAAATTTACCGGGACCTGCACAGAAATGATTTTTTTAGCCCTCTTTTGCGCTCTCCGCGGAAGATCTTCGTATAAATCCTGAAGCACATCCAGATGAACCGCCGTTAGGAATTCTGTCAGCGAAACCTTATAATTCTTTGCTACAGCCAGTACCTGCTGCACATCCATGGATCCCAGAGTTTCTCGATAGGCGATAAACATACGGGGGCCAGGGATAGTGAAGGCTTGCCCTGTTTTATCGGGGACCGTGGCGGTGGGTCTAAAATATTTATTATATCCGTCTTCGGCCTCTTCGCTGTCCATCGGCTCCCGGGGATGCTTAATACCGGCCGCTTGCAGGGTACTATCATCAATATCGGTACCGATACCTATTCTCCGCAGGTATTCCACCGTGAGGGCCCGCATATAGGCAATGGCTCCAGTACCATCGGTGATCACATGGTGAAATTCTACCGATATACGCCTGCCATAGGCAAAAACCCGTACCGCTGGGCGGTCCCCGCCCCTGGGCATGGGAGCACAGGGATACGGTAATTCCTTTTCTACCCGGGGAGGCTTTGATACGGGGTCAAGATAGTGCCAGAATACTCCACTGCGGAGGCGTACAAAAAAATAGGGGAACCGGGGGAACAGGGCATCTACCGCATCTTGCAGGGCAGGCACAACTATGGGTGCATCTAACTCACCATAAAATCTGAAAACAAATGGTCCCGAGGCTCCAGCAATGGCGGCCATAAAAATGGCACTATTATCCAGGGAATAAAAAATATCGTCGTGTTTTTTCATGGCCATACCGCTAATTATAGACAATTTTTACAATTTTTTGTTGCATTTTTTTAATTGCCCCCTTTTCATTTTCCTGGATTCCAATTATTTTACTAATAAAGTCAACTTTAACCGGGAGGTTATCTATGGCAACAGCACCACAGAAAGGGCCTTACTTTGGCACCAGCGCGGTTCATGGCGGACAAAAGCCAGATCCCACTACCCTATCCAGGGCTCCGGCGGTTTACAGGACCAGTTCCTTTGTGTTCAAAAATGCGGAACATGCGGCAAATCTTTTTGCACTTAAGGAATTCGGCAACATCTATTCACGCCTGGGAAATCCTACCAATGATATGCTGGAAGCCATGGTAAGTGAACTGGAGGGAGGGGCCGCATCGGTTTCGGTTTCATCTGGCACGGCAGCCATATTTAATACAGTTATTACCATAGCCCGTGCAGGGGACGAAATAGTTTCGGCCAGTAATCTCTACGGCGGCACCTACACCATGTTCGATGCAATTCTTCCCGATTTGGGGATAACAACCCGGTGGGCGGATATCAAGGAACTTGACAGTTTTAAAAGGGCTATTACTGAAAAAACTAGGCTTGTATATATAGAAACCATTGGAAACCCTTCCCTTGATATGGCGGATATAGGGGCCATAGCGGATATAGCCCATAAACATCGGCTTCCCCTCGTTGTTGATGGGACCTTTACCACTCCCTATCTGTTAAGAACCATTGAACATGGAGCAGATATCGTCATAAATTCTCTGACCAAATGGATGGGAGGACATGGGACAGCTATCGGCGGCATTGTTACCGATGCAGGAACCTTTGACTGGTCTGACCCCAAATTCTCTCTCTTTACTCAACCGGATAAGAATTATCATGGACTCCGCTGGGCTATCGATTTACCGGAAGAACTCCGCAAAATCGCCTTTGCACTCCGGTTCAGGACTGTACCCTTACGAAACCTGGGGGCCTGTCTGTCTCCGGACAATGCCTGGCTCTTTATTCAGGGGATAGAAACGCTTCACCTGAGGATGCCCCGGCATAGTGAAAATGCCCTGGAAGTAGCTAGTTTTTTACAAAAACACCCCTCTGTAGCCTGGGTACGTTATCCGGGACTGCCTGAAGACCCCAGTTACCCCACAGCTGCCAAATATTTAAGCCGGGGTTTTGGGGGCATGGTGGTGTTTGGGGTAAAAGGCGGAAAAGCTGCGGGGGAACGTTTTATCGACAAACTTCAGCTATTCTCCCATCTAGCTAATGTGGGTGACGCTAAATCACTGGCACTGCATCCTGCCAGCACGTCCCATTCACAGCTTACTGAAGAACAGCAGCGTTCAGGAGGACTAACACCGGATCTGGTACGGCTTTCCATAGGCCTTGAGGATATCAGGGATATTATCGCTGACCTTGACCAGGCCCTCTCTATGTAAAGCCCAGAGAAAAGTCACCGATAATTTTAAAACGGTTTCCATCCCGGACCACCTGCAGGGAACGTTCCGGGAAATACCGGGGAAGCAGGCTTTTTACAATTTCCGCCGTTTCCTTCATAAACATTTCATACTGTTCCGGCGCCAATCGGTCCAGGGTTGCGACACGGAGGCTTATGATATACCCCCGGCCCATTTCAGAGCCAATGCCGGGGGTAAAATCGGCGGCAACCTCAAAGAGGCCGTCCATTTCCGGATCCGCCGTTTCACCCCGCCGGGGCCGGTTGGGGTGAACTGAATACAGGTTTCCCCAGCGGTCCTCCATCTGATGGTCCACTTCGTTAAAAAGGGCCTTAAGCTGATTTTCAAAGGCCCTGAGTTTTGCATGCTGGTACACAGGCCTTCCCTTTTTATTTTTCGGGCCTATCGGGGAGCACCAGCGCGAGAACCTCTTCATACCGTTCTACAGGATGGAATTCCAAACCCTTTTTAACATGTTCCGGTATTTCATCCAGATCCCGGAGGTTCTTTTTGGGGATAATAATATGTTTTGCCTTGTTCCGCTGGGCAGCAATGGTCTTTTCCTTAAGGCCCCCGATGGGCAATACCTGCCCGGTAAGGCTGAGTTCACCGGTCATGACAATTCGATCCACAATGGTCCGATTTGTAACCAATGAAATGAGGGCGGTAGCCATGGTGATCCCCGCCGATGGTCCATCCTTGGGAGTAGCTCCTTCGGGGATATGAAGATGGATGTGGTTTTTCTCGAACCATTCCTGACCGATACCATATTTTTCGGCCACCAGTTTTCTGGTGTAGGTATAGGCGATGGTGGCACTTTCCTTCATCACCTCCCCCATCTTGCCGGTGAGGGTGAGTCCTTCCTTACCGGGGGTGGCAACTGCTTCGATGATGAGGGTATCGCCCCCCATGCTGGTCCATGCAAGGCCTACTGCCATTCCCGGCCGGTCCGCCCGTTTTACCTCTTCTTCAGCAAAGATTGGTTTACCCAGGTATTTTTCTACCGCAGCCTTATCGATCGTAAATTTTTCGTTTTCCTTTAGCTTTAAGATATTGGGGCGTTTCTTTGGCTGCTCGGGTCCTGGAGGGTTCTGGTCCGGATACTGAATTGCTACCGTAAGGTCCCCCACCTGCCGTTCTGTCGGGAAAATGGGTGGTGCAGCTTTTGCTTCTCGTATCTTTTCTTCATCAACCTTAAGAGCCCTGGCCATTTCCTTTATCTTCTGGTTTTCTATCCGCTCCACGTAATCGGGGATAGTTTCCAGGATATGTTTCGCTAATTTTCGATGGATCTTATCCAGATTCTTTTCAAAGTAACGGACCCCCGCTTCCCGGGCATAGCCGTTGGCGATAAAAAGGAGCGCATCCCGGGTATACCGGACCTGGTTTTGCTGGAGCCCATTTTTTGCCAGGCTCTTGGGGATAAGATATTGCTTAGCTATTTCGAGCTTTTCCAGATCGATATAGCCTGGGATTTGAATGACCTCCATGCGGTCCAGAAGGGGCACAGGGATAGTATCCAGGGTATTAGCGGTTACAATAAAGAAGACCTGGGATACATCAAAGGGGAGATCCAGGTAATGATCCCGGAATGCATAGTTCTGTTCAGGATCCAGAACCTCCAGGAGCGCACTGGATGGGTCTCCCTGATAACTGGAGCCCATTTTATCAATCTCATCGATCATAAAGACCGGGTCCTTGGTCTTTACCTGTTTTAAGCCCTGAATAATTTTGCCCGGCATGGCCCCAACGTAGGTTCGCCGGTGCCCCTTTATTTCCGCTTCATCCCGCATGCCTCCTACGGAAAAGCGAAAAAACTGCTTGTTGAGAGCCCGGGCAATGGATCGGCCCACACTGGTTTTTCCGACCCCCGGGGGGCCCACAAGACAGAGGATAGAGCCCTTCGAATCATTGCGAAGTTTACGGACCGCAAGGAATTCCATGATGCGATCCTTTACATCCTTTAAGCCGTAATGGTCCTCATCCAGGACCTGGCGGGCATAATCCATATCCAGGGGTTTGCTGCTTACCGCATCCCAGGGAAGGTTTACAATGGTATCAAGATAGTTTCGGGTTACAATGAATTCACTGGAATTGGGATCCATCAGGCTGAACTTTTCCAACTCCTGCTCCACCGCTTCCCGGATCTCATCACTAAGGTTTATCTCGCTTAACTTGTCCCGGAATTTCTGATATTCACTGCTTTTTGAATCGGTGGTCATGCCGAGCTCGTTCTTTATTGCCTTGAGCTCTTCCCGCAGGAAATATTCCCGCTGGCTTTTTTCTATTTTCTCGTTAATTTCCTTTTGAATCTTCTTCTGTATCTTAAGAAGCTCCTGTTCCTTTTTAATGAATACCAGCACCTGTTCCATCCGCTTCCGTACATTCAGGATTTCCAGTATTCGCTGCTGTTCTGTCTTGTCTATATTAAGGATGCTGGCAATAAAGTCCGCGATTTTGCCGGGATGATCTATGTTGATCATGTTAAGCCGCATCTCTTCGGAAAAAAGCGGATTGTTTTCCGAAACCTGTTTCATTTCGCTGATGAGGGCCCTCGTCAGGGCTTTTACCTCGCTGGTGTCATCCTCCTCATCTTCCAGATACTCCACGGCAGCTACAATCGGATTGGAGGCATTTAAGGTCTTTTTAATACGGAACCGCTTCAGGGTGGAAATAAAGATATTCACCCCGCCATCGGACAGGTTTATTTTTTTAACAATCTTTGCCACCGTCCCAACCTTATACAGGTCTTCGATGTCAGGACTTTCAGTCTCGTTCTGAAGCATCACGAGCCCGATAAGGCCGTCCCCTGCCAGTGCTTCGTCCACCACCTTTACATCGGCGGGATTGCCGATCATGATGGGGGTAAAAATACCGGGGAATATGGGGCGACCCATGAGGGCAACCAGATATAATTTATTCGGAAGGATCTGATCAATAGGAATTATACCCTGCTCTGACATATATACCTCTGTTGTATAAGCTACTCAAAATATCCTAAATTTCGGTTAAAAAGGCAAGAAAAGCGGGCAAAGCTTTGATTATGCCAGGTAAAACTCTAAAAAAAGCGGGGACAAACAAAAAAGGTTTAGGATACAGCTACCGGGGGAAATGGATAGAAACCTTCGTGCCACCGGGCCCCGTTTCCAGAGCCAGTGTTCCCTTAATTTGTTCTGTGAGGCCCTGCATAATGACGCTTCCGGTTCCGCTGCTCTTTGAAACTCCTTCGGCACCTTCAGGGTCAAAACCGCAGCCATCATCCTGAACAGCCAGGGTATAAAACTCGTCATGGCTTTTTAATGTAATCTGGATATGCCCCTCGGTTTTTCCATTAAAGGCATACTTAAAGGCATTGGTAACCAGTTCTACAAGAATGAGGGCACAGGGAATTGCCCGGTCAAGGGGTAAGTGGATATCATCCGTATCGACTGATATGAAAAGCGGAATAAACAGGGAATGGTAAGATTCCAGGCTCTCCGCAAGACGGGTCAGGTAGGAAGCCATAGGTACGGCGCTGAAGGAATCGGAGGTGTAGACCGTCTCATGAACCATGGACATGGCATATACCTTTTCTTCCAGTTCTAACAAGATCTCCCTGGTTTGGTTATCATTAAAATTCTCCGCTTCCAGGTGCAGGAGGCTTGCAATAACCTGAAGATTATTCTTAACCCGGTGATGAACCTCCTTAAGGAGGATATCCTTATCCAGAAGCGACTGTTTCAAAGAATCCAGGGTAGCCTGCAGTTGAGAGAGCAGCCCTTGAAAGGACCTGGCCAATGACCCCAGTTCTGTTTTTCGGTCCGCAATGGTATGTAACAGGGTCTCCTCTTCTGTAGAAAAGGCAAGCGAATGCTGGGCTTCCAGACTCAGCCGGCTCACCAGGGCGGTAAATTGGCGGATAGGAGTATCCACTGCAGTAACTATTCCGTACACCAGGAGGGAGAATAGGAACAACGCCACCATATAGACTAAAGAAAGGTTAGAAAGGGTAGAGCGGAGCTGGCTGCGAAAGGCAGTCTCCGGCAATGCAACGGTGATAAGCCAGGATGATCTAATCCGCCCCTGATACTCCAGGGTTAAAAACCTGTAGGGTTCACCATTAATAAAGAGCGTCTTTAACCCTGCTGAAGGATCCGGTGCAAAGGAATATATGGTGGGCTCCTCCCGATTAGCATTGATTATCAGTTTTCCATCCCTGTCCCGAATCAGCACATAGCCATTAAATTCATCAGCCAGTTCTCCTACTGTTTTTATAATATCATCCAGAAGTATAT
>ERZ795047.1546-NODE-1546-length-24106-cov-8.860754_pt1 | contig 24106 bp, 23 predicted proteins | sample MGYA00375131_ERZ795047 | MGnify/ENA primary metagenome ERZ795047 (study PRJEB30176, sample SAMN05720228) | activated sludge metagenome | isolation source: Anaerobic digester | place: Japan | collected 2015-05-20 ...
GCGATGACTTCTTCATTATTTTCTATATGTGACTTCAATGGCACAATCTCCCAATTTGAAGCTACTGTCCAATTTGCAACATCGGAGCCTACAAATCTCTCTTTGTACCAAACACCCGGGGCTGTCTCATAGAGCAATTCGAGTCCATTCTTCCTTAAGGTGGAAGGTACGGCATCGCGTGCCGTAGAGGAAGAATAATATTGCCCAACAGGGAGAGGGTTAGAATATGTTATATTATAAAGAGTTGTTAAGAGCGTGCCTGTATTGGCGCCAAGTACCTTGTCAATATCTGTAGTTGTTATATTATTCACTATCGCCTCTTTGTCTATTTTCTTTTCATCCAACATAACACCAACTATTCCACCAAGAACTGTTCCCTCTTCAGTCGTTGTGAGGTTTGTCACTATCGCTGAAGTACTTATTTTTGTAGATACGTCTGCCAGGTCAGTAGCAAACTGTTCCATGTTACCTTCGTATCCTGCACTTACTGCAAAGTCGTAAGCCCCAAGTGATAATGGTCGCCAATATGTCCCATTATCTAATGTTGTTCCCGATGGTGCATCAAGTATGCAAATATATGATGAGTCGTTTTTTGTCACCACGTCGAGCTTCTCATAAGTCCCCCCGCCTACCCAAGCACCCTTAAAGGTTATCAATACCTTGCCTAATTCAATAGTTTCTATTGCCATTATCTTTCGAATGTTACTGTTAAATATCCGTTTTCGTTTATCTCAAAGACAGAGGTCTTTAGATATCCCTCTGCCTTTACCCCTGTATCTTCATATCCTATATACCAATTCCCATTATCACCTATATAAGGTGTTAATCCGTTTATTCCAAACCTTGTAGGCATGCCTACACTTTCTTGCACATTCACCTTATTGAGTGATATTGCTTCTTCTATTATGTTTATTGCGCTCATATTATCTTAAATGTAGTGACTGCCTGTGGTTCCGAACATATATCTGCTTTTCCATCAATGAAATGTGCATCTGGAAAAGAACAGAAAGCCCTTCTATAAACGCTTCCTTTAACGCCCCAATCGTGTCCATTGACATATATAACAACATTGTTATCTACAATCTCGGCATTAGAACTTAATACGCCGTTCTTGTGTGTGACTTTATATGGAAAGTTTATATTTGTATAATACCATATTTCCCAATCTATTTCAGAATATGGGATGACAATACCATCCTTGTCCACCAAAGAAACGGTGATGATAAAATCTGATTTATTACATATATTTTCCATCATTGGCAATTTTATACAAAGTTACGAATTTTTTATTAAATTATATAATTAAATATTTTGTATTGTTATTTCTCCAATAAGGAGGTCAGCCTATTTATTTCATCCCTTAAAGATTGTCTTTCAACATATAATGTTTTAATATCATATGGTAAACTAACGTTTAGCATTTGTGCTTCAAAACATTTTATTATTTTATAATCCGTAGAAGAAAGAATATCTTTTACAATATCTATCTGTTTCTGTATATAAGCCTCATTTTTCTTGATTACCCACTGCTGTAATATTTTCCCATCTTCTACTGTAAATAATGATACAGTCTTCTCCTGCTCATCGTTAACTGAAGGCTGCTCAGAAGAAATGAGTGGGAGAAATCCTTCCCCAATATATTTCTCATATCTTTCTTTTTCCAATGTGGCAGCTTTTGCAGCATTATCTGAAATGTTTTTTTTAGACTTTAGATTAATTTCAAGTCTATCAAGAGTGTTTTTCTCTTCTTCACTTATTTGTTCTTTCTTTGAAAGTTTGTTTTTAATCTCTTCAAGAGCCTCTTTTGCAGTCTCATAGTTTCGCAGTGCTATTGCTGCTATGTTCTCTAATGTGGCGACATCACATGTTATTATCTCCACACCCGATTCTGTTATTTTTGCATATTCCATAAACTTATTGTCTTAATGATACTATATAATAACATCCATTGCTATAACGTAATAATACTGAATCTCCTTTATACATATTTATATATGAAAGATTATTGCCATTATTATCGACAATCTGTCCATTCGTTACAGACGTAAGTCGTATTGAGTTTGTTGAATTTCCTATTGTTATATTCAAGAAGAATTGCACCTCTCCGTACGTTTTTGCAGAGATAAAGGACTTTGCAGGAAGCCTAACAACAAGTAATGATGAACTGATTGAACTAAAGAAAAAATTACTATATCTGTGAATATAATATTCCAAAACATCGGAATATGCTGCCCCCGAATATCCCGTATCCCATGCCACAATCCCTCCATAAAGGGCTGAAATCTGCCCTTTCCTTGCTTCAAAGGCAATATTGCTATCTGCACCCTCTACCGAAGATATCACGCCATAATTCTTCGAATTTGAGATGATAACCCACTCATTGCGATAAATAGTGACTTGTATATATAATAAATCATCATTTTCATCATAAACCCATTCTGCTGGGGTGGGAGCACCAGCATTCATATAATCTTCTTCTGAATAATAATAATCATAATGGTCAAATACCTGTTGATAGGAACCCTGCTGCTCATTATTTTCAAATCTACCAAGTGCTCTCAGACCAGACGATGGTGGTAACACATTTTCACCAATCCCAGCCCACACATACGACGTCGATGGAACATTCGTAGTGGCTATCACATTATAAAATTTTATGAGAGAGCTTAATATAGATAGTCCATCTTCATCTTCAAGAGAGCCAATTCGACCATTTGCTATCGTGAAACCCCCGATGGAACCGGCATTTATAGCCCCTTCTATGGTAGCTTTCATAGCCATCAAATCACCCGTATTGCCATCCAAAGAGATATATGGAATAAAATTAGCATTAGAATAATCTGTTGATTCTACACCATTTATAGTTCCCTTCTGAGAGATAAGTTTCCCATTTTTAAAGATAAAATTAGCAATATTAGCAAATTCTGCCAACAAAGTACCCGTTGCAATACTTTCAAAACTTGCCCCAAAAGCAGTCCAATAATCACCCTCTGCGGGTGCCTGTCCATAAAAACTACCACCTGGCGCAGTTGTCTTTGCCCTCCAATATGCACCATTGCTATCTTTTACCGCATCTACGCGTATCGGAGTACCATAATATGTTGCAGAAGAAGAATATACGCCCCTAAACACGAGTGCGGGACTACTGCCATCTGCCCCATCTTCTCCATCTGCCCCTGCCTTAGACTTAGAAAAACTCTGCACCTTAGTTATAGTAGTCTCAACCGAATTAACGTCCCTTATCTTTATTGTGAATGAGATATTTCCCGAATCTGCCGACATGCCTGTTATATCACCATAACGTCTTGTATATGTATCAATTGTTTCGGGGGTTGAATCTGGCGTTACATTTGTCGGTGTTGCACTTACGTCGAAGGTGTTAGCTCCTGTACCATATGCGATAGGGGTGACACCTTTAAAGACTACAATGTCTGTCCCAGAACCCGAAAAGGATAATACAGTACCATCGTGTGCGGCAGGTATTGTATGTGCCTCATTGGAGAGGACAATAGTGTACCCATCTTCCCCATCTGTCCCATCTTCTCCGTTGGCTCCTGGCTTAACACCATAAATTGTCAGGACGTCTGTTGCCAATATAGGCGAAGAGGCTGAGCCAACCCTTATATTTACCTGGTACTTAACAGGCATGCCCGAAATGTTGTTGGGAGGTACAATAGAAAGGCCTGAATGTATGTCATTTTCTATTTGAACATCATTTCTTAACCACTCATAATATATAGTCCCTGTCACATTAAAAACAGTTGCCCACAGAAACCATGCACCGGAATCTACTAAATTACCTGAAGCATCGTAATTAAAAACCTGTTTTGTGGGGGTAAGAGTTACTGCGGCTCCACCACTACCCTTAGAGGCATATTTTGTCCAATAAACACCCTCTGCAGGGGTATTAGTAGATGGTTCGTCGTTTATATATAACCATGTTTCGCCATTATATGTTACGGAATCCCCTTTGTAATAAACTGTTTCAGAAACATAAGCACCCCTGAAAGACGGTAATGGAAATGTAGTACCCGCTGGAGACTGTACCAAGGTGCCCTTAATTGTTAATTTTTGCGCATTAATTACATTCCAGTCGAGAAAGCTGTTAGCATCCCCAAAATGCACCCTATTCTGGTCGAGGTCAAAATAATTATTACCGTCAATAGAGCGTATCCTACCTGTAGTGATTATCCTTCCATTTACATATGTCATGCCATAGGTAAAGTCATAATCCCTGGCAAAAAAACCAGCAGGTGATTCCAACACGGAAAATAATATGCCAACTAAGAAATAATAATATCCATCTGCGGGTATGGGTTCTACAGTGAGCTGTTCGTCAGATAATAACCACTCTCCCGTAAGTGCTGTCTTTGAACATTTCGCATATAAATAATAAGCACTTTCAGGTATGAGACCTGTGACTGATAAGGGTTGACTAATTACCCACGTATATCCCAATCCTGCAATTTGCAATTGTAAATGTATAAGCTCACCACTACTTACGTACAGTGCGTTTTCATCACCCTGGTAATTAGGTTCTATTTTTGTTTTGTTAAGCCTAAAATCGGCGGATTTTGAGCCAACAGAAAGATGAAGCGTTTCTATAGAATTTGGACGTATGTTACCCCCATTGAAATATCCATCCGCATCGAAGAGTAGTTCTTCAAGTTGTGTTTGACGTATAGAATTACGACGTGCTAACTCTGCAACATATATGTTAAATATGGATTCTGTACTTTGTGTTTTCGTCGTCTCCGCATTGACAATATTCCTTATAGATTTTAAATTTTCTTCCCTGGCGACAGATGTAACATAATCCCCAAGACTTGTATCATTAACTGCCCTTAATACAACACTAAACTCCCTTATCTCTTTATCGTTTTCTGTTATGGTAACAGAATTGATTATTGTGGAGTCGTTTATGCCCAGGTCTTCATCTATGATGGGCATCATCATCCCCTCCTTTATCACTTCGGGGTTATATGCAAGATAAACGTTGTCTATGACAGGTTCGTAAATGAGCTGTTGTTCTTTAGCTATCGCTAACTCCTCACATGCGGCAAGATATAATCTATTTTCTGCTATCCCAATAAACACTTCAGCCATAGATAAGTCGAGTAGGACAAATAAGTCCCCAGCGGAGATGTGGAAATTATTATTTGGAAACCATTGGTTTAGCGATTCGTCAGACTGTCGCACACATGTAAGTACCCATGAGTCACCGTCGAGGACTGATTTACGTATCACAAATTCTCTCCCTGCGCAGTCTCCAGACTTCATTGATATTTTTGCACTTTGTCCTGTTGTGTTAGCATATTTTACAACATCAAAACCCACCTGTTTGAGTGTAATGTTAAATGTGTTGTTTATTATATATTGTTGAAAATAATATGTTAACTCTCCTGCACTCAATGACCACGGAATTTCTATGTGCATGACATGTTCAGTACCACTTAGATATACTTCTGCGCTAATGGCGATGGCAAAAGTGTCGTTGTCATTTTCTGCTTCAAAAGTGAAATTTTCCAACATGAAGGAAAAACCATTTGATATTCTCTGACCGGAAAGTGCTTTTGCAGGGTAAGACTGTTCTCCATTTTTCACAAGCCATATACGCACCACACACGATTCCATCACTGCATCAGTACATGTGACAGAAAAAGTTTGGAGGGCAAAACGCGCCTCATATTCACCTTTTCGTACAAGTGTTTTTTCGAACATGGGTTGTAAGACAAACTTATAAACCCTCAAATCGGTCTCATCACTACTCTCCGCCCATAAATCCTCAGCCATCTCAGTACCAGAGCTTGCGTCACAGGATACAACTTCTATATAGGTGTTTTTTGAATCAATATTACCATCGTCTGATATTGTATCACCTATCTTTATCATATCCAATCTTTCGTCGTCAGCATATTCTGCCGATGGTGACATATAAGTCTCACTGCCTGTATAAGCTGCTATCGCTGTGCGCAACTCCCCCGCTGTGACATTCTCTATAGTAGGATATATGTCTTTCCTATTGTTTGAGCCATCAAAAAAGATACTTGCTTCTCTAATCCCATATTTTTCAAAAGAAGTATCGTTAGCATCAACGTCGGGACTGTTACAGTCTATGTATGCCTTTAACACGTCTGGAGCACCATCTGTGGTACCCCATTTAGTGTACGGAATCATAAGGTTAGGGACATACTGCATGGCATCTATGAGTGGAGCCCCATTGATGTTGATATTGTTATAATATCGTGACGGAAGGTTCTTGTCTGAGCCATAAGCCCTCATCCTTGTTATTATAGCGTCTTCAGAGGTTATGTTTTTTGTTATGATTTTTAAACCATTACCCTGTCCATAGGAGAAATTTCCTGTAGAGTTATACGTTGCACCAATCTCAATTATGTGCTTTGCCGTTGTGGCATCATAATAATATTTATATCCCACACCCCACAACGAAGAGAAGAAAGCCAGGGCATTCCAACAATTGGTATTATCTACCTCAACATTGTAATATTCCTGTAGGTATTTGTATGTGTCGCTTGTCTCATCTAATTCAGCTTCCTTAACAAGCCAATTAGAATATAACCGGGATATGTTGGCATTAAGCCTATCTATAAGGTCTGAAGCCTTGCCATAAAAAGAAAACTTAGGTAATGAGGTGAAATGTATATTATTATCGGACAAGACAATATCTAAAAATGAAACATTTTTTATTATAGATAATTCTGACACAAATTTTACATTCTCATAAATAAATGCCTCCATATAACTTCCAGCACGTGCCTGTTTGGTAACGTTCGGTATATCCCTTAAAATATATTTATTACCATCATAATCCCAAACAATAAAGTCCCCTATCTCCCAATTTATCTTTTCAGAAGATTTGACAGTGACATTTAAAAATGGTATATTTAGATATTTACCAGAATATTGGAGCTTTTCTGCTATAGCCCTTATGCCTGATTCGACGGCAAGATACCCTTTATTGTCAACAATGAACTCTACTTCCCTTGCGGAAGTGTCCTGTTCATATGACAACTCACCGTCAGTAGCTTTAAGTTCAAACGTTGCCGCAGGGGCAATACCCACCTCTTTTGTCTCCTCTACCTGCCCACTTGTCTGATTAAGATTAAAGATACTATTGTCGGCATCTTTTTTATATACATATATCATAGTGAAAGTATTACATTTGTTATTGGGTCATTTGTTTTAAATTTTACCGTAAAAGAGACCACGTCGCTCACATTAGACCTGAAGAATATATCACTTTCTATTTCTACAACCCTGCATTTCTGCCTTCCAATCTTTGCATATTCTGAATAGAGTGATATTTCCCCACTTATATACTCTATGAAGTTAGGTATTTTTATATTAGCTTCATCTTTTGCCCCTTTATATGCAAAGCCAACAGTGAACTCAACAGGCTCATAGGTTATCACTGAAGGTATATATTCATAGTCCCCATTTTGGTCGTAATATTTTGTTGAAGCAATATTCTTTGGTCTTGCATTTATCATTAGATAAGGAAAACTCGTTACCACTATGCCCCATTGCGCATAAATGTCCGTTACTACGTCGCCCTTTTTAATTAAGAATTTAGGTATTGTCATATCATCATATATTTAATTAACATAAGCCCTGACATTTAATTTGGTAGCCCCATTGGAGACTGTGAGGCTGTTAAGTTTATCCAATATAGCCTCTGTCCCTTTAGCACTCCTGAAAGTGTTTGAATTTATCATCTGCAATTCGGCAAGCCCATTACCTATTATGTCGTTTATATTTCCTATTATTGGCACAAGGTTTTTAACATCTGCCTTATTTGCTGCCACATCGGCACGAATACTATTGATATATGAAGCCAATAAGTTAGCTGTTTTCTCCTGTATGCCCTGTATCCCTGATGCGAAACTGCTGTCGCTACTATTTTGCCAAATATTGAATCCTGCTGCCTGTGATTCCTGTTTCCATCTCTCTGCCCACTCCCGCGCATTTTCCATGTCGCTGCCTATAGTAGAGAAGAAATCCTGTAATAATGTCCTCTGTTCTTTAGCAATATCTTCTGGGGTGAGATTTGTTCCACTGGTATATGTTGCCTCAATAGCGGCCTGAAATTTCTTTAACTTGTCGGCAAAGAATAAATCGTAAATAAGTTTCTTGCCAATATTCTCCATTGCTTTTGCTCCAGCATCTTCCAAAAGAGAAAAGGCGTCTATGCTCGTCATTGTGGACTGAACTATAGCATCTGTCATCGCATCACCAAAATCTCCAAACGTGTCTTTTATGTCTTCCCTGATTATATTAATGTTTTCATCATATAATTCCTTTTGTTTTATAAGATTTTCTATCTGTTTGCGCTGTTCGTCTGTTATCTTAGTATTTGTGTCCAGGAAAGCCTTTGCCGCCTCTGTATTGAAATCTCCGCTTATACTACCACCCCATATCTCGGGAGCAATATCAAACAGTGTTTTGTATTTGTCTTTTTTGCCAAGAAAATTTGCCCACCCCGATCGGTCTATCACTTTTATAGCCATCCTCTGTATGTCGGTATAGCCTTTCTTATAGGCTTCCATAGCTGTCTTAGATTCGGCAGTAGTTACCTTAAAGAAATTGGCTAATCCCTGGGTACTTGTGAAGGCCAATAAGCCTTTTGACCATACCTCAGTATCTTTTCCTGGTGCTGTACGCTTGTTAATAAGGTCGTTATATTCCCTTATGGCCTTAACTGCGTTTTTGGCGGCGTCAGAAGCCATGGATAGATATCGTATGCCAAAAACTGTCTCATAATCTTCTTTCTTTATTGAAAGTAACAGATTTTGATATTGATTTAAAAAGTCTATTTGATTTTGTTCAAACTCATATTGTTCAGCTTTCGCTATCGCAAACGCATCTATAGTTTGGGTTATTATACTTGTGGCAGCTCCTATTATAGCCCCTATCCAGCCTCCCTCTTGTGCCCCCTTCCCAGCAGCAGACATAATATTCCCAACACTCTTTATCTCTTCAGCAGTCTCTGCCAATTTAGCATTATTTGTTGCTTCGGCAAGTTTGTCCATTGAGTCTGCAACATATAACACCATGTCGCCAGTTTCGCTTACGGCAGAGCCGAAATTTTTGACGGCCTGTGTCTTAAAGGCTTCGGCTTCAGCTTCTATTACTTTCTTTTCCTCTTCGGACATATCCTCCTTTATGGATTTTATCGCGTCGCGTGCCTTCGTCAGATAGTCATAGGCATTTGCAAAACCAGCAAGAGGATAAGCCCTTTTCTTTGCCATTTCTTCATCAATCTCTTGTATAGTTTTTTGGACTTTGTTTATTGCCTTATAGTCGCCTACCATCTTTTCAACATCTTCTGGCTTTATACCTTTTGGTAGTGTGACATTTTTATCACCAGAAATATACTTTAAAAGTTGTTTAGCATCGGCCATTATCCCTTTTAAGGTCTTTCTTGACAAATTGGCAGTGTCGGAGAATATTCTCACAAGTAATGGCGAAGTTTTCATAATGAGATTTAGCTCATCATCCATAAGCTCTTCCATTTGCTTATGATAATTGTCTGTCAAGACCTTTAACGACCGCTGTATCTCTTCATTCCCAGCCTGTGTATCGTGCTTTTGTAATTTTTCCTTTTCATTTGCATACCACTTGTCCAGGTTATTTTTCTTTCTTTCAAAATCCGCATAAGTATCAAGGAGTTTATTATAGCTCTCCTTTTGTCTGTTCTGGTAAGCCTTTTCCTCCTCTGCTGTCAGGCCACCTATCAGTGAGGCGTGTTCTGGGGTCAATGTAGTACCACTACCTCCAGTTTTTTCCTGTAGTTCAAGAAGCTCTTTCTTATAATCCTCAATCTGAATCTTTCTCCTTTCGTGGATATATGCCTGTTCAGCATATTCTTTTCTCCACCCTTCTTCCATAGAATCTACAGTTGCCTTGCTTAATTCAAGCTGAAGTTTTATTACGAGGTCTTTCAGTTTATCTGAAGCCTTTTCTTCCATATTGGCCTCTTTTTCTGCCTTCTTATTTTGCCGTGCTAATTCCTCGTCAGTATATGGAGATATGCCGGCAGCTCTGAAAACACCACTTAATGTGGAAAGTCTTTCCTTCAACCCAGAGACATCCTCTCCAGCAAGTTTAGAGCGGGACGAAATCATTGCGGTCACATCTTTATATTCCCCTCTTAACCTGTCAATATATTCCTCCGGAGACTCTTCGGTGCGCTTCTCATATCCCTTGTTGAGCATATTTGTCCGTTCAAGAAAATCGTTGATGTCCTGTATCCATTTCTTTGATGACCCAAGTATCTTTGAAGGGTCTAAAACAGCGCCTATTATGCCTCCTTCACTTTTGAATAATCTCTCCGCACTTTTTTTTGTCTCCTGAAAGGCTGCTGTTATTTCATTAGCCTTATCAAGAATGGGCTGAAGGGTATTTTTGACATATTTTGTGCCTTCCTTTTCCGAACCTACCTCTTCAGTGAATGTCTCAAACAGTTTCTTAGTACCTGACTCAATGTCCTTATATTCCATCCTGCCCCAAAGTACTTCCATAAGAGAACTCTTTAATGTCTCTTTTTGTAAACCGGACAATGCACTTTTTTCTATCTTTTTGGATAGTTTTTCAGCCTGCTTTGCTATTCCTTCAGAATAGGCATCTAATGCACCCTGTATTGCTTTTTCATAGCCACGCTCTCGTGCAACTTCTATCAGTTTTTGTTTTAAAAGCCCATATGCTTCCACAAGATTCAAAACACCACCATGTTCCTCACGCATTTTTTTGAGGTATGGTTCGTATTGTTTCTCTATTGCTTCTCTTGCTTTTTCGTATTGTTCAGTGCCCTTTTTAGCAGCATTAAGAGCACCAAATAACATATCGAGTTGTGTTATATCCTTGCCAAGAGATTTTTCATAATCCTTGTATTTATCATTAAGCCTCTCTTGGGCTTTTGCTGCCTCATCCTGATATGTTGCAAGTTTGTATATTCCATATCCCAATGCGGCAACGGCGGCGGCTACGAGGGCATATACGTTTGCGGACATTGCGGCATTAAGACTTAATTGTGCGGCTGTCAGTGCATGAGATGTCTTTGCAAGCGCAATCTGAGTGATGGAAAGCTGAGTGTTGTTTATTGCGTTGAATTTTGCTTGAAGGGCAGCAAGACTTTGATATGTAGTGATGGCAATAAGGGCAGCCTTATAAGTGCCATATATTGCAACCAATTCAAGTATAATCTTTCCTACTTGCTCGTAATTGGTTATAAGCCATCTAATACTATCGACAGCACCTTTCAGAATCTTATCCCCTTTCTCTCCTATCTCGGCAAACATTATTTGATAAGCATCTCTTAAATTGGATATCTTACCTTTCAGTGTCTCTGCCTGTATCTCTTGCATCTTGTAGAACTTACCACCCTCTGAGGTCATATCTGTAAACATCTCTTTAATCATAGAGAAAGGAACAAGCCTTGCAGAAATTTTATCAAAGACATCTGAGGCAGTAATACCTGTCTCCCCCAATTCCTCAAATTTCTTTCTTAACTCCTCAATGACAGGGATACCTGCTTCTGTGAGTTGCCTCACCTCCTGCCCTCTCAACACGCTTGCAGCTCGTATTTGCCCATATGCAAGAACCAATCTGTCCATGCCAACACCAAGTCCAGCGGATACGTCGGACAACATTTTTGTTGTGTCATACAACTCGTTCATCGGTATAGAAAAAGCCGATAACTGTTTTGTATAACTTATCAAATCCTTAAATCGAAATGGGGACTGTACGGCTAATTTTTTTATCTGGTCAAAGATTTTATTAGCCCCTTCCAGGTCTTTCAAGATAGCCTGTAAGGACACCCTTTGCATCTCAAACTCCCCACTTACTGTGACAAGATTTTTTATAAGTCTTGCTGCGGCAAAGAGAGATATATAAGACGCTGCAATAGTATGGATGTTTTGTAAAATACGTTGTTGTGTATTTAGTACAGAATTTGTATTTTTTATGGTATTGGCAGCTTTCTCCCTTACAGCCTGTGTCCTTGCCTCCTGTGTGTGTATGCGTTCAGCCATAAGAGCCTCACGTTCTTTGAGTGCTATGGCATCCATCTTCATCTTCTTCTCGATGGAGAGGGCATCCATATTCTTCTTGTGGAGAACCCTTTGGGACTCCATCTCTTTGGCAAAATTCTTTGAGTTAAATTGAATATTAATCTTTGCCTCCTTGCTGTACTTCTCAAAAGCCTTCTTCCAGGCGGCATCAATGTTTCTTGTGTCAAGTCCTAAGCTGAAAAACAAATTACCCAAGTCTGCCATATCCGTTTATTTTTTTTTGACTGTACCCCAGCCAGCGTTTTCTATTTTTTTATTTCTATTCCAAACCTCCTTGGTTTTCTCTATGTCATATTTGGTAATCTTCTTTTTATCCCCAAAGTCAAGTATAACTGTGTCGGTAATAAGTATTTCCAGGTAAGCATTGGAATATCCCCAATTATATCCCCATTGTGGTATTGAAAAGCCAAATATGTTTCTCGGTGCAAATAGCCATCCTTGCTTTTCGGCTATCATTCCCTGTGTGCCGATGAAAGTTCTTGGAGGATACGATTTGCTTCTTCCCTCGTCATCGTCTGAAGAGTATCTTTCAAGCCTTGGGCTAACATCATAATTGAGTAATACTCCGTTAGCTGAACTTTTTTTTTACCCATCTCTATTATGGGTAGCAACACACTGTCGTCGTATTGCTTTATATAATAGTACCAACGCCAAAGTAAGGGATAGATAAACTTTATCCTGAAAAATCCATTTGCCACAACACAGGCAGCTAACTTGCATGTTACCTGGCTCTCACTCTTTGGGTCAGTCCTATTATCAACCATAATTGAGGAAAACTTACGTAAAGTCCCCCTCTTCAACCATCCTATATGGACTTTTTTATTGCCAAGTAACACTGTCTCTTTCTCGTCATTTGCAATACTACTCAATTGCCTCTCGTCTTCTATATTTGCCATATTACCAACCCTCCTTATTTTTATTACTATCCCATACCTCTCTTGTACGCTCTATATCCTTCCGTGATGGAAGAGGTATATCCACCCTTGCGAAGGTAGCACCATTTTCCTGCATAATATAAGCACGACGACCCAATATAATAGGATAATAACTATCGTCAGTTACGATAACGGCAACAACAGAATCGGCAAAGCCTTCTTCTTTATTATATGTCTCAAATGATTCTTGTCCCCTGCGAAAAAGGGAATAAGAATTGCCAAGGAGATGATTTATCTCTTCTCCTGAATTTAAAATTTCTCTTAATACAAACATGTCTTTATTTATTTTAAAATTTATTTTAAAAGGGAGGGGCAAGCAATTATCCTCCCCCACCCTTTTTTTATTTACTGTTCCATTTACACATTAAGGTGTCTTAGGAGTCCATGTCAATAGAGCGATATCTGCTTCGCTGTTTCCACCGACAATTTGCAAACTCAAATTAACGCCCATAGGTTTATCAAGTGGGGAGTCGAACACAAGTGAAGGATACCCCTGAACATGCTTCAAGAACAAAGCATATTGTCTATTTTCAGAGATAATCATTGCAGAACCTTCAAGCATCTCGTTGGTGAGAAAATATCCATACCCCGCAAAAGTACCTGTCACATTACCGACTGTCTCATCAGCAGTAGATAATGAAGTAGAATTCTTAGTGTAGAATATTCCCATCAAGTCGTCGTGAATAGTTGGAAGAAACATATCAATAGTTATGTTCCCCGGTTGACCAGTTATAGTCCAAGCCCCAGCTAAGCCAAATACCTTAGTGGGGTTGAGCGTACCTGCGGCTTGAGTTATGTTTAGTGAATCATTCGCAATAGGCAGTTCAAAGTCCCAAGCAGCAGTTGCGAGAGTTGCTTGTACTGTCTTTGCAAAACGGACAGAAGATACGCCATTAAATAGCTTTTTTACTTCAGCCAAAGTTTTAATTGCCATAGTTTTTATAAAATTAAATTATTGTTACGTCACAATTTATGTGAATACAATGAAAACCAAGTTTGTCGCTTCCTACGTTTATTGGGGTAGGGTTGCCTATAATACATTTAGTATTTGTTATTGGCAGCTTAGCGTAAACTGCGGTCTGCATTGATTTTAGTTTACTTATGTTTTCATAAGTAATATTATTTACCGTTACATCACGGGCAAAAAGGGAGATGCGACAAGAGGTAAAACCTGTTCCTAATCGATTATAAATAGAGGTTGGAAATTTCACTACGACAAAGTCGTTCATCCCGTCTGGTGTGGTAAGTGGTCTATCAGTAAATATGTTTGCACTCACTCCCGACATTGCGTTATAAACTACCTGTGTTAAATCGCCAATGTTATAATTTCCTATATCCATTATTTAATCTTTTTAAAACCATTGCGAAACATTGATAACCCCCTTGCTGCGGTATATTGTTTTGTATCGGTAAGTACATTTAAGTCTTTTTCGTTTTCAAGCAGTTCTGAATATTCAGTACCTGTACATACTACAATAGAATATGGCTGTATTGGTTTAAATGTCTTCAAAAATTGCATCGAAGTACTTGTCCCCCAACCTCCATCAGTTTCTACTGTACCTTGAAACTTTCTGTAGACCTTATCATAAGTTCTCCCTCTAAACCATTCCTCTTTTCTCAGCTTGCGCCGTATAGCAGGTTTTACACCATCTAAAAAGGTAACATCTACAAGTTGGTAATTTTGATACAGCCCAAAAGCCAAAGAGGTAAGGGTATTTCCTGTTAGATTATGATATTGGGCAGATACTTGAGCATCATGCAAAATATCATCTCCTATACCTATAAAAGCATCATATGCCCTTTCATAAAGCATGCGATAGAACTTTGCCATCCCTTCTTGTATCGCCTTCTTATTGTCCATTAGGTGTTTACCTTATTCCAATATACTGTTAATCCCATATTGCCCAAATAGGCATCGACAACTTCACCCTCCAATATCTTCGCATCTGGCAACGCCCTCATCCTATCTATCACCCGTATCTTGTCCCCTGCCCTTATCTCTATCTCTACGAATGGAATTGAGACTGCATAGTCGGATACAAGTACTCCGTTAGATGGATTAGTATTATTCGCCTTGTAATTTCGCCCTTCACCATTATATACTTCAACCTCAGTGTTGGTGCTATTGGCATCATTAAATGGGTCATATGTAGAACTAACATTACGAGTGATTCTTATGCTGTGCGGATAACGAGGATTACTTATTGTCATAGCCTGTGTATTTTTAGTCCTGTACTTATTGGTTGCTCCCCATTTGCCACATATATATCATCGGCCATCTTGCGCCACATAGCCTTATCGGCAGAGGAAAATGAGGCTGAGGATTCTGAATGTTTCCACCCAGCATCGGCATCATCGACACGTTTACTGCCACTCGGCATAGTTATTGCCCACCGTAAAGCGTCAGCAACACAGAGGTTTAGTGTTTTTTGAGTAGTTGTAGAGACATCCGCCTCACCTACTACAGACCTTTTATGGTATATAGAGGTGAGTGCTGTGTCTGGTATATCAAAACCCACCGAACCGATTATATATTCTGAAATGGTGAGTGCCATGTTATTTTATCTTAAGGTAATACATATACTTAGTTCTGTTCGGTACACATAGTGCGGTAAGTTCTGACTCAATATATTGATACTTATTCTTAGCATCAAATGTTTGTGTCAGGACTGTACGACCTCCATCGTAGAGGGCTATACGTGCAGCAGGGTCAGGAATAATAATAGGCTGTACGGCCTTAATTGTCCCAATCTCACCATCAGGCATAAGAACCCAAGCATCCTCATCAAATGAGCTGAGCCGTGTCTTAACAATAGACTTAGTAGCCTTATCATAGGATTCAACTTCAGAAACAGAATCAATGATATGGATAGGATAACCCAACTTTCTTTCAAGCAGAACCCTCGATTCTTCCTTTGACAGTCTCTTAGCAATGTTACTTGCAATAGTATCTGAGGCAGCCTCTGGATTATAGTAGTAACCCAATGCAATACGCACCTTAGAATGTCCCAAGAAGCGTGTAAAGCACTTCTGCGAAACTTCAATAACTCCAACCGGGGCATAAGCATCTTCTGCGGCCTTTACAAGAGCCACAAGGTCGGCTACGGGGTCTGAAGCGGAACCCTCAGTGGTATATGCGTCGTCAGTCCACCAACGGGCGGTTGATGTCTTTGTGGTTATATTTCCAGGAGGAACCTTAAAATCAAAGGTTACATTTTGGAGACCTTGTGGATTATTAGTATTTAACAAGGTAAATTTACCTGTTGAAACTGCTTGATGTCTCTGGTATTTAAGCGTGTTGTAGTTACCGCCAATGAGCTTGTCAGTACTATTATAAAGCACGGTCAAAATAGCGTTCTCTGCGGCAGCATCAAAAGCACCCTTTCCTGCCATTATCATCTGTTCACGGATAATTTTCTCATTTAACTTAAATCCGTGTTTCATTCTCGGAATCTTGCCTGTGTTAATCTCAATACCATCTACACTACGAAGTGGTGCAGGAGAATCTAAATCAACATAGGTAGCCATAGCATATATACCAAGCTCAGCTTGTAGCTGGTGGTATGTAAAGTCCATCTGTATCTCTTCATCCCAAACGAAACCGCTTGTATCAGGAGCATTATACTTGTCTGCAAAGACAGTATCTACAAACTCTTGGTAGCTTATACCTGCCAAAGAGCGACCTACAAGGTCATAATATGCAGCATCTCTTATATCAGCCATGATTAGATTCCTCCTTCAAAAATTATGTTAGGGATATATGATTTAACCTCTTGCGGAACAAAAGGTACTCGGTCTGCATATACAGTACCCGAAGTCACAACAGCAACAGTAGCATAAGTAGTGCCTGTCTCTGCGTAAACATCGTTTTCAGTCAGTCCTTTAAAGTTAGCCACATCAATGTCAGTGCCTGCGTGTTCAGATAGGTACAATATAGCACCCTCAGCGATACCCTCAGTAATTGTAGATACAGTAAGCACGATAGCACCCTCGCTTGGTTCAGCAACATCAGATACGGTCAGTTCAACTCCTGTTGAGAGAACCTTAATCTTGTCGCCCGCAACGGGAACTTTGTAATTGTCGCCTGCAAGGATAGAAACCTCAGTAGCGGTTACAGCAGCAACAGCAGCAGAACCAACCACCAATGTAGAGATATAAGCCTCAAGACCTGTACCTGCACTTTTTTGTGTCACCACGATAGCAGGTTCTGCACCTGTTCCGCCTACCTTTTGGGTAAAGAGGATAGTGTCACCTGCAACAGCAGTATCATACACAGCGTTAAGGGTTTCGTTAGCAGCGATAAGCACTTGCAGGGCAGTAGCAGTAGCACCCGCATTGTCACCGATAGTCACCTTGCCAGAGGCAGGTGTAGTAACGAATTCAAAGGTCACGCCTCCAATAGCAATGGTGTCTGTGTTAGCAGCGTTCTGCTCTATTTCAAGAGCATACACACCTTTTACAGCAGGAGAGGCAGGGGTAGCGACAACAGCAGCAGCAGTTTTGTAGAAAGCAATAGGCATAGCCGTTCCGCCAACTTTATCCACCACAACTGGAGTACCAGCAGGGAGAACAGAACCAATAGCAGGAACAACGCCCAATTTCGCACCGCTTGTCAGCTTGTCCTCAACCTTTTTCCATACGGGGATACCGCCCCCGATGGTTGTGGTTGTTGAGCCAAAAGTGTTAAACATAAATTTTTAATGTTTTAGTTAATAATTATTTTTTCGTTTCCTTTGACTTCTTGAATTCAAGTAGTTGTGCCCTTTTAGCCTCGGCAGCAGCACCATTATCGCCATTTGCGTTTCTTGGTATTGCGCCTTCGCCATAAGCCTCCTTGTATTCTTTGTCGTACAAAGGGATACATTTTGTAGCCAATGTTTCAGCAGTATCATCTTCGGCAACCTCTACCTTTGCAAGAACATTCCTTAGAATATAATCCTTATTTGCGTTCTGTGCCATTAGTAGTGTCTTTGTCTGTTCCAAGAGCCTCTCCTTTTTTAATTGTCGTTGTGACTCTTTGAGCATTGCCTCTACATCCGCTATTCTCTTTACCAAATCTTTGTCTGGTTCATTAGATATCGGAGGGGTTGGTGATACTTGTGGTGCAGGGGGCTTATGTAGTTTTTCTACTTGCTCTTTCACCTTATCGGCTACATCTTTGTTCAGTTGTCCGCCCAATTCCTTCAAATCCTCAATAGCTTCGTTTACAACATCTTCTGTCAATTGTTCATCTGTTGTAATTTTCTTTGCCATTCTCTGAGCTTTTGACCTTATAGTGCGGTCTGACAGTGGGCTGTTTTTCAACCCTGCGATTAGTTTTTGGTAGATTTTTTCTTCCATTGTTTTTATTTTATGGGGTTTTTCCCCGATTAAGTAACATATTTGTTATATAACATTATTGTTATATAAAGTAACAACCATGTTTTATTATGCAAAGTTACGAAAAAAAAGCTATGCTTGTATGAATTTTTAAAAAAAAAATCGTAACTTTGCACTAATTTATGGAGAAATATACCGATTATAAGACAAGGGATGGGAAAAGAATTATTTCCCATGAGTATATAGAACACATACGCTCCCTTAATGAGCCACACAAATATATAGTGCCGCAAGTAGGGGGGCAAGAGCTGGCCTTGGCTTCAACGGCGGACATAATATTCTATGGAGGAAAAAGGGGAGGTGGAAAGTCTTTTGCACTCATAGAAGAGGCTATAAAAGATATACGTAACCCTTTCTTTGTGGCGTACATATTAAGAAAAGAAAAAGACGATTTTAAGACACTCATAGATACTGCAAATAGCCTTTATCAACCATTCGGCACTTATAACCGCTCGGCAGACGACATGTCATGGAAATTATTTAGTGGGGGCTCTATATTTTTCCGTTACTTCAAAGACGCTTCCTATGAAGAGTTTAAGGACAGGTTCCAAGGTAGGGAAATACCATATATAGGCATTGATGAGGTGACACAGATGCCATATAAATATTTCAAATATCTTCTCACATGTAACAGAAACTCTAAAAACATACGCAACAGGATTTTTGCTACATGTAACCCTGACCCATATTCCTGGGTGGCAGAGTTCATAGATTGGTGGATAGGTGAGGATGGCGTGGCTCTTCCAGAGAGAAGTGGAAAATCAAGATATTGTTTTATGGACGGTGATACTGTTGTAGATATCATATGGGGCGATACAAAAGATGAAACATATCAGAAAGCAAAACATTTGATAGACAAATATTGGAAAGATGAGTTTTATGAGTTTACCACACCACAAGACATGTTTATCAAAGAGGTCACTTTCATCATAGGTGAACTTACTGAAAATAAGATACTATTGAAGTCTGACCCTTCCTATATGTCGTCCCTCTCACAACAGGATGAAGAACAGAGGGCAAGAGACCTGGATGGTAATTGGAAATTCAAAGAATTAGGTACAGACCTCATTACGAGGGTGCAGATGGATTTGTTCTTCACCAATTCACCAAAAGATGAAGGGGGAATACACTATATGACCTGTGACCCAGCATTGGAGGGTGGGGATAACTGTGTGTTTTGGCATTGGAGAGGATTTCATATAGTGGATGTAGAAGTTACAAAGGTGGACTCGAAGCTGCTTGTTGAAAAGGCTCAGCAACTATTGAAAATGTGGGGTGTAAAGGAGGAAAATTTTGCCTATGACAACAACGGATTGGGGCAGATATTCGGGGGGTTCTTTCCACGGGCAGTAAAGTTTAATAACAATGGAACACCCTCCAATGGTGACAGAACTTTATTCAGTAACTATAAGTCAGAATGTGCCTATTACCTTGTTCAAAAGTTTAAGAATATGGAAATAAGCATAGACCCTTCACTCTTGCAGAGGAGATTTAATGTAAAGAGGCACAGGGGACTTACTTTGAAAGATATCTTGATAAAAGAAAAGAAAGCCATAAGGCGTGTCGATACAACGGTGGATAGATGCTGGACATTAATAAATAAGCAGGAGATGAAACGTATCCTTGGATGGTCGCCTGACTTTATGGAGTCGATGATAACAAGGATGGCATTTGGTCACGACCTTCGCAAGAGGGCGGTAAGGATAAGTGGAATACTATAATATTATAAAACAAAGAAGATGGCAGAGATTAAATTAAGGGAGATTCTTTCAAAGAAAGCCTTTACAAGAATAACACCATTGGGGTATTACATGGGTGGTGTATCTCACGACCCTATGGACAATGGTATGGATAACGCCTCCTGGCAGATAATCACACAGGCGGACTTCCTTCGGGAATATTACCCATCAGGTCACAGGATAAATGACCCTGTCTATTACCCAGATAAGGTTAGACAGGACTTGGAGACGAAGAAATACTATGTAGAGCAGGTAATAAGATGTGCCTTTCCTTTCCAGAAGATAATTGCTACCAAGCAGATTATACACCTTTGCGGTAACGACGTACGCTTCGAATTGACAGAGCCGCGGGAGACACAGGAGCAAAAAGACCTTTTCTTCAACTTTAAGAAGGGATGGCAACTGAAACACACAGAATATGCCCTTTATAGCCTTGTAAAATCTATAAAGGTGACGGGTGACGGAGCCGTAGCGGGGGTTATAAGCGATGGTCAATTTTCTTGGCGTAACTTCTCCTATCTCAATGGTGACAAGCTATTCGCACACTACGATGATATGATGAGGCTTAAACTCTTTGCACGGCAGTACAAGTCTTACGATGAAGCAGGAAATGAAGCCAAGGTATTTGTAGAAGTATGGGATGATAAAAACCACTATCTATTCTCCCAACCATTGAAAGGGACAAAGGCAAAGGTGATACAACTCCTGGGGGTGTTTGGTCTTAGTGGCTATACAGAGGTAAGAAAACCCATACCCCACGGCTTCGACTTCATTCCAATAGCATATTTTAGAAGTGCCGATGGTGCCTGTTGGTCAGACTCACAGAACTCAATAGACAAGTACGAACTTGCAGTGTCACATCTTTGCCAGAATAATATGGCATACGCATTTCCTATAATGTTTCTCAAAGGTGACTCGGTGAATATCGTAGGTGGGGAGAATATATATGCACCCGTTAAGGCCATTACGGGAGACTCCTCTTCCGAAGCCTCCTTCCTCAACACACCTGACGGCTCTGCCTCATTTGAACTACAATTGAAGATTCTGTTGCAAAACATCTTTCAGGGTTCATTCACCGTGCTCCCTCCAGAGCTTAAAAGTGGTGATTTGCCTGGTGTTGCGGTTAAGCTGCTCTACTCTCCAGCAATAGAAAAGGCTATGGCGGACGCCTCAGAACTCGACATGACCATTGCGGATATGGTAAAGATTTTCGCTCACGGATATGGTTTGGAGATAGGACAAATGACGCCTATGAAGAACCTGAAAATAAATAGCTGGATAGAGCCTTATGTACACCAGAACGTAGCAGAACTTATGCAGAACCTTCTCAATGGCGTACAGAATGAGTTTCTATCAAAGGAAACTGCCGCATCACTTACCCCTTATGGCAAGAATGATGAGTATTACCGTATCATAAAGCAACGGAAAACAGAGGCAGCAATGACCACACCAGAGGACATAAACCTTAATACCATACCATAATGACGGATATTGAAAAAGCAATATATTATGCCAAGAGGCGTATAGATAAGACAGAATTAATGACCACTGCCATAAAATCAAAATACTTAAATGTTTTTAAGCGGATATGTACCTTAACATATAATCAGGGAGTTGCCCCATCATATTTTACTTTTGAGAAGTATATACAACTCCAAAATAAGGTAGATGGAGAAATAAACAAACTGATGAGAGACCTCTATCAGATAATAGAGCAATATTCCATTGCATGTTCCTCACTTGCGATGAATAAAAATGACAGGGAGGATGAACTTGATGTTATTGGTTACATCAACCGCCCAATAGACGGGAGGGATATAAACGCAAGACTTGCAGAATATGGAGAAAAGGCAAAATATGAGTTTGAGGCAATGATAGCAGCAGGACTTCTCCTCTCTAAGCCAATAAATGCCGTTTTTAACGATTATAAAGCATTTTTATTACAACCGTATTCATCTGCATTAATAAAAGAAGTTCGAGCCCAAAAAGGGGTAAAAATAGCCGCTAAAAGGCTCCTCACAAGAAATGTCAGTTTTGGTGCAGGAAAATATATATCCACAACGAGCAGCCTATATAGACTCGGGGAAGGAACGCTAAACTATGTTTATCATTGGGCTGACGAAATTTACATGCAGCGTAACGGAGCCATAGGATATAATGTATATCGTGGCAGCTCTTATCCCTGTCAGGCATGTGACGATGTTGTCGGATTTCATCCTATAGGCAGTTATGTCCTTCCTGTTCATCCGAGATGTGTGTGTTATAAAGTACCTATTTATATGTAGATTATGCCAGTATTTTCAGGAAGACTTATAAAGAAGTGCAGGGAACAGGGACTCACAATAGAAGAGTACCATTTCTGCACACTCGTGGACTTAGGATTCTCTAATTCCGATGCTTATGTGTTGGCGTATCAGCCGGCAACAGCTAACCCGTCAAAGATAAAGGATGCGATGTATAAGGTTTTAACATCACAACCTGTAAAGATATATCTTACATATTTGGCAAAAGTAAAAAACTATGAGGAGAGCGAAAGGACAAGACGCGAACATGAATTGCGTAAAAAGATAGAGGAAGAACTGAAGGCTTCATATGGAACATCCCCGCAATTAGCGGAGACAAATTCTCCCTCGGCGCCGGTGACAAAAAGTGATGGTACACCAAGAACTAAAGAGGATATTATAAGGGAACTCAACGCTGCCCTCATAGTAGAGACAGACCCAAAAATAAGACTCGACTACTACAAGCAACTTATAGACCTTCAGGGGATGAAGAAGGAACAGGAAAAAGATGATGATAACACTATTCACTATTACTTTCCTGTTACATGTAAGATGTGCGGTCTTTTACAGAAAGCAGAATTAGATAGGGCAAAAGCAATAGAAAGGGAAAAGTCGGATTATAACCCTAACATTGAGGAAAAAATATAATTTTTTGTGGCTTTACGCCTATTAAACTTTTTCAATAATTCTTTATGAAAATCGTCCTGCTTCTTCGGCATGGGGTATTTTAATATAATAAACATATCCCTATATAATCTCCTTAATGAATAAGGTGAAATTCCAAGCATGTAGATAATTTCATTCTCACTACATTTCTTCAAGAGACAGAGAACTACATTATATAACTGCACTATCCTGCGGGCATGTTTTTCAAGCGGTGTGCCTGTAATTACAGTGAAATTACGGCGATTAGTGGCACACACATAAGTACATGGGTCATTAGTGCGATAAAATTTAGAGAAAGAGTCATATGGGCAGACAATAGCATCGTCAGGCCACTTTAGTGACTCAAGATATTTAAGAACATTATTTCTATCGCTCTCTATGTTCATTTCAAATTATTTTTACACCAAGTAGTATTGCCTGTGTCATAATCCACCCATCCCCAAGTTTCCTCAGCCTTTTTCAAATCCTTATTGCAATAATCCCTCCACCATATGTACATTTCCCAATATGTGTCTATGTCATCCGTCTCTGGCTCATATATAATAGCTATCTGCCATTTGAAAAAAAAGAAAATAAATAACGGGGTCTGCTCAAATCGTGGTGTTCCATATTTGCTCTTATATCCCAAATCGGCCTTTACAATGGTAATGGGCACACCAACCTCAACGTACCAATAAGATTTAAAAAGTTTCAATACTACATATTTACTCCTTCTTACTATAGGAAAATTATTAAATATTAAATAATTACCTTTTATGTAAGGGTGTTTTTCCGAATAAGCGGCTTTTTCATTCGGTGACCTCATTTTTAGTTTGCGAAAGGATATTAATGTGGGACAGTAATTACAGGGTAAGAAATATGATACATAATATTTTATTTGTCCTACATAAATTTTTCTTTTCAATGGTTTAAAGGGACTGTTTTTTACTTCTTGTAATATTTTCATTGTTGTTATGTTTTATTGGTTAGTTAATATTGTACTGCTGATTCCCTTGATATAAAGAAGTGTATGCCTT
>ERZ795047.1552-NODE-1552-length-24025-cov-13.123404_pt1 | contig 24025 bp, 23 predicted proteins | sample MGYA00375131_ERZ795047 | MGnify/ENA primary metagenome ERZ795047 (study PRJEB30176, sample SAMN05720228) | activated sludge metagenome | isolation source: Anaerobic digester | place: Japan | collected 2015-05-20 ...
TCTTTCTCTACGGAAAATTGTACTGGCACCTCTATGTTAGAGCCGAAGCTCCATTCCTCCTAAGTTCTACACTAATTGTACTGGATATTTTCAAAAAAAGCTATTCGCATACCAGACAAACTTTTCTCAACACAGCCCGAAAACGGAGCAGTACAATTTTCAAAGATTGACAGTTATGGGGGTGTTACGATACCTTGAGTGCATAGAAACCCCCAACTGTCATTTTGACGAATACCCGAAATCCGATTCATTGACTTTTCAGGATTTTTCCAGTATAGTTATCATAAGGACGGCGGCGGAGCGATCGGACACAGAGAAATATAGTCGCTGACGCTCCAATTCCACACCTGAAAGTGCGGAAACAAAGCAGAGCCGCAGGCTCAAATGCAAAATAGCCCCACAGGGGCTAACACAAATCGCAAGCTCGGCATAGCTGCACTACAAATCACAGATTTGAGTACACCAATGCACCGCTTGGCAGAGGGCTGCCGCCCCTACAACCCCGCAATTAGAAATAGAAAGGAAAACAGAAATAATGAGCAACAAAACGAAACGAACACACAGTATTCAGGTCAGGCTCAGTGACGAGGAATACGAAGCGTTCAACCGCAAGTTCACGGCAAGCGGTATGAAGTCCCGGAGCGACTTCTTCCGCCACATGATCTTCAAAGGCTACATCGTGAAGTTCAACGATGACGAGCTGAAAGAACTGCTGAAACTTGCAAGAAGCATATCCAACAACTTCAATCAGGTGGCGGTCAGAGCCAACAGCGGCGGAAAGGTCTATCCCGAAGATATTTCCGCATTGAGGGAGGAGGTGGAGAAGCTCTGGCAACCACTAAGATATTTTCAGTCTCAGTTGATGAGCTTGCATCACTGAAATACATAGCTGATCCCGAAAAGACAGATAACGGCAGACTGATCTTCACGCAGGGGTGCAGCGCCGATCCCGAACAAGCTCACCGTGATTATGAAGAAATACGGGCGAACGGAACAGGCAGAAGTTCCGTTCTCGCCCAGCACTTCATTGTTAGTTTCAAGCCTGGGGAGATCACTCCCGAACGAGCATTGCAGCTCGGTCAGGAGATATGCGAGCAGTTTCTCAAAGGCGAGTATCAGTATTTCATGGCTTGCCATATCGACAAGGAGCATACGCACCTTCATTGTGTTTTCAATAATACCAACTGCATCGACGGCAGGACTTTTGAAACTCATGAGAACCGCAGGACTACAAAGCAGGACAGGTCATTTCAGAAGCTCATGAACATCACCGATGAGGTATGCAAGCGGCACCACCTTTATGTTATCGAGCGCCCTGAAATGGGCAAGGGTAAGAGCCATTGGGAGTGGGACATGAGCCGTCAGGGATTATCATGGAAAGCAAAGCTGAAATATGCCATAGATCAGGTTATCAAGGTAAGCGAAAACTTTGAGGACTTCCTTGCCAAATGCGCCGATTTTGGAGTGCTTGTCGAGTATGATTCCGACCATAAGATCGACCTGAAATTTATGCTTGCGGAGCAAAAAGAACGCAATCCGAGAGCGAAGTATACCCGAAGTCGAACGCTGGGCTGGTTTTACGAGACTGAGCGGATCAAAAGCCGTATCGCACAGTATCAAGGGTGTATGGTTTATGTGCCGAGGTCGAAGATAAGAGCCATTACGAAGAAGCCTGAGAACAAGTTTGTTCAGGACGCTATCGACCGTGGCAATATGAAGGTGGCGAGTATCGCCAAGAACATTATAGCTGAATATGGAGTTGAGCCGGAAGAAATACGCAATGCAGCAATCTCCGCTTATGCTCACAGCCGTGGACTTATCTCGATATTGCTTGCAGGCATCGTTGTGTAGGAAGTCTGCCAGCCGCTGAACGTATATCCCTCACGGGTAGGAGCATCGATCAGAGCAATCGAATCGCCGTAACTTACAGTCTTTGTATCATATACCTCGCCGTCCACCTTATAAGTGATTGTGTAGGTTTTTGCTGTGCTGTTGAACTGAGCTGTATAGGTCACATTGCCCGAAACAGTAGGCAGTGCAGCGGGAGCGTAAGTATTCGTGCCGTCACTCCAACCGCTGAAAGTATAGGAATACTGTGCGGTTGCTGCCTTTGTCGGTGTTGCACCGTCATAGGACGGAGCAATACCATAAGGTACATTTGTATCGGTTTCAAGTGTAGTATCACCGTTTTTCCATGTGACTGCGTACTTGTTGATAATGAACGAACCCGTGATAACAACATCTTCATCGGGCATTGTCGCAGGGATTTCGCTCCAACCGCTGAATGTGTAGCCTGTTTTCGTAGGTGCTTCACGGGCTGTCAGAGCCGTACCGTATGCAACGGTATCAACAGCACCGTAAACTTCGCCGTCCACCTTGTAGGTAACAGTGTGCTTGTTTGCTTCCCACTTCGCATACAGCGTGACCGTATCATTGTTTACGGCAGTCAGATTGCTGACCTCCGCACCGTCTGCATATTCCACCGCACCGTTTGCAGAAGTCGCCCAGCCTGCGAAATGATAGCCTGTCGGGGCTGTAAACCCGTTTGCTGTCAAATCCTGTGCCGTGCCACCGGTGAAACTCTGATTGTCCATTGAGCCTGTCGCATCATTGCTGTTCTTATTGAAAGCCACACTATATGTTATTGCTTCAAACTCTGCCGTTACCGTAACATCGTTGTCGGGCATAGTGAACGAGTAAACGCTGTTGACAGGCTCGATTTCAGTATTGCCGACTTTTACACTCTTGACCGCATAGCCCGCAGCGGGTGTGACAGTCAGGGTGACGGCTTCGTTATTCTCAGCTACCGGCAAATCTGCTGAGACAGTACCGTTTGTAATATTGTTATCAATCGCTACCGTGTGTCCGAATACTGCCGTTACAGTAACATCTTTCGCAGGCATCTCAAAAGAATAAGTGCCATCTGCGTTCTTTGTAGCTTCTGTACCGTTGTACTTCACGCTCTTTACGGCATAGCCAGTATCGGGAGTAACATCAAGCGTTACTGTATCGCCGTAGTGTGCTGTCGAAGCTGATGTATCGCCAATCTTTGCGGTAATTGAGCCGTTTGTAGGTGCTGTGATGTTGATATATGCAACTGTGTCAAATATCTCAGTAGACTCATAACCGTCATTTCCATCCCACCAAGGGACATTCCTCACAGGATCACCTTCACCTGGATTAGCAACTGTATAAGTATCCTCTAATGCACCATTTCCTGCATATCTTAGATAACAGCGCATAGGTCCAATGCTTGCACCTGTTGTATAGCGGACGAACTGCCCGGCTGCCACTACCTCACCGTGAACAGCTGTGCCTCCGCAAGCTGCAAAGCCGTAGTCCTTGCTCGTTTCAGTCCATTTTTTCCCCGTATATGTACCATAGAAATTCAAATTGTCATTTGTCGTGGCACCACCATACTCGTTCAACGTCGTGGGCAGCAGCGTCACAACTCCGCCCGTCATGCTTTCAATATTCGGGAACGTCATTTTTGTGGCGGTCGGCACGAACAGATATGGTGTGTTGGCTGTCAGCGAGGTCACGTTATTAGAACCCGCTTCACCCGGCGCTATTATCTTGCAGACCCATATATGTTGGTCCTCGTCGTATGTCACATCCTTGAAGTTGTAGAATGTGCCGCCCTCATCTCCGTTGCATTCATAGTTGAATGGCAGTATCACCGTTGTAGTCGCTCCAGGGGTAAACGTGCGGTTATAGGTCACGCTCTTGATATTGCCTACCTCCTCCGTGATGTTCACGCCCACGAGATTGTAACCATCGCCGTTGAAGGTTACGCTGGCTCTCTCATTCCAATCATTGAAGGAGTATTCCACTACTGCATCGCCGTACTTCGGTGTGTAGTAATTGCCGTTGTAGAGGAAGCCGTTCTTGTAGCCCTTCACCAGTCCGTGATCTGTGGTCGCATTACCAAGGTTTGCAGGTGCTGTAGTCGCCGTGGCTGCGGGGCGTCCCTGCCTGTTGCCGAGGGTATTGGTGTAGTAGCAGTTCGTCATGTTGTAAGTCAGGGTAGGCTCACTGTTTGGATAGACGAACGTGAAGCAGTTGTCGCCCAGTGCGTATTTGCCCGTGCCGTATGCGGCGGGAGCGGATAGGCAGTCGGTGAACTTGATGGTCCCGTTATTTCCATAGTCCCATCCTATGAATCCGCAGCAGAAGGCGGTCACGTCAGCCTCGTCCGGGTTGTAAATCAGTCCGTCATAGACGCAGCCCGTGACGGTGCAGGTGGCATTAGTGCTATTCCACTCGGCAATGACACCGCCGTGCCGCACAGAGCCGCTGTAGGTAGTGCTGATTTGGGTGCTCACATGGCAGTTCTCGATGGTGATATTGCCCTCGGCACGACCCACCAGACCGCCCAAACTCTCGTATGTGCCGCCCGTGATGGTGCCCTGGACGTGGAGGTTGCTGATGGTGGCGCCATTGATGTAGTGGAACGGGGCGCAGAAGTCCTCGGCGGCAGTGCGGTTAAAGGTCAGCGTCTTGCCCTGTCCGTCGAACGTACCCTTGAAAGGGTGATTGCTTGTACCTGCCATCTCCGACGATTCAACGTCTGTGGCAAGTTTCACGGTCTTGCCGTTGAAACCGTCGGGTACTAAGCCATAGTTCACGGCGAAGCAGAACCAGTTCCAGCCGTTGGCGGTCTTGATGGTGTACTCGTTTTCGCCAGTCTGCTCAAAATGGCTGGCGTCGGGTGCTGTGAAAGTTGCTCCAATGTTGACTTCTTCCTGAGGCATGGTAAATGTATAGCTATTGTCACTCTTTGGGGTCAAGGCTATGTTGTTTCCAGAGGTTGTGCCCGTTGCGGTCACTCCTGTCAATGTCTCGCCGAACTGCGGCGTAAAGGTGAGGGTGACGGTCTCGCCGTCAATGGCATAATTACCTTCCTTGTCAGTCGTGAACTGAGGATAGTTGGTGTTGATACCGCTGAAAGACCCGATTCTGTAACTTGTTGTTAGTGTGTAGTTCGTGCCTCCGGCGTTGATGGTGACGCTGGCGGTATAGGCTCCGATGTCATGGGGCATTGAGGTGCCGATGTTTACGCCGGTCGTATTATTTACATAGGTGATGTCGCCCGCCGTGGCTCCCGTTTCCGCCGAGAAAAGCGAAAAGTCCGACAGCGTGGCAGGGTGATACCTATATTGCGCGTAAGTGGCGTGAGTCGGCGGAGTCAGCGTCGTAGAAATCTGATAGTTGGAACTTGCAAGTTCGCAATCCTTGCCGTCATCGTGGGCGCAGGTAGCAGTCAGGGTACTGCCGTTCTTGCTATACGAGAAGTTGTGGGTGTGCGTCAGCGTTGATGCCGTAGGCTCGTAGGTAATGGTAAGTGTGCCTTTTATGAAGAAAGAGGCGTTTCTGGTGTTGTTGGTGTTCTTCATCCTGATTTCAAGATAGTCGTTCTCGTTTTCAAGTTGCATCCCGTTCTCACTGGAGAAGGACATGGTGGTGTAACTGCTCATAGTCTCTGAATAGGAATTTGACCAAACATTGCCCTTTCCGATTTTTATGTAACTTCCCGCACCAACAGTAGATGAATAATCAACCTTTGCACTGCTGAACGATATGGACTTCACATTACCGCTGATGCGAGGATATAGTCTGACTATGCCTTCCGCACCAACGCTGCTTCTCATAGTGATTCCGCTTCCATCTTTCCCGTTATTCTGCATACCACTTATGGGAACAAGAAAGTCATTGCCATCGTATAGGATAGTGGTTAAGCCGCTGCCCTGATTGCTGACATCGGCTATGGTAAATGTCTTTGTAACTTCCTCAACAGCTTCCGCAGTAACGACCATACTCTCAAACACGTTGGAAATAGGCTTGATTGGCACAGAGCCTGAAACGATCAGCAGAGCCAATGAAGCCGCCAACGCCTTTCTCCAGATTTTTCCCCTCATAAACCATTACCTCCTTAATAGATACAACAAAAGCGCACCCCACGGGACATAGTTATCCCATAGAGTACGCTTCTATAATCGTATGAAATTGTGAAAAGGGCGCAGTTATGCTTGCTTGCTTGCTTGCTTGCTTGCTTGCGCATTATACCGCATCGTCATACGCCTGTCAACCCCTTTTGCGAAATTAGTTGTAAACTTTTGATGAACAAGAATACAACTATCCAATTTTATTCTACCATAAGAGGACAAAAATGTCAAGGGGTTTGGAGCGGTATTTCGGGAACATGGAAAAAGATCGCTTAGGAATATTCTATTACTCCTGAATCTCTCTCATCAGAGTCACGCCGTCCTTGAAGCCTGCCCTGTACGCAGATCTCATCTCAGCAGCAGCAGTCTCACTTTGCAAGTCGCATAGCTTAAGGTACAAGATTGTCTGCTCCTCAGTCAGCGACTCCTCAAATGGGATAGCGGTCTGCTCCCATTCATCGGAGCAATGGCAGGTTTTGATAGCGCCGATACGGCTATTGTAGATCTCATCAATCATAGGGATACTTCCTTTCAGTCATTGCAGTTAGTGTGAATATCGGAAAAAAACTGCTCAGGAATTATCCATAATGTCTGTTCACAAAAGTCCGTAATGGTGAAATCCGTGTTCTGCTCGGTTCTGCTATTGTTTCAAGCAACGAACAACACACGGATTAAAAATAGGCGGTTATACGCCAAATACAATATTTACTTCCTCGCTGTTATGCGAGATATAGATCACTTCGATGATCTGTTCAGCCAGATCGTGCTTTTCCTGCACCGTGAGTGTATCCCACAGGCTCAACGGCTCAGAAAGCGGATTGCTTTCAATCTCCCTCTGCTTACGCTCTTTGTTGTGCAGACGGCAATCCAAATCGGTCTTTTTGGCATGAAGCTCCTTGATGCGCTGCTGTATATAGGCAAACACAACATCGTCAGCCTTAGCCATTTTATCCATAAGGGAGCGTATCTCGCCGTCGATTTCAATGATCTCCGCCTTGATGCTCTCAGCTTCAGGATCAACAGATTCCTTATCCCGTCTTGCAATCTCAATGGTTTCAAGGCGTTTTTTCATTTCCTCAAAGACCAGATCTTCAAGATCGTCGATTCTGATCGGGTAGCTTCTGCCGACACAGCCCTTGTATGTACCGTAGCCGTTATCAACGAGGTATCTGTAAGTCTTATTCCTGCGCTTGCGGAACTGCCTGTCAACGAGAACACCGTAACCGCACTCCTTACACTTTACCAGACCGACCAGCCAAGAACTTACCGCAGTACCCTTTGTCGAGAATGTCACATTGCCGTCCTTCTTATACTGCACTCTCAGCCACACATCGGCATCGACAAGCCCCTCATGGTATCCGACCTTGACATACTTGTTGCCGTCACCGTTATCGTGCAGGAACAGACCGTGAATACCGTCAAACGCATCAATGCCGTCGATGATCTCATAGCCCTTCGTCTGAAAATAAGAATAGACATTCTTGTCCGCACGAACATACAGCGGATTAGAGAGGATATTCGACAGCGATGATACATTCAGCTTGCCGTTATGTTTCCAGTCATTCTTACCGCCGTAACGGTCAGTACGCATATACTGAATCTCGTCCTCGTGTTCTCTGAAATGCTGAATAATACCACGGAGCGAGGTGTGCGGTTCAGCATACATCGTAAAGGCGAGCTTCAATGCCTCTGCCTGTTCTGAGGGAACAAGCACCGAACCAGTCTTGCCGTTCACAGTCTTACGCTCAGGAGCATATCCGAAACACATCACACCACCCTGATAGAAACCTGTCTCACGACCTCTTGTGTTGTAGGCATCAGCTACTCTGGCGGCGATCGTCTCACGCTCAAACTCCGCAAAGTTGAGCAGATTGTTTCGCATCATACGCCCTTCCTTCGTCTCCGTATTGAAAGGTTCGGAGAGGGAGTAAACCGTAACACCGAGCCTGTCCAGTTCCTCAGAAACATTCAGGTAGTCACGGAGATTTCTGCTGAAACGGTCATACTTCTTTACAACGATCCTGCTGATAAGACCGTCACGAGCGTCCTGCATCATAGTCTGAAAAGCCGGACGATGCTCGGTATCTTTTCCTGAGAAGCCATTGTCGCAGTAGATCTGATAGGCGCAGTCTGCACCGATGAACCTTAAACAATCCTCCTTCTGTGCTTCGATCGACAACGAGTTATTGTCTCTATCCGCTACGGAGCGGCGGACATAGATCGCTGTCAGACCTTTTCCAATTCTTGTTTGCTTTGTTGTCATTTGCGACCTCCATTCAAATGGGCGGTCACAGACGAAATTGCTATATCTATATCATAGCGCATTTCGTCCGTGATTGCAAGCCCTTTATAGAAAAAAGTTTTACGCTGTTTCGTGTTTGGTGAGAATGTCATAGATACGGTTGATCTTTGCCTGCCGAATCACATCGGGGACATTCTCAGGTAAGGTGACAGTCACCTTGATACTCTTTTCTTTTTTGGAGATCATGGTATCTGCCTTCTCTCTATCTACGGCAGAGGTATTCTCTTTCGTTCAACACTATCCTTTCCGACAGCTCGATCCATTTTCACACTTCCTGCTGTCAATATCCTAAAAAATCGTCCCGTCGGTTACGGGGAAAATGCCTTGTGACCGTTCAGGCATTTTAGTCCTCATCGCTGTCCTGCTTATCGTAGAACGCAATGTCATCGCTGTCCTCAGACGAGCGACCGCTGCCTGCAAGCTCTGCAATATCCGCATCGCTCAGACCGCTTGTCTGGAGCATCTCAGCCTGCTGATGTTCTCTGCTGAGTACATCCAGCAAGTCCTGCCCCGTACAGTTGTACTGCTCACAAATCGCCTGATAGCTCAGACGAGCGTTCTCCTCCATGAGCTTCTTGCGCTTTTCCGTATCACGCTTGATGTTCTTGGAGAGCTGTTCGATCTTGCGATCATTCTCAGCGATCTTTTCAGAATAGAGTGCTATGGGAATCACCTCACCTTCGCTTTTTGTCTTTTCACATATTCCATGAACCGAAGTCCATAACTCCTCTCACGATACTTCAATTATAGCGCGCAATTCCATTAAAAATCTACTGGCAGACCAGACAAACTTTTCTCAACACCGCCCAAAATCGGAGCAACTGAATTTTCAGAAACGTGCAGTTATGAGGGGGTTACGATACCCTGAGAGCATAGAAACCCGCAACTGTCATTTTGACGAATACCCGAATTTCGATTCATTGACTTTTTGAGATTTATCCAGTATATTTATCATAGGGACAGCGGCGGAGCGATCAGGCACAGAGAAATATAGTCGCTGACGCTCCAATTCCACACATGGAAGTGCGGAAACCATCTGAGCCGACAGGCTCAAATACAAAATAGCCCCGCAGGGGCTAACACAAATCGCAAGCTCGGCATAGCTGCACTACAAATCACAGATTTGAGTTCACCAATGCACCGCTTGTTAGAGGGCTGCCGCCCCTAAGACCCTGCAATTAGAAATAGAAAGGAAAACAGAAATAATGAGCAACAAAACCAAGCGAACACACAGTATTCAGGTCAGGTTAAGTGACGAGGAATACGAAGCGTTCAACCGCAAGTTCACAGCAAGTGGTATGAAGTCTCGGAGCGACTTCTTCCGCCACATGATCTTCACAGGCTACATCGTGATTTTCAACGATGACAAGATGAATGAGCTGCTGAAACTTGCAAGAAGTATCTCCAACAACTTCAATCAGGTGGCAGTCAGAGCCAACAGCGGCGGAAAGGTCTATCCCGAAGATATTTCCGCATTGAGGGAGGAGGTGGACAAGCTCTGGCAACCACTAAGATTTTTTCAGTCTCAATTGATGAGCTTGCATCACTGAAATATATCGCCAACCCCGAAAAGACGGACAACGGCAGACTGATCTTCACGCAAGGGTGCAGCGCCGATCCCGAACAGGCTCACCATGACTTTGAAGAAATACGGGCGAACGGAACAGGCAGAAGTTCCGTTCTTGCCCAGCACTTTATCGTCAGTTTCAAGCCTGGGGAAATTACTCCCGAACGAGCATTGCAATTAGGTCAGGAGATATGTGAGCAATTTCTGAAAGGCGAATATCAGTATTTCATGACTTGCCATATCGACAAGGAACATACGCACCTTCATGTGGTTTTTAATAATACCAACTGCATCGACGGCAGGACTTTTGAAACACACGAAAACCGCAGGACTACCAAGCAGGACAGGTCGTTTCAGAAGCTAATGAATATCACGGACGAGGTATGCCGACAGCATCACTTATCGGTGATCGACCACCCTGAAAGGGGCAAGGGCAAGAGCCATTGGGAGTGGGACATGAGCCGTCAGGGATTATCGTGGAAGGCAAAACTGAAATTCACGATAGATCAGGTGATCAAAGAGAGCGAGGACTTTGAGGACTTCCTTGCCAAATGCGCTGATTTCGGAGTGCTTGTCGAGTATAACCCCGACCACAAGATAGACCTGAAATTTATGCTTGCCGAACAGGAAGAACGCAATCCGAGAGCGAAGTTCACCCGTAGCCGGACGCTTGGGTGGTTTTACGAGACTGAAACGATCAAAGGACGCATTGCACAGTTTCGTGGCGGTATGATGTATGTTCCGAGAATCAAAGTCAGAAAAATTACTCCGAAGGCAGAGGAGAACAAGTTCGTCCGTGACGCTATCGACCGTGGCAATATGAAAGTCGCCAGCATCGCCAAAAACATCATCACCGCATACGGCGTTGAGCCGGATCAGGTTCGTGGTGCTGCGATGGCGGCATTTATTGAAAGGGCGCATCTTGTCGGTGAGCTGAATGATCTGAACGCACAAATCAAAGATTTGCAAGAAAGACTCAAAGTGCTGAAAAAATACCGCAAGGTCAAGCATATCGGAGAGGAACTGAAAGCACTCAGCGGTCGAGAGGAAAAAAGTACCGCAAGGAACACGGCGGCGATATTGCCGAATATCACGAAACCTGCAAACAGGTTTTGGAGCTTTACCCGTCAGGCAATATTCCGAAAGTCGAAAATCTTGAAAAGCATATCGCATCTTTGCAGAAAAAGCTGTCGAAGAAAAATACGGAATACAATCAGGCGGATAAGAAGTCCCGTGAGCTGTCCGAAGCGACGAGGACGATAGAGGAATATCTGCGACAGGAGCAGAGTCGGGATCAGCAGAAGAAAAGAAAGCGGAATGACCTTGAATAACAATAGGCTCTCTGGCGAACGGAGAAGCTCCTCAGAGACACCCACTCTTGCCGATTGGAAACTAACCGCTGAAAAGATAAAGCTCTCAGAAACGCTTATAGAGCGTCGTTGAGAGCTTGCGGTTATTCGTTTCCAGTAGGGATCCTGCTTGTTTCAGACTAACCAAAACACCGTACTCCACAATTACCCCTGAGTACGGTGTTTCTGATCTGTCCAAAAAAGGAATACCCTATAAGATCATATCCATTCGGCGAAGGTGCAGATACCGAGATATGCGTTTATGCTTTCTGTTCGAGCAATGCCCGTTTCATCAGGCACAGGTCGAACACATCGAGTTTATCATCATTACACAGATCAGCCGCCTTCCAGTTGGGAAGATGTGTATCCGGCACTGCCAGCAGCCACTTCTGAAGAAGCACGACATCAGCCACATTGAAGGAACCGTCCATGTTCACATCACAGGCGACCTCCGGCTCCTCGATCGTGACCTCGACCAGATCCCACTTCTGACAGCTCAGACCGTTTGCCGCCCACTGTGCCACATTGTCGCTGTTACCAGTTCCGGCATTGGCGATCTCCACAAGGCAGTTGTCACGGGATGCGTGTGTGAGGATATTGTAGCTGCCGTCAGGATTCTTCACGAACTTGAAAAGCATCGAGCTGTCCTTTGTATTGTAAGGTGTCAGGTAGATATTGCCGCCGTTATCGCTGTTTTCTGCTTTCAGGCAATAGTCTCCGAGACGGCTCATGATGTAGTACATATGGGAATCACCGAACTGTTTCAGAGTGAATGTGTTGTTCGTACCGGGATTCTCCGTGTCGCCACTCCACTGCCATACATTTGTGCCGTCCTCTGTGCCGGCGTATGCCACGTCCATAAACAGACCACTGTTCACATTCTTGAACATATAGGTCTTGGAGGTGTCCATCTCGCATCCGTCATTTTCAACCTTTTCGAGCATCCAGTGCTGGGAGGTATCGCTGATCGTTGTCTGCCACTGCACGATATTGGCGCCGACTTCCTTGCTTGCCGCCTGCACACCGAGGCATTTCTTATCACCGGTCTGCTTCGTGAGGAGCATATACGTACCGTCGGAGACTTCATAGAACTTGAGCTTCTGGCAGTCTGCGCCGGTCTCGCTCCAAAGTCCCACATTGGCGCCGTTCTCCAGACTGTTGTCTGCGACTTCGAGAAAATAGGTCGCCTTGTCACCGACCTGGCTGACCAGATAATAGTAGCCGTCACCTGCGGAGATCACACGGAAGGTGTTCTGTACACCGGGCTCTGTTGCGCCCCACTGCTGGATATTGGCACCGTTCTCTGCTTGTGCGCCGTCCACATCGAGATACAGACCGCTGTTCACATTCTTGATCATGTAGAGTGCGCCCTCGTCCAGCACGGCACCTTCATGGTTCCCGACCGGTGCGCCGCCGACCTCGATCTCTTTCAGATGAGGCGGTTCATAAGAAGTGCTGACGTAGTTCTCGCATTCCTCATCGGTGATGTAGTGGATCTTGCTGTACGCATTCCACGCACCGGAATAGGCATTGCAGAACGCCTTGATGTCGGTGTTGTTCGTATTATAGGCAGATACCAGATGATAGCCGTAGCAGTCCGTAACATTCCATGTATCGCTGTTATGATCTGTGAAGCTGATCGGAGAAGCAGTGGAGGTCGGGCTGTCTGCGGTATAGCTGCCCTTATCCGTAAAGGAAATGCAGGAGTTTCTGTCCGGGTCAAGCTCATTGCCGGTATAGCCCTCAAAGCGGCAGTTCTCATTGATGACTCTCGAACCCTCACCACCGATGACCTGCGAGGACTTGTTGGGATTTGAGCCGTTCGTCACAGTGTGATAGTTGTTGTAATTGTGGTCATAGCCGTTGGAATACTGCGGGCAGCGTCTGGAACACTGCTCCCATTTGTTGAACATGAGCGTGGTGTGCAGACGGGAGGTGTCCTTGTTTTGGGAGCCGAACGCAAATGTCCAGTAACGGTTCAGGAAATTGTTATAGGAGGCGGTGATGTAGTCTGGATTATAGCCGTTGTACTTACCGTCCGACCAACCCTCGGAAGGCGTGTTGATCCAGACGAATTTTCCAACCTCATGGTCTTTGTTCTGTGCGAAGGAAGCACTGAAGCTGTTGTGGTCGAGCCAGAGGTTGCGCACACCGTAGAATTGCAGAAGAAGATTTCCGGAGCCGCCACTGCTCAGATACTCCCCACGGAATGTCATATTGCGGATCACGATATTCTGCGACGGACGGTCGTCCTTGCCCCAGAAATCATCATTGCGAAGCAGGCAGTCTGTGATCGTGTTCGCTTTATATGAACCGACGAGCGTTTTGTCATCACGGATCCGCCGCTTATCCTTGCCCTGGTTCACAAAGTTTAGATTTGCGGTGACAACAACGGTTTTCGGCTCTGTGCTGTCGAGTGCTGCGACCGCTTTTTCCACCGTATCGCAGAACACTGTCTCACCGAGCAGACCGCCGATCGTTCCGGCTTTCTCCTTGCCGTTCACCATACAGTTTCCGGCAAATCCCTCCAGACCGTCCAGATTCAGCTTGTAAGTCTGGTACAGAGCGCCCGTGTAGCTGTCCACCGAAAAGGAATTGCTTTCGGTATCGAAGGTGAGCGCCGCCGTGCTGTCGGCATTGCTGACGATCTTGTAGTAGAGGTCATTGCCCTCAAAGTCCTGCGATACCGCCGTGATATGCCAGCGCTGGTTTGCACCGTCCGTGTCAGGTGAAGTCACTGCAAGACCGCCCTCATTCGTCAGGACATAGCCCGTCTGAGAGTTTACGATCTCGTACACACCGCTTGCAATGTAGTTCAGATACCACTTCTGTGTGCGGTTTCCGAGGAATTCCGCAGAGCTGACATAGTCGCCGCTGTTCGTGCCGGAAATGGTGATGCTGCGGTTCGTGTCACCGATGCCGAAGCGGAATTCCTGCACCGGGTAGCTGAATGTGTCCGCACCCGCTGCTGTGACCTGCATTGCCGGAACGGTCGGCATCATGGAAACTGCCATTGTGAGTGCGGCAAGCAAAGCCGTCAGTTTATGTTTCATATCAATTCCTCCTGTCTGAAATGTGATCGCTTGTATCTACGTTTCCTGTTGTACCTATGATAGCACAGTTTTCACGATATTTCAATGACATATCACGCAAATTTACTACCATTTTCCGCAAAGATGATTGACAGGTGATGCATAAGCTGTTATAATGAGAAAAAGGCGGTGACTATATGAAACAGATCGGCATTCTTATTCCGGCGATCATTGATCCCTTGCACACAGAACTGATCGAAGCAGTCTACGAAACAGTTGCGTCTTATGGGTATGATGTACTCGTCATGACGAACACGACCAATGCCCATGACCATTATAATGACTATACCACAGGAGAGGAGAATATCTTCACTCTGATCGACGCAGTCAGACTGGACGGTATCCTCTATATCTCGCAGGATTTCATGAAAACAGCACTGAAACAAAAGATCGCAGCGCATATCCGGAATACAGGCATTCCCTGTGTCGATACGGGCGGCAGTGCCTATGGCTTTGAAACGGTAAAGATCCCGCAGGAGGCGGCATTTTATGATATGACCGTTCACCTGATCGAACAGCACCGGTGCCGCAGGCTCCTGTGTCTTGCCGGTTTTGAGGGAAATGCGGATTCCGATGCAAGAATCGCAGGAGCTGTCCGGGCAGCGAACGCATACGGTGCGGAATGCGGGGTTGTGTACGGCGATTTCTGGAAGGACAGTGCCGCAAGGCTTGGAGCGGAGATCCTGTCCGGCAAAAGAGAAAAGCCGGATGCTGTTATCTGTGCCAATGACATCATGGCGATCGTGCTGTGTGATGTATTGCAGGAGGGCGGGATGCACATTCCGGATGACATCCGCATCACGGGCTATGATGCGCATCTGGCGGCGCTGGCACATTTCCCGACCATTACCACCATCGGCGGACAGAGTCGTCTGCTCGGAAGGACAGCGGCAGAAGCACTTCTTGCACGCCTTGGCGAAACGGTCACACCGACAAATGAAACGCTTGACCTGATCTGCGGTGCAAGCTGCGGCTGTGTCGATCAGATAGAGGACTACCGCAGCTCATTCAAGCAGGTGGAGCAGTTCGTACATCGTGAGCTGGAAAAGAACGAAGTTCACGAAATGCAGACCACGACCAAGTATATCGCCAAAATGTCGGATATTGAAAGCCTTGACGATCTCATTGATGCAGCCGACCGGACAGCGCATATCCTCACGGGGTTTCAGACACTTGACATCTGCTTGTGTGAGGACTGGGCTGGCGATGTGCAGAGACCGGAGGACTACCGCAGCGAGGGGTATTCTGCACAGGCAGAGCTGATATTGTCCAAACGCATCTCGCTCCCGTCACAGAGCCATGTCCGGTTTTTCACGGAGCATCTCATCCCGGCGCTCATGACACCGCATGAACCGATGCTGCTGTATGTGCTGCCGGTGCATTATATCCTGCGCAATTACGGCTATTGTGTGATCTCCTTTTCGCCTGATGTCCACTTTCGCATCTCACAGCTCCTTGTCACCTATCTTGATGCCTTCGCAAATGGTCTGCGGATGCTGCAAAAGAAGATGTATACAGACTATCTCCAGTCCATTGTGGAACAGACTTCGCTGCATGATACCATGACTGGACTTCTCAGCCGGAAGGGGCTTTTGCAGTATCTGCATGACAATACGGGAAAACCGCTCGGCATTTTGCTCCTGACGATTAGCCGTTTGCTTGCCGTGCAGGGAAAGAAAAGCGCCTCGCTCTCAAACAGTATGCTTCGCTCGGAGCTTCTGGTGGCAGGAGCGCTCCGGCTGCTCGACAGCAAGGCACTGACCGCCGCCCGCATCAGTGAAAAGACCTTTGCGGTCGTGTTCCCATTGCAGCAAAAAGGCTCTGCCGATGCACAGGCAGAGCATATCGTCACAAAGCTCGATGTGATGATGAAGAAGATGCAGGAGACTGCCGATTTTGCCTATCTGCCGGAGCTGTTCCATCAAAGCGGCAAGATCGGGAACGGCACGGAGGAGGAGCTGAATGAGATGCTCACCGCACTGGAGCAAGGCGCACAGTCCGCCGATGCGCCGAAGACGATCGACCTGTCGATGCTCAGAAAGCTCCACAAGGAGCTGCACCGTGATCCGGGGCTCGACTGGAATCAGACGGTCATGGCAGAGCGGATGAACATCAGTGTCAGCTATCTGCAAAAGCTCTACAAGAAGCAGTTCGGCATCCGCTTTATCGACGATCTGGTGCAGGCTCGGATGGAGAAGGCGGTCACGCTGCTGACCACGACCGACCTGCGCATCGGTGAGATCGCAGAGCAGTGTGGCTACCGTCACGCCACACATTTTATGCGCCAGTTCAAGGCACAGATGGGGGTGACACCTTCGGAGTATCGCAGCAAGGTGATAGGATAGTGATCTGGGGTTTTATGACTTGTTTAGGGACTATGCTTGGAAATACGAAAAACTGAATAGACTTCTGAAAGATAAGCCAGGGCTATGTCATCCGTACACATTCACGGAATACATAGCCCTTTCCTTATGCTTTGATCATATTAGTCCAGAAATAGTCGCACCGTCCTTGAAGCCTGCCTTGTAAGCAGCTCTCATCTCATCGGCGGCAGTCTCACTCACACAGTCAAGCAGCTTGAGAAAGGTGGTTATCTCCCTTGATTTTGCAATAAACATAGCAGTCCAATAGCGAGCGTATGCCCGTACCGCTGCCGTCATAATGCTTCCATTCGTGGGCGGTCATGTAGACATAAAAGTCCTCATCTGAAAAATGATAGCCGTAATTATTGCCCTCGTCCTTGCGAAGCAATCGCTTTGTATCGGCATAATACTTGAAAAGCGGTTCAGCGTGGGCAGAGCCGAAAAGTGCCGTGTGCAGCTCAAAATTCAGCACAGGCGGTTTCATATACACATCATGGTTTCCAACGCCGTAATGCTCCGCAGTATAGCCGTGTGAGAGCATGATCTCCTTGCTTTGCACCTGCTTTTCGGCATCGAACAGCACGTCATTATCCGACATTTCACGCATACCGTTTTCGGGGTAGAGGTCTTTCAGCACCGAGCCTTTGAGCGGCATATACCAAATGCCCTTGTCCTCAAAATTCGAGAGGATAGCCGTTCGCTCCATATCAAGGTAGATATTCTTGCGGACAGCTTTCTTGTATGCCTGATTGAATTGCTTGTCCTGCACTCCTGCACGTTTCAGTGCTATGCATACCGCACCACGAACCGTGTGGAACTTCGCAAGCCGATAGAGCCGTTCCAAGTCCATAGCCTGCACCTTTGCTGTATCGGGCGCGATACCGTTCACGGCGCAGGACAGCAGATAGATCAGGTTTTTGTAGAGCATGTTCATTCCTCGATAGCCCCAATGGAACGGAGCTTGCCGATGATGTTCGCCACATCACGCTCCACGGTCGGACGATCTGCGCCTTTGTACTCAGTAAGGAGCTTGTCAACGATAGCAGATTCCGTGGTATCTGCTTTCAGGCACTCAACAATAAATGCCGCAGTTTCATTGTTTTTCACGATACCTTTGAATTTGGTATCGCTGGTGGAGATCATATAATGCTCGCCCTTTGTTTCGTGGGTGAGAAATTTGGGGTTTAATCTCATATCATTTTCCTTTCTTTCTGAGAGCAAATGCAGTCACAGCCGCTATTGTATCCTTGTATAAATCCGCCTCTACGTCTGAAATCACGCCTTGATTTGTCGATAGACTCATCACCAATTTCGTTTCTAAATTCAAGCAGAGGTGTCATCCATTCTTTTTCGGAATCATTTGCAATCATTGCTTCCATTGATTTATCCTGCTCGACCATCGTACATACCCAACAGCCAAATCGACTTTTTCCGCAGCTCGGCAACCCTTCCTTCACCATAAGAGGGCATTCGCCGTCTGCGGTTGCACCACGGTACATAGTAAGTAAATCGTTATTATTATAACCCCAGGGGTTCTTGTATTGCATTAGAAAAAGCCAAACATCATTATCATTCCAGTCCTCTAAAGGAGAGAAGACCAATTCATTTGCAAGGGTTGGGTTTGGACTCAATAATTCACGAACACGAAGTTTTTCATAGTGAGCCATCGTTTTAGCTCTGTTCGCACTTTCAGCTTTACGAGTACCTAATACAAGTATAATTTCACCATGTTCAGCAATACAGTTTTTGATGAAATCATTTACAGGACGTATTTTCAACCTATCCGTACACCAGCGGAAACGTTTTCTTGGGAATGGATATCCTCTCTCCTTTCTATTCGGGGTTTTAGGGGCAGAGCCCTCTGACAAGCATCTGCATTGAAAGTCACTCAAATCTCAATTTGTAGTGCATCAATGCCGTGCTTGCTGGCTGGCTGGCTGGTTTTGAAACCGCCCTGATCGGGCGTTTTTCAAATTGAGCCTGCGGCTCTCGGATTTTTCCCACTTTGTATGGGAATTGGAGCTGTGCGACTGAGTGCGCATACCCCCTCACTTACCTAATAAGAAAATGAGATTTTCGGGAAAGAAAAACGCAAATGTTCACAGAAAGTTTACAATTAAAAGCCCATATACTTCGACTTACCGAACATCATAATGTAATATTCCGAACCTGATTGATGAAACCTGTCCGATATGGTAAAATATAAATGGAGAAAACCTCACCGTTCTGAGCGTTCAGAATAGTGAGGTCTGTTAGCGATATGCTCCCTGTCCGGATACACATTCAGGACGGGGCATTTGATTGGATGCGGAGGTATTTTTTATGGACCAGGAGAGGATTATATTCATACTCGATTATCTGTCACGGTATACCGATGAGAACAAGGCTGTAACCATAAAAGATATACAGCATCACCTTGCCAATGTCTGCAACCTGTCCAGGGTGAATGATGTGACCATACGCCGTGACCTTGACAGGCTCACCAGTGCAGGCAATCACATCGTCAAATATAGCGGTGAGCATAATACGGCATACTATGCTCTGATCGACAAAGGCTTCTCGTTCAATGAGATACGCTTCATTGTGGATTCTATCTCTATAAACAAGTTCCTGACTTCAAAGCAAAAGCGGCAGTTCATCAAGAAGTTTGAGTGTATGTGTTCCGATGCTGAGATCAGGCAGCTCATCAGCAGGATCACGCTCAACGAAAAGTGTTCACCGTCACTCAATCTGATTGAAAACTTAGACCTGATACACAGGCTGATCGCAGACCGCAGAAAGATTAACTTTGAGTACGGAAAGTATGATACCGACAAGAAGATCAAGTATTACAAGAAAAAGCGTAACCTCCTGCCTGTGAGGGTGATATATTTTGATGAACGCTTCTATCTCCGCTGCTATAACGAAGAAACAGAAGCGTGGCGCACTTACCGCATTGACCGTATGAAGGACATAGAAAAAGGCAACGTATCCCGACACCCTTATACCAAAGGAAACGAAACAGGAAGGCTTCGTGACCGATATGTTTGAACCGGAGTATTATGAAACTGTCACGCTGAAGATCAGGAAATATCTGCTTGACGATATGATGGAGCATTTCGGAGAATATGCTTCAATAATTCGGCATACCGATGACGGTGAGAGCGTGAATATTTCCGTTCGTGTCGGTATCAACCGGAGGTTCTATCTTTGGGTTATGAAATACGGCGACGGAATCGAGCTGCTGTCTCCTGTGAAAACTCGAAGTGAGTATCTTGCTGAGGTCAGAAAAATGCTCGGTGCGTATCCAGAGTTTGAAAAAGAAGAAAAAACAGATTGACTTATAGATAGTTCCGTGGTATAATCATAATATAAACTGAATATCGGGAATGATGTTCTCCCACGGGAAACCGAAACTGCTTATCATAAGCTGATGACTTCTGCGTTTTACGCAATAGTTGTCGGCTTTTTTATTTTATGGAGGAATTTTTATGCTGTTATCACTTGCGATCATTTTTCTTGTTGGGCTGTCTGCCGCTGCTATCTTTGAACGGATAGGCTTGCCACGCATCATCGGTATGCTCGGTGTTGGTATCGTGACAAGTCCCTATGTGCTTGATCTTCTCGATCCGAAAATACTCGGTATCTCCTCGGAGCTTCGGCAGATAGCCCTCATTATCATACTGATAAAGGCAGGGCTTTCGCTGAATTTGTCTGACCTGAAAAAAGTCGGCAGACCTGCGGTGTTGATGTCATTTGTGCCTGCCTGCTGTGAGATAGTCGGGTATGTTGTTTTTGCACCTATCTTGCTTGGGGTAGATCGTATCGAAGCAGCCGTCATGGGAGCGGTGCTGAGTGCGGTGTCTCCTGCGGTGGTCGTACCACGAATGGTGAAGCTGATTGAAGATAAATGGGGTACGAAAAAAAGCATACCCCAGATGATACTTGCAGGAGCGTCCTGCGATGATATTTTCGTTATCGTGCTGTTCTCCACATTTGTAACAATGGCGCAGGGCGGTTCGGCAAAGGTCACGGACTTCCTGAATATTCCCATATCCATTGTGCTTGGTGTTCTGCTCGGCGCGGTAGTGGGATTGGGTGTGTATCTGCTGTTTGAGAAGTCATATCAGCACAAACACAAGATCAGGAACGGCACAAAAGTCATTATCCTGCTTGGAACAGCGTTCCTGCTGATGAGCATTGAAACGCTTGTAACGCCCTATGTTGCGGTATCGGGACTGCTTGCTGTTGTTGCTATGGCTTGCGTGATAAAGCTGAAAATCGACAAGAGTGTTTCTACTCGTCTGTCCGAAAAGTTTGGCAAGTTATGGATAGCCGCAGAGGTCATGCTGTTTGTGCTGGTCGGTGCGGCAGTCGATGTGCGTTATACTCTTTCGGCAGGCGGTATGGCGGTGCTGATGATATTCATTGCCCTCACATTCAGGGCAGTGGGAGTGTGCCTGTGTCTGCTCGGCACGGAACTGAACGCAAAGGAGCATATCTTCTGCGTGATAGCCTATCTCCCGAAAGCGACGGTGCAGGCGGCTATCGGTTCGGTGCCGCTGTCGCTCGGTCTGCCCTGCGGAAAAATCGTGCTGTCGGTGGCGGTGCTTGCAATACTGATAACAGCTCCGCTTGGAGCGATAGGGATAGACAGAAGTTATCAGAAACTGTTGATGGAAGAATAGTAGAGCTTGACACTCAGTAACCATTGTAGTATAATAAATCAAGTGTGTGAAATCAGGAGGTTATAGCTATGATGGATTCGATTACAGTCGGTGCTAAGATCAAAATGACTGAGACAGTCACCAACGACTATCCTATCGGCTCTACGGCAACGATACTTTACATAGACGAAATGGACAATGTTTTCATAGAATGGTCAGACGGAAAGCTGTCTTCGTTCTCGGATAAACAGGTCATACATGGATTTGAGAAGATCACACCTAAGTATTCCGCTCCGATACAGGAACATATCGAGCGTATTACACATTATGAAAAGATAATGGACATGGTTCAGGCAATGGACAGCGAAGCACCTGAACGAAAGAAGCTCCTCGGTGAGCTGTCTGCCTATTACAGCAGTGACGCTTGGAAGCGTGACTATTCCGCCGATGAAGCAGGACTGCTCCCGAAAGACCTGAAACGTGGTGTTCTCTCAGAGGATGGTCTTTACAACTTGTTGGAAGAATAATTATTTAGATTATCACATGAAAGCTCTCAATACTGAGGGCTTTCCCTATTTCTGTAAGACTATCAAAAAAAATATTCAATTACATATTGACAAATCTCTATTTGTGTGATATAATATAGAAAATCTTCGATATGAAAGAGGTGCATCATGGAGTTGACAGATAAGCAGATCACCGTGATATTCAAGGCTCTGTGCGATGAGAACCGTGTGCGGATATTCAGGCTTCTGCAAAACGGCGAGAAATGTGCCTGCAAGCTGCTTGAAGCAATGCAGTGTACCCAACCTACGCTTTCGCATCACATGAAGATACTCTGTGACAGCGGTCTTGTGGTCGGAAGAAAAGAGGGCAAGTGGATGTATTACTCCATTTCTCCGGAGGGTACGGAGATAGCCGTGAATGTTCTGCGTGAACTGACAAAAGTGTCTGACAGCGGAGAATGCTGCTGTAAATAAAATGTCCGTGGGAACACGGATTTTTATTTACAGTTCGTATAGATAAATTTAAATATATTTATTGGAGGTAAACTATGAAACACACAGAAATTGCAAGTGAGCTTTTCTCAAAAAGGTACTACTGCTCTCAGGCGGTGCTGGCGGCATTTGCGGAGGAGCTTGGAATGACGAAGGAACAGGCACTCAGAGTCGGTGCTTGCTTCGGCGGCGGTATGTGCAAGGCTGAGGTCTGCGGAGCGTGTACGGGTGCGCTTATGGCTTTAGGGCTAAAATATGGTATGTGCGAGGACGGTGACTTAGAAAGCAAAGAGAGAGCAAACAGCTATGCCGTGCGTTTTCTTGATGAATTTGCGAAACAAAACGGCTCTTATATCTGCCGTGAGCTGCTTGACTGCGATATTTCCACCGATGAGGGCAAGGCTTATGCAAGGGCAAATGGTTTGTATGCAACAGAATGTCCGAAGATGATAGAGAGTGCCGTGCTGATCGCAGAAAAGCTGATAAACGAATAATTCTGCCGTATGAAAAATACGGCTTTTTATCCCGTAAATAAATCGACTGATTTCAATTTATCTATGGAAGGAGGTGCTTTATGGGAATTTGGGACTTCATACAAGATGAGATTCTCGGTATGAAATGGCTGAACAGGCTTATCGGCTCGTTGCTGAATGCCTGCGGTCTTGATACAAGCGAAAAAATCGGCGGAAGTGTGCAGTTTTTCATCTATGATGTGATCAAGATCATGGTGCTGCTCGGAGTGCTGATATTCCTTATATCCTACATTCAGAGCTACTTTCCGCCTGAGAGGACAAAGAAGATACTCGGACGGTTTCACGGCATCGGTGCAAACTGCATTGCCGCCTTGCTTGGTACGGTCACACCGTTCTGCTCATGCTCATCAATACCGCTGTTTATGGGATTTACAAGTGCAGGACTGCCGCTTGGTGTGACGTTCTCGTTCCTTATTTCATCGCCAATGGTTGACCTCGGCTCTCTTATTCTTCTGATGAGCATATTCGGCTGGAAGGTCGCTGTGGTGTATGTGATCGTCGGGCTTGTGATCGCAGTCGCCGGCGGTACGCTGATCGAAAAGCTGCACCTTGAAAGTGAGGTCGAGGAGTTTATCCGCAACGGCAAGAGCATTGAAACTTCGCAGAACGAGCTGACAAAGCGTGACAGGCTGAAATACTCATGGGAACAGGTCACGGGAACGGTGAAAAAGGTCTTTCCCTATGTCATAGTTGGTGTAGGTATCGGTGCAGTTATCCATAACTGGATACCCGAAGAATGGGTGATAAAGCTGCTCGGTACTGGCAATCCGTTCGGCGTTATCATTGCCACGATATGCGGAATACCGATGTATGCAGATATATTCGGGTGTATCCCCATTGCAGAAGCACTCGTCGCAAAGGGCGCAAAACTCGGCGTTGTTCTTGCATTTATGATGGGCGTTATCACGCTGTCGCTGCCGTCGATGATCATGCTGAAAAAAGCGATCAAACCGAAGCTGCTTGGCATATTCATTGCTATATGTTCAGTCGGAATTATCCTTGTGGGATATTTCTTCAATATCATTCAAAACTATATCATTTAGGAGGAATAGATCATGTCACTGTTTGGAAAGAAAAAAGAAGAAGCAAAAGCTGAAACATCCTGCTGCTGCGGAGGTTCAAAGTCTGCAAGCGCGGTCACATCGACCTGTTGTGGAGAAAAGGTCAATGGTATCTGCTGTTACAAAAATTGAGAAGTAGTATGCGGCTTCAAACGGCATAAGGGCGGTC
>ERZ795047.1562-NODE-1562-length-23876-cov-7.749423_pt1 | contig 23876 bp, 22 predicted proteins | sample MGYA00375131_ERZ795047 | MGnify/ENA primary metagenome ERZ795047 (study PRJEB30176, sample SAMN05720228) | activated sludge metagenome | isolation source: Anaerobic digester | place: Japan | collected 2015-05-20 ...
GGTCGGCCCACCGACACGATCGACAGGGGAACCACATTGACGGGAATGCCGAGGATCTTCCTCAGATCCTCCACCCGCTCCACAACTGGATGAACTCCAAGCCAGACCGCGCCCAATCCCAATGCCGTTGCCGCCAGCAGCATGTTCTGCGTGGCAGCTGAACAGTCCTGCACCCAGAATCCATCATACTTCTGCTTTTTCACATCTCCGCACACGACAATGGCAACCTGAGCTTGCTTGAGCATCTGCGCGTACTTATGTATCCCCGTAATCTCATTGAGCGTCTCTTTGTCCCTGATCACTATGAACTCCCACGGTCTCTGGTTGCCAGCTGACGGGGCATGCATCGCCGCCCTCAGTAACTGCTTAACTTCGTCATCGGTTACAGGCTCGGAAGTATACTTGCGAATGCTGCGCCTGGTTAATATAGCCTCCATGGCATCCACTTGCTGACTCCCCCCAAGTATGAGATGACATCTCGTTATTGGCCGACTCGACACAGCTTAAGCCGCGTAAGTCAGATAAATACTGCCGAATTCGCTGTGTTCACGTGATAGGCTCCTGTATCGTCCCCCTCCCATGTTCACTCAAGTCGCGCGACATGGGTTCTCCCGACCAGTGCCACACTCTGCCCATACGAAAACCCGCATGGCATTGCCGCCATCGCCCTCGCGAATCTATGGTTCAAGCAGGATATCGCAGCCTCCAAGGCGAAGAACAGGCGCTTGGAAGCAAGTAGTGCCTTAACCCGCGCAACGAGCGCCGGGATAATCAGTCACAGCCAACACCTCCGAAACAGCGGGAGGCGGACCAAATGTTCGGATACACCAAACCTTACGGCCAACACAGCCTGGCCAATGCGGCGAATGTGCCTCAACAAGGGGCCCAGGCATGCCGAAATTTGGCTGCTAAAGAAACTTGCAGCTACAAAGCCCATTACTGCGGACTCTGTTTCGCTCTTTCGCGCCAATATGGCCCGCTTTGGCGAGCCTGCGCCAATTTCGACTCCACGCTCCTGCTCCTGCTCATGTCGGCACAGCAGCCGGACGCGCCCACGCTCACAAAAGCCTTTTGTCCATTGGGAGCACCCAGGCGGTATTGCGTCATAGACGGCGATGAACTCTTCATGAAAATAGGTTCCGCTTTCACAGTCGCCATGGTAGACTTAAAAAGTCAGGATGCGATCATAGACGGCGCCAGGGCCGCAAGACCGGCACGGCTTTTGGGCAGGCGCGCCTTCGCCCGAGCCGAGAGAGTCCTTGCCGAAAACCACTTCGACGCATCATCTCTTGACGAGATACAAAAGCGCCAAGGAAAACTGGAATCGATGGCTGTCGAGAATCCCCTGAGCGTTTCCTTTGACGATCTGGCTGCGCCGACCGGGCACGGGCTCGCCAAGGTCTTCGAATATACGGCCGACCTCGCCGGGCTCCGCCCGAACGCCGAGCCGCTTCGGAGAATAGGCAATGCTGCAGGCAAGATCATCTATGCCGCCGACTGCCTTGAAGACCTGGAAACCGACCTTGCCCGGGGGCGCTTCAACGGCTTGGCCGCATGTTCCATGGTTGTTCCGGGCACTCTGATCCTAACAGGCGAGGCATCCGCAGGACTCAAGTACCTACTAGACCGATGCCGGGCCGAGATAGCATACGCTCTTCGGGAGCTAGAGACCGTGCGCTACCGCGCCATAATCGAAAACATACTTCTTACATCGCTTCCGCTGCGCGCATCCGAAGTTTTGGCGTCGCGGACGGAATCCGGGCACGAACCAAACCATCACAAGGTGGATGATATAGGATGAAAATCGAATCATTGAAGATAGTCATAGACAGCGACGAGCTCGAGGCCGCCCTCAAATGCATTGAGATGCCGCAGAACGTGAGGATACGTGGCGCTCACTTCGAACCTGACGAACTCGTAGTCGATCTCTCTGTGCTGGCGCCTATCCCCCTATACCCCTCATTCCACGTCTGTGTGATTCAGGCCGCTGGCCCAACCGTCTCCTTTCAGGTCTCCACCCCGCTCATGACAGGGCTGGTTGATCGTTTCATATCAAATGCAACAACGAACCTCCCTGATGGCGTAGCGTACCTTGGCAAAGGCATAGTAAGCCTCGACATACCCACGCTGGCAAATGGCACCGTCAGCTCGATCAACATAAGAGGTATCCAGTTTGAAGATGGCCATGCCACTGTCGCAGTGGATGAGATCGACATCGACATCTCAGCCATCACTCAGCTGAGTTCGGTCAACCGACCCGGGTCCGTTTGAGGATCGCGAGGCCCCCAAAGTAGGCCGGCCGGTTCACCAGATACAGCATTGCGCCATAGCCCATGCCGACTACAGGCAGGATAATCCGCATCCAGTCCACGGCCGCTCCGACAACTGTATCGGCTGATATATTCGCCAATGCCCAAAACCTCTCGAAAACATGGTAGCTAGTTGCTGCCATCGACCCTACGACATCGGATACCTTAGCGCCCATCAACGTCGCCAGCGCCCATACGCGGGCGGGGTATAGAAGGGCATAGCTTAAGAGAATCATCGCCCACCATTTGCCGGCACTCCAGGTATCGTGCCTCCTGAAAGAGGCCTCGGCCTTGCTTTTGTCAGTTTCAGTATTCAGGAGGCCGAACTCACGTCTATCATCAGCAGCCTCGTCCCCATCAGGCCCGCCCGTCGGCAACATCAACCCGATCGGCGTGACGAGGAGCAAGGAGTCCAACAACTCTTTCGGGCCATACGCCAGGCCGACCAGAGCATTGAGACCCACAGCCGTCATCGTCGACCAGTGCCTTCCGTGCCTCGAACCAACAATGGCAATAAGGCTCGCGCTCATGTACTTGAAATATGGCCCGATACCCGGCATGGGCGCAAACACGTGCCACATGATCCCTGCTAAGGCCATGGCAATAGCTGATTCCGCGAGCGGCCTCGCCCCATTGTTTTTCTTTGCCACCTCAATCAGGCTCCCAAAACCACGATTCGAACATATCTTTGCAGATGGACTCGAGAGCGTGCCTCTCGAAACTCTCGGGGAATGCCGACAATGCCCTGACAGCCTCCTGCTGGAGATCTTCCAAAATGCCCTCGAGCCACTGGCGAACAGGCCCTTCCTCTAAGAGCACTGACATCTCGATCCCAGCTTGCTTCGCCCCTTCCGCGTCTCGCCGCGCCTGGGCCGAAAGCGCCGCCAGCCGTTCCTCCCCTACTTGCATCGCAAGGCCGACCATGGGGAATCCGACTCTCTGTTCCTCGAGGTCGCCCAGTGAAGCGCCTTTTGTGTTTGAATCGAACCCTGTGAGATTGTTGATGTCATTTACCGTCTGAAAAATGAACCCAAGAAACCTTCCATACTTCGCAAGCGCGTCGATCTCCTGCGCATTGCCTCCTCCAAGAACCGCACCTATTGCCAATGACTGTTCCATGAGGGATGCGGTCTTTCCCGAAATCACCCTCACAGCGCAATCAACGGTCGGGGCTCCGCGCCAAGGCATAAGTTCAAGCAGCTCACCTCGGCACATGTCGTAATGGGCGGCGACAAACCGCTGCCTCGCCCTCCGAGCAGCCTCCCCACGCACGAGATCTTCCAGACCATCTATAGCCCGATAAGCCCTGGCTACGAGGAGGTCTCCCATGATAACGGCTCTTTGAGCCCCATACACATGGCAAAACGACGGCTTCCCTCGCCTCAGAGGATCCCCATCAACGAGGTCGTCATGGATTAACGAGGCTTTGTGGAGCAACTCCACGGCCAGGGCAGCAGGAATCCAAATCTCTTCGTTCTCTCCCCCGCACATCACGAACGCGGTCTGCAGCAGGCAAGGACGAAACCTCATTCCGCCGCCTACAGCAGCCCAGTACATTTTCTCGAATTCGGGATCCAGGTCACTGCAATCCGCAAGCGCCTGCTCAACCCTGCGCACAATGGGACCGAGCCGCTCCTGATAAAGCGCACGCGTATCCATCAGATTACCTCTGCGTCCTTCATGGCTTCACGTTTTTCCTCAACTTCAGCACTGGAAAGCCTTCCCCTCTCAGTTATCTGCAACGCTTTCGAGGCCCCTGTCTGAGGATCTGTAATAACAGCATCCATTCTCATGTTCGAATCATACTTATAGACGACTTCTATCGGATAGTTGCGCGGCTTGGGCCCATCTAACTCCAGCACAGCCTCGCCTATCTCGGTGCAGTTGGCAGGATCGCTGTCCTCGCCCTGCAGAACCACCATCTCCACAATCCGCTGCCCGTCCTCGTGAACATAATAGGTCTCCTTCCGTTCGGCCGGAACGGGCGAGTTCTTGGGGATCATTATCTTGTTAATATCCTGGCCTGTCGCAGAATCGACCAGAAGTATGCCATAGCTATGGCTTGTCACGTCCTCTATTTTGGTATCGCGAAGCCTACGCCCGGCGTCGGTCAGGATTATGTCCGGATCTCCCTTGCCCGCAAGCATTATTCCAGCATAGATAGCGGCCCCGTGGGCGACTGCCTCATCCGGGTTGATGCTGACCGTGGGTTCTTTTCCCGAAGCCTTCCTAACAAGTTCGCACACCGCAGGCATCCTGGTCATCCCGCCCACAAGCAACGTCTGGTCGATGTCGTTCCAGGTCAACTCTGCCGATTTGAGGACCGTATCGAGCAATAGCTCTGACCTGCCCAAAAGGTCTGCGGTCATCTCCTCAAATTGCTCCCTCGAAAGCTCGACGGTGTGCCGTTTCCCCTGGGCGCTCACGGCTACCTTGGCAGACTGGCGAGTCGACAGCGCCTTCTTGGCCGCCTCCGCTCTTTGGCGCAGGTCCTGCAGAGCCTCTGGGTCCTCGAGAAGGTCGATCCCGTGCTCCTCCTCGAACTTGCGAGCGCAATGCATTATGATGCGATCGTCAAAATCCTTGCCCCCAAGCATGTGGTCGCCGTCGGTCGCAACAACCCTGATCTTGCCTTCTTCAACCTCCAGGATCGTTACGTCGAAAGTCCCGCCCCCGAGGTCATACACGATGATGCGCTGGTTGATGTCGGGGTTGCTCATTCCGTAGGCGAGCGCGGCCGCAGTGGGCTCGTTCACGATCGCAAGCACATTGAGCCCGGCAATCTCCCCCGCATCCATCGTGGCCTGTCTTCGCGCATCATCGAAGTAGGCCGGGACCGTGATTACTGCTCCGGGAAGTTCCGTGCCGAGCAAGACTTCTGCATCCGTCACCAGTTTCTTGATGATTAGCGCTGAAAGGTCTTCCGGGCGGAACTCGGTTTCGCCGTGAACAAATACATAGTCTGCATTTCCCATCTGCCTCTTCACGAACTCGACTACATTGCCAGGGTCGGCAACAGCGCTGTTTTTTGCGATGGTGCCCACTGTGAACTGGTTTTCTTGATCGAACATGATCACCGAGGGGGTGATGCGCTCTCCCTCTTTGTTCGGCACAATCTCGGGTTTGCCGTAATCATTGAGCACGGCGAGACACGAAAAGGTGGTCCCGAGGTCTATACCTACTGCCTTCATAAATCGTCACTCCTCCACACCAAACAACTCATGCCAGTTCCTGTCTGGCCCTGGCTATCAGCGCCATCATCCGTTCAGCTTCCTGCCTCTTCTCAAGATCGGGATGGTTGACTCTGGCCCGATAGGTGTTGTACTGTTCGAGCAGCATCTGCTCCTTCTGATTGCGGCTGGCAGACCTGGGAATGCCCAGTTGGCTCCATACATCTTCGTGCCCATCGCGCTCCTCTAGCGGAGGAGGAAGCACGTCAGGCCTCCCGCGCCCCTCCCGGGGGCGGTCCTCGAACTGGCCCTGACCTCCTGCACTCGATAGCGCGAACATCAACACCCTTTTTCTCCTGGCCACAAGCTTGTCCCCATAGTAGATCCCCAGGTTGCAGTAGGCCTCAAAGTAGCCTGCCCTATCGAATCCAAATGCGTCATAGGGCATGAAAACGATGAAATCATCGTATGTGCTATCCCGATAAGGAGGGGTGAAATCCTCGGCTGTGCACGCATTTCCTGCAACATCTGCATATTCATCGATTGCTCCGCGCACGGGGGAATTGTCTGTATAGTAAAACCAATAGATTATGGTCATCTCACGACCTGCGCCGGGATTGTATCCTCTCACTGTCATTGAAGAATGAATAATAAGTCCGTTTCTGCCGCCCATAGATACGTCAAAATCCGCCCAAATCCTATGTATTTCTGCAGTTGTCATTTCCCGCTCTCCCGCTCGCGGCTAATCCACTCGCATTCTGTCCATGAGCCGCTTCTTTTCTGCCACTTCAGAATCTGTCAGCCTGCCCCTTTGGGATATGTGTAGTTCGGCGCGTCTTCCTGTCTTCTTGTCTTCCATATAGGCATGTATCATCATGTTGGCATCGTACTCATATGTCACTTCCACCGGGTATCCTTTGTGCACAGGCCTCTCGAAAAGGAGCTTAGTCTCGCCTATGGCCACACAGTTTTCGGGATCTCTGTCCTCTCCCTGAAGGACGACAAAATCCACGCCTTCCTGCCCATGGGAGACCGTGTAGAAGCGGTCGACAATCCGCGCCGGGATAGGAGTGTTTTTGGCTATCATTATCTGGTTATACAGTTCATTTGTCATCGTATCCATCAGTATGATGCCGAACGAATGAGACGTCACATCGGTGACCACGGTATTTGCAAGCCTGCGTCCCTCCGTAGTCTTGAGGATACTTGCATCTCCACGCTGCCCCATGATGATCCCCGCCTGAATCGCAGCACCTATTGCAACGGCCTCGTCAGGGTTTATGGCCTGGTTTGGCGCCTTGCCCGACATCGACTCGAGCATCTCACGGACCATGGGCATCCTCGTGGAACCACCGACAAGGAGTATGGTGTCTATATCTTTCCATGAGGCTTTGGCGCTTGCCATGACAGACTCCACCAAGAGCCTCGTCCGTTGGAGCAAGTGGCCGGAAGCCTCTTCAAACTCGCTCCGCGTTATCTCATGCGACAGACGCTTGCCTGCAGCACTCACGCTGATCTTCGCAGATTCAAGAGTCGATAGAGTTTTCTTGGCAGACTCGGCGCGCTGCCTCAGGTCCATCTGGTTTTCAAGATCCTCCAGAAGATCAACTCCGTGTTCTTTCCTGAAAGCTTCGTTGACAAGGATCATGATCTGGTCATCGAAATCGTTCCCGCCCAACATGTGATCGCCATCGGTGGCCACCACCCTTATCTCACCGTGCGAGACATCCATGATGGTGACGTCGAAGGTTCCCCCGCCCAGATCGTAAACGAGGATTCTCTGTTTGGAAGCGTTATTGCCCATCCCATAGGCCAGTGCCGCCGCGGTAGGCTCGTTTATTATCCTCAGTGGATTGAGCCCTGCGATCTTTGCCGCGTTGAGCGTCGCTTGCCTTCTCACATCGTCGAAATAGGCTGGAACCGTGATCACAGCATCGGTGATGCCCTCGCCGAGGAGGGCCTCAGCATCCTGAACGAGCTTCTTCAAGATGAAGGCCGAGATCTCCTCAGGCCCGTACTCCCGCCCATCACGGAGAAACATATAGTCTGCATTCCCCATCTGACGTTTGACAAACTCCACGACATTGTACGGATCTGCAACAGCGGCATTTTTCGCCACCCTACCGACGACGACAGAATCATCATCGCCGAAATAGACAACGGAAGGCGTCGTCCGTTCGCCTTCTGCATTTGGCACAATCTCTGCCTTTCCATATTCATTGAGGACCGCCAAAGTGGAGAAAGTTGTTCCAAGGTCAATCCCTACCGCCCGGCCCATCTAGTCATCCACCCTTTCGTGGCCATCCCCGTCCCAGCGGGCAACCGCAACCATCTGATGGCGCAAAACCCTGTCATCCTTGATGAAGCCGTCCTTCATCACTTTGACAACCTTCCCGTCTTCTCCAGGGCTGTTCGCGCGTTCCATCCTTACAGCTCGCTGGCACTGAGGATCAAAGGCGTCCGATTCGCAAGCCATGCGCTCTATGCCGCGCCGATAGAGGACTTCGAGGACCTCTTCGAGGACATATTCAAGGCACTCCCGGGCAACTTCGTTTTCGGGTGCTTGGACATCATCGCGCGAGATGTAGCTCTTGATATTGTCGTATAACAAAAGCAGGTCGGCATAGACCTCATTCATGCGCCTATCGACGAAATCATTCTTGAACATGTCAAGCTCCTCATAGAGCTTGTTAAAAGCCTTGTCTTTAGCCTCATCATACTCGATCTTCTCCTCGAACATGGCGATGAGAACATCGAGTTTCTCATGAATGCAAGGCGTCTGCACATCCGCAAGACCAATCGTATCATCGTCCATTCTGCCTTGGCCAGCGTCCACTCAGAATTCTCCTTTCCCCATGAGTTGCACATGCTTTTGCGCCCCTATCCCGAACAGGATTGGCAGATCGAATACACGCAGAATCCGGCAACGCACTGCTCACACAGTTCATCATTATCGCAGGGTCCATCGCCTCCTGTCATTTTCGGACCAGGACTAGGCCCAGGGATAGGAAGCGGCGCATCATCTCCGGGATCAGCCGGCCGTGCCTTGCCCCCCATGGTATAGATAAAGGACTCGAGCTCTCCTTCCTGGACAAGCAGGTCTTCTAGGGTAGCGAGAAACGAGTGGCTATGCAGATACATGCCCGCTTGATCGGCTTTGAAGGCTTCCATGAGCAGATCATAAACGAGCTGCCCCAGTCCATGGTCGGAAAGGGTGCGGGTGAAACGTAACGTGTTTTCACGCCACGAGGCGGAATCGCAATTAAAATTGTCCCACATTACAGGGCCTATCGCCAACGACGTGTTCAGAACCATAACTCCATCCTCCGTCCGCCTCCCAAGGGCACTTCACAGATTTCATAACTAGTTTATGGTTTCTACAACCAGCTATGGAATCCTTCACTATTTGCGTCCAAAGGCAAAGCAGAACATGACGGACGCAGGCAGAGTTGCCCATAAATCAGCTGCCTGTTCAACCAGGATGGGTCCCCGCGCTCTTCACTCATGCAGCTTGATCCTCGACAGGCAAGGTCTTGGCAATACTCCCTTCCGCCAGACCCGCTAACCTACGTTCATGCTATGGCTGCAGAAGCAAACACCGCTTGAATTTTCTCGCGCTGGCAGTGTACACTTAGAATTGCTAGTCCACAAATTGCCTGAGCAACCACGTGCTCAGGATACGAGGAGGCATGATCATGTTTTCCGAAAACATGCTTGCAGAGCTTAACAAGCAGTATAACTATGAACTATACTCAGGCTATCTTTATATGGCCATGGAGGCCTACTTCCACGGCAAGGGCCTATCAGGTTTCGCCAACTTCTTCAAGGTACAAACTGAAGAAGAACGGGCCCACGCGCGCATCTTCTACGAGTTCATCATTCGCAAAGGTGGGACCATTACCCTTGATTCCATCGAAAAGCCCGAGGCTGACTTCGACAGTCCGCTCGATCTGTTCAAGAAAGCCCTAGCGCACGAGGAGTTTGTCACCTCCAGAATCAACAAGCTGGTAGATATCGCCCTTGAGGACAAAGACCACGCAACCAACAGCTTTCTCCAGTGGTTTGTGGATGAACAAGTAGAAGAGGAAGAGAACTTCCAAGGCATAGTCCAAAAGCTCGAGCTAATCGGCAACGACGTGCACGCCCTTCTGATGCTCGATGCCGAACTTGGGCAGAGGGTCTTCACAGTGCCCGCTCCTCTGGCCCAGGCACAGTAAGGGCCCAAGGTTTTATCAGCTGTCCATCAATTGCGGGCATTCAAAGCTAGAATGAGTTGAGGCACAGCCCAAAGCGCCAATGTGGTCGACATGTTGGCAAAGGCTGTGCCTCTTTCTCTCCTGATCTGCCCTAGGCATATCGGTTGCGCAGTCTGCTAATCGGGGGATGAAACCGATGTGAGAGTGTAGCTGAATTCGATATCAGGCATGATGGTGGATGTGAAGGAGACAACTCCGATACCCTTCTTAAAAACCCTCGTCTCGTGATAGAGGCCATCGGGCATCTCAGGATCAGGAGCAGTATACTCCACCTTGCAGTAGTCCAACCTGTCCTCGGCATCGACCCCGGTCTCAGTAATCTCAGCGTCGACACGGTTTCCATTCACTGATTCAAAAGACCACTTCTGCCCCTTTTCCAGCGGGGCTTTGAGCATCACAAGGCCGTCGATCCTATGCGGAAACACAACGCCTTTGTGGAGTATGCGCTCCACAACCTCATCCCCTCCGAAAACATACTGAAGTTGAAAGCCGAAGTCCTGTTCTGACTCGCCTCCGGACATGTCTTCCACCATGCCTGATATCTGGTGTACCACGTCCCCTTTGGAGCGCACTTCCGTAATGCTATCTAAGATCATTCTGTGCCCATATTCGGCGAATCCTGAGTATACCCAGGTGAAGCCCGTTTTCTCCGGAAAATAGCTCCTCAGTTCGTTGCTGGAAGCCTTCTGCCGGAAACACCCTACAACGCCCAAAAGCAACACGCTAGCCACAGCGATGGCTGAGAAAGCCCTTTTGGTGTCCATCCCCAAACCCGCCTTTCATCCAATGGATAATTGCCTGAGCCAATCCATAACTATGCTGCCGCGAAGCCTTCCTCTTATTCATTGTCCGGCGCGACCCCTTGATTTTGTAATCCCACTGCACGGGTGCTCTTGCAGTCCCCACTACTCAACCGGATCCAATGGCTCTGATAAGGTGCCCCACACGAATCCATATGCCCTTCGATCTTGCCCAATCTCTGCCGCCAACTTAGACACTACAAGCCTGCCAGGGCCATGGTTTGACAACAGGCTCCCGCGTCGATAAACTGACGAAGTAAGCCAATAAAGCGGGCATGAGGTGATACCGATCAGAGCCTACTATTCTATTGGGGAAATATCGAGGCTTTTCGGCATGTCGATACAAACCCTAAGGCACTACGACAGAATTGGGCTCCTCCGCCCAGCCTATGTGAACCATGATAACAATTACAGGTACTACTCCCATGAACAATTTCTTCAGATCAAGCTGATAAAGTACCTGAAAACCCTCGGCTTCTCATTGGCCCAGATCCGAGACATCGTCAACCAGGACCTGTCGTCCGAGGTGATAATCGAACTCCTCCGTGAGCAAGAAGAGGCGGTCAATAACAGAATAGACCAGCTCGTCGCCTTGCGGCAAGACATGCGCGCCTTCGAAGAAAGGCTGGCCGGCCTCGCAGAACGGACCTTTGGAGAGGCTTTCTTAGATAGCAAGCCTGAACGAAAAGTCATAGCCTACGATTACATCAACAAACCGAATGCAAACTTGGCCGTTGGCATGAGGAAGATTCTCGCGGATATCGAGAGAGAACACAGTGTACTCAAGTATGAGCCGGGTATGCTAGTATCATATACCGAATTCGCAGCCTCAGGAAGAGTAGAGTTCAAGAAAATCATAGTCGAGTTAGACGATGAACTCGACTATCCTCACCACAACATATTGAGACTTCCCGCAGGTCCCCACGCCACTATCATATATGAGGGCGCCACAGAAGAGGGCCAAAAATACTACGGCAAAATAGTAGAGTTCATATCCGACCATGGCCTAAGCCCGAAGGGCGATTTCATTCACGCTATAGCTGTCTCCTATGTTAACAGCAATGGCACAGGAGTGTCTCTGCACGAGGTATCGGTTCTCACGGAATGATCTTCTCCCGTCAGCTTGACTCTATACCAACAATAGACTGTAAGCTTTCCTGTTAGGGAGGCCTTTCAGTCGTGAGCAAATTCTTGCATTATACCGTCCCATCCGTGATGGGATGTTTAGTAACTTCATTGTATCTCGTCGTAGACGGCGTCTTCATTGCCAGGGGAGTTGGAGAAACAGCAGTAGCTGCCGTAACATTAGTGCTGCCTCTCACAATGGCCTTTGTGGCATTGAGCATGATCTTCTCTGTGGGCGGAGGCAATCTCGTATCAACTTCGAGAGGCGCAGGCGACCAAGCCCGGGCGGTCAATGTTTTCAGAGAGTCAATATACATGCTGCTTTCGATAGGAATTATCTTCAGCATCCTAGGAACCCTGTTCGCGGATGAAATAGCGATAATGCTGGGTGCAACGGGTGAACTCGTTAGCCCGGCCGCTGAATACACGAAATACTACATGCTTTTCACCGTGCCCGTCCTGCTCGCCATCGCATTGAGCACCTTCATACGACACGACGGATCTCCAAAGTTGTCGATGCGTTCTATGCTGTACGGAGCAGTCACCAACATCGTGCTCGACTACGTTTTCGTGTTCCCCCTCCGGATGGGGCTGCGCGGCGCCGCAATAGCTTCAGGGCTGGGCCAAATTGTCACCGTAATCACGTGCATGAAACATTTCATCGAGCGACGCGGGATCCTGAGAATAGGCAAAGCCTCATTCGAATGGGAAGATATCAAAGATATATTCGTCCTCGGGTTCCCTTCCTTTCTCACTGAGGTATCTTACTCCGTAATGATGTACCTGCACAATTTGGCAGTAATCAGCCAAGTCGGCGAGATAGGAGTCACCGCCTACGGTATAGTCAACTACATCAACAACATCTCCTACATGGCCTTGTTCGGCATCGGCCAGGGGATTCAACCAATGGTCAGCTACTACTACGGACGAGGCAAGTTCGACAAGGGACGCCAGCAGTATATATACGGGATAAAAGCGTCTCTTGTGATGTCAGTCTTGTTCCTGGTTATCTGCTTATTCGTCGGAAGACCACTTATAATGATATTCGCCTCGTCGGAAGACGTGATCGACCTGGGTTACACGATACTGACATATCTGAACCTGGCCTACGTTCTGCTGGGCGTCAATCTGACTACGCAGATGTATCTGCAATCCATGCACATGCCCAGATACGCCAATATCATCTGTGTGCTAAGAGGATTCGTATTCGTCAAGATTGGCCTTGCCTTACTGCCGAAGGTGTTCGGGGATGCAGGAATCTGGGGCACACTATTGTTTGCCGAAGGAATGTCCCTAATTACAGCGCTCGTCATAGTCAGCGCCAGCGCCGAACCGGAGCAATATCCATCTCCGATAGGGAATAGCCAGACAGATCATGCTAGCAGACCCTGAAAACCGGCGCGATTCGCCTAAAACCCCGCACCAGCGCCGAACTTTGCACCACGTATGCCCAGTATGGAGTGATCATGGACGATACTCCTTCAATACCCTCGCCATCCTGGCCATGTCTTCCTCCGAATATCGCTGGTCGCAAGGGAGCGTCAAGATGCGGCGTGCCAACCACGCACTCTCCGGGTACTCCTCCTCAGGGACCTCTGGCGGCAATTCCCAGTGGATATCTGCATGTATCCCGTAATGTTCCAGATGGCGCCAGAGCAGGTCCCGATCTTCAACCACTACGGGAAACCCAAGCGGGACCGCGTCTTCCGGGAGTTCAGAGATGAGTGCATGCACGCCCCCACATGTTGCCAGCTCCTCAAGGAGTCTCCGAAAATTCCTGCGCCGAACCCGCCTGATCTCTTCGATTCCGACCCTTTTCAGTATTGACCTGGAAACAGGCGACATGGCGGCGCTCGCGCTGAAACTGCTATCCAGCGCCGCCTCAGCCTGAGCAAACAGGAGCACGTAGTCCCGGCGATTCCCGAATCCGTCAGCCACGTAGGCGCTCTTCATCATCATTGCCAACGCCCTCGCCGAGTGAAATCCGCTCAGCTGCGCCTCGTTGCTACAGAATGCAGGCTCACTTCCGTCCAGCCAGACGCAGACGGCACCGTCAACAACCGGAAGGCTCTTCCTGAGGCTCATTATGCACAGATTCGGCTCAAAGGTAGTGTGCGGCCATGGGCGTTCACACAGGGCGCTGTGGGTCGCATCGTAAACCACCGCACCGCCCCTTCGCCTGATCTCAGCGAGAGCGGAAAGCAGGTCTACTGAGTCAGGAAACCCGAAGTAATTGAGGGCCACCACGAGTGTGCCTTGGATATCGTCAAACGCTTTTTCCATGAGATCGTCGGTATCGACAGAAAGATCTGAGAAGACCCGATAATGCTCGGTCTCAACTCCCATTCTGTGAAACGGGCTGAGCATGGAGTAGCAAAGGTAAGATGGCAAGAGCGCCCTTCGCACCAGACTTCCGCCTTTTTTCAGGTTGAGCCATGCATTGAGGTAGGCAGTCCGCCCTGAAGCAAGCATGCTTACAGGACGCCCTTTGCTCAGCCCGTCCAGTACGTTTTGATATGACGGTTCGCCATTCGCACATCGAATATCCGCAAAACAGAAATCTCCGCCGATCTCCATCACGATGCTCCCTTTCACCACAAGCACTGCATGTTAAGTATAACTCCGCACCATCCATCGCGCATTATGACCTTACTATTCCACCCCAACAGGTCGAAAGCCCCTTTACAGCACTATATCGGGGCAATTGGGTTGGAACGGAGTCTTTGCGACGAATGACAAAGGCTTGCATTCAAGATGAGAATATGGATCCCTACGAGTCTAATCCGATGCCGATTATGTGCATTTGAGTCGTCGCCAAACTCGCATTGTCTGATGCCCGGTCCCTAGCTGCCGGTATTCGCGCACAATCAAATCTGCTGGCGCCGCGGTCATTTGAATGGTAACATTGAGAACAGGTATAGACATGAAAATGCGGGGCCGAAAGGCATCGACAACATCCGCCGGCAAGCGTCAGTTGCATGCATTCATGCACCGCAGAGTGTCTGCACGAATAGCGCACTCACCAAATATAGGTGCGCCGAGGAGGAAGCTTTGATGCAGATTGTAACAGACTACGCCGCCGACATCTCCCCCGAACAGCTTGAAGGTTTGGAGGTACATTACCTTCCTTTGATGATCACGGTAGATGGCAAAACGTACCGCAGCGGGGTTGACATCACTCCTGACCAATTCTACGAGTTACAGGCAACGGCAGTGGAGATACCTACCACGTCTCAACCTTCGCCCGGAGAATTCGCCGATCTCTATCGCAGCCTTGCGCAGACAGATCCGGATATTCTGTCCATTCATATATCCTCCGGGCTGAGCGGTACAGTGAATGTCGCAAGAATCGGGGCAAAAATGGTGCCTGAAGCCGATGTGGAAGTATATGACACAAAGACTCTTTCAGCCGCCCAAGGGTGGCACGTTGAGATGGCTGCAAAGGCTGTGCGTGCCGGATGGGAAAAATCCCGGATAGTGGCGATGCTCAAGCAGGTCACTGAAGCCTCAGAGACCCTCTTCACCCTCTCAACATTGAAGTATCTAATCCACGGCGGACGAATCAGCCATCTCAAAGGACTGGTAGCATCGTTGCTCAACATAAAACCAATAATCGGCGTAGAAAAGGCAGGCGGCACATACGTCACACGTGGACAGGCACGCACGATGACTAGGGCAATTGACGCGTTAGCAGATATCGTCAGTTCGATGTATCCTCCTGAGACGCCCATGCGTGCGCAGATTCTCCATTCGCAAAACCCGACAGGCGTATCTCGGCTTCAGGACAAGCTCGATAAGGTCTTCGTTTGTAACTGGCTCCCAACAGGCCCGATAGCTCCGGTGCTCGGTGCGCATACAGGCCCGGGCCTTGTGGGGATAGCCATTGCTCCCGAAGCACTATTTCCGCAGATGCCATAGGAGGCTATCACCGTCTGCAGCGAACAATCATGACCATGTTAGGAGCGAGCATATGAAACTCCGCGATCTTGCGCTTCGAATTCTCATGATGATTTCCGGCCTGTCCTTGATAGGCTTGGGGATAGCGATGTTCGTAAAAGCGGGCCTCGGAGCAGATCCGATAACCGTTCTATGCCAGGGAATATCGATCACAGCCAACATCAGTTTAGGCAGAGCGCTACAACTTAACGGACTAGCCCTCTTTGTTGTATTGCTCATCATCGGCAGAGAATATATAGGATTGGGCACATTTGCGGGGTCCTTCGTCACTGGAGCCATGGCTGATGTGTTTAGCGCCGCAATGCGCAGCCCTACAGCCCCTTGGCAGTCGTGGCCCATACTGATAGCATCGATAGCGGTTATCAGCTCGGGAGTGGCAATCTACCTCTCTGCAGAGCTGGGAGACGGACCTTTGGAAGGAGTGATGATGCTTATCAGCGACCGCCTCGGAGCACCAATCGCCTGGGTCAAGATAGCAATGGACATTGCCGCAACAGTTGCAGGTATTGCGATGGGGGCCGTGCCCGGAGTCGGAACGATCGCTTCCGTCCTCTTAACCGGCCCCATCATACAGACAATGCTTCAGGTAATCAAGAAGTCCATGGCTTAATGGCCAATTGAGTCGGAGCGTGCCTTTTTCCTTCGACTGCTACCACGCTACATCTGGCGCGTCTATCGTCACAACAGCCTTCATGCCCTCATACGGAACTGGTAACTGAACCGGACTGTAGACCACTTCGACTGCGATGTCATCGACAGTCATAAGGCCCGGACATGGGTTCCCATCTGCAGCCCTCTGCCTCGCCAAAGGCGAGCATGCGCTTGGATCAACAGCGAAATGATGACAACATTCCTCAGGAATCGGCTCAAACCCGAGTCTGCGCAGAAAACGGGGCCAAAGAGTGCTGCAGTTGCCACCGTCTGATATGGGCAGCAACTCGCACTCAGATCCAGGCCCCGCCGGCTTGTGCTCAACAGGCACTGAACTTTTCAAAGCTGCTCGGATGACGCCATCATCCCCCTGTTCCATGGGAAACGGTTCAATGGCCACCACCCCGGCGCGTGATCGCGCATATCTCAGAAAGCCCTCCAAAGCCGCGGTTCCAATACCACAGTTGCGATAAGGCTTTTCTACAAAAACGCATTCCAAGAGAATGATATCGTGCCTGTCCGAATCAGTGACATCCCTTCGTATCTCAGGAGGCTCCGGCACAAGCAAGTCGCCTGCCAGGGAGACTTCCGGGCTGAACTGGCTGAACATATCCCGGTAATCACATGGTTTGCCCACGATGATCCAGTCATCGATCTGAAACCATAGGCCTGCTATTATCCCCACAGTCGTTTCCGATCCATCATCGTTCCTGTCAACAATGTGTCCGCATGTGCCTCTCACGAACCTGCCGATATCGCCGTTGGGTGTAAAAATTTGGTTGACGCCGATTCTAAGTGCAATCATCACGACAGCCTCCTCCCGTAGATTACTGTGACGAGTAGGCCACCGCATCATAGCACACAGGTCGGCACAATCATGTCACCGGGCTAGTCCGACAGCTCACGACTTTCTTCAAACAAGGACTAGGCACGTGGCGCCACCGCCACAACCAGTTTCCAGCCGATTGTTGCAACGTCGTTCAACCTAGCTTTTCCTCTCCTATGTCCCTCATGGATAAGGCTATTCGGCCCCGCTCTATATCGACCGACAGCACGCGAACCTTCACGATATCCCCTATACTCACCACATCCAGCGGATGCCTGACGTACCTATTGGAAAGCTCGGATATATGAACGAGCCCATCCTGCTGTACACCTATATCTACGAACGCGCCGAAGTCCACCACATTTCGCACAGTGCCTTCGAGCATCATGCCCGGACGCAGGTCATCCATGGTCAGCACGTCCTTGCGGAGTATTGGCTGTGGAAACTCATCCCGCGGGTCGCGACCAGGCCGCTGAAGCGCTTCAATGATATCTTCCAGCGTAGGCAGGCCAACATCGAGCCGCTCAGCCCAATCTTGAGCATCCAAGGCGCTCAGCCTTTGACAAAGCTTAGTCCGATCGCGTTCCGCAACGTCGTCCACGGCAAACCCCAGTTCTGCCAATAGATGTTCGGCCACAGGGTAAGATTCGGGGTGGATCGCGGTGTTGTCCAACGGATACCTGCCCCCCGGCACCCTCAAGAAGCCGGCGCACTGCTCGAAGGTCTTGGGGCCCAACCGGGAGACTGAAAGCAGTTCTTCTCTTTCGCCAAAAGGCCCTTCGGACTCTCGTTTTGCAACAATATTGGCGGCTACTGATGGGCTAATTCCCGCAACATACGACAGCAGAGGAACTGACGCCGTATTCAGGTCGACACCCACGCGGTTTACAGCAGACTCAACCACTCCATTGAGCGTAGTGCTCAGCTCCTTGCCGGAAACGTCGTGCTGATACTGGCCGACGCCGATGGATCGCGGCTCTATCTTCACCAGCTCGGCCAGGGGATCCTGAAGCCGACGCGCTATGGAGACAGCGCTGCGCTCCGAAACATCCAGATCAGGGAATTCTTCGCGCGCAACCTTGGACGCGGAGTAGACTGATGCTCCCGCCTCATTTACAACCACATACGAAATTGACCGCTCCGCCTTGGGAATCAAGCCAGCCACAAACGCTTCCGCCTCGCGGGATGCTGTCCCATTGCCAATGGCAATCAGGTCCACCCCGTGCTCGTCAATGATTTTGAGCAAGACTTGCTCGGCCTCCTCGATCCTTTTCTGAGGAGGTGTAGGATAGACTACAGTGGTCTCAAGCAGCTTACCCGTTGCATCTACCACCGCTATCTTGCACCCTGTGCGATACGCGGGATCGAGGCCGAGCACGACCTTGCCACGGATCGGCGGCGTCAGGAGTAAAGCCTTCAGGTTGGCTCCGAATACCCTGATAGCCTGCTGCTCTGCTTCTTCCGTCAGCGCATTACGCACGTCCCGCTCAACTGCAGGGGCCAACAGACGGTCGTAGGCGTCTTTTGCCACGAGGGCCAATTCGGCATCTGCCGGACTCGACTTCGGCCCTTCTCGCATCAACCTCCGCTTCAGGTATGCCACTATAGGCTCTGCTTCAAGCGTGATACGAACGCGCAAGACCTTCTCCCTCTCCCCCCTGTTTATCGCCAACACTCGATGGGGAGGAATTCTATTCACAGGCTCGCAGTAATCGTAATACTGCTCATAGGTAGTGCGCGCCTCAGAGTCGGTTGCTTCTGTTGATATTTCGCCATGGCCTGCCGTCCATTGGCGAGCCCATGCCCGCACTTCAGGATCATCTGCCAGAATTTCGGCTACTATGTCGCGCGCACCTGCCAAAGCCTCTTCCGCGCTGGCAACACCCGCTTCAAGATTGACGTATTCCGCCGCCCGCTCGAGAGGATCACCAGTTTCAGGCCGCAAGAGCAACCATTCTGCCAATGGCCCCAAACCCCGCTCACGCGCCATGCTCGCCCTTGTTCTGCGCTTGGGACGGTATGGGCGGTATATATCATCAACACGTTGGAGGGTTTCAGCCGTCTCCAACAACTGCCTTATCTCTGGCGTCAGCGCCCCCTGCTCGTCTATGAGCCTCATCACCTCGAGCTTGCGCGTCTCAAGATTCCGCAGGTAATCAAGCCTCTCATCTATAGAGCGAATGGCTTCCTCATCGAGTCCCCCGGTCTGTTCTTTCCTGTAGCGGGCTAAGAAGGGGATGGTGTTTCCCTCATCCAGGAGACGTATGACGCTATCCACCTTGGATCTTGCAATTCCAAGCTCCCCGCTGATCTTGGTTGCAATCCCCGCCCACATCTGCGCAGCGATTTCTGCCTCATTCGGAGTCCCTTGTCCTTCCATGTCCTCTGCGGTCGCACGTAGTCCATCTTTCTCTTGTTCTTCAGTTGCCAAAGACTCGACTTCCATATCTTAACTTGCCCCCTGTAATATCCAACTCAATGCGTGCGATAGTATTCCGCAATCGCCGATTTAATCTTAGCATCCTTTTTGAGTCAGTGTCGAACGGCGCGGCCATGCGCATACGCACAACATGGCGACATGGACCTGTAACTTGCCATGACATAACATATCGTCACATGCGGGACAAAGAACGGTAAAGGCCTGCCAGAATGCCTTCTTGGCAGGCCCTTGCCCCATGTACTACGACTCAATCTGCATACATAACTAACGCTAATCGGATAACAGTCAGATTCCTAACAGCTCTCTTGCGATAGAAGCGATATCCGTTATCGAGCTCACGTTTTCTATGTCCACACTATCGGCGTTCCGACCTACTACAATCAAAGGGACATCAACGTCAGTATCGAGGGTAGTCCCGTGGCTTCCCAGTGTGTAATCCATGAATAACAATGCCTCTATAAACATGCAGCCACGGTCAGTCACTGCGATCAGCGGAGGGGTGCGAGGATGCTCTATGTGGAGTTCTGCGCGTCTAGCCACGTCTTCAACCTCTATCACTTCAGCCACGCCCTCAGTCTGTCTCAGCGCATCCGCGATCTTCCCCCTGTTATCTTCGGCCCAAACGTATAGGACTCCGCCGTCAAGAGTTATTGGCACATCTTCATCGGTGATATCGCCGACGATGTCCCTTGCCGCGATGCCGGTGTCGACCCTAGTCATGCCGTGGTCTGCTGTGATGATCAAACTCCACCGTCCCGGACGTGTCGCTTCCAGTGTTGCAGCCAATTCCTCAAGACCTTCGCTGATAGAGCAGAGGCACTCAGCTGTTTCGGCAGCGGGCAAAGGCCCGAACCTGTGTCCACACTTGTCAACGCTCCCAACGTTTATGCCGACAAATACAGGCATGTCATTCTGCTCTAGATAGGCCTCGACCGTCCTCAAAACCCACCGATCTAGTTGGATATGCCATCCGGCGAAATCCTCATACTGGGTGGACTCATCGGGCGGAGGACCCACAGTTTCGATGACCCAATCCGGTACCGACTCGGGCCAGATTGCGAAGTCAGTAGCCTCCGAGAGCATCTTGCACAAGTTAGCTTTTGCGGAGATCATTGCGGTACCCAACCCTGCAGAGCGCGCCACATGGAACAGCGTCGGCTCTTCCAAAACCGCAGGATCCTTGAACCGCAATAGCTCCCCATCATCGTCTAGATACTCCTTGCCTGTTACCCCATTTCTCTCCGGGTATGTTCCCGTGAAAATTGCCGCATGCCCGGCGGCTGTCGAAGACGGGAATACTGCCTCAATCGACTTATACTGGCATCTCTCGTCAGCACACAGTTGCCTGAGGTACGCGGTTTCAGGCAAGCAGCCCAGTGACAAGTTAGGGCACCCATCTATCACGCAGACTACCACCGTCATCTGCTCCTGCTGCTCTGACCCGGCGGCGCTGGTTGCCAGCGCCGCCTGCGGCCAGGCTATGATTATGGCCAATAGCAGCAGTAACAGGAACCTGCAATGCTGCTTGCGCAATGTCATTTCGTCCTCACTTCAATGGTCGTGACAAACCAGTTCCAGCTCTCCTTCGGATACTGCTTGTCAAGGCCTGGGTTGTCATCATACGGGAAAACAAGCTTGACGGGGCCACCAAGCCCTGATCCGATTGCTTTTCCGCCATCTTTCGTGGCTACCATGATCTCGTACTTCGCAACGTCCGCAGCGCTTATAATGACCTCTTTGCCGTCCTTTGCGATTACCACGACCTCACTTACGTTCTTCGGCGCTCCCACGTAGCCCAATATCTTGGCGATATTCACGCCAGCGTATGTTTTTTTGCCAAGCCAGGGATCTTTGACCTGATACTCAGTGAGTCCTAGTCCCTCAAGCATCTCCAAGTCAAACTCGCATGCCCCTTTAGCATTGGTATTGGCTATAGGGCCTTTCACGGTCAGGACCACCTTGCCGCTGGGTTTCGCGGGACTCGCGAAGCACATCGAACCCAAGATTACGAACGTCAAGCAAAAGACAACAGCTAGTCTGTATTTGCGCATTTCGTCTCTCCCTTTCGATATGGTTTTGGCGCAACGCCATTTCAGTTGATCGCAAGATTCCTTGACCCAAGTTCCCACGGCTATCCTTGCCCCTTACGCACCTCCCCGACAACATGTATGGTAGACCCCTGCCTGATCAGCATCGTTCCTCCCACTACCAACAAGAGAGCTGCAATGTAGAATGGCGTGTTTTCCGATGTGGAATAGAAAAAGCCACCCAGGTAGGGTCCTACAATCGACGCCCCCCAAGTTGCCAAATTGAAGAGGGCAAAAGCCTTTCCGTCTGCGCCATCGCCGAGGACCTCCCCCACCCCTGCAAAGGCAACGCCATGGCCAGCCATGAATCCGCCCAGAAGGAAGAGGCATATGACCACAGCAACCTGGCCTGAAATGGCGATGAAACACAGCATCGAGATGACAAAGACAATCACATTGGCTCCTACCGCTACAAGAGTCCCCCGATTGTCTGCCATTCGCCCTACCACGACAGTTATCATTGTTTGCCCAAGAGACATTATCGAACCAAGCAGACTGACAATGCTTATGTTTGTGTGGCGCACGTCGCTGAGATACTGCGGAATTATCTGCTGCACCATGTAAAAAGAGAAAGCACACAGAGAGTAGCAGAATACGAACTTCATGAACGATCGGTCGGCCAGCAGACTTGCATATGTAGAAACGCTTGCAGTGCTCTCACTTTCGGGTTCTGGTGGCAGGAACGCTATCACGCAACATGCTGCTGCAAAGAACGCGAACGAAAGAAGGAACAGATTCTCGATGGGCCAAATGCTAGACAGATAAGCGGATAGAATCGGGCTCGCTATCATTCCCCCTGAAAATCCTGCGCTTATCAGCCCAAACGTTCGGCCCGACTCGCCTTCGGGAGAACAAGCCCCAGCATATGCGTTGAGTGCGGGGTAGCCCAACATCGACCCTGAGTAAAGAGCAATGCCAAGAGCAGCAAGTCTCCAGTCTTTCGCGAAATAGTACAATATTACAGATGGCACGCCCATAATCCACGACAAAAGGATCACTCTTTTTCGGTCATACTTGTCGGCCAGCATTCCCCCTGGTATGCTCGACGCCGCCATAACCGCCATGGATATTGAGTAGACGAATCCCACTTCCTGTGGGGTGCATCCAATGTTGCGGAGATACACAGGAAACATGTATGAATGAAGACCATATCCGAATCCCCAAAGCAACATGCCTGCAGCTATTAATTGTATGCCCTTCGGCGTACGACTCGCTTGCGACTCCACCAACGTTACCTCCGATCAATGCTGCGCAGGCCAGGCTGGTTCTGCACTATTCCAGAACTCCTGCAATGCACTTTCCGCCCTACAAAACGCCGCGTAACCACGGTCATATCCATCACCGCGCACGCCCTCCGGGGTGAATACAGCGTCCGTGAGAACTACAACCTGAACAGCCTCTTTGATGCTGCTGAATACATTTGCAGCAGTTCCTGCCAGAATCGCTGCGCCCAGAAGTGTGCCTTCCTTCACCTTCATGCTTGCCACCGGCAGATTGAGCACATCAGCCTTCATCTGCAACCAACCTCGGTGCCTTGCGCCGTTCCCTACAGCCCTAACATCCACCGCTTTCATCGAATCCTGCCACGCCTCCATGCTCTGGCGCATGGCATAGGCACAGCCTTCCAAAACAGCACGGATCATGTGGCAAGAATCATGCTCCGGTCGCAGTCCAAGAAAAGCGCCTGTCGCCCTTGGAACCGCAACGGGGCTGCGTTTGCCGACGAAATATGGCAGAAACACCAAGCCAGACGCTCCAGATTCTGAGCAATCGAGCGCTTCAGCGACCGTGTCCCTCCAGTCGAGCTTGCTTGAGTACACTTCTGGGTAGAGAACAGACATGGCCCAGGCAAGGCATCCACCACTGTAGGATATTGGGGAAACTATCAATCGCTCTCCGGGAATGACATGTTTTACAGTCTGTAGGCTGCATCCATCAGGAGCCACTGCAGAAACGCATGTTGACGTGCCGGTTGAGTCGCATATTAGCCCGGGACTAGTCACCCCTGCGCCCAGAGCCTCGACGAACGCGTCGATGCTTCCCGCAGCAACCGGTATTCCTGAGGGAAGCCCCGTCTCGTCTGCAGCCTCGCGGGTTACCTCCCCAATGGCCTCCCACGGATCCACCACCCTCGGAAACAGCCTGGCTCCGGGGGCAGATGAGGTAATATCACCTGTATCGTCTGAGTGCCACCTCATACACGACGCCGCAGAAGAATCGATACACGTCTCGCCTGTAAGCTTTAACCCCACGTA
>ERZ795047.1563-NODE-1563-length-23850-cov-8.149863_pt1 | contig 23850 bp, 20 predicted proteins | sample MGYA00375131_ERZ795047 | MGnify/ENA primary metagenome ERZ795047 (study PRJEB30176, sample SAMN05720228) | activated sludge metagenome | isolation source: Anaerobic digester | place: Japan | collected 2015-05-20 ...
GCGAAAGGAGGGAGAACGCTACTTCCTTCCCACACCTGAAGGAGAGGGTCTCTGTAGCGTGACATCTGATGAAGCAAGAAAAGCCGATACGTCTGTGTTCGGATGGAAACGAAAGATGTTGCAACAAGCATTTGGATTGTCTGACGTTGGGGATGCATATCGACGGCGAGTTGCAGGGGGTCAGGTTGGATGAGGTGGAAGCTCATCTTGAATCGTGCGCGTTATGTCGCGAGAAAGCCCAGTCTTTGGCCGCGCTCGGAGAAGGGTTGAGGTGCGTACCCAACCCTGCCTGGGATATAGAGGCCATGGTTGGTCTAGTGGAGGCAGAGATCGGGAGCATGGGCAGGAGGAGGGCAGCGCGAGTTTGGCGGAGGTCTTTGCTGCCTCTGGCTGCTGCTGCGGCGGCGTTGGTGATTCTTTTGACCTCCGTTTCGTCCAGCGCGTTCAGAAAACAGATGATCAAACATGAAGAAGTGCTCATCAGATCCCACTACGCAGTCTCCTCGAGCCATGCGGGAGAGGCTCTTGTCTCAAGTCGTGCCTGGCCCATGCGGGGAAACGTATCCCGTCTCCAGATGCTCGAGGGGTGGCGGTAATGGGATGAGTGTGCGCGATGGCAGATTTGCCTGGAAAAGAGCGGCGATTATCATAAGTTTTTTGATGTCGGCAAGTATTCTGTGCCAAGGGGGAGTAGAGGCAATCAACGGGTCGCCGTCATATGGCATGAGACCTGATCAACTTTACGTTCTCTGTCTGACGCCTAAGGCGCAGTTTACGTCCACAATGAGAGTATGGAATCCTTCCATTGGAAACTTGGAGGTTAGAGCTGCCGGCTATGGCGACGTGGTTGTGTACTCTGTGAAGCTGCTAGATTGCGAATCATGCTTGGCTGTGAGCGGCAACATGGCGGCATGCTACAATCTTCCCATTGATAAATCAGCTATGGGCAGGGTGGGCTCTGTGTCTGGCGGAGGCGTCGTGCTAGTGCCCTTGGAAGAGAGCGCCACGGGACGGCTTTTGGCAATGCTTATGCCGGTGGGTGATAACCTGCCGCTGTTGATGCGCAATTACTCCATCGTGGAATCTGCAGGCTACTTCTACTGCGGACGGGAGAGTGTGAAGCTCAAGCTCGTGCCGAAGGTAGCGGGGAATGTCGGGAGGACTGTGTGGATCGATGAAAAATCCGGGGTCTTGCTCAGCCTTGAGGATGTGAACTGGCGCGGAGAAGTGATACAGCGCGTTCAGACTCTGGAGATAGATCACGCCCCTGAGCTTGATGCGGAGGGGCTTAGATGCGCCAGGGCGGCGCTGGCTATGGCCGCGAACAATAGGGGCACGAATAAGGATGCTACGGCAGAATACGCCTCGCAGGTTCTCGGCTTCAAGATTGCAATTCCCAGATGGACGCCGGCAGGCTACGAGCTTTTGGGCGTGAGGGTTCTTGAAGGTGTCACAGGTCGATATCCGCTTGCCCGGGGTGTTGGGGGCGTTGCCCATCTTGTGTACTACGACGGTCTTGGGCTGATATCGCTTTACGAAAGATGCGTTCCGTGGTGGGCCGCTTCTACGTTGGAGCCTAGGGCAGGGAATGTGATCGAATGGGAACAGAACTGCATCAGGTATCTGCTTGTAGGCGACATAGATCCGGGACTCCTCCTCAGAATGGCCCGGAGCGTGCTATAAACGGCCCCGGCGGCCGATCCAGACAATCGATGATTGCTGGAGGGTAAACCCCTCTGAGCAGAGAATACCCTTTGGGGTGTGAATTCCTGCTCGGAGGGGGTTGCTCTATTTTGGAAGGATTCTGCTTTGTCCACGCGGCAGATCTTCATCTCGATTCGCCATTTGCGGCGATGAAGGTGGATTCTCCCCGCTTGGCCCAGGCATTTATAGAGGCGTCAAGGGCCTCGCTTCAGGCTTTGATCGACGTATGTATCGGGCATAACGCCGATTTTTTGGTTTTATCGGGAGATGTGTTCGATGCCGAGCGACGGAGCATCAGGGCCCAGCTGGAGCTCTTCGAGGCCCTCTCAAGGCTTGCCGAGAGAGGGATACACACATACATGGCGTGCGGCAACCACGATGCCTTGTCGGGATGGCGGGCGATCCTGGATTGGCCGGAGGAGGTCCACTTCTTCGGAGGAGACGAGGTGGAGTCGTTTCCTGTGTCGTGTGGCGGCCGAGTGGCAGCGGTGGTTTCCGGGATCAGCTATGCGCAGCCCGCTGTAACCGACAATCTGGCCCTCAAGTTCAGGAAGAAGCTAGGAGATCCGTTCACAATTGGGGTTCTCCATGCGAATGTGGGAGGCGACCCGGGGTACGAAAACTATGCTCCGTGCACCCTGGCGGACTTGATCTCTACAGGCATTGACTATTGGGCCCTGGGCCATGTGCATTCTCCAAAGGTACTGTCGGATAAGGATCCGATTGTGATTTACCCCGGCTGTACCCAGGGGAGGAATCCACGGGAGACTGGGCCTGGCGGATGTTTCGTGGTGCATGTGGGCGCTGGAGGACGGGTGGAATACGAATTTGTCCCTGTGGATGTGATACGCTGGCATGTTCTGGACATCTCTATAGACGGCTTGGCCTGTGTAGGCGATTTGATTGAGGAGGCAAAGGCCGCTATCGGCGGGCTTGCGCGGGCTTCCGACGGCAGGTCTTGTGCGGTTCGCATCCGTCTGTTCGGGCGCGGTCCGGTCCACCATCAACTTGTTGAAAACGGCGAGGCTATGGATCTTGTGTCGGCGGTCGTGGAGCCCGCGATGCCCGGGGAACGGTTTGATTGGATCGAATCGATCCAGGATTTCACCAAGCCTGAGGTGGACAGGGAGGCGCTTCTTTCGGGGGGAAGCTTGATTTCCGACTTTTTAGCTCTGGCAGATGAGGCTGGCTCGGATCTTTCCGGGCTTGAAGGGGTAAAAGAAGTTTTGGTGGGGGATCTGGCTCACTCCAAGGCTGCACAGGTCATCAGAGAGATGGATGCTGAGGGGCTTATGCGAATTGTGGAGAGGGCCGAGTCGATTGGGATCGACCTTCTTTTGGGGGAGGAGGGGTAGGGGTTGCGCATACGTGAAGTCCACATAGACGGTTACGGGGTCTTTCGTGATCAGCACATCCAAGATCTCGGCGATGGGGTCGCTCTATTCGTCGGGCCCAACGAGGCGGGCAAGTCCACCTTGATGTCATTTATCCGCGGGGTGTTATTTGGGTTCGATCGGGAGTCTCAAGTAGGCTATTGTCCGCCTCTTGCAGGAGGCCGCCACGGCGGAAGGCTTGTGGTGGTGATGGACGATGGCGAGGAGAGGGTTGTGCAGCGTTATCTTGAGCGTGGGCAGTCCCGCAATCCCGCCGATGTTGTGGGCAACATGTCGAAGGCTCTCTACTCCAACGTGTTCGCGTTCGGCCTGTCTGAGCTGGCTTCGTTGGAATCCCTCGGATCTGAAGAGGTGCGGGCGAGGATATACAGCGCTGGGGCGGGCCTCGGCACGCGCACCCTTTTCGAGGCGCGCAGGGTTCTCCTCTCCAACCTCGATCGGCTCTACAAAAGGCAAGGACGGGTGCCGGAGATAAATGCGTTGCTCAGGGAGATTTCGGACTTGGAGAACCTCATTGCACGGCTTGCAGACAAGCCGGCGGAATACAACGAGCTTGTTCGTTCAATGGAGCAGTTGGTGGCGGAGAGGGAGAGGATCCAGGAGCAGTTGGATGAAGCCAAATTCGAACATCTGTGGTTCATGACCCTCAGGGCTACCCGGTCGACGTGGGAACAGTTCTATTCGGCGAGGGCCATATTAGACAGCCTCGAGATGGAAGACGATGATGGCGCATTGGCCAGGAGGGAGGCGGTTATGGCGCTGGCCCCGAAGATACGCCGCCTCAAGCTGGCACAGGAGAGCATGGTTCAGCTGGTAGACTCCATTCCTGGGCTTGAAGCTGTGGCGATGGAGCGGCGGCGATCGTTCGAAGAACGCTTGAGGGAGCTGGGCGGGGCGTGGAATGAAGAGGCTGTGGAGTCTTTCGATGTGTCTCCTGGCGTGGTTGATGAGATTCGGGCTTCACGTAAGCGGATTTCGAGGCAGGATGGAGAAGTGCAGCGCCTTGCGGAGGCGGTTCGGGCTAGGCGCGAGGTTGCGGATGAGGCCGAATCGAGGCTGGCCAGACAGAGGGAGCGGCTTGAAGAATTCGGGGAGTTGAGTTACGCGACCAGAGACGACATTGTGGCGCGGATCAGCGAGATTGACAGCGCAGAAGCGATCTTGAGGGAGGTCAGCGTTGCCGAGGTGAGGGCTGAGGCTGCCAAAGGGAACATGGAAGCCGCGAGGATCCGCGTGGAAAACGCGACGGAGGAGGTGGAGTGGCGTAAGGAAGAAGTTCGCCGGGCGCGAAGCTTCGCCTCCTGGTTGGCCCCTGCCATGGTTGCAGCTTTTTCCCTTTTTGCCGCTTTCGGAATGGACAGGGGAATGGGTCTGTCCATTGGAGTCGCGGTTTTGGGAATTCTCGGTGCGGCTGCGATTGTCGCGTCGATTCTGAATAGGGCGGGGGACGCCGGTAAGAAGTTGGAGGCGGCTGTGGAAGCGGCGAGGCAAGCCGATGAGCTTTTCTGTTGCTGCCGGGATGAGTATGTTGCTGCATCGGGCGAGTTCGCGAGGGCTACTCGCGCATATTCCTCTGCGTGTTTGGGGCTTTTCGGCCAGGAGGATATAGACGGGGTCAGGCTGGTGCGGGAGAGGGAGGCGGCCAGGAGCGACTTGGCAGCATGGGATGAAATGGCTCGGTTGCGGCGCGAGTGCGAACAGGCGGAGAGGGATTGGGAGCGGGCGCAGGACGAATGGAGGAAGGCTGAAGAGGCGCACAGGGTGTGCCTGGATGAACTGGAGCGTCTGTGGGAGGAATGGCGAACCTGGATGAGGGCGCGGGGGATTGATCCCACCTTTGGCCATGATGCGGCAGAGAGGACGATAGATGCTGTTCGCGATGTTGCGCGGGCGCGGCAAGACATGATCGATGCCAGGATGAGGCTGAAGGATGCGAGGGAACGCGCCAGGAGGCATGCGGCTGATGTGAACGAGGTCGCGAGATCGCTGGGGCTGCCGGGGACGGATGTGGATGGTGCATTGGTTGTTGTAGACGAGCTCGTTGCAATGGTGGAACAGGTCGAGGCGGATCAGGAGAAGAGGGCGCGGGCGCGAGCGGTGGTGAACGAGCTTGCTGCGCAATTCGGTTCGGCCTTTCCCTCCAATGATCTCCAGCGTGCTGAGGAATATCATCTGTTGCATACGGCCCAAGAGATAGCCGACTTGTGCGATGATGCCGAAAGCCGTCGTCAGGCTTTGGAGTCGGAACTGAAGAAGCTTGCGGAAGAGCAGGGGCGAAAGGCTGAAAAGAGGCGGCTCATGGAGCATGATGACGAGATCGCCATCGCCTGTTTAGAGCTGGAGTCGGCCAAGAGAAGGCTTGCGACGCAGGTAGAGGAATGGGCGGCTTATAGGCTATGCCTTGAATTGATCGATGAGGCGTGTGAAAAGTATGAGCGAGAAAGGCAGCCACAGGTGCTTCGCGACGCGTCGGAAGCTCTAGCCCGGATGACCGGGGGACGGTGGCAGTCTGCCATAGCGCGGGTATCGGGCCTCGATTCCCTCGATGTGGTGGATGACAATGGCAGGGCATTGCCCCATACTGCACTTAGCTGCGGAACTGAGCAGCAGCTCTACTTGGCGGTCAGATGCGGCCTGGTTAGGGAATACTGCTCCCATGCTCAATCGATGCCAGTGATGATCGATGAGGCGCTTGTCAATTTCGATCCCGAGCGAGCTGAGGCGGCTGCACGTGTTCTGGCGGATCTTGCAGATGTCACTCAAATTCTGGTCTTCACGTGTCATCCGTACATGGCAGAATGCTTCAGGAGCACGGGCAGGGTGACGGCCCAATTCGAGCTGGATGGTGCCGAGATCAGGCCGCTTGCCTGAGGTTTCGGTCTGCTTAGGGGACTGCTATTTGTCCCTTGGTCCGACCCCAACATGCCTTGTCAGACTGGAGCTACATTCACATCACATGATCGGTACAAAGACCAAACCTTGCCACAGGTGTGCATATATGTGGCAATCACTATCACTGAGCAGATGGGTTTCTCCTGGGTGAAGCCGCTTCTTTCGACGATGCCATAGGAGGCAATGAGTATTAATGGGGAAGGGATGGGGACAGTGTTGAAACGGGTATTGACCGCTGGCTTGGTCGCAAGCCTCTTGTGCTTGGCGTTTGCTGCTTCGGCTGCTGCTTCTCTCTTGCCGTTTGATCCTGAATGGACTGCGGCTGAGGTGGGCTACTTAGTGGCGGCGGGCGCAGAAGTTAATGCAAGGGATGAGAATGGTTGGACGCCCTTGATGTTTGCAGCAGCATGGGCGGACATTGAGACCGTTTCCGTGTTGTTCGAGGCGGGTGCAGATGTAAATGCCAGTTCAACTAGTGGTTGGACGGCACTGATGTCTGCAATGGCATGTGGCAACTGGCCTCAAGTGGTTGGGGAATTCAGGTTGGTGGGCCTAGAAGACGATTGGTCTTGGGACTGGGGTGACGAGGATGCCGGTGATGACTGGGGCTGGGATGATTGGTGGGACGATGACGACGATTGGGAATGGGACGACGAAGAGGACTGGTCTTGGGAGAGCTGGTATGACGATGATGAAGACTGGCCAGAAGAGGCAGCTTCACCATGGCGCGAACCGAATCCCCTGGTTATTAGGTCGCTGGTAGCTGCGGGTGCTGACGTGAACGCGTGCACAGAGGATGGCTGGACGCCGCTGATGATCGCAGTATTGTGCAATGCTGATTGTGAAATCGTTGAGGACCTGATTGCGGCGGGCGCCGAAGTGAATGCAAGAAACGAATTTGGCCAGACGCCATTGATACTTGCAGTAGAGAATGATACGGACATTGAAGTCGTTGCTGAGCTCATCGGCGCAGGCGCTAGGGTTAACGCGAAGACGAAAGATGGCATGACGCCTCTGATGCTTGCGGTACATAATGACTGTCCGGATACTATTAGGCTGCTTGTGGCTGCTGGTGCTTGTGCAAATGCAGAAGGCAAAGATGGTGGGACCCCGTTGATGCATGCGGCGAGATTTAACCCAAATCCTGACGTCATTGATATACTTATCCAAGCAGGTGCTCGCGTGAATCACAGAAGGATAGATGGACTAACTCCGCTTATGCTTGCGACTTTCAACGTGAACCCTGACGTATTCAGTCTGCTGATAGCGGCCGGTGCTGATGTGAATGCAAGGGATGATGAGGGATGGACTCCGCTAATGTTTGCAGCAGCAGGCAGCATGAATCATACCGCGATTACTTCGCTTCTGAGAGCAGACACCAACGTGAATGCACGAACGGTGGACGGTGTTACGGCTCTGATGATTGCAGCTGCCGAAACAGAGGATGTAGAAGTCGTCAGGACATTGATAGCCGCAGGCGCCGACGTGAATGCAAAGGACATGTGTGGGTGGACACCGCTAATGTACGCGGCCTTCAACGTGGATCCGAAGGTGATAGCGGTGCTCGTTGCGGCAGGCGCTCACGTAAATGACAGGAATGTGGAGGGCTTCACGACGCTAATGATAGCAGCAGATTGCTGCGAGAACCCTGAAGTCATCCTTGCGCTGCTCGAAGCAGGTGCCGATGGCAAATTGAAGTCGGGAGAAGGAAAAACAGCCTTCGACTATGCGAATGACAACGAGATAATCAAAGGCACCAATGTATATTGGCTTCTCAATGATGCACGGTTTTGAACATGCATTGAGACAGCATGCTTGATAGCAAATGGATTCTCTCGCATGCGGGATGTTCGATGTAATAAGTAGCTTCGAAGAAGTACTTGGGTGATCCCAAATAGCTAGGGCTGAGCGCCAGGCGGTACAGCGGTATTTGGCATTTGCCCAGAGCCATTACCGGCCAATTGGGGAGAGTACGGATCCGCAAGGGCTCGATGATAGTGCAGAAACTTTTCGAAGCTTACTTAGAGGATCCCCCTTCAGCGTGATAGGGAAGATCCTTCTGCGCCGATCTTTGACGCTGCCGGAAAGAATGGGATAGCAGAATCAACATGTCTTCTTGTTCTTCAACGGAAAAGACCGATCGTCTCCGTGGCGTCTCACGAGGATGCAAGGACGCGACCGGTTCCATTGCCTATCTTGCCCGGTGATCGGCTCTACTTTGGCCGCAGGTGCCGACGGGAATTTGCAAGACGAAGACGGCTGGACCGCGCTGATGATCGCAGCCGCATATTGCGATAACCCAGATGTCATCCTTGTGTTGCTTGAAGCGGACGCTGACGGCAAGCTGAAGTCAAAGGACAGGATGACAGCTTTCGACTACGCGAGGGAACTGACGTGTACTAGCTCCTCAACGAGGCGCGATTCTGACGATTCCACGGCTGCGCATCGTTTGCACCTAGCCAAATATCGCCATCATGACCCCCGCGGCCACTGCTGATGCTATCTGCCCTGCTACGTTGGCGCCCATGGCATGCATCAAGAGGTGGTTGTTGGGGTCTTCTTCAAGTCCTACTTGCTGGCAGACGCGGGCGGCCATTGGGACTGCAGATATGCCGGCTGCGCCTATGAGCGGGTTGACCTTGCCTCCGGAGAGTTTATACATGAGCTTGCCCAGGAATACGCCGCAGGCTATGCCGGCAGAGAAGGCAAATAGGCCTAGAAATAGAATCTGCAAAGTCTTTACCGACAGGAATTTTTCGGCTGTGGCTGAGGATCCCACGGCCAGACCGAGGAAGATCGTGACTATGTTCGTCAGTTCGTTTTGGGCGGTTTTGTTCAGGCGTTCAACTGCCCCTGATTCGCGAAAGAGGTTGCCGATCATGAGCGAGCCTATTAGCCCTGCGGTGGACGGCAGAAGAAGTGCTGAAACTACGGTTGTGATTATGGGAAAGAGTATCCTTTCCGCTTTTGATACGGGACGGGACTGTGTCATGATGACCGAACGTTCTTCCTTTGTGGTGAGGCCCCGCATTATGGGCGGCATGATGATCGGCACGAGGGCCATGTAGGAGTAGGCGGCTACGGCAACGGGTCCTAGCATGTGAGGGGCAAACTTGGAAGTGATGTAGATCGAAGTTGGACCGTCTGCGGCGCCTATCACTCCGACGCATGCCGACTCGAGCGGTTCGAACCCAAGCAGTAATGATACGAAGAAGGTAATGAATATTCCCGATTGCGCCGCTGCCCCCAGCAGCATTGTGGAGGGGTTGGCCAGCAGTGGCCCGAAGTCGGTCATCGCTCCGACCCCGAAGAAGACGAGCAAGGGGTAGAGCCCTGTCTCGGCGCCGAAATTAAGGTAGTACAGGAGCCCACCAGGGGTGTCGCCTGTAGGCGGAGACGTAAGGCCTGTTGCGGGAAGGTTGGCCAGCAACATCCCGAAGGATATGGGAAGAAGCAGCATAGGCTCGAACTTTTTCTCTATCGCCAGGTACATCAGTATCAACGATATCGCGATCATCACCAGGTGTTGCCACCCGAGACTTGCAAAACCCGTGCTCATAACGAACTCGCTCAGTGCTTCGGCCAACTAGAGGATCCTCCTTCAGCTTGACAGGTGTATTCTGCGCCGATCTGCAGCGCTGTCCAGAAGAATGTGATAGCAAAGGTATCATGTTCTTTTTTATTCTTCGACAGAAAAGGCCAATCACCTCCGTGGCGTTCACAAGAGAACATGTGGAGGTGATTGGCGGTGCGTGGCGGCGGTTCCTACCGCCTGTTCTGCCAAAAGATCGGTTCTACTTTGGCCGCAGGCCGTCCTCTACCCTGGTGTGCATGGCTGTCCAGCGATCGGGCGAATAGGAGGCGGTGGTTCCTTGCACCTTGTGGCCGTGGGCTCGTATTTCTCTGGTCTGCAGTTCTATTTGGTGGGTATGGTCGATGCTTGTGTCAGAGGAAGGTCTGGTCCATCCGCGGATCTGGTGAGAGTGTCCGCTGTCATCGAGGTCTGTTTCCCCCAACAACCTGTGGGTATGTCCTCCCGGCCCTGGCCACGGAGGCCCCGTCACTATGTCGACTCGGTGAACGTGTTCGCTCTCGCTGACCGTGGTCCCGACCACCCTGTGAACGTGATCCCTAAATCCTTCTATGCCAAAACTCGTTTTTTCCAGATGAGAAAGCAACTCCTCTAGCAAGTCCGATCACCTCGCTACATCTTATACTCTTATCACAAGAGGGGTGTTGTGCCCACGGCACACACAGGACAATGGCGCGGAAAGGAGAAATACCAAAGCGTCAAAGATATTCCAGATGGGATGGTGCTTTGTATGGAATACGACTTCGATCAGGTGCTTGACAGACGGAATACTAACTGCGAGAAATGGGATTATCTTGAAGAACATTTTGGCAGGGCAGATGTCTTGCCCATGTGGGTTGCGGATATGGATTTCCCTTCTCCCCCAGAGGTGGTACAGGCTATACAGGAAAGGGCAAAGCATCCGTCATACGGCTACACGGGGACTTCTGATTCCTTTTTCGATTCGATAGTAGGGTGGATGGACAGGAGGCACGGATGGGCGATAGAGCGTGAGTGGATCTCGACTACTCCCGGGGTGGTCCCTGGGCTCGCAGCATCAGTCCTTGCTTTTACGGAGCCAGGCGACAACGTCATTGTGCAGTCTCCGGTATATCCGCCGTTCTTTCGGGTGGTGGAGAACAACGGGAGGAGGCTGCTCAACAACGAACTCGTAAGGGTGGGAGACCGTTACGAGATGGACTGGGATGACCTGGAGGCGAAGCTCGGCGAAGGGGCTAAGCTCCTCCTGTTGTGCAGTCCGGCCAATCCTGTGGGGAGAGTCTGGTCAGAGGAAGAGCTGGCGCGCCTTTCGGAAATGTGTGTCGCCCACGGCACCGTGATCGCATCTGACGAGATACACAGCGACATCATTTATTCATGGGCAAGACACACTCCTTTTGGCGCCCTGAGCCCGGAGGCGGCTGAAAACTCCGTTACCTTTGTGGCTCCCAGTAAGACCTTCAATGTTCCGGGGCTTTCGACTTCTGTTGCGATCATACCCAACTCCGACTTGAGGGAGGGTTTCAATCGCGTCCTTAGCGGGCTCGGACTCGGAACGAATCTGTTTGGTATTACTGCCCTGGAAGCTGCGTATACCTACGGAGACCGTTGGCTGGATGACGCCATTGCCTATATTGAGGAGAACCTCAGGTTTATGGTGGAGTTCCTCGGCCGTCAGGTGCCGGAGATCCGAGTGGTTCCTCCTGAGGGAACATACGTGATATGGCTTGACTGTCGGGGGCTGGGGCTCGATCCCGATGCTTTGCATCGGTTCATGGTAGAGGAGGCGCGAGTAGGCCTGAGCGACGGGACATTTTTCGGTTTAGGAGGCGAGGGATATCAGCGGATAAACATAGCGTGCCCCAGGCCGATCCTGCGCGAAGGGCTGGAGCGAATTGCGTCCGCGGCAGTGAGATTGCGGGGCGGAGTGAAGGGCACGAAGACAGGGGCGTAGGAGGCTCGATGCTGCGGACGCGTGAATCATGCCGGGAGGTGAAGATGGTGGCGAGAAAGCGTCCCTGGTTTGTGATGGTTCTCCACAGTCATTTGCCGTGGGTGATGGGTTATGGCAGATGGCCTTTTGGCGAAGAGTGGATCTATGAGATTGCGTGGGATTGCTACATTCCGTTGATCCGGGCGTTTAGGAATCTTGAGCGCGACGGCATTCCCGCAAACGTCACGCTGAGTGTCACCCCAGTCCTTGCGGAGCAGCTTGCATCGGAGAGTTTCAAGTCGGGGCTCGTAGAATACCTGGGCGACAGGCGGCGCAGGGTCGCTGATGACAGGGCAGAATTCCTCGCCCGGGGAAATACGGATCTGGCGAGACTGACGATTTGGATTGAAGAGCAGATAGACCGGGCTTTGCAGGACTTCGAAGACATGGGCCGAGATATTCCCGGCGCATTGGCCGACCTTGCTGCCCGGGGCTGTATTGAACTGGCGACATCCGCGGCTTCCCACGGGTATCTGCCGTTGCTCAAACATGAGAAGACTAAGCGCCTTCAGATTCGCATGGGGAAGGTGGGGTTTAAGGAAGTCTTCGGCATGGAGCCACGGGGATTCTGGTTTCCGGAGTGCGCCTACAGTCCGGGCTTGGAAGAGCTCGTGGCGGGTGAGGGTTACGCTTATACTGTGCTGGATGCCATGGCTGTGCAGGGCGGGAAGGCAATGAGCCAGTACGGCGAAAGCACCAGAACGGTGCCGCCTACAGGCAGGTCTGTGGAGACGGTCTACAAGTGTTGCAATTCTGAACTAGCCGTCTTCCCACGCCACCCGGAATTGTGCGCCCAGGTATGGTCCAGATGGACGGGGTACCCGGGAGACTTCGCCTATCGGGAATTCCACAAGCAGAAGCCGCGATCTGGAATGAGATACTACCGCGTGACCGATTCCGCAGGCGATTTGCGCACTAAGAAACCATACGACCCAACGGTTGCGGCAGCCAGGGCCAGGGAGCATGCTGCACATTACGTGGGGCGCATCGAGGAAGCAGCTGATGAGAGCCGGTCGGAAGTACCCATACTCACGACCGCGTTCGACACGGAGCTGTATGGGCACTGGTGGCATGAGGGCCCGATTTTCCTGGAAGAGGTGGCACGGCTCCTTGCCCAAAGTGACGCGGTGAATCATGCAACCCCGTCGCGCATCCTTGAGGAGATTGATTGGGAAAAGGTTGACAGGATAGAGCCCTTGGAATCGTCGTGGGGCGTTAATTGCGACCATACTGTGTGGATGAACGAGTGCACACGGCCGATGTGGGAAAAGATATGGGAACTCGAAGACATAGTAAACGACAGCTGGGCATTGACTCCTTTTGGGCCGTGGCCCGGCGACTTCTGGGAATTACAGTCCAGCGTTGATACATTCCTCCGCGAATTCCTGCTAATGATGGCTTCGGATTGGGAGTTTCTTATGTATACTGGGACTGCGGGGGATTATCCTGAACGGCGCTTTGAAGGGCACAGGAAAAACTGCGCAGAGGCCTATGGCAGGCTTCGCGCGGCTTTGAAAGATCATCAGTTGCCCGAGTATCTTTACGAACCCTTGTATGACAGAAGGGATGCGGATCTTGAGTCCCCCGAAGGCTGTTAGCCGGATCAGCGGCGTTGGCCTCTGATTTGCCCTACACTATATGCAACACGAATTACTAAGAAGGGGGACTGTCTAGCAATGAGAGTTCTCTTTGCTTCTTCGGAAGTCAACCCGTATATGAAGGTAGGAGGACTTGCTGACGTTGCCGGAAGCCTCCCAGGGTTTCTGGCTGAAGCGGGATGTGATGTTCATCTTGTAATGCCCAAGTACGAGACTGCCAAATGGAACGGGATTGCGTTTCAAGAGTGGGGATCTGTGTACCCTCCAATGGGGTATGGGCGGGAAGAAGCACAGGTCTATTATTCGAAGATTTCTAGGAATCTGACGCTCTATGCGGTGCGCAACGGTGCCTACTTTGCCCGTGAAAAGCCGTATGATTCCCCTGACGACATGAGAAGGTTCATGTTTTTCGCGAAAGCGTGTTACGAATTGGCCAGGGCCCTTGAAGTCGACGTGGTACACGCCAATGACTGGCATACCGGGCTTTTGCCCGTGTTCTGCCGGGTGTACGGTTGCCCGAAGGACCCCGGCACTGTGATAACCATTCATAACCTGGCGTTTCAGGGAGAAGGGGACTGGGACGATTTTCTCTATTCGTCTCTCCCGTGGGATACATTTAACCCGGGTGGCGTTGAATACTACGGGAAATTCAATATCCTGAAGGCTGCGATGATGTATGCTGACAGGATAACTACGGTATCTCCCACTTACTCAAGAGAGATACAGACCCCGGAGTTCGGTATGGGGCTTGAAAAGGTTCTGATGGCGAGGCGCGACGCGATCCGGGGGATACTCAATGGCATAGACTACGATGAATGGAACCCGATGACTGACGCTCTTATAACATCCAATTACGATGTTGAGAGGCTCGATAAGCGGATCGAGAACAAGAGATCCCTTGCGGCAAGATTCGGGTTGGAATACAGGCCTGAGACTCCCGTTTTCGGCTTTGTGGGTCGGCTCTTTGAGCAGAAGGGCGTTGATATACTGATAGAGGCCACTAAGCGTCTTGTGGAACAGGATGTTCAGGTAGTTGTCTTGGGAACAGGCGCTCCCCAGTATGAAGAGGCGCTGAGGAGCCTATCCCATGCGCATCCCGGGAAGGTCGGCGCGAAGCTGGCGTTCAGCAATCTGTTGGCTCACGAGATTTACGCAGGGGCGGATTTCTTCCTCATGCCGTCGAAATTCGAACCTTGTGGCCTCGGGCAGCTTATTGCAATGAGATATGGAGCAATTCCGATAGTGAGGGCAGTGGGCGGTCTGCGTGATACTGTGACTGAGCCCGTAACCGGCCTCGTCTTTTGGGAGTATTCTGCGTCAGAATTGCATGCTGCCATGGAAAGGGCTCTGGAAATATATGATAATCCCGAGGCGTTTCTCGCTATGCGCATCCGTTGCATGACAGCGGATTATTCCTGGGGAAGGTCGCGGGACGAGTATGTCTCGCTTTACAAGGAGATCGCGCCTGGGCGATAGTTCCTCCGCAACACGGGGGCCAATTATACGGTTGATAAGAAATGCTTGCCCGGAGGCAGGGTGGCGGCGAATCGTATTGCGCTGCTGTGAGTTAACCTGTTGAGCCTCCGGGCAAGACTCGATTTGTAGCGGCAGCAAACCCATCAACTCAACCCCGAATCCAACAGTGAACAGGCGCACGCGCAGAATCAAGAGTCGAATAGCTTGGATGACGATCAAACCATCGCGAAAAGCCAGAAGACGTGCAAGCATGTAACCGCCCTAACCAGTAAGCAGACCGTTTCCTATCCGCAGCTTGCCTGCAACGAGCGCTGTCCTGAGACAGTCGTCCGTAAAGACCAGGTTGACAAAGAGGAGCTCAAAAGGCTCGTGCACAGCATATCCAGGGTGTTGCCTCCAGAGGGTGAAATCGTGACCGAGATGGGTGTCGCGTTAGGGGCTATTTCTATCGAGCCTGACAGATTTGGATGGGCCAGTTGCTCTCAGTATGTTGCCATAGTGCCGACGCTTCCGGCTCTTGTGTTGAGCTGCCAACACCTCGACCGTCCTTGGTCTTGGCTCGTGTGGTTATGGGTTCTGGGGAGCGGAGCCGGCGCGTTAGGTGGTGGGCAAGGCTCAGCCTTCCATGGCCGGTTTTCGGGAGGGCGGGGCCTCTGTTCCTCGATATTAAGTTTTGTCATGTTTGGGCTGGGCGTCCTTTCTGTCTACATGAACTTCTAGGAGATGGGCCGTGGGGGCCTTCGCAGTAATGTGGCATTGGCTGCTGGCGCGGCCCATCGAGTTGTAGTTATTCGGACGGTGGAAAGGATGTGGTCTATTTGAGGGCATGGAGAGGGATTATTGAGGAGTATAGAGAGTATCTCCCGATTGAACGAGACATGCCGGTAGTGACGTTGCTGGAAGGGAATACTCCCCTCTTGCCAGCTGGCAATCTCGCCCAGCGACTTGAAGCCGACATTGAGATATACTTGAAGTTTGAAGGCTTGAATCCTACGGGCTCTTTCAAGGATCGGGGTATGACTCTTGCGGTCTCCAAGGCTGTGCAGGATGGGGCTCCTGTCGTGGTCTGTGCTTCCACGGGCAACACTGCGGCTTCGGCCGCGGCCTATGCCGCAAGGGCGGGCTTGCGCTGTATTGTCGTTATTCCTCATGCCGCTGTTGCCTCGGGCAAACTTGCCCAGGCCAGGGTCCACGGTGCGCAGATTGTGTCCATAAGAGGAAACTTCGATGTTGCTCTTGCCATAGTGAGGGAGCTGGCGGCTGAGACCGGCATCGTCTTGGTGAACTCGGTCAACCCGTGGCGCATCGAGGGGCAAAAAACTGCTGCGTTCGAGATAGTGAACGAGCTGGGGGATGCTCCTGATTGGCTTGTGATTCCTGTAGGGAATGCAGGCAACATAACGGCTTATTGGAAGGGATTCAACGAGTGCAGAGTTGTGGGGATGGCCTCGCGATGCCCTCGTATGGCGGGGTATCAGGCGACCGGGGCCGCTCCTATCGTGCTAGGTATGATTGTAAAAAATCCCCATACACTTGCCAGCGCCATCAGGATAGGCAACCCTGCCAGCTGGGCGGGGGCAAAGACGGCTGCTGACGATTCTGGTGGTTTGATAGATTCAGTATCCGACGGCGAGATTATGGAAGCTTACAGCTTGTTGGCTGCGGTCGAAGGGATATTTGCCGAGCCGTCGTCGTGCACATCGGTGGCGGGGGTGATCAAGATGGCGCGATTGGGTCGGTTCGAAAAGGGACAGAGAGTTGTGGCGGTCTTGACAGGGCATGGTTTGAAGGACCCGGAGGCGGCTATGGCGTGCGACGCTTATTCTCTGGCCGGGCGATCCCCAGAGGACGGGAGCCGGGCTGTAGAAGGTGTAGTCGATGCTGACGTGGAATCTGTCAGAGGATTGCTGGGGGTTTGAACAGTCATCATAAGAGGTGTATTCCTATGTCTGTTAAGAAAGTGATCGTGCATGCTCCGGCGACTTCGGCCAATATGGGACCGGGGTATGACTCTATGGCCATGGCGTTGGAGCTTAGGGATGATATAACATTCGAGCTCGCGGGAGATGGCGAGTCTCAGGCTATTACCCTGTCGGAAGATGGAAGCCCGTCTCCTGAGGGCCTTCCTACCGATCGGTCGAACTTGGCGATACGCGCTTTTGAAGCTGTATTCGTTGAGGCGGGCGAGAGGCCGCCATCTGTTCGTGTTACGACGGTGAACCGGATTCCAATAGCCCGGGGCCTCGGAAGCAGTGCAGCGGCGATTGTGGCTGGGGTGACGGCTGGGGGCGTTATCCGTGGTAGCGAGATCGATCTGCAAAGCCGGCTTAACCTTGCCGCCAAAATAGAAGGGCATCCGGATAACACAGTTGCCTGCATACTCGGGGGAGTGACTGTTTCGTCGCTGGTCGGCTCCCGCGTGATGTGGGCCAAGATTCCGCTGCAGAGAGAGCTAGGGGCCTTGGTTGCAGTTCCGGACTTCGGGGTTTCGACGGGGATCGCTCGCAATGTTTTGCCGCAGAGCGTGCTCCATGCTGATGCCGTGTTCAATGTGGGCAGGGCTGCGCTTCTCGTAGCGTCGCTGTGCACCGGGGCTTACGAGAATCTGAGATATGCCACCGAAGACAAGCTGCATCAGCCGTACCGTTCTCTGTTGGTGCCCGGGATGCTCGACGCCATACGGTCGGCGTGCGATGGCGGGGCACTGGGGGCTTATGTGAGCGGGGCTGGACCTGCCATATTGGCTTTGATGGACTCGGAATGTGATCCGGAGCCGATTGCGCAGGCGATGGCCGCTGCTTTTAACCGTTCCCGAGTTAAGGTCAGCGATATGATGGCGCTTTCCTTGTCTAGCACGGGGGCTGTTTGGGAGGTTGAGGAATGAGTTCGCGTTCGGACGGAACGCAAACTGGAGATGGTTCTGTTCCAGTCTATTTTGGCCTTGGATCCAATCTCGGGGATAGGCTGGGAAATCTGAGGTGTGCAGCGGCAATGTTGGGGCAAGCTGATGGTCTGTCACAATTTGCGGTGTCCCGCGTATACGAGACTGAGCCGTGGGGCTTTGTTGACCAGCCGCCTTTTTTGAACTGTGTTGTGCGGGCACACACTCTCCTCGAGCCAGAGGTTGTCCTCGCTGTGACACGGTCGGTCGAAGATGCTTTGGGACGCGAGAGGAGTCTTCGCTGGGGGCCTCGCATTATCGACGTGGACATCCTCATCTTCGGCGGATTGGTTATGGATACTGAGGATTTGGTCATTCCACATCCGCGGATGTGGGAGCGGGCTTTCGTCCTTGTTCCCCTCATGGATTTGGCGCCTGACATGATCACTCCCGACGGGGCCACTCTCAGTCAGAAGGTTGCCGACCTTGGCGATGCAGGCGGGGTGAGGGTCTTCGACGGTGATCTCCAAGGAGTTTTCGACCGGGCGGAGAATATCATGATGTGAAGGCCGGGGCTTTCGGACGCCTGGCCTAACCTGGAAAAGCGCTGGGAGGTCCTTTGCATGTTGCATTTGGGTGTTGGTTCGCACCGCAATTTGCGGGCTCTTGCTGTAGCGATCCCAATGGTGCTGGCGTGCGCTGCAGTCTCCTTTAGCGCTGGGGGCGAGAGGGAATATGCAAACCGCGAGCACGGGTTTGTTTTCAGGTATCCTGATGACTGGGAGAGGCAATCAGGCAGTGTAGGGTCATATCCGATCATAGCCTTTGGCGAACTGCGGAAGACGGGCTTTGCGGCCTCGGTCAATGTAGTGGTGGCAACGCAACCGGGAGCAAGCGCTAAGCTGTACGCGCGCAATGCGGCTGCTCGGATATCTCAGGGCGGGGATCCGCGGCTTTCTGATTTCCGGGAAGACGGTCCCGGGGTGCCTGGCGCTGTTTACGGCGGGGATTCCTGGTTGACGAGGTTTTCGTGTTACTCGTCTGATGTGAGGAATAGGGTGTGGTTTTACCAACTCACGGTGGTTCGGGGATCTGATGTGATTGTTCTCACTGCTGCATGTCTCGAATCGGAGAAAGCTGCATACCTGCCTGTGTTCGAGAGAATAGTATCGAGCTTTCGGCTTATCTGACGGGGGGGTCCCGTGTGTCAATGGAGTATAAAGTTGTTGATTTTGAAAAGAAAAAGGTTGAGATAAGGTTCGGGCAGCTTGCTCAGGACCTTGTCGATTTTGTTAACCTCCCTGAGTTCAATGGCACTGCAGCCAATGGACTCCACAAGTTCATGTCCGAGGTGATGGAAGAGCCTTGGGTGGACTTGGACGATGATCAAGACAGTTTGGAAAACGAGTTTGTTGAATGGCTCATTCTGGACTACCAAGACGAGATCACAGGGGTTTCTGTGGTCCGGGCTTACCTCGATTCCGCCGATGAGTGGGAGTTGGAAGACTGGGAGGCGCGTTCGTTGGAACAATGGGCCCGGTCTGTTTTGGCCGTCTACGAGGTTCAGGAGATTCTATCCGATGACAGGGTTGTTCTTCGTGACGTGGTGACAGGTAATACGTACAGCGTGATTGCGCCGGGCATAGGCTTGGGAGTGCTGCGATGGTCGGCCATGCTCGCGCGTCTCCTCGTAGTGGATGATCTGTATACTCTTGGGTCTTCTACGCTTGTAATACCGAGGCCTCTTCTCAGGTATGTGCTGAAGATAATGGGCCATGTGTACAGGACGCTGCGCTTTCAGGGATATGATGGAGATTGGGAGAGCTTTCTCAAGGTCTCTACGCTCAGTCTCCGCAAACTGGTTCGCGTGATGCTGATGGCGTGGGGCGTGCAAGAAAGCGAGGACGCTGTAGCGCTTTATTGTGATGGCTTGTCTGGGTCTTCTAGTGGTGAATTTGCGGGAGTCCGGGGAGCCTGTTCGCCCAGCGAAGCTTCAGCCTCAGGCGCGCGCAAGCTTTATCGATCAGTGGTCCGCGTATCAGATGCCAAGGGGGCTCTTGACGCTGTTACACGAAGCGGCACAGGGATTGCGTTGTCTAGCTCTTGGGTGGATGAGGCGGGTGCTGTCTGTGCGGAGCTTGCGTGGGTCAGAGAGCCGCATGAGAGTGACCCATCTGGTGTGGCGCCATATGGCGCTGACGATGTGGCCTTTGTTCTGTTGGCTGACGGTGCTTTCACTGTGTACGCCGACAATCGGAGCGCTTTGGGAAGATGCGCCAGCATTATTCGGAGGAGCGTAGCCCAATACGTGATTCCGAGGCAGCCGGGGAAGAAGGCATCTTCAAGGAAGCCGCCAAGCACACAAGAGAGGGCGCGGGCACATGCTAGGATCGACCAGATTGCCCGGGAAGCCATTGCAGAGCACTACCGGAGTTGGGCCGATTCCCCTCTCCCGGTTCTTCAGGGGGAAAGTCCTCGAGACGCTGTTGCTTCGGGCATCGGGCAGAAGATAGTTGAGGAATTGCTGAAGGATATCGAATACCACGAGAATCTCAAGAGGCGCGCGGGATTGCCGTGGGTTGATGTTGACGGCCTGTGGCATCACGTGCTATCAGCCCAAGGCTGTGACAATGGGCTAAGCGCCAAGGAGCATTCAGTAGTGGGTTTGCTCGACGAGATGATGAGGTTGGACGGCTACACAGAGGATCAGATATTTGCCACTCAAAAGATATGGTGTGATTATGCTTTGTCCGAAAACCCAAATGTGGTGCATGCCAATACTTGGGCAGCTGCGGTAGAGTACGCCGCGGCCATAGCTCAGGATGAACCTGTGACCCAGGCCAGTGTGGCCCGGAAATACCAGGTGTCAGTCTCTACGCTCTCGCAGAGGTACCGCCAGATTTTAGACAGCATCAATGCCAACGGGTAGCATGGTGTTATCTGGAAAGTAATAGAGATCAAACAGGGGCGGTTTGTCCGCCCTCCTTCTTTGTCTGATAAGCTTGAGCAGCCCCTTGTCTGTTATCCATGGCCACAACCTGTGTGTATCCCCGAGCCACGCAGTGCCTAGCCCGTCCAACGGGGCGAAAGCCGCAGCTTGAATCGGAGAACTCCGGGTCGAAGAGGGACGTGAGAATGTGGTGAATGAGCCGGCCGAAAATCGTTGGGACGCCAAGCATCATCACGCCACAGTACGGCACTCCGGTAGTCTCTCCACCGCACGATCCCCACTTGTAACGTCTGCCAGTTCAACCGCGACTCTCAGTGTGCCCGCCTCATATACCGCAACGCTCAGACCTTGCCATTGTAGTTGCTGAACGTGCCGGGTGCATGGAAAAGAGGCCCGGGGCGGTTGCCCCGGGCTCATGTTATTCGTTTAGATCTTCTGCGCCTGGCGAAGCGAGTTGCCCTATTTGACCGGCACGATCCTTATCTCGGAAGAGGCCTCAACGCTCTCATGTTCCATAAGGTATCCTGCGACGATGTCCCTGAGCATTTCGCCGCTGTCGAAGATAATGTTGGCCTCCTTGAACCATACATAGCCGTCGCCGCCTGCTGCCATGAAATCATTTGTGGCCACGGTGTAGAGTCGGTCGGGATCTAGGGGTTCGCCTGCTACGAGCACTTCCAGGATGCGTGATCCGGCGGGCTTCGACGGGTCGAATCTCAAGGTAAGCCCTGAAACCTGAGCGAAGGAACCCGCTTGATTCGGGTAGCTGCTCAGTCCGTGCTCTAATGCGGCCAGGATCTTGTCGCCGCTAAGCTCGATGACGACGAGGGAGTTGTCGAAGGGCAGGACAGTATAGACGTTGCCCATCGTGATGTCGCCCGCGGGGATGCTAGCTCTGATGCCGCCGCCGTTGGTTATGACGATGTCGGCGCCGGACGCTTCTCTCAGGGCATCGGTGATCAAGTTCGACATGTTGGTTGTGCGGGTTCGGACATTGGCGCGCTCGCCGTCGAGGGCGACTTTGGTGTGTCCTACTACTTGGGCCATTCTGTCCTCGAGTGCGGCATTGTACTTTCTTATGATTGTTTCGATGCCGGAGTCAGGCGCGGAGTTTGGCCGGGATGCGTCCATCGCAACCAGCCTGCCTCCAAAACTCTCGATCTTCCCGTCGACGACTTCGATTTCCAACACTCCAAGGTGCTTTGCCCATTCACCGGCCTGGACCACTATGGCACCCCCCACAAGTTTCGGCTCGGGGACCTCGGTGTGCGAGTGGCCGCCAACGATTATGTCAATTCCAGGGACCGCTGCGGCGAGCTTCAGGTCAGTGTCGTATCCAAGGTGTGAAAGGCAGAGAACGATATCGGCCTCGGCCCGAAGCTTTGGAACGACTGCCCGGGCAGTCTCGATCGGGTCGGCGAACGAGAGGCCTATCACGTTTTTCGGGTGGGTGACGATGGGGGTCTCAACCGGGCTGAGACCGAACATGCCTATCTTCACGCCGCCGATTTCGGTGATGAACGAGTTCTCTACGAATAGCTCGCCTGAATCTGCGTAGACCACGTTGGAGGCGAGAAATGGGAAGTTTGCCGCGGACTCCAGGTCCTTCAAAACTTGCTGCCCGTAGTTGAACTCATGATTGCCGAGAACCGTGGCCGCAAAACCCATATCGTTCATGGCTTCGATCATGGGCATTCCGCTGAAGAGGTTGACGATATTCGTTCCGTGGACCATGTCGCCGGCTGAGAGCAGAAGCAAATTGGCTTCGGGATCCTTCCTTAGCTCGTCGATGTATGCGGCGATCTTGGTCATTCCGCCAATGGGGTCAGTCCCGTCTGATACAAATGGCTCCATGCGTCCATGGACGTCGTTGACATGGAGTATGGTGATGTGCGTGGTGCCTTCTGCTGCAAATGCCGATCCATAGAGTCCGAAGACTGTCAGAAGCGCGATGAGGACAAAGACTATCGAGAGATTGAGTCTGGACTTCTTGGGCATGATGATCCTCCTTTTTTAGGCACAGTAGTGCAAGATGTTAATTGGAAGTTTCTTCGTGAACGTGAAAACTCCTCTCTATACATACAATGGCAGGGATATGCCTTGCTTCTAGGGCGATTAAGGGGCTTTGTGCCATGAAATCGCAAAACCGCCGATTTTAGCACACTTTCTTTGTGAATCGTCGAAGGAGTTTGCGTTGCAGGCTAGAATATGAAGGGCAAGACCTTGTCACTGAGGAGGGGTATAAATGAAAAAGGCATCAATTATGGGACTAGCCCTAGTGTTGGTCCTGGCGGCCAGCGCGTTTGCTTCCGCGGCCAATTATGTCGGCGGCGGGCTAGGAATCAAGGCGGCAGCTGATGCAAGTGACGCAAAGGGGATCATAGGCGCTCTCAGCCTCGACTTTGACGTTATGGAGAAGCTGACGCTCTCTGCCAATGGCTACATCGAGTTCAAGCAGAAGGTTGAAGAGGAGCCTCCGGCCACCGACGCGGCGCTCACCATGCCGAAGTTCGAGGAACCCACGTATTTTGGGGGCGTTTACGGCAAGTATGCACTGACCAGCTTCGATGCGCTGAAGCTCGGCGCGGTTGCGGGAGTCAACTTCAACAACGGATTCATCGTCCCAAAAGAGGACGTAGAATCTGGGACAGACGAGCCTGCTGCTGAACCCAGCAAAGTCGACTATGGCGCGGGCATCTTTGCCGAGCAGCCTCTGGGCGAGACGGGCACCATCTATGGGCAGGCCATGTATTGGATGCAGGAGAAGGGCGTAGGCGGGCTTGGCGGAATCAACTTCAAGCTCACCGACAAGATCGCGGTCAAGGGCCAGATCGAGTACGTCAAGAAGCAGCCTCTCTTCTCGATCGGTGTCGGATACACCTTCTAGAGGCCCAGGAACGGGCTACTCTCGAGAGCAGCTATTCTTAGGCAGTTACTGGGCCGCCCGCGCGGGCGGCCCTCTCTATTTTGTTAATGGAATTGCTTGTTAACAGAAGCACAGAAGCGGCAACAATGTGGGCCGCTGGCATACGAACAGCAAAGGGGGAGACATCATGAAAAAGTATGCAGTGCCGATTATCCTGGCTTTTACTCTTGTTATTGCAAGTGGACTGGCCTCTGCGTCACACCTCTCTGCAGGCTATATATCCCGCGATGGGCAACTCAACTTCACGCTTGGAGGCAGGTACGATCTGGGCCGGGGTTCGTCTGTTGAAGGCTCCTACACGGTGCTTCCCGGGGGGTATGATGTGGCGGCAAGGTACAAGATGGCCCTTTACAGGAGCTCTGTAGTGGCAGGCCCGGTCTTCGAGGGCAGGCTCATCGGGGATCATGTTTACACCTCACAGGCTCTTTCGGCGGGGGTTTTTGCTGAGAAGATCGGGGTGACAGG
>ERZ795047.1565-NODE-1565-length-23839-cov-4.694080_pt1 | contig 23839 bp, 24 predicted proteins | sample MGYA00375131_ERZ795047 | MGnify/ENA primary metagenome ERZ795047 (study PRJEB30176, sample SAMN05720228) | activated sludge metagenome | isolation source: Anaerobic digester | place: Japan | collected 2015-05-20 ...
AAGAACACCACTTCCTTCAGCAGACTCCCGATTTCCGGGTCTGGACGTTCCGCGGCTGGAACGTGAACTCAAACAGTCACACCCCAGGAGGAAGCCACGGCAACTTTACTCAACTCGATATCAAGACGTTGTTCGCGCTGTGGGGAGGAGACGCCTTTGAACTTCGCCGAGGGGAGCTGCTGCCCGGCGCCTATCTCACCTCGGATATCGCTCCGACCCTTCTGTCAATACTCGAGCGTGTGGGCGGGAATGTTCTGGTTCCCGGAGTTCGGATTGATAAAGCGCCGGAATTGGTCCCCGTGACTATGCCGTCTTCGCTAATGTCTCAAACTGAAGAGTAATCCACAGTGCCCGGTGATCGGAGAATTTGATCTCCTCGATCCCTGAAGACGTCCAGTTCAAACCCTTGATGAAAATCGAGTCCAGCGTCAGTCCCAGAAAATCGAAGGTTGCTTTCTGCTGAACGAATGGAGTGCGGAAGCCAATACTTGTAAACAGGTTCCGGACTCGTATCTCATGGTCTCCGGCGGGAAGGGGCAACAGTCGCCCGAGCCACAGTAAGCCTGAAGTATTAAAGTCGCCTGCCACCACGCACGGCCCAACCGCTTCTCTAACGCGCTGAACAATGGGTGCAAGCTGCTCCAGCCGCTCCTCGATTGAGACCCGTGAATCGAGATGAACATTAAAGAGCTGGATGCGACCGAAAGGTGTGACAGCGGTAGCTGTCAGGGCGATTCGGCACCGGTTCCTGAAAAGCAGATCGAAGGATGGCAGCCGGATTACCGCCGGGTTCTCGAGCGGATAACGGCTGAGAATCGCCAGACCTTCTTTGGATCCGCTCTTCCAGACGTTGGCTGGTGAGTAAACGAAGTTGAAGCCCAGGCGTGACGCCAGATCCTGAACGACGCCCGGATCGTTTCCCGCAGGTGTTTCAACTTCCTGTAACAGCAGAATCTCGGCCCGTCCGAGAGGCGTCACGCGGGTGATTTCGTCTTGAATTCGGGTCAGCGCCCGCTCTCTGGCCATGTTAAGCGTCACGAGCGTCAACGTAGGCGGCCCGGCTTTAAGAAATCGCGCCGCTCCCTGGATCAACGGGGTGGGCTGGCAATCTCTCGATGCAGCCGCGAGCTCCTGCTGCCCCTGGGAAAGAATGGTAAATACAACCCCGGCCCCCAGGGCCGACCGTAAGGCGCTGCGAATTGCAAACAACATTGGTGTCATTCTACACGAATAACAGCGCTGGAATCGGCGGTGTCCGTGGTGCTCGGATCCGTGTCATCCGTGTTGACCGCTCTATCCGCGGGCTTCCAAAAGGCAGGCCGGTATAATAACCAATCATGCCGGTCTCCTCGCGGAGCTTTCAAATTTTCGTCAAACCGGTGGGCGCTGCCTGCAACCTCAACTGTCACTACTGCTACTATCTGTCAAAGAACCAAATCGGAGATGGGGCACCGCCCCGTATGCCGGCACATCTCCTGGAGCGGTATATCGCCGCGCATATCGACGCTTGTTCCGATGAAATAATCAGATTCTCGTGGCACGGTGGAGAACCGACTCTTCTTGGCCTGGATTACTTTCGTCTGATCGTCGACATCGAACGTCGCCTCTGTCCTGCAGGTAGAACGATCGCGAACGGGATCCAGACAAACGGAACGCTTCTCGACGAGGAGTGGGGAAAGTTTCTGGCGACTGAATCTTTCGCGGTCGGGCTGAGTCTTGATGGACCGCGCGAGATGCACGATCGTTTTCGGCTGACACGTGACGGGAGACCGACTTTCGATCAAGCGATTCGAGGCTGGGAGATTCTGCACCGGCACCGCGTAGCGACGGATATTCTTTGTGTCGTCAGTTCATACAATGCGAGTCATCCCGGGGAAGTGTATGGGTTCTTCAAACAAATTGGGGCTCGGTATCTCAGTTTCCTTCCTCTGGTGGAGCGGTACGCGGATGCTCCCGCCGGCGTGACTCCAGAAAGCGTAAGCCCCCCGATGTGGGGCGACTTTCTGTGTTCGGTTTTCGATGCCTGGATTTCCGGAGACATTGGCCGAATCAAGGTGCAAATCATCGAGGAGGCCACCAGGACCGCGTTCGGACTGGAGCACTCGCTGTGTCTTTTCCGGCCGACGTGCGGGGGCGTCCCGGTGCTCGAAAGAAACGGCAATCTCTACGCCTGCGATCACTTCGTGGATGACGCGCACCTGATCGGAAACATAATCGACACTCCTCTCGGGGAACTGCTCGAGAGCCGAGCGCAACGGGAGTTCGGGTCGGCGAAGCTGGAGCACTTGCCGCACATGTGCCGCGCGTGTGAAGTCCGCGAGATGTGTCACGGGGAGTGCCCTAAGAATCGTTTCGTCATCGATCCGGAGGGCGGCCCGCCGATCAATTACCTCTGCGAGGGCTACAAACGATTCTTTACGCACGTTAAACCGTTTGTGCAGGCGGTAGCCGATGAGTGGCGGCGGAACAGCGGCAGGTGAGTCAGTGACGGCGGACAGCTGATGTCAGCTGTCCGCCCCCAACGGTTTCACGGTGTCTCGGAATCGTTTATCCGAGCTTTTTCTTCAGAAACTCGATAGTCCGCTTCCAGGCGAGGTCGGCTGCTTCTTTGTTGTATCGCTGGCCGGTGTCGTTCATGAAAGCATGCGCGGCGCCTTCATACATGTGAATCGTGTGCTCGATTCCGGCCTTTTTGAGCGCCTCCTCGAACTCCGGTATGCCGGCGTTGATCCGTGCGTCGTCGCCTGCATAATGGATGAGCATAGCTGCCTTGATCTTCGGTACGTCTTCCGTGGCGGGCTGGCTGCCGTAGAAGGGGACCGCGGCGGTCAGATCCGGCGAATTGACCGCAACCTGGTTGCAGACGGCGCCGCCCCAGCAGAAGCCCATGCAGGCGACCTTCCCGGTGGTCTGGGGATTGGTTTTGAGGTATTCAACCGCGGCCACGAAGTTCCGGGTATTCACCTCGCGATCCAGTTTCTGGAGAAGGGACCGTGCCTCGTCGGGGTTTTGCGGGGTTCCGCCGACCGGCGAGAGAGCGTCGGGTGCAATCGCCCAGAAACCTTCCAGGGCGACTCGCCGAGCGATGTCCTCAGTATGAGGATTCAAGCCCCGATTTTCGTGGATCACGATAACCCCGGCGAGCTTCCCTGCGCCTTTGGGCTTGGCAGAGTATGCCCGCATATCGCCGTTCGCACCCGGGTATTGGATGTAGCCGGTTTCCAGCCGCGGGTCATCCTTGGGGACCACCTCGGCCATGGCCTGCCCGCCATCGGGTCCGCTCGCGACCTCGGCTGCCACAACTACGCCGGTGGACAGCGCTGCTAGCCTCCTGAGCAACTCGCGCCGGTCAATCGTGCCTTGGGCGTACTCCTTGAAAAGGTTGTCGATTTCATCTGTCATGAGTCCCTCCTTGTTTTTCGGCATTTGGACCTTGAAACCGCTTAAACCTTTGAACTTTCTCTCAGTTCTTCGCTTCTTCGTATATCACGTGCGCCTCGTGGGTGCCAGTGTTTCAGGAGGAAGTGGACCAAGTGGACCAAGTGGACGGAGTGGACACAATGTGGTCAAACTCGGTGCATTTCTGTCCACTTAGTCCACTTGGTCCACTTTCTCTTGACACGCTCTCCTGGCACGCCGTACAGTCGCGCTTGCTTTGGCAAAGGAAGTCTGCCCCGCATGTCATGGTTCACAGTTTGAAATCTTCTGCCAGGTTCCCGGGAGGGATTTTCGCGAAGCTGGTGTGGTGGCGAATCCGGATGCGAGTCGAAAGGAATGGCAGATAGAACGGTGTACTGGATGCAACCTCGGTCGCACTTGGCCGCCCCCGTCTGCCAGGGAACTTGCGGAGTATTATCCCCCTGCTTACGTTGGGGACATAGAAAAGGCGATCCGGGAGTTTCGCCGGCATGAGATACAAAAGACGCGCTCCTGGCAGAACGAGGTGGCGAAGGTTAGCTTTGTCGAGAAATTCGTGAAGTCTGGTCGAATTCTGGACGTAGGTTGCGGAGACGGCAGGTTTCTCTGGGCTCTTGCCGATGACCGATGGAAGAGGGCGGGCCTTGACGTGAACTCTCCCGTAATCGAGGCTCTGCGATGGAACTTTCCCGACATCGAGTTCCTCATCGGGGACCTTTTTTCGCCGACCCTGGGCGAAGCTTGTTATGACGCGATTACCCTCTGGCACGTTCTCGAGCATCTCAGCGGGCCAAGGGAGTCCCTTGCCCGCCTCCATCGCTTATTAAGACCGGGTGGCTGGCTGTTCCTTTCAGTCCCGAACTTCGGCAGCTGGCAGCCGCGCTTCTTTCGGCAACACTGGTATGCTTTCGACGTACCCAGGCATTTGTACCATTACTCAGAAAAATCACTTGCACTGCTCCTCGGACAATGTGGCTTCGAACTGGTTACCCTGGAACCGTCTTCAAGGAATGACAATGTTCATCAGCTGAAACACAGTGCCATCCAGTTGGCGCGAGCCGAAGTGGGATCGGTAGGGCCGTACTACCTGGCAAAACCTTTCCTGCTGTTGATGGCGCGGGTAGAATCGTTAATCGGTAGCGGGGGAGTAATCACAGCTGTGGCAAGGAAAGCCAAAGAATAGGGCTCAGCGGAGGCTTAGCGAAAACACATTCTTCGCCCAATCCCTCTCGACCCCCTGGTCTACAATTCAAACCTGCTAACACAGGAAGGATGGACCATGCGCAAGAAAACTCTTTGTATGACAGTCATTTTCGCCTTGCTTCTTCTCGGAGTTTCTGTTCAGGCCGCAGGATCGGATGACGGGGCCAAAGCGGCCCGGCAGTTTAGAATCCATGATCCTGCCCGTCCTCGCCCGCCGATCGTCAATCCGGGCACGCCGAGCACTTCCGAGCAACCTGGCAAACCACCTTCTGATGCCATCATCCTCTTTGATGGGCGGGATCTATCGAACTGGCGCTCCATGGACGGGGGGCCAGCCAAATGGGTCGTTAAAGACGGAGTCATGGAATCCGTGAAGGGAAGTGGCTATATCCGTACCCTCCAGGCTTTCGGCGACTGTCAGCTGCATGTGGAATGGGCCACGCCTGTGAAAGTGGAGGGGAAGAGCCAGGGACGCGGAAACAGCGGTGTTTTTCTGATGAACACCTACGAAATCCAGGTTCTGGATTCATTTAATAACGACACCTATCCCGACGGCCAGGCGGCAGCCGTCTATGGACAGTACCCTCCACAAGTGAATGCGAGTCGGGGGCCAGGTGAGTGGCAAACCTACGACATCATTTTCCGCCGTCCTCGGTTTGACGATGACGGACGGTTGAAAGAGCCGGCCCGCGTGACTGTCCTGCATAACGGTGTCCTGGTTCAAGACAACGTCGAGATCCTGGGGCCCACAACCTGGATGAATCGTCCCGATTACCGGCCGCATCCCGACAAGCTCCCGTTGGCGCTTCAGGATCACGGAAATCCTGTGCGCTTTCGGAATATCTGGATTCGAGAACTCCCGGCCACCTCAGCCGAAGAACGCGAAAAGAACAAAGAGATATTCCTTGGAGGGAAATTCCTGGAGCAGTATGCCGGCGTGTATCGGGGGGATGGTACGCCGACTATCACGATTACCCGCAATGGTGATCAATTGATGGCAACGTTCGCCGGAGGACCTGTCCGACCGATCTTCGCACGCTCCGAGAATCTTTTCTTTTCCAAACACATCGGGATTGAGTTCGAGTTCCAGCGCGGCGCCGACGGCCAGATCGATAGTGTGACCATTCTGCACGGTGAGGACCGGATAGGGCCGGCCAAGAAGCAGGCCCGGTGATCTGGACGGGGAATCCATTGTCCGGAGGGGAACTATGAATACTCAACAAATGGGCTGCTGCCCGCATGTCACCCGAAGGAGTTTCCTGGGCGGAGTAGGCGCAGCGATCGGCGGATCGACCTTGCGCCTTCCGTCCTGGCCAGTCTTGGCGAGGGAGACAGAAGGATTCTCCGCGACCGCTCGCGCGCCCCTGACTGTCAAACCTATCCTTATTTATGAGACACCCCAGAGAAGATCGCAGGCGAGCTGGCGAAACTGGGGCGGTATCCAGACCGAGGAACAGGCGAGCCAGGAAGCGACCCGCATCCAGGAAGAACTGAAACGACTTCAACAAAGCGCCGATTTTCCGCTCACCCTATTGTCCGTCGCGTCAATCAAAGACGATGCCGGGTTGGACCGGCAGGCTGAAGACCTGGCGAAAGCCCAGGCGGTCCTGGTGTACGGGGCTGGCGGGCCGAAAAGGTTGTACGACCGGATCGGAACCTGCGGCAAGGACGTCATCATTTTCGTGCGGCACAAGTCGGGGCCCGTCTATCTCTGGTATGAGATCATTAGCCCGCGTTACCTGAGACAGCACACGGACGAACTGTCGACTCCGCGCGTGGATTTCGATGACATCGTGGTGGACAGCCCCGACGAACTGCTCTGGAGACTGCGAGCTTTGTGCGGATTGCACAACAGCCGCGGCAGCCGAATTATCGCCATAGGCGGCCCGTCTGCCTGGGCGCAGCCGGAAGGCTTGGTCCCAGACTTGGTCCGAAAACTCTGGAAACTGGATTTCGAGACGGTGTCCTACGATGACCTTGGTAAGCTGATTGAGGATGCCCGTTCCGACCAGGCTACGGTGGTACGCGCCGGAAAACGCTCCGAAGACTACCTGCGGTTGCCGGGTACAAAGCTGGAAACGCAGGCGGAATTCGTTCACAACGCTTTCCTGCTGGAGGAGGTGTTTCGGACCCTTCTAGATAGGATGAACGCCCGCGCAATTACCGTGAATTCGTGCATGGGAACCATCATGCCCGTCTCCCGCACGACCGCCTGCTTGACGCTCAGCCTTCTGAATGATGCCGGATACCTCGCCTTCTGCGAGTCTGATTTCGTCGTTATCCCATCGGGCCTGCTTCTTGGCAATATCTCGGGAAAGCCGGTTTTCCTGAATGACCCGACCTATCCGCATGACGGGCTGATTACCCTGGCTCATTGCACGGCGCCTCGCAAAAACGACGGCAGGAGCCTCGATCCTGCGCGCATCATGACTCACTTCGAGTCGGATTACGGAGCTGCGCCAAAAGTGGAGATGAAGATCGGGCAGGTGGTCACAAACATCATCCCCGATTTCAGGTCCGAACGTTGGGTGGGATTCATTGGCACCGTGGTTGACAACCCGAATATGGATATCTGCCGTTCTCAAATTGATGTGCGGTTCAGTTGTGACTCGGGATTGGTCGCCCGGAATATGCCCGGGTTCCACTGGATGACCTGTTACGGAGACTATATGCGCGAGCTGGGTTACGCCCTCAAAAAGATTCCCATCAAGTGGGAAAGGCTTGCGTAAAGCTCGTTCATCTCGGGTTTCTCGCAAGCTCGGCTCGTAGCGGCGGTTGCGAGTGTGCGTTGTCCTGTTTTATAGACATGTGTATTTTCGCCAAACTCGAGTGCCGGACTCTGGAGAGGCAGGCCACGACAAAAGACGCGGCAGTGAAGTGCCGCGTCGTGATCTGTGGAAGGATCCTTGCTGGTTCGGGGTGCCGAATTCTAGCTGCAGCCCGAGGTATTCCCACACACGGTGCACACGTGGCACCTGCCGTTGCGTTGCATGAGGTTCCCGCAGGAGCAGGTAGGCGCATCCCCGGGGCTCTCGGATAGCAAACGCTCGGTGGCGCTGGTCACTGGTCGGGGCGTTTCGGGGAAATTGACCTGGACGCCATCCTGGACCGAACCGTTCTGCTTTCTCTGATGAATGCCCAGTCTCTCCTGCACTTCAACCGGAAGGAAGCGCGCCGCCAGATACCGAACCACGTAGTCAGGAATCGATGTCGCGAACGGGATCTGCGGGTTGTCGGTAAATCCGGCCGGCTCAAAGCTCATGTGTGAGAACATCCGGACATAATCTTCGAGGGGAACGCCTCGCTGCAGCCCCATTGATATGGCAATTGCCCAGGCCATCGCCATTCCCTGAAGTGTCGATCCTTGTTTCGCGAAGTTGATGAAGATTTCACCCAGTTGCTGATCTTCGGGGAAGAGCCCCATTGTCAGGAAGCCTTTGAATCCGCGGATACGAAACTCGTGCTGATATGCGGGGTGATCCTTCGGCATGTTCCTGTGGACCGGAACTCCGGCCGACTGGGCCGTGCGCTCCTTATTCGACAACGGCTGAACGAGCTTGCATCCGTCGCGGTAGATCGAGACCGATTTCATCCCATGCTTCCACCCTTGGATGTACGCTTCCATGATGTCTTCAACGGTCGCTTCCGCGGGAAGGTTGATGGTCTTGGATATGGCGCCCGAGAGGAACGGCTGAACCGCTCCACACATCTTGATGTGTCCGAGATAATGAATCGATCTACGACCACCCCTCGGCCGGTCCGCGCAGTCGAAGACCGGCAGGTGCTCTTCTTTTAAGTGCGGCGCCCCCTCTATCGTCTCCCGGGATTCCACGTATTTGGTGATTTCTTTGATCTGCTCTTCTGTATATCCCAAATGCTTCAATGCCCTCGGTATCGTATTGTTAACGATCTTCAGAGTCCCGCCGCCGACGAGCTTTTTGGTCTTTACCAGGGAGAATTCAGGTTCGATTCCGGTCGTGTCGCAATCCATCATGAAAGCGATAGTCCCGGTCGGAGCGAGCAGGGTGACTTGGGCGTTCCTGTAGCCGTGATCTGCGCCGTGGAGAATGGCCTGATCCCACGCTTCGATGGTGGCGTGCAGCAGGTCCATGGGAACGAGAGCAGAATCAATCCGGGACAGGGCATCCCGGTGTTTGTGCATCACTCTGGCCATCGGGAGGCGGTTCTTTTCGTAACCCGGAAACGGTCCCTTTTTTTCAGCGATTTGGCTGCTCGTCAGGTAGGCGTGACCCGTAATCAAGGCGGAGATGGCGGCGGCCAGCGCCCGTGCCCGGTCACTGTCGTACGGGATTCCCCGAGCCATAAGGAACGCCCCCAAATTGGCATACCCCAAGCCGAGAGTACGGTACTCGTGGCTGTTTCGGGCAATCTCGGGCGTCGGGTACGAGGAGGAGTCCACGATGATCTCCTGCGCCAGGATCATGATGCTTACAGCATGCTTGAGCCCCTCGATGTCCAAGCGTTCCTCGTCATCAACGAACTTCAGGAGGTTCAGCGAGGCCAGGTTACATGCGGAATTGTCCAGAAAAACGTATTCGGAACAAGGGTTGCAGGCATTGATCGGGCCGGACGCTGGACAGGTGTGCCAATCGTTAATGGTGGTGAAAAACTGCAGTCCGGGATCGCCGCAGATCCAAGTCGCTTCTGCAATCCATCTCATCATCTCCCGAGCTTTATAAGTGGCGGCGACTTCCCCGGTGGTCACTTTTCGAGTCTGCCACTCCCCGTCCTGCTCAACGGCTCGCATGAACTCGTCGGTGACGCTGACGCTGTTGTTAGCATTCTGGAACTGTACGCTCCGGTAAGCTTCACCGTCGATGGAATCGTCGTATCCGAGCGCAATCAATTGCTGGGCTTTACGTTCTTCGTTCGCCTTGCACCAGATATATTCCTTGATGTCCGGATGGTCGGCGTTCAGGATGACCATCTTCGCCGCCCGGCGTGTCGCGCCGCCTGATTTGATCGCCCCCGCGAAACTGTCATAGCCTCGCATGAAGGAAACCGGGCCGGACGCCAGACCGCCGACCGAGAGTGACTCGACCGATGACCGAATCCGCGACAGGTTTACTCCAGACCCCGATCCGCCTTTGAAGATCATGGCCTCGGTCCTGGCCAGATTCATAATCGATTCCATGCTGTCGTCGACGGAATTGATAAAGCAGGCCGAGCATTGGGGGTTCTTCTTGATACCCACATTAAACTGGACGGGAGAATTAAAAGCAGCGCGCTGGTGGAGAAGCAGATAGCTGAGTTCGTGGTTGAAGTTTTCGGCATCCCTGGCGGTCTCGAAGTAATTGAGTTTCTTGCCCCACTCCGTGATGGTGTCGACAATCCGGGAGATCAATTGCCGAACACTTCGTTCCCGCTTGGAGTCGCCGAGGTGGCCTCTGAAGTACTTGCTGGCAACGATATCCGTGGCCCGCTGGGACCAGAATGAAGGAAATTCAACGTCTTCCTGGCGGAAAGTGACTTTGCCCGTCTTCCAATCCTTGATTTCAGCCGTCCTGATCTCCCATTGAACCTGGTCAAAGGGATGGATTCCTTCTGGACAAAAGTGACGTTTGATTTTCAATCCCTGCACGGGCTCAGCCTTCTTTGCCAGTTTCTTCATTCTGCCTCCCCATTCTTCCTTTTCTGTTAATCAGACTCAACGTAACTGAAGGCGAAAGTGAGACCCATCCTAACAACCTAGTCTGACATACGGAATCTCGTCCGGGTGGTCTCCATGCTCAAGGTGTTGTTGTGTGGAGGATTAATTATACAAAATATTGTGGATGCGTCGTGTGAGATCTTCGACGGGCAGGCCTCTGAACCCCACCGTTTTCAGGCGGGATTTCTGTCCGTGGAGCACGATCACGTTACGGCGTGGTACCGAAAGCAGATCCGCCAGAAATTCCACGAGCTGCCGGTTAGCGCGGTCTTCAACGGGAGGCGAGGTGAGACGGATTTTCAGGCTCTGCTCGACGATCCCGGTCAATTCATTACGGCTCGCCCGGGGCTGCAACCGCACCTGGATGCAGGCGAACTCGCCCTGTTGAGTGATCCGCAGGTCCATACTCATGGAATTTTCAAGCGATACGGTAACGGCCCGGGAGAATCAGCTCCGGCGCCTTATTCTTTCTTGCGTTTCCCGAAAATTGCTGTGCCCACCCGCACCAGCGTCGATCCTTCCTGAATCGCGACCTTGAAATCATGGCTCATGCCCATGGACAACTCGGTTAAGGGCTTTTCAACTGATCGATTCACCTCTTTGAGCAACTGGGCCAGCCGACGGAAATAGGGGCGCGATTTCTCCGCATCTTCATCCCAGGGGGGAATCGCCATGAGACCGCGCAGTTCGAGGTTCGGCAGGCTGCAAACCATCCGTACTAAAGCCGGAAGATCAGAAGGGGAGACTCCCGCTTTCTGCGATTCCTCTCCGACGTTGACTTCGATGAAAACCGGAATACGCTTTCCAAATTCACCGGCGTATCGATCGATCAATCTCGCGATCTTCTCCGAGTCGACTGTCTGGATCACATCAAAGATCTGGACCGCACGGCGTGCCTTATTCGATTGCAGGTGACCAATTAAATGCCACTGCAAGCCGCGAGCTTTCGTCTGGGGTATTTTGGCCGCTGCCTCTTGCACGCGGTTTTCACCAAACAGCAGCTGACCGCAAGAGCTGGCAATATCAACAGCCTCCGGGCCAAAGGTTTTCGACACGGCCAGCAGCGAGATCGAAGCCGGATCCCGGTCGCATTCGATGGCCGCCCGGGTAATGTTCGACCGTACTTCCTGAAGGTTTGCACAAATGTCGACCACAGCCCAAGTATATCAATACGTTGTGCTAGTATAGGCTGGTTTCGGAGGTTTGAAGCCCAGGGTGAAAACGGGGAAGTTCGTTACGTTCGAGGGAGTTGAAGGATCAGGCAAAACGCTTCAACTTCGGCTTGTTGAAGCAGAGCTGAAGAAACAAGGCGTCCCCTTTCGCTCCACAAGAGAACCTGGGGGAACGGCGTTCGGCTTGGAGGTGCGCAAGATCCTCCTTCATCGCGCGGGTCCGAGCCGCGAAGCGACAGCAGAGCTGTTGCTGTATCTTGCGGACCGCTATCAGCACGTAAAAGAAGTGATTGAGCCGGCTCTGCAAGCCGGATGTCATGTTTTCAGCGATCGTTATCATGATGCGACGCTGGCCTATCAAGGCCACGCCAGGCGACTCGGATTCTCCCTGATAGATCAACTGGCAGAAGTATTGGCCATACCGATGCCCGACCTTACGGTTGTTTTCGACCTTGATGTGGAACTCGCTTTAGGCAGGGCAAGGGCTAGAGATGCGGAAGGATCGGAGATCTGGACTCGTTTTGAGTCGGAAGACTTGGATTTTCATCAGAGGGTCCGTGAGGGATATCGGTTATTGGCCGAGCGTGAGCCCAACCGTGTGATAACGCTTGACGCCTCAGGCTCGCCTGAAGAAGTTTTTGAAGAACTGACGAATATCCTGCGCGAGCGCGGAGTCATCGAATGACCTTGAGCGGCTGCCAGGAGGACAGCTCGCAACAGGGATCAGCGGCTATCACTTGCATCCTCCTTCACCCGGTTGGCGACCTCCGCAAAAGTCAGAGGAACGTATGCGTCTTTCAGCCCTGGTTGGCAATCAGCAGTTGATAGGCCTCCTACGACGTAATCCCTTGCCTCCGGCCGCAATCTTTGCCGGTCCGGAAGGGGTGGGCAAGCGGTCTGCCGCCCTGGGTCTGGCCGCTTTGGCCAACTGTCGTCAGCCGGTTTCAAACGATCTTTGTGGCTCCTGCGTTTCCTGCATAAAGGCAGAGGCCGGTACTCACCCCGACATCGTGCTTTACGTTCCCGATAATAATCACATCAAAATCGAGGCCATGCGCGAGTTGAGTCACGAAGCCCACTACCGACCATTTGAAGGTCAATCCCGGGTTTTTGTGATTGATCAAGCGGAGAAGATGACCGAGGAAGCAGCCAACTCGCTGCTGAAGACTCTCGAGGAGCCACCACCCACCTCGCATCTCCTGCTGATCACCGCTTTTCCCCAGCGACTCCTGCCGACCATCCGGTCTCGATGCCAGTCCTTTCGTTTTCGGTCCCTAAGCAGGAAGGAGATCAATGACTACCTGCAGTCAACAGGCGGGATGGCGGACAGCGAGCTGCGGGCGGCCTTTGCTCGCGGAAGCATTGGGCGAGCTCTGTCGCTCGATATTGAAGACCTGGTAAAAAGCCGGGACATCATGCTCGATTTGCTGACTGCCTGGCACGACTCAAAGTCGTTCGAGGCGATATTCAAGAGAGCCGATGCTTCTCCTTTAAAGACGGACCTGAAGGACCGTAACCGAACCAGGAATTATCTCGAGCTTCTGCACAGTCTGGCCGAAGACGTTTACTTCCTGGTTGTTGGCACTCCTGATCGGTTGATTAGCATCGACCGGCGCCAGGCACTGGAAAAGCTGTCCCGACAACTGACTCTGGACCAGATTCGGAATCTTCTTTACCATATCGAACAGTCCTACAGGGACGTTGAACAGTATGTCAGTCCGTTGATGTCGTTCGAGACGCTCTGGCTCAGAGCGGAACAGGGTATGCAGGATGGCTGAGATTCTCACAGTCAAGCTCGACCACAGCCCGGTGCCGTGTGTGTGCTTCACGGCAGAAGATGGTTTCCGGGTTGGCGACCGTTGTCTGGTTACTACCGAGCGGGGCGTGGAGGTTGCAATCGTTCTGGACGGACGAAGTGTCGACGGGTCCTCTGATGACGGCAAGCTTCCTAAGGTGCTGCGGAAAGCGACCGAGAGGGACCTGTATCTTCACGAAAAGAAGAAAGACAAGGAAGAATCAGCTTACCGGTTGTGCCGGAAGAGAATACGGGCACGCAAGCTTCCGATGAAGCTTTCGGGTGTCGAATATGTGTTCGATGGAAGCCGGGTGGTCTTCTATTTCACCGCGAATCGGAGGATAGATTTCCGAGAGCTGGTAAAGGATCTGGCCCGAGAACTGCGCACGCGCATCGAGATGCGCCAGATCGGGGCACGAGACGAAGCGAAATTGATCGGGGGAATGGGATGTTGCGGCGCCCCGGAAAGCTGCTCGTCGCGTTTCCTGAGGCAGATGAAATCGGTGAGTGTGAAGACAGCCAAATCCCTCGATCTGGGAATGAATCCGAACCGTCTTTCAGGGATGTGTGGGAGGCTTAAGTGCTGTCTTAATTTCGAAATAGAGCAGAAGTGCCCTTACATAGCCACGGAAGACCAAACGGACGAAGAGGAACTTCTATCAATAGAAGTGGACGAGGAAGATCTGTCAGACGGGGAAGCTCAGGATAAATATCCAAATATATAAAGCTATATAAGCGCGCGCCAGACTTACTTTTCCAGTTTTGCCCTCAACTGGGCTACGCGTTCGCGGAAACGTCCCACTTCTTTTGATCGCGGATTGAGGGACAGAAACTCTTCATAGACAGCAATAGCGTCAGCCAGGGCTTTCTGTTTCTCCAGGCTGCGAGCCAGCTTCTCCCAGGCCTCCACCGATTTGGGGTTGTATTTGACGGCTTCCCGGTAGCGGTCCTCGGCAGCCTTGTAATTGTCCCGTCGGAAGTAGAAATCGCCGACGTTAAGGTGTTCTGCAGCGATCCGGGGATTGGGCTCGATAATCATCTCCTGATCTTCCGACTTTTTCTCGTTGGGATCGTCTCGGATCAAGATAGGCTTGCGCCCTTTACGAGGCTCTTCCTGTTGACTGTAGGCCGATGTGAAAGCCAGGACAAAAGCGAATATCAGGACAAGAAAACGCATTGCCGTGCCAAATAGTATAGGCGTCAGATTTCCTCTTGTCAAAACTTGGATGCTGGTGTTAGGCTATCCACACCCAACACGTTTGTTCTAGAGTAGATGCCTGCCCACCTCAGACAACGGGTTTGTGGAATTTGGTTCGACTGAGGAACTATGGTGAACAGGAAATTAATCCGGCCTTCATTATCTGAGTTGCGAGAGCAACAACAGCAGCAGTCCAAATTCGGCAACGCCCAACGGAAACGTGTTCCACCCGAACAGACCAACGCGGAACAGTACTATTACCTTAAACAGATGTCCAACAAGACGCCGATGGTCATTAAACTGACTGACGGCGAACTTATTCATGGCGTTATAGAGTGGTATGATCGTGCATGTATTAAGGTGAACCGGGAAACGGAGCCGAACCTGCTTATCCCCAAACATCAAATTAAGTACATGTATAAAGAAAACGAAGTTAAAGGCAGCGACGAGAATGTCTTGACTTCAGAGATGGACGAATAGCTCTCTCCGCGGCGGCCGGGGAATCCCGACGCCGCGGGAGTCCTTCATATCAACTTCAGAGCCTCGTCGCACGCTCGTTCACACCCCTTGAGATTGAAATCGACCAGTGGTTTGGTCACAAAGTTGAAGGCGTCGGAAAGCGCCTCGCTGAAGGCTGGGCTGTCTTCGGGGGAAAACAACGGTAAAAGTCCTTTCCCTTGGTAAAGGACAAGTAGTGCAAAGAAATCCCCGGCAAGACCCGACTGGGACTCAAACGGCCAGATCTCGTAGAGTCGCAGCTGACAGAGCGTCATTTGTTCAATCGGATGCATCTCGGCAAAGGCATCGCTCGCAATCCACTCAAAAAGTCGGTCGAAAGCCAAAGAAACAGCTTGGGCCTCTAGTGGCTGATGCCCCTCACAGATGCTTGGAGCTGGTCCTGTCCGAAACGCGCCTTTCCGGCCTGATCCATTTTTCTCCAGGACCGAGTGAATCTCGAGCAGATTTTCTTTTGTCAGTTCCTTAGTTGACTTGGTCCCGGAAGTCACCAGGGTAAGACAGTCACGAAGATTCGCGGGGTCGGGGTCGGTGGCGAAATACTGACGGGCCTTGGCTATTTCGAAGTCGATATATGGTGTGGAGGCCAATGCCAGCAGGCGCGCTTTCCAATTCCAATCGGCGCCCTTGTTCTGTAGTTGTCGCAACTTTCGCTCTAGAGGCGCGAATTGAAGAAAAGAGCGCAGCTGGGAAACCATTTGTTTATTATAGAAGCTTCGGGAATGCAAAGAGGTGCGCCGTTGTGGATGGAACAATCGGCCGGGCAGTTCCGTAGGAACTCATGAACCGACTTCGATAGAGGCAACAAGATGATTCAAGCGACGGCGACACAACAGCCTGTAAAAGTGCGAATAGGAGCATGGATCAACCGGGGATGGGACTGGTTTGTCCGAGACTTGGGGATCAGTCTTTTGATTGGTCTTGTCGCCGCTGTTCTGCTTGGTGTGCTGGCCATACTGGTGGGGCCGATTGCCGCGGGCCTTGCCTTGGCCGGTATCCGGAAGGCTGAGCGGGGAAAAGCGGATTTTAACGATTTTTTCTCGGGTTTCGGGAACTTCTTTCTGCCCGCGCTCTTCAGCTCGATCCTGATTGCCGTGTTTTCAATCATCGGTCTGATATTCCTTATTATCCCGGGACTGGTCATTCTCTCGATGTACATGTTCACGTTCCATTACATGGTTCATCGCGGCAGTGATTTCTGGCAGGCAATGGAGGCAAGCAGAAAGCTGGTTTCCCGCGATTACTTCGGGTTTGTCGCCTTCGGCCTTTTACTGGGTCTCATCAATGTGCTGGGTGTCATGTTGATGGGAGTCGGGGTGGTCATTACGCTCCCCGTGACCTCCTATGCCTTAACTGCCGCTTATCTGGACTCGGCCGGCGGCATTGCCCCTCCACCAACGGCTGCGCCCGTGAAGATCGACTGATTTACGCAAGAAATCGTCCCTTTCCGAAAATTGGGTTGCGAAAGAACGCCCACGACTCAGTCCTGCGGGACCGCTAACCCCTTAGCATATAAGCCCTAAACTTCAACGTCACTGCCCTTGACATGGCTGTTACCGGGTATTATATTGGCACTCACCAGAGTCGAGTGCTAATACCGAGCGCCCCCCAAGGCGCGGGGGCTGTGGTCAAAATCGCTAACACATAAACAAAAAGAGGAGTGAAGGTATGAATATTAAACCGTTGCATGATCGTCTTCTGGTAAAGAGAATCGAAGTTCAGGAAGAGGTCCGGGGAGGAATCGTCATTCCGGACACCGCCAAAGAAAAGCCGCAGGAAGGCGAAGTCATCGCGGTCGGGGACGGCAAAGTCCTTGAAAACGGCCAGAAACTCGGTATGTCGGTGAAGAAGGGGGACCGCATCCTTTTTGGGAAGTATTCGGGAACCGAAGTGAAGCTTGACGGTGAAGAGTTCCTGATCATGCGGGAAGACGACGTACTGGGAATCATCAGCTAACGGAGCCGGATACCGGCAATCAAAAGCGGTTTTGATGATCGCGAAATTCCCCTGTCTAGAACGTTTAAATCCAATGAATCGGTAGGAAAAGGAGCGAATTCATATGCCAGCAAAACAGATTTCACACGGCGAAGATGCCCGACGCGCTTTACTGCGGGGCGTTAACAAGTTGGCCGATGCGGTGAAAATCACGCTTGGTCCCAAAGGTCGCAATGTGGTTTTAGAGAAGAAGTTCGGATCACCCGTCGTAACCAAGGACGGTGTGACTGTAGCGAAGGAAATCGAACTGGAGGGGCTGGAGAAGGTCGGCGCCTCAATGTTGCGGGAAGTAGCCAGTAAGACCAGCGACGTAGCTGGCGATGGTACAACCACCGCTACCGTTCTTGCCCAGGCGATTATCCGGGAAGGGCTGCGTAACGTCGCTGCCGGCGCCAATCCGATGGCGTTGAAGCGCGGCATTGACAAAGCGACCGCCAGGGCGATTGACGAGCTGAAGACTCTTTCCAGGGAAGTCAAGGGTGACATGATCGCGCAGGTTGGCGCCATCTCCGCCAACAACGATAAGACCATTGGCGAGATCATTGCCGAGGCGATGAAGAAGGTTGGCAAAGACGGCGTTATCACGGTCGAAGAAGCCAAGTCGATTGAGACTTCTCTCGAGGTCGTCGAAGGTATGCAGTTCGACCGCGGCTATCTGTCGCCATACTTCGTGACAGATCCGGAGCGGATGGAATGCTCCCTGGAGGACGCCTACATTCTTCTGCATGAGAAGAAGATCAGCTCGATGAAAGATCTGCTGCCCTTGTTGGAGCAGGTTGCGAAGTCCGGCCGTCCGCTTCTGGTGGTGGCAGAGGACGTCGAAGGCGAAGCGCTGGCAACCCTGGTGGTCAACAAGTTGCGTGGTACGTTGTCCGCGGCGGCTGTTAAGGCTCCCGGCTTCGGTGATCGGCGTAAAGCGATGCTTGAAGACATCGCTATCCTCACCGGCGGTAAGGTCATCTCTGAGGACCTGGGTATCAAGCTTGAGAACGTCAGCCTGAATGATCTGGGCCGCGCCAAGAAGGTGACCATCGACAAGGACAATACGACCATCGTGGAAGGCGCCGGGAAGCCGGAGGATATCGCCGGCAGGGTCAAGCAGATCCGCACCCAGATCGAGGAAACGACTTCTGATTATGACCGCGAAAAACTCCAGGAACGGCTGGCAAAGCTGGTCGGCGGAGTTGCGGTGATCAAAGTCGGTGCTGCCACCGAGACCGAGTTGAAGGAGAAGAAAGCCCGCGTTGAAGACGCCATGCACGCTACCAAGGCAGCCGCGGAAGAAGGCATCGTGCCCGGTGGTGGTGTGGCTTACCTCAGGGCCGGCATGGCGCTGGAGGGCTTCAAACTGGATGACGAGAACGAACAAGTCGGCGTGACTATCGTTCGCCGGGCGCTCGAAGAGCCTCTGCGTCAGATCGCTGCTAATGCCGGCTATGAGGGCGCGGTGGTTCTCGGCAAGATAAAGGACAATTCGAACAAGGCTTGGGGCTTCAATGCCGAGACCGAGGAATACACTGATATGGTCGAGGCGGGTGTTATCGATCCGACGATGGTTGCCCGCACGGCCATGCAAAACGCAGCCTCCATTGCGAGCCTGCTTTTGACGACTGAGGCCTTGGTCACCGAAATGCCCGAGCCCGAAAAAGACAAGCCCGCAATGCCGCACGGCGGCGATATGGGCGGTATGTACTAACCAGCCTGGCAGGTTTCCGGGGCCAGGGTTCAGTTTCGTTCCTGAACCTGGCTCCGGAGCCAGGCCGTCGAGAGAACCCGCCCACCCTGACAGGCTCCAATCCGAGCCCATTCCTTTGTACCCTGCTAAAATGCCAGCGTGTCAGAACGTTGGCTGCTGATTCTTTTTGCGGTTGGTGTTTCTTACCTCGCTCTTTTCTACAAGATCGGAAACATGGCCTTTATCGGCGCCGATGAGCCCCGCTATGCCCGTATCTCGCAGGAAATGAATGAGCGGCATGACTACGTCACTCCCACCCTGGAAGGACGTCCCTGGCTCGAGAAACCTCCCTTGCTGTTCTGGATGCAGGCGGGGAGCTTTGCCTTGCTGGGTGTCAGTGAATGGAGCGCTCGCCTGCCGGTTGCATTATCTGCTGTGGTTGCCGCCCTGGCGATTGCATTCATGATACGGAACACGGCTGGGGCTGCCGCCGGCTTTCATGCGTTTCTGATTCTCGCCACGGCACCATTGTTCTTTGTCTACGGCCGCGCAGGCAGCACGGATATGCCGCTTTTGGCAGCCCTTACCCTGGCTCTGGTCACTGGCTTTGAGGCCGCGCGCCGCTCCTCCATCGGATGGGCGGTTGGCGCTGGTGCCGCTCTCGGGCTGGCAGTTCTGGCAAAGGGCCCCGTCGCTCTCTTTCTTTTCGCCGGGATTTTTCTTGTCTATGGCTTCCTTACCCAGTCATTTCCCTGGACCTGGAAGCAAACAGTGTCAGGTATTGCGGTGTTCCTGGTAGTCGCCGTGCCATGGTACTGGCTGGTTTGGCTGGAGAACGGCGCCAATTTCGTCGCGACCTTCTGGATAAATCATCACCTGGCCCGGTTCCTGACGCCGATTCATCATCATTCTCAGCCCTTCTGGTATTTCGTCCCTGTCCTGCTCGTGGGTTTTTTCCCCTGGGTTCCGTTTCTGTTTTCGGCGGCCGGACGTTTATTGCGTCACCGTCGTGCGGTCTGCAACGACCAATCGACGGAAATATTCCTGTGGATCTGGTTCCTGGTTCCTTTTGTCTTCTTTTCTTTGAGCAACAGCAAGCTGGCGGGTTACATCTTGCCGGTGCTGCCTGCGCTGGCGGCTCTTACTGCGCTTGAATGGGACAGGCTGTTACAAGGCGAGGTGATAGCGCGCCGATGGATACGCGGTGAAATCATCGGCCTGTTCAGCTTGGGCCTGTTATTCTGTTTTGCGCTGGTCCTTGGCTTTTTTCAAACGTACGGAGCACCCTGGATCGGTTTGGCGCTGGGGGGATCGTTGCTCCTGGGACTGGTCGGGGCGCTCTACTACTACCGGGCGAGGCGCCTGCGTGCTTTATTTCTGGCGCTCGTCGCCGCTCTCACCCTCTTCGCCGCCCTGGCCTATTGGCTGGCAGCGCCTGTGCTCGACGACTTCCATTCTGCCCGAAATTTGAGCCAGCTCGCGCGGACCATGATCAGCACCGACAGGCCGTTAATCCTTTACCGTTATTTTCACCATACTGCCTTGTACTACACTGATTACAGATCTACTTCGGAAGCTTTGCCTGATCGCGAATCCCTGAGATCGTACTTTCAGACGTATCCGCAGGAGAAATATCTGATTCTTACCCAGAAGCCCGGATGGCAGGACTTGCAGGAGGCTTTCCAGGTTCGGCTGATCCGGCATCAGGGGAATCTCTATCTGCTGGAGGTGACGCCCTGAGCAGCGCGACTGGTCCCGCCCAGGGTGGCACGCAAAGACCGGTTAGGCTATGATCAACAATTCGGGTACCTATGAAGCTCAGACTCTACAATACCCTCACTCAAAAAGTCGAAGAACTGGTTCCGCTCCACGACAATGAAATCCGCATGTATACTTGCGGGCCGACCGTTCACGATTACGCTCACATTGGCAATTTCCGGACCTTCGTACAGTTCGATATCCTGCGGCGGACGATAAGGTACTTCGGGTTTGCTATCAGGCACGTAATGAACATTACGGATGTCGACGACAACATCATTGCTAAGTCGACTGCTGCAAACATGAGTCTGAAGGAGTACACGGACCTTTACGCCAACGCTTTTCTCGAAGACATGCAAACGCTGCGCATCGAGCGTCCGGAGGTGATGCCTCGGCCGACCGAACATATCGACGCCATGGTTGAGCTGATTATGAAGCTGCGGGAAAAGGGCTTCACCTATGAAAGCGAGGGCTCAACCTATTTTCGGATCGATCGTTTCCCGGAATACGGGAAACTGGCCCAGCTGGAGCGTCGCCAGGGTGAGGCGGTAGGACGCATAGACAGTGACCGTTACGACAAGGAAAATCCGCGTGACTTTGTTCTTTGGAAGGCGCGCAAGCCAGGAGAGGCTTACTGGGAAACACCCCTGGGTCCGGGACGTCCTGGCTGGCACATCGAGTGCTCCGCCATGAGCATGCTGCATCTGGGTGACACCTTCGACATCCATTGCGGTGGGGCCGATCTCATCTTTCCGCACCATGAAAATGAAATCGCCCAGAGCGAGGCCGCGACCGGGCAGCCTTTCGCCAAACGCTGGCTTCATTGCGAATTTCTGATGGTCAACGGCCAGAAGATGTCCAAGTCGTTGGGGAACTACTACACCTTGCGGGACCTGCTCGAGAAAGGATACAACCCGCTGGCCATTCGCTATCTGCTGGCATCTGTTCACTATCGAAAACAACTGAACTTCACCCTGGAGGGACTGGATCAGGCGACCGCCGCCCTTCAGCGCGTAAACGATTTTGTCGTGCGGCTGCGTGAAGTTCGCGAAGGCTCCCCGGACAATCCCCACCTCACAGAAAGGACCAGGGAGGCGCGCACACGTTTCGAAGAGGGCCTGGCGGACGATTTGAATACATCGGTCGCTCTGGCCGCCGTTTTCGAGTTGGTCAGGGAGACCAACCCCTTGTTGGAGGCGAACCAGGTTGGGTCAGGGAATCGAGATGAGATTCTCGATTTCTTGTCTCGAGCCAATCAGGTGTTCGATGTTTTCCAAGTCGAAGAGCAGCGCTTAGAGGATGAGGAAATAGCCCGGCTGATCCAGGAGAGACACGAGGCGCGAATGAGGAGAGATTTCAAGCGCTCGGACGAAATTCGCGAAATGCTCGCACAACGGGGTATCGCGCTCGAGGACACCAAGGAAGGAACACGATGGAAACGAGTCATCTGAGGACGAGCGCCCAGTCAGTCAGGGAGGTCATTTCCCGCTACATGCTGGCTGATGGTCTGGATCTGGTGCTGGATCTGGAAAAGAGCCACGGTGTCTACCTGTTCGACGCCAAGAGACAGGAATACTACCTGGATTTCTTCTCTTTCTTCGCGACCAATCCATTGGGCCTGAATCATCCTCGACTCTGCGATGAGAAAGCAATCCGCGAGCTGGGCCGGATAGCGATCCATAAGCCGTCTAACTCCGATGTTTACTCCTTCGAATTAGCCGAGTTCCTGGACGTCTTCTCCAAAGAGGCCAAACCCGACTTCATGAAGTACCTATTCTTTATCGAGGGAGGCGCCCTGGCTGTGGAAAACGCCTTGAAAGCGGCCTTCGATTGGAAAATCCGAAAGAACTTCATGCGTGGGATCAAGGAAGAGAAGGGTCACCAGGTAATCCATTTCAAGCAGGCCTTTCATGGCCGTTCGGGCTATACCCTCTCCCTGACCAATACGGCCGATGTCCGCAAGACCCAGTACTTTCCGAAGTTTTGCTGGCCGAGAGTGACGAATCCGAAATGCACTTTCCCCTTGGAAGGGGAGAACCTGCGTCATGTGCAGGAGCTTGAAGCCCAGGCGCTGGACGAAATTCGCTCCGTTGTCGCCTCTCGAGCAGAGGATATTGCTTGCCTGATTATCGAGCCGATTCAAGGGGAGGGAGGAGACAACCATTTCCGTCCGGAGTTTCACCGGGCGCTCCGTCAGCTCTGTGATGAGAACGATATCCTGCTGATCTACGATGAAGTTCAAACGGGTTTCGGCGGTTCTGGGCGCATGTGGGCCTGTGAACATTACGTCCAGCCGGACATCCTGGCTTTCGGCAAGAAAACGCAGGTATGCGGAATCATGGCCGGGCCCCGGCTGGATGAAGTCCCTGATAATGTCTTCCGGGTACCCAGCCGGGTCAATTCCACCTGGGGCGGCAACCTGGTCGACATGGTACGGTGCCGGCATTACCTTGAGATCTACCGGGAGGAGAACATTCTCGAGAATGTCAGGCGGCAAGGCGAAACCTTGTTGCGGGAGCTTCACAAGCTGCATGCCGACTTTCCCGATCGCGTGATGAATCCTCGGGGACTCGGTCTGCTTTGCGCGTTTGACCTGCCCACCACCGAAGCCAGAAATAAGTTCCGACAGAAACTCTTCGAGCGTCGTTTGGTTCTGCTCGGTTGTGGTGAACGCTCCGTCCGTTTCCGCACGGCGTTGAACATCAAGGAAGAGGAGCTGATGGAGGGGCTCCGAGTGATTCGCCAGGTACTGGCCGAGATGGCCTAATCGGAATCCCAACTGATGTAATGCCGTAATTGGTAGCTGGCCATATCCGTGGTCTCGATCGCTATGACATCGAGACGCGAGGGGCGGTCGAACACTTCGTACCGCATGGTGAATTCCGAGGTCAGAAGATCGAGCATCGTTTCCTTGGACTTCGTGATCTGATCCTCGGGAGTGAGAAGCGACGGCAATTGCCTCGTCTTCACCTCGATGAAAACGAGATATTCTCCATCGTAGGCCACCAGGTCCAGTTCGCCTCTCTTTCCCTTCCAATTCCGGGCCACGATATCCCACTTCTGCTGGCGCAGATATCGAAGAGCAACCCATTCACCCCATTGCCCGAGGGTTGGTTTGAAAATCCGTACGACCAGCCGGTCGAAACGCCCAATCTGTCCCCGCGACTCAATCACCATGCTTTGTCTTCTCCCTTGTACTATTACGCTCGAAGGGCAAAATCTACGAACCATTTGCACGAATTGTTGCGACCGAGCCTGGAGGCGAGAGCGAGCCAGGATACAACTCGCAACAAAGCCGCGAGTCACTCAACCGCTGCGCCCATCCTCAACCTGGTTGCTCGCAAGTCCGACCCGTCTCGCTCGCAGTTTCGAATCGCAAGCGATCACTAACCCGGATTTCTCACACACTTAATGAAAAAAGGGCCGCCTTTTGTGGTAT